>Ga0209014_10000638_pt1 | contig 20519 bp, 12 predicted proteins | sample BarGraNGADG00212_FD_184491 | JGI IMG/M metagenome (GOLD analysis project Ga0209014, IMG submission 184491) | Arctic peat soil microbial communities from Barrow, Alaska - Barrow Graham LP Ref core NGADG0002-212 (SPAdes) (version 2) | ecosystem: Environmental > Terrestrial > Soil > Wetlands >...
CGCCTGGTGCTCATGTAGAGCAGGCCGTCTCGCAGGCAACCGATGTCACCTGTGCGCAGCCAGCCGTCCGGTGCGAAGACGGCGGCCGTGGCAGCATCGTCGCCCCAGTAGCCGAGCATGTTGTACTGACTGCGCAGGCAGATCTCGCCTTCGACGCCGTCGGGCAGCGGCGTCGCCTCGCCGTCGCGGATCTCGATGCTCACCGTCGCGATGGCCCGGCCGACCGTTGTGGGGAACTGCGCGAGGTCACCGGCCGTGGCGACGGTGGCCGCCGTGCACGCCTCGGTGAGGCCGTAGCTGTCGGCCAGCGTGGCCTGGATCGCCGGAACCGCCGCGCGCAGGCGATCCTTGAGCGCGGCCGACGACGGCGCCGAGTTGACGCTCAGCGCCGACAGAGACGACAGGTCGTGGCGTTCGAGACCGTCGTGGTTCACGAGTCGATGCGCCATGGTCGGCACGATCGCCCAGTTGGTGATCCGCTCCCGTTCGATCAAGCGCAGCACCCGCTCGACCTCGAACCGGCCGCTGTCGATGACGACCGTGTCGCCGGTGACGAGACGGGGCAGGACGAGGTTGTGCAGGCTCGCGATGTGGAACAGCGGCAGGCTCATGAGAAACCGTCGTGGCCCGTCGCGTGGGGGCAGGGCGGCAGCGGCGAGCGCGTCGTTGAGCCGGTGGTAGTCGATCACCGCCAGCATGTTGCGATGCGAGTGAACCGCGCCTTTGGGGTATCCCGTCGTCCCGCTGGTGTACATGATCACGGCCGGCTGGTCTTCGTCGACGTGGACGCGGGGCAGTGCCGCGGACGGGTCGTGTTCCATCAGCTGCGCTAGGTCGGACTCGATGCTCAGCACCACGCCGCCGCTGATGCCCTCGAGGCGGGCGGCACGCTCGGCGTCGGCGACGACGACCTTGGGCGTGCTGTGCTCGAGCGCGAACTCGACCTCACGGCGCGACCACCACGCGTTGTAGCCGACGGTGATCGCACCGAGGCACGCAGCTGCCCAGAACGTGATGACCCACTCCGGCGAGTTGGCGGCGAAGACGGCGACCCGGTCGCCTGGCCCGACACCGTGCTGCTCGGCCAGAGTCGAGGCCAGGGACGCGACGGCGGTGGCGTGGTCGCGGTAGCTCAGCGTGCGGTCGCCGTGGACCAGGTAGTCACGGTCGCTGCGACCGGTCGATGCGAACAGCTCGCCCAGCGAGCGCCGACGGTTCTTGAACACCGGCAACTGGACGCCCCGTACGGTCTCCTCGACGATCTCGAAGTCGCCGTCGGGCCCGGTGAGACGTGCCCTGGTCTCGGCAATCAGTGCGACTAGATCGTGTGTCACGTCCGCCCCTGTCGATGTGTTGCGCCGCTCGTCAACCCTTGTCGACGGCCTTCTTCGCGGGCTTGAAGAACTCCGTCGGTGCAGTCTCGCCGCGGACGGCCGCGACCTCGTCTCGCACCGCCGTCATGATCACATCCGTGATCTCGCGCAGCACGGCGGCGGTCGGTTCCTTGCCGCTGTAGCGGCTGAGGTCGAGCGGGCGGCCCACCGAGGCCTGCGCGGTCCGTCGGGCGAGGGCCCTCCACCTGGCGTGCCCCTTGTGCGGCTGGGCTCCCCATTGGCCGACCGGGACCACCGGCGTTTGCGGCGAGAGCAGGACCAGCCGGGCGATGCCCGTCTTGCCCTGCATCGGCCACTGCTCGGGATCGAGGGTGATCGTGCCTTCGGGGTAGATGACGACCGCCTCTCCGTGTTCGAGCGCGGTCACGGCGTCGCGGAGGGAGTTGGCCGCGTCGGTGGTGCCCCGGTAGACCGGGATCTGGCCTGCCCCCTTCATGATCCGTCCGACGATCGGCTTGCGGAACACGCCGGCCTTGATCATGAAGCGTGGCACCCGGCCGCTCTGCCAGACGAAGCGGGCCATCAGCACGGTGTCGACGTGCGAGATGTGGTTGATGGCGATGATGACTCCGCCGTCCTCCGGAGCTGTCACGCGGTCCAGGTGGTGCCATCGGATGCGGAAGATCAAGGCATCGAACGGGTACAGGATCACGACGCACAGCCGGATCCAGAACCCGGCCTTCGGCTTGTGCATGCGGCTCACGGCGCACTCCTCGCGGTTACGATTGCGTAGGTAGTCTGCCGCTAGCTTCGTGCCGGCGCGTGCCGAGGGTTCCAGCCAGGGGGCTCGGCGTGCCGGCGCGGTAGCCTCGACGCCGCTGCCGCCTTAGCTCAGTTGGCCAGAGCAATCGCCTTGTAAGCGATAGGTCGTCGGTTCGAACCCGACAGGCGGCTCCAGACCCCGCCGTAGCTGCGGGGGTGTCGCGCTGACATAGCGCCTCTTGGGCTCGGACGGCCCGTGACACCTAGCAGTTGAACTAAACGGTAGAGGTCCGTTCTCCGGGTCCGCATACGAGCTGATGTGAGCGAACGTTCCAGCGCGGGAACAATGCGGCTCGGCCGTGCGTTCTACTGGACGGTCATAGGTTTTGTGTTCGTGGTTTTCGATAGTCACGCCCGCGGAGCTGGTTCTCCGCGGGCGTTTGCGCTTTTCCCTGAACAGGTATGCAGACAGGTCGCGGTAGAAGATTCACGGCCCGGGTCGCCGCACTGTGTGGCACCCGCAGTTTGCACTCCTGGAAGGAGCGCCACATGGCACAGGGAACTGTGAAATGGTTCAACGCCGAGAAAGGCTTCGGCTTCATCGAGGTCGACGGCGGCGGACCGGACGTGTTCGTCCACTTCTCGGCACTCGCTGACACCGGCGGCTATCGCAGTCTGGATGAGAACCAGAAGGTCGAGTTCGAGACGAGCGCGGGCCCCAAGGGTCCGCAGGCTACCGACGTCCGCGTTCTGTAGCAGCCCGATCGGCTGACCCGCAGCGCAGGCCAGCGGCATGACCTGGGTTCTCTCACCCTGACTGACAACGGGTGGGAGGACCCAGCACATCCTCGACTGCAGAGAGTGACACCACGAATGACGACTGCTGTCCTTGTCGACGACACCCCGTCGGCGCCCACGTCGGAGTCCGCCATCGGCATCCACGCGCAGCTGACCCGTCGGGTCAAGCAGGCGGGACTGCTGACTCGGCGTCCGGGCTACTACACAGCAAAGATCGTGCTCACGGTGCTCGCCTTTGCCGTGGGCTGGGCGGTCTTCGCGATGGTGGGCGCATCCTGGTGGACGCTCGGCGTCGCAGCGTTCCTCGCGGTGGCCTACACGCAGGTCGCGTTCCTGGGTCACGACGCCGGCCACAAACAGATCTTCCGCTCCCGCCGTGCCAACTATCGCCTCGGTGCGCTGCTGGGAAACCTCGGCGTGGGGATGAGCTATGGCTGGTGGATCGACAAGCACACTCGCCACCACGCCCACCCGAACGAGATCGACAGTGACCCCGACATCGACGTCGGCGCTCTGGTGTTCACCAGTCAGCAAGCCCAGGCGCGCGGCCGGTTGGGGCGATCACTCAGCCGGATGCAGGCCTACCTGTTCTTCCCGATGCTGCTTCTCGAAGGTATGAACCTGCACGTCTCCGGGCTGCGCGCGCTCAGCGGGCCGTCGATCACGTCGCGCCGCAACCGGGCAGCGGAGATCTGTCTGTTCGCCATCCACGTGATCGGCTACCTGACCGTGGTCTTCATCGTGCTGTCGCCGTGGCAGGCGGTCGCGTTCATCGCCGTGCACCAGGCACTGTTCGGCCTTTACATGGGCTGCTCGTTCGCGCCCAACCACAAGGGCATGCCGGTGCTGACCGGAGACGAGAAGTTGGACTACGTCCGCCGCCAGGTGTTGACCAGCCGCAACGTACGGGGCAACCGCATCACCGACTTCATCCTGGGCGGGTTGAACTACCAGGTCGAGCACCACCTGTTCCCGAACATGCCGCGCCCCAACCTGCGCCGTGCCCAGCCGATGATCCGCCGGTTCTGCGCCGAGCACGACATCTCCTTCGCCGAGACCGGCCTGTTCATGTCCTACCGCCAAGTGCTGCAGCACCTGCACCAGGTCGGCCGTCCGCTGCGCATCGAGGTAGCTCGCTAGTTCGCTCGACGGCGGGGCCCGGCCAGAACGTGTACGCCAGGCCACACCAGACGCGCCCAGCGCTCCCGGCCGCTTACGCTACGGCGATCGGTTCGTCGAGGATCAGGACCGCGACCGGACCCTGACTACCGTGCGGAGGGGCAGCTTCATGGGCGAGCCGGCGGTCCGGGTTGACGGGCTGGTGAAGCGCTACGGCGCGACCACCGCGCTGGCCGACGTCAGCCTGCGTGTCGAGGCCGGCAGCGTGTGTGCCGTTCTCGGTCGTAACGGCGCCGGCAAGACCACCGCAGTTCGTATCCTCACCACCCTGGCCGCCCCGACGCGGGCCAGGCCCACGTCGCGGGTTACGACGTGCTGCGCGAGCCGCGGCGAGTTCGGGCTCGGATCGGGCTGATCGGGCAGAGCACCTCGATGGACGAGCTGCTCACGGGCCGCGACAACCTCGAGATCATGGGCCGGCTCTATCACCTGCGCGGGCGGCACGCCGCGGCGCGAGCCGACGAGATGCTTGCCCGGTTCCGGCTCACCGAGGCGGCCGAGCGGCTGGTCAAGACGTACTCCGGCGGGATGCGCCGGCGGCTCGATCTTGCGGCCAGCCTGCTGGTCGAACCCCGCGTCCTGTTCCTGGACGAGCCGACGACCGGCCTGGACCCCATCGCCCGTGCCGACGTGTGGCAGGCAGTGCGCGATCTGGTCGCGACGGGTACCACCGTGCTGCTCACCACCCAGTACCTCGAAGAGGCCGACCAGCTGGCCGACTCGATCGTCGTGATCGACCGGGGCCGCGTCGCCGCGAGTGGCACGCCCGGGGAGCTCAAGCGCCGGGTCGGCTCGGGTCGGGTCAGCCTTGTCGTGGTCGATGAGGCCGACGCGATCGCGGTCGCGGTCGCGGTCGAGTCCGTCCTCGGCGTGCTGCCGCGGATCACCGGGCGAACGGTGCGGGCGGACGCGCCGGCCGGTGTGGACAGCCTGGGTGCGCTCATCGCTGAGCTGCGCAGGAGGGACATCGCGGTCGAGGACATCGGACTGCACCGCCCATCCTTGGACGAAGTCTTCGGTCATCTCACGCGGCGCCCGCTGCCGTACACCCCCAACCGGACGGTGCCGGCCGGAGCTCGGCACAGGCGGGTTCGATGAGCACCGCCCCCGTGTTCGACGGGATGTTCGGCGAGCCTGCGGACGCTCCGGCGCGGGCACCTCGACGCTACGGCCTCGTCGAGGCCGACAGCCGGATGCAGCTCGTGCGCTTCGGCCTCGCCGACGCCTACAACCTCACGCGGCGCTACGTGCTTCGGGCGCGGCATCAGCCGGACGTGATAGTCGGGACGCTGCTGCTGCCGATCATCTTCGTCGTCCTCTTCGGGTACGTCTTCGGCAGCTCGATCTCGGTCGGCGGCGGCCACTACCGCGCCTTCCTCATGTCGGGTCTGTTCGCTCAGACGCAGATGTACGCGGCGGGCAGCGTCGCCGTCGCGGTGAGTACGGACATGAGTGAAGGCGTCATCGACCGGTTCAAGGCGATGCCGATCCTGCGGGCCTCGGTACTCATCGGACGCACGGCGTCGGCGTTGATCGTCGGGCTGCCGGCGTTCGTCATCATGATCGGCTGCGCGCTGATGGTCGGCTGGCGCCCGCACGCGGGCATCGGCAACGCAGTGGCCGGCTTCGCCCTGCTGATGCTGTTCGGGCAGGCGTGCGCGTGGCTGGGTGCCTACATCGGGGTGTTGGCTCGGAGCACCCAGGCTGCCGAGACGCTGGCGATGTTGCCGACCTTCCTGCTGGGCTTCGTGTCCAACGTCTTCGTCGACACCTCCCGGCTGCCGAGCTGGCTACGGGTGATGGCGAACTGGAATCCGCTGTCTGCCTTGGTGGCAGCCTCGCGCAAGCTGTTCGGTAACGAGGCCGGCCCCGCGCCCTCAGGGGTCTGGACCCTGCAGCATCCGATCGTCGCGTCGCTGCTGTTGTCCGTGCTGATGCTGGGCCTGTTCGTCCCGCTGGCGCTGCGGCGCTACGAGGGCGTGGGGCGCTGACAGTCTGGTCGTCGTTTCTGAGAGGTCGGCCGGCGGCATGAGATTCGTCACGATCTCCCGGCCTGACCTGTAGCGAATCGCTCGTCACAGCGGACTATGTTCGCGAACCCGCCGATCCACCCGACCGCCTCAACGCTGCGGCGATGAACCCATATCCGCTGTCGTCCCCTGGGAATGAGTCCTCATTGTTCGCTAGGCAGGCGTCGCATGATCGCCGCTGACGAGGGTGCCGTTTCGTCCCTCGTCGTGGGGATCAGCCCGTTCGAACGGCCCGATCCCCGCCTTGTGTCAGCTGTCTGCCGCGCCGGTGGACTCGGCGTGCTCGACCTCGGCTCGGACGAGCGCAGCGCTGCGGAGGCGCTGCGGTTGCTCAGTGAGTGGGCACCTGCCGGCTTCGGCGTCCGCGTCGGGGCCGACTGCCCGCTCGACCGGGCCGAGGTCATGCGTCTCAGCGGCGGACGGGTCGACGTGGTGGTGCTCGCCGGCGGAGCGTCGGCGACCGGATGGCCGGACAGCGTTCGGATCCTTGCCGAGGTGACCAACCAGGACCAGGCGCGCGGCGCACGTCGAGCGGGGGCCCATGGCCTTATCGCCCGTGGCCGCGAGGCCGGCGGTCCGGTCGGCGAGCTGAGCACGTTCGTGCTGTTGCAGCAGTTGCTCGCCGATCCTCACGTCGGGCTGCCGATCTGGGCTGCCGGGGGCATCGGGGCCCACACGTCGGTTGCCGCGGTGATCGGCGGTGCGGCCGGAGTCGTGCTGGACTCCGCGTTGGCGCTCCTGGACGAATCGGATCTGCCCGCCGATCTTGCCACCGCGATACGCCGCATGGACGGGTCGGAGAGCGCGGTCACCGACGGCCGGCGGGCCGTCCGCAGCCACGACGGCTCGGTCACGGTCGCCGTGGGGGAGGACGCGTTCCTCGCCGGCCGTTTCGCGTCCGCCTACGGCAGCGTCGGTACAGCCGTGCGTGCCGTGCGCGACGCGATCCTGGCCGGCGTCGAACCCGACGCGGCAGGCCGTCCGGTCGAGCTCGGCTGCGCGCTGCCGATCGTGCAAGGTCCGATGACCCGCGTCAGTGACCAGCCCGGCTTTGCCGCGACGGTCGCGGCGGCAGGCGGCCTTCCGTTTCTGGCGCTGGCGCTGTCCAGTGCCGAGCAGACCCGCGCCATGCTGGAGCAGACGCAGGCCGCGATCGGCGCTCACCCCTGGGGCGTGGGCGTGCTGGGCTTCGCCCCCGAAGACGTGCGTAGCGCGCAGCTGGAGGTGATCCGGCAGGTCCGACCCACCCACGCGATCATCGCCGGCGGCCGTCCGGCACAGGCGCACGACCTGGAGCAGGCCGGTATCAGCACGTTCCTGCACGTACCCTCGCCCGGCCTGCTCGGGCAGTTCCTCGCCGCGGGTTCGCGCAAGTTCGTGTTCGAAGGTTCCGAATGCGGCGGGCACGTCGGCCCGCGCGCGAGCTTCCCGCTGTGGGAGGCGCAGCTCGGCGTCATCACCGACTACCTCGACGCGCACGGCCCGACCGAGCTGCAGCTGCTCTTCGCCGGAGGGGTGCACGACGCCCGGTCAGCGGCGATGGTCGGCGCGCTCACCGCACCACTGGCCGAACGCGGAGTCTCTGCGGGCGTGCTCATGGGGACGGCGTACCTGTTCACCGCAGAGGCGGTCGAGCTCGGCGCGGTGCTGCCCACCTTTCAACGCGAGGTACTGGCCGCCGAAGCCACAGCCCTGCTCGAGACGGCGCCCGGGCACGCCACGCGCGGCATCGCCAGCCCGTTCACCGATGACTTCGCCGCCGCGAAGGCTGAGCTCGGCGCGGCAGGCCTGCCGCAGCGCGAGATCTGGGAGCGGCTGGAGGAGCTCAACATCGGCCGGCTGCGCATCGCCAGCAAGGGTCTGCGCCGCGACGGCGATCAGCTGCTGGCCGTCGACGACCAGACACAACGCGCCGAGGGGCTGTTCATGGCTGGGCAGGTCGCGGTGCTGCGCAACAAGGTCACGACCGTCGCCGAGCTGCACGCCGATGTCACCGAGCACGCCGCGACGATGCGGCAGGAGCGGGCAGCGGCTCTGCGCGCCGACCTGCTCGCCGCAGCGCGTCCGGTGAAGCCCGCGCCCCTGGACATCGCCATCGTCGGGATGGACTGCGTGTTCCCCAACTCGCCTGACCTGGCGAGCTTCTGGGCGACGATCGTGGACGGAATCGACGCAGTCACCGAGGTGCCGCCGCAGCGATGGGACGCAGGCACCTACTACGACCCGGCGGCGACCGGGCGCACCGCGGGACAGAAGACCCCCTCGCGTTGGGGCGGTTTCCTGCCGCCGATCGCGTTCGACCCGTTGCGCTACGGCATCCCGCCGAGCGCTTTGGGCAGCATCGACCCGACCCAGCTGCTCGCGCTGGAGGTTGCCCGCAGGGCCCTGGTCGATGCCGGCTACGACCGTCCAGGGGTCGACCACGCGCGCACCTCGGTGATCTTCGGTGCCGAGGCAGGCAGCGATCTGTCGAACGCGGGCGTGCTGCGCAACTTGCTGCCGGCGTATCTCGGTGAGTTGCCGCCCGAGCTCGACGAGCAGTTGCCGACGCTCACCGAGGACTCCTTCCCGGGAGTGCTCGCCAACGTGATCTCCGGTCGCATCGCCAACCGCCTCGACCTGGGCGGGGCCAACTACACCGTCGACGCCGCCTGCGCTTCAGGGCTGGCAGCCGTCGACCTGGCCTGCCGGCAACTGCGTGACGGCAGCAGCGACGTGGTGCTGTGCGGTGCGGCCGACCTGCACAACGGCATCAACGACTACCTGATGTTCTCCTCGGCGCACGCGCTCTCGCCCACCGGCCGCTCACGCACGTTCGGCGCCGAAGCCGACGGCATCGCGCTCGGGGAGGGCGTCGCTTGCGTCGTGCTCAAACGCCTGGCCGACGCCGAGCGTGACGGTGACCGGATCTACGCCGTGATCGCGGGCGTCGGTGGCGGCAGCGACGGCAAGGCCCTCGGACTGACCGCTCCGCGACCGGAGGGACAGCGCCGGGCCATGGATCGTGCCTATGCCGGTGCGGGTATCTCGCCGGACCAGGTCGGTCTGGTCGAAGCCCATGGCACCGGCACGCTGGTCGGTGACCGCACCGAGCTGGCCACGCTCACCGCGCTGTTCACCGAGCACTCGGCACCCGTCGGCGGCTGTGCGCTCGGCTCGGTGAAGTCGCAGATCGGCCATACCAAATGCGCGGCCGGCCTCGCTGGACTGATCAAGGCCTCGATGGCCATCCACACCGGGGTGCGCCCGCCGACGCTCGGCCTGACCCGGCCGAACCCAGGCTGGGACGCCGACTCGAGCCCGTTCTCGTTCACGACGGCCGCCCGTCCGTGGTCATCTGCGGTCGGTGACCGGATCGCCGGAGTCAGCGCGTTCGGATTCGGTGGCACGAACTTCCACGTCGTGCTCCGCGGCTACGACGCCGGACCCGACCTGCGTCACGGTCGCGACCAATGGCCGGCCGAGCTGTTCACGTTCCGCGGCCCGGACCAGACCGCCGCTCGACGCGAGGCCGACTGGCTGCTCGGCCTGATCGCCGGCAACGACGCCGCGGGCCGGCCGTGGCGGCTGCGCGACCTTGCGGCGACGGCGGCGCGGAGGGCAGAGTCCCGCCGCGCACCCGTGCGGATCGCGCTCGTCGCCAGAGACCTGGACGACCTGGCGTCGCTGGTATCGCGCGCGTCCGTCGGCGAGCACGACCCCGCGCACGGGCTGCACCAACCGACCGCGGACGCCACGCCGTCGGGCGGAAAGGTGGCGCTGCTGTTTCCGGGGCAGGGCAGCCAGCGTCCGGGCATGCTGGCCGAGCTGTTCGTCGCGTTCCCCGAGCTGCAGCGTTACCTGCGCCTGGCCGGTGAACACGCCGCCACCGTCTTCCCTCCGTCGGCGTTCGACGACGCCGCGCGTGCCGCGCACGACGACGCGATCCGCGACACCCGGCGGGCGCAGCCGGCGCTGGGCCTGGGGGGTCTGGCCGTCGACCATCTGCTGCGCCGGCTGCTGATTCGCGCCGACATGCTCGCTGGGCACAGCTACGGCGAGCTGGTCGCACTCGCGAGTGCGGGCGTCTTCGACCCCGCGACGCTGTTGCAGCTGAGCACGGTCCGCGCGGAAGCGATTCTCTCGGCGGCAGGCGAGGACCCGGGCAGCATGGCCGCCGTCTCCGCCCCGAGCGCCGAGATCGAGACGGTGCTCGCGAGCGCCGGCCTCGCCGGCCGGGTCGTTCCCGCGAACCAGAACGCGCCGCGACAGACGGTGATCTCGGGTCCGACCGACGACGTGACCCGCGCTGTCGAGGCGCTGCGTGCGGCAGGCCTGGGCGCCAAGCGCCTCGCGGTCGCCTGCGCGTTCCACAGCCCGGTCGTCGCCGCCGGTGCGGAGTCGTTCGGCGCGGCCCTCGACCGAGTCACGCTGCACGCGCCGCGGGTACCGGTCTGGGCCAACCGGACTGCAGCGCCCTACGGCGACGTCCGCGACGAGCTCACCGGGCAGGTCGGCTCACCCGTGCGCTTCGTCGAGCAGATCGAGGCGATGTACGCGGCCGGTGCGCGGATCTTCGTCGAGGCCGGTCCCGGCCAGGTGTTGACGCGACTGGTCGCGGCCATCCTGGGCGAGCGCGCGCACGTGGCGGTGGCTGTCGAGCCGCGCGCCGGGTCGGGGCTTCGAGGATTGCTGGACGCGGTTGCCACGCTGGCCGTTTCCGGTGTCGAGCTGTCGACGTCCTGGCTGTTCGCCGGTCGGGACGCGCTCGACGTGGCCGGGCTCACCCCTCCGAAGCGTCCGGGGTGGACGGTGGACGGTCAGCTCGTCCGCACCGTCGACGGAGAACCTGTGGCCGGCGGGCTGGTGCCGGCCCGGCGCATCAACCTCGTCAACGCTGCCCACTCGAACGTTGGGACGACCTCGATGAACGACGCACACTCCTCCGACCAGCATGCACTTCTTGCCGAGTACCTGCGCACCAGCCGAGAGCTGATCGCCGCGCAGCGTGACGTCATGCTCGGCTTCCTCGCGGCGAGCGGGGTTTCGCCGACCGTGCAGTGGCAGCCCGTGCAGTCGCCGGTGATGCCGGCGCTCGCCGCGCCTACACAGGCTGCTACGGCCGCTCCCGCGCTCGAGCCGGTCGCTGCGCTCGGACGCGATGCCGTCGAGGTCGCCGCGCCGGACAACGTCGGCGTCGACGTCCAACGGACGGTGCTCGACATCATCAGCGAGCGCACCGGCTATCCGATCGACATGATCGAGCCGGACCTCGACCTCGAAGCCGACCTCAGCATCGATTCGATCAAGCGCACCGAGATCGCGGGCGAACTGGCGCTGCGGCTGGGACTCGGTGCCGCCGCGCTCGGCGACGCCGAGTTGGAGGAACTCGCGAAGGCACGCACCACCCGCGCGATCGTCGCCTGGCTGGACGGCAAGCTCGTGCCGGCTCACACGGAGCAGGCTTCGGCGCCGCCTGCCCGCGTGGATGCGGTCGAACCGGCCGCGGGACCGGAAGGCGTTCGCATCCCGGGCGCCGCGAGCGATCCGGTACGCGGCGTCGCTCCCAAGAGGCTGCTTCTGACCGAAGTCCCGCTGCCGGCGGCCGATCCCACTGACTTGGCCGGCCAGAGAGTCGTCCTGCTGGGTGCGGCCGGTCCGTCGGCCGACACCGTCGCGACGCAGCTCGCCGCGGCGGGCGCCGAGGTGCTTCGTGACCTGTCCGGCCCTGCCGTCGACGGGGTTCTCTGGCTGGCCGGCGGTGCCGACGCCGGCGACGACGAGGTGCTCCCCGAGGGCAGCGCACTGCTCAAAGATGCGTTGAGCCGCTCCGTGCGCTGGCTCGTCGCGGTGTCCGGGCGGACCGCCGGTCTGCGCGGAGCGTTCCGGAGCCTGCAGCGGGAGTACCCCGACGTGCTGATCCGCCTCGTCGAGGTTGCCGACGGGCCTCCGGACGACGTGGCAGCCGTCCTCGCCGCTGAGCTGGCGCACCGGGGACACGCGGTGGTGTTGCGCGCCGGGTCCGCGAGACTAAGCCTCGAACCGGTCGAGGTGCCACTCGGCGTGCTGGGCAGCTCCGGCGCCGGCCCGGCGGGGGACGGCACCGCTGAGGCACAGGCATTGGGCCTCGGCCCGGATTCGGTCGTCGTGCTGGTCGGTGGCGCACGCGGCATCACAGCCGGCGTCGCTGTTTCGCTCGCCGCGGCCTGCCGCTGCCGGATCGCACTGCTCGGGCGTACCCCGCTGCCTACCGCGCCGGAGGCCACGGTCACCCGCGACGCGGTGGACGCCGCCGCGCTCAGGTCCGCGCTGATCGCCTCGGGCCTGCGTGCTCCGTCACAGATCGAGGATCAGGTCGGCCGGATCCTCGCCGGCCGGGAGGTGGCGGCGACGCTCGGGCGCATCGCCGATCTGGGCAGCGAGGTCAGCTACACAGCGGTGGACGTGCGTGACGACGAGGCTGTGCATCGCGTCCTGAAGCAGATCCACTCGGAGTACGGCCGGATCGATGGAGTGGTGTACGCCGCCGGCGTGATCGAGGACAAGCTTCTGGCCGAGAAGGACCTGGACTCCTTCCGTCGCGTCTACTCGACCAAGGTCGATGGCGCCGCGGCCGTCCTCGCGGCGCTGTCGGACCTGCCGGAGCAGCCCGGCTTCGTCGCGCTCTTCGGCAGCATCGCCGCCGTGTTCGGCAACCGCGGGCAGGTCGACTACGCGGCCGCCAACGACGCCATGCAGCTGCTCGGTGCCCGCTGGTCGGCCGCGTCAGGTACTCGGTGCCTGACCGTGCACTGGGGACCGTGGGCGCCCTCGCTCGCGCACGGTGGCATGGTCACCCCCGAGCTCGGACATGCGTATGAGAAGAGGGGAATCTCGCTGATCGACCCCGCCGAGGGCGTGCTGAGCTTGCTCCGTGAGCTGGCGTGGGGCGACCCTGCCCTCACCGAGGTTGTCTACACCGCATCGGGTTGATGATGGCCGCGGACCTGCGCACGAAGTCGCCGCCCGTCGCGATCGTGGGGATGGCGGTGTTGCTGCCGGGCGCCCCTGACCTGGACAGCTACTGGCAGAACCTCGTCGACGGCGTCGACGCGATCACCGAGGTGCCGGCGCGGCGTTGGGACCCCGACTTCTACGACCCGTCCGCGGACCCGTCCCGCCCGGACCGGGTCTACTGCAACCGTGGCGGGTTCGTCGACGACTTCGCCGAGGTGGACGCCGCGGGCTTCGGCATCATGCCCAACTCGGTGTCCGGTGCCGAGCCGGACCAGCTGCTCGCGCTGCGGGTCGCCGCCGCCGCGGTCGCTGACGCCGGTGGGCCGGAGCGGATGCCCGCGGGTGATCGGGTCGGTGTCGTGCTCGGTCGGGGCGGCTACCTGACGTCCGGCATCGCGCGCCTGGACCAGCGCGTGCGCACCGCCAACCAGCTGACCCGGACGCTGTCGGAGCTGCTTCCCGGGATCACCGCCGACCAGCTGGAACAGGTGCGAACCGCGTTCGCCGACCAACTCGGACCGCACAGCCCTGAGGCAGCGATCGGTCTGGTGCCGAACCTGACAGCGTCGCGCATCGCGAATCGGCTGGACTTCCGCGGCCCGGCCTACACCGTCGACGCCGCGTGCGCCTCGTCCTTGATCGCCGTCGACCAGGCCGTCGCCGAGTTGGCGAGCGGGCGATGCGACGCGGTACTCGCAGGCGGCGTGCACCACTGCCACGACATCACGTTCTGGAGCGTCTTCTGCCAACTCGGCGCGCTGTCACGTGCACAGCGGATCCGGCCGTTCGACCGCGGTGCCGACGGCATTCTCATCGGTGAGGGCACCGGCGTCGTCGTGCTCAAGCGTCTCGACGACGCGGTCGCGGCCGGCGACCGTATCTACGCGGTGGTGCGCGGCACCGGGGTCGCCAGCGACGGACGGGCCGCGAGCCTGTTCAGTCCCGAACCGGCCGGGCAGGTGCTGGCGCTTCGCCGCGCGTGGGAGGCAGCCGGTCTCGATCCCCGAGAGCGCGACTCGATCGGGCTGCTCGAGGCGCACGGCACGGCGACCGTCGCGGGTGACGGTGCGGAGCTGACGACCCTTGCCGAGGTGTTCGGCCCGGGTGGGCCGGCGGTGATCGGCTCGGTGAAGTCGATGATCGGGCACACCATGCCGGCTGCCGGAGTGGCCGGCCTGGTGAAGGCGGCGCTCGCGCTGCATCGGGGCGTGCTGCTGCCGACCCTGCACTGCGACGACCCGAACCCGCTCCTTGCGCAGACCCGGTTCCGGCCGCTGGCGCTGGCCCAGCCGTGGGAGGAGGGCCCGGTGCCGCGTCGTGCCGCGGTCAACGCGTTCGGCTTCGGCGGCATCAACGCGCACGTGGTTCTGGAGCAGGCTCCCGCCGCGCGTGTCGCACCGCGGCACCGGGTGGCCACTCGATCCGATGAACCCGAGACGGTGCTGCGGCTGGCCGCCGACGATCCGCAAGCGCTCGCCGCTCAGCTGGCGTCGGCCGGCGATCACGTGGGTACCGACCCGGGCCCGGGTCGGTACCGGCTCGCCGTCGTCGACCCGACGCCGAAGAAGCGTGCGCTCGCCGAACGGGTTGTGGCCAAGGGCGTGCCGTGGCGTGGTCGCAGCGACATCTGGTTCAGCCCAGAACCCTTGCTGCGCACCGGACGCATCGCGTTCATGTTCCCGGGTCTCGAAGCCGAGTTCTCGCCACGCATCGACGACGTCGTCCGGCACTTCGACCAGGCCCACGAGAGCTCGACGGCTCAGTCGGATGCATCGGCAGGTGACGTCGGCGAGCTCGGGCGGCAGGGTTTGGGTGTCGTCGCGGTCGGGCGAGTTCTGGAGCGCGCGCTCGCGCGCATCGGTGTGCGTCCGCACGCGGTCGCCGGGTACAGCGTCGGCGAGTGGTCGGCGATGATCAGCTCCGGGATCTACGCGGCCGAACAGGTCGATCAGTTCCTCGCCGACTTCGATCCGGACTCCCTCGAGGTGCCCGGACTCGTGTTCGCCGCGGTGGGGGCAGGCGCGAACTCGTCCAAGGTCGCCGACGCACTCATCGCCTTCCCGCACGTCGCGCTGTCGCACGACAACTCGCCCAACCAATGCGTGCTGTGCGGTCCGAAGGAACAGATCGCCGCACTGATCCGGGTGCTGCGCGCCGGCAACGTCCTGTGCCAAGAGCTGCCCTTTCGTTCCGGGTTCCACACGCCGATGCTCGAGCCGTACCTCGCTCCGATCCAAGCCGCTGCCGAACACTTCGAGCTGCACCAGCCGCGGGTGCCGGTCTGGTCGGCCACCACCGTTGCGCCGTTCCCGTCGGACGAGGCGGCGGTTCGCGAGATCTTCGTGCGGCACCTGCTCGAACCGGTGCGCTTCCGTGAGCTCGTCGAAGCGATGTACGCCGACGGGATTCGCGCGTTCGTCCAGGTCGGCACCGGACAGCTCTCGTCGGTGATCGGCGACGTCCTGCGCGACCGGGACCACCTTGCGATCGCCGCAAACACGCCGAGCAGATCAGGGCTTGCCCAGCTGCGCAGGGTTGCGGCGGCACTGTGGGTTGACGGGGCCGCCGTGGACGCTGCGGCTCTCGAGCCAGCGGGACGGGACCGCTCTGCGGGCGTGCGTCGCCCGCCCGTGCGGCTTGATCTCGGCAGCTCGCTCGTGAGTCTGGACCCGGCGACCCGCCCGCGCCTCGCGGGCCCGGCCGCACCGGGCGAGTTCGTGTCGTTGGACCTGATGGCAGAACGCTCGCCGGCCGCCGCCGAGCTGGCGGCGCTGCTTCGCGAGACCGCTGCCGGCGCCGTGGCTCTGCTGCACGCCGCACCGCCGGTGTCGACCGCGCCGGTCGAGACGGCGAGCACGTTGCAGGTGTCGCTCGCGCGGATGCCGTACCTGATCGACCACTGCTTCTTCAAGCAGCGCCCGGACTGGCCCGAGGTCGAGGACCGATGGCCGGTGGTACCGGCCACGACGGTGATCAGCCACCTGATGGACGCGGCCGAGGCAGCGGCGCCTGGTCGGCGGGCGATCGGCGTGCGGCAGGCACGCTTCAACCGGTGGGTCGTCGCGGTCCCCGGGGCGGACATCCCGTTAACCGTCATGCCCGTCGGCGGCGATGAGGTTCGGGTCCGGCTCGGTGAGTACGCGCAGGCGGTGGTCCAGCTCGGCTCGTCGTACCCGCAGGCCGCGACGCCGATGCGGCTGCCGGACGGCGTTCGGCGTCCGCCGCCGGTCACCGCCGCGCAGCTCTACAGCGAGCGCTGGATGTTCCACGGGCCGCTGTTCCAGGCGATCACCGAACTCGGTGAACTGGGTGAACACCACGTCACAGCAAGGCTGTCCGCGCCGTCCGCTCCGGGCGCGCTGCTGGACAACGTCGGTCAGGTGCTCGGCTTCTGGATCATGGCCAGCCTCGACACTCGCAAGGTCGTCTTTCCCGTCGGGATGGATCGAATCACGTTCCACGGCGAGCATCCGGCGCCCGGTACCGAGCTCGATTGCCTGATCAAGATCCGGTCCGTGACGGACAGCGAGCTGATCGCCGACGCGCAGCTTGTGGCCGACGGCCGGGTATGGGTGGACATCGACGGTTGGGTGGATCGCCGCTTCGACAGCCACCCGCAGAGCTGGCCGGTGGAGCGCGCGCCTGAGCGCAACACGCTGTCGATGGCGCAGCCTGGTGGGTGGGCGCTGCTGCACGACCGGTGGCCCGACCTCGCTTCCCGCGAGCTGTACATGCGCAATCACCTCGGCGCGGCCGAGCGGATCGCCTACGAGCGGGCCGCGCCTCGGCAGCGCCGTTCGTTGCTGCTCGGCCGGATCGCCGTCAAGGACGCGGTACGTCACCATCTGTGGGACGCCGGAGCGGGACCGCTGTTCCCGGCCGAGATCCGCGTGGGCAACGACGAGGCCGGCCGGCCGTTCGTCACCGGTAATCACACCGATGCGGTGCCGCCGTTGGCGGTCTCGTTGGCCCACTGCGCGGACGTGGGCGTCGCGATGGTGCGCGCGGCGGGCGTGAGGGTCGGCATCGACGTCCAGCAGGTCGTGGAGCATCCCGACAGCACCGTCGAGTTCTCGCTCTCCGACGCCGAGAAGGCGCTGCTCGACGACGCGGCGCGCGATGGTGCGCGGTCCCGAGCAGTGTGGTTCACGACGTTCTTTGCGGCCAAGGAAGCCGTCGCGAAGGCAGAAGGAACAGGTTTCAGAGGCAACCCGAAACACTTTCAAGTCGTCGCGGTGGCGGACGACGAGCTGACCGTCGTCGTCGACAGGCGCCGCTACCGGGTGCGGACCACCTCGATCCGCAACCCGGACGACCTACCCGAACGCACGTGCGTCGTCGCGTGGACAGAGCAAGCAGACACGACCGAGAGGGACCTGCCATGACCGAAACCGCCGCCATCAGCGCGGATGCGGTGCTCGCCGACATCAGCGTGATGCTGCGCGCCATTCTCGACGAGTACGGGCTCGACGACGTGCCGATCACCAGGGACACCCATTTCCACGATGACCTGGAACTGGAGTCGATCGACCTCGTGACCCTCGCGGGGTCGCTCGCCGAGCGCTACGGCGACGCGGTGAACTTCGCTGAGTTCATCGCCGGTTTGGAGCTGGAGTCGCTCATCGAGCTGACCGTCGGCGATCTGGTCGACTACGTCGCTACCGCCCTCGCCGGAACAGAGGCCTGAGCCGTGCCCATAGTCACCGCGAACGGAATCGCCCAGCACTACGCGACGATGGGTCCGATCGGCGACCCGGACGCGCCGATCGCCGTGCTGATTCACGGGGTGCTCATCGACAGCCTCGCCAGCTACTACTTCACGCTCGCCAAGCCGTTCGCCGACGCCGGTGTCGGCACGCTGATGTACGACCTGCGTGGACACGGCAAGACCGCCAAGCCACCGTCGGGCTACGCAATGTCTGACTACGCGCAAGATCTGATCGCGTTGTTGGACGAGCTGGACATCACCCGGCCGGCCTTCCTGCTCGGCAACTCGTTCGGTGGCTCGCTGGCGCTGTACGTCGCGGCTCGATATCCCGAACGCGTCGCCGGCGTCGTCATGATCGAGGCCGAGGCACCGACGGCCGAGTGGGGCGAACGGCTGCGCAACGTGTTCGGTGAGTCCAGCAAGCACCTGTCGCGCCGCGAGGTCATTCCCTGGATCCGGATGCGTTACGGCCGGCACCTGGCCAAGCAGGCGAAGGCTGCGATCGACACGCTCAACTCGACTCGGATCGAGCAGGAGATGCCGTACGGCTCGATGCTCAGCATGGACGAGCTGGCGGCGTTGCGATGCCCGGTGCTGGCCATCTACGCGGGCGACTGGAACATCAAGGCCGAACAACCGCTGCTGGTCACGTGGTTGACCGACTGTACGACCGAGATCATCGAAGGGCAGGACCACTCGGTGCTGGTGAGCATCCCCAGCACGGTCTGTGAACTGGTGCTGCCGTGGATGACCGCACGGCGCGGCGCGGTCGGGGCAGGAAGTGCCGTCACGGGCGCGGCCGACGACACGTGAGCCGGTTCCTGTTCGTGGTGCCGCCCCTGGTGGGCCATGTCAACCCGACTGTGGCCGTCGCAGCGGAACTCACCGCGCGCGGGCATTCGGTCGCCTGGGCCGGCGTGCCGGAGGTGGTGGCGCCGCTCGTCGGCCCCGACGCGGTGGTGCTGCGGTGCGCCGGACCGGATCTCACTCACGCCGCAGGGATCCGACCGGCTGACGCGCGAGGTCCGCTTGCGTTCAAGTTCCTCTGGGAGGGTTTTCTGATCCCGCTCGCCGAGGCGATGATCCCCGGTGTCGAACACGCGGTGCAGTCGTTCCACCCGGACGTTCTCGTCGTCGACCAGCAAGCGGTAGCCGGCGCTGTGGTGGCCGAACGCCTCGGTCTGCCCTGGGCGACGTCGGCGACGACGTCCGCGGAGCTGACCGACCCGCTGGCCGGCATGCCCAAGGTCGCGGCGTGGGTGCGCGAGCTGCTGCTGACTCTCGAAGAGCGGTCCGGCAAGCCCGATCCAGCCCGCTACGAGCGCCCGTTAGGAGATCTGCGGTTCTCACCGCATCTCGTCCTGGCCTACAGCACCGAGCAGTTGGCCGGCGTGCCGGACGGGCTCGGTAGCGAGCTGCGCTTCGTCGGGCCGTCGCTGGCGCCGCGTCCGACGCCGGTCGAGTTTCCGTGGGGTTTCTTGGACGGCGGCGGCGCGGCTGTGCTGGTCAGCCTGGGCACGGCGAACGCCGACGCCGGTGAGCGCTTTCTCACCGCGGCCGCGGAGGCGATCGCCGCGCGCCCTCGACTGCGCGGTGTCGTCGTCGATCCAGCCGGTCGGGTGGCCATCGATGCCGAGAATCTGCTTGTCCGGCGGTATGTTCCGCAGCTTGAGCTACTCAGCCGGGTGAGTGCGGTGATCTGCCACGGCGGGCACAACACGGTGTGCGAGACGCTGTTCCACGATCTGCCGCTGGTGATCGCCCCCATACGTGATGATCAGCCGATCGTCGCCCAGCAAGTCGTGGCTGCCGGTGCGGGGCTCCGCTTGCGCTTCGGCCGCGCGGGCGCCGAGCGAATCGGCAGCGCCCTCGACGCGGTGCTCACCGACGAGGCTTTCGCCGACGCCGCGGCGCGGATCGGGCAGTCGTTCCGTCTCGCGGGCGGAGCGCGGTCCGCCGCGGACGCGCTGCTGGAGCTGCGCTGATTCGAGGCCTCACGGCCGCGTGGCCTCCGCCGCTCGACGATGCCGACGATCTCAGCGCCCCATGCCGGCTACGTCTCGATCGGTCGCAGCCCCGCGTCTACGAGTGCATCGGTGACCGCTGCGAGGAGTCTGGTCAAGTCGCCGTTCTTGGGGACGATCCGCGTCACTGGTGCTTCGGCAAGCGCGGCGGGCCTGGACGTCTCGGTTGCATAGAGCGCCGTGTAGAAGATCACCGGGATCCGCCTGGTTGATTCCTTGGACCGCATGGCGAGGGCGAGGTCGTACCCGTTCATCTCCGGCATGACCAGGTCGGTGATGACAACATCGGCCGGGCTGCCGGCCAACACCTCCAGCGCCTCGGCGCCGCTGCACGCCTCGACCACGCTGTAACCGTGGTGTGACAACACCATCCGAACGAGGTCCCGGTTACTGAGCTGATCGTCGACCACTAGCACGGTCGCTTCCATTGTCAAGGACGGCCTTCCTCGTTCGCCGCACGCGCGATCGCTCGCGGCGGCGAGCCCGCGAGTTGCAGTGATCATCCACGATACAGCGGATGTTGTCGTGCCGACCCGCGTACCGAGTGGCCCAGCTGTGGATCAGGTTGCGCTCGCGCTGGCGGAAACCGCGACGCGGGTGGTGGCTGCGGCGTCGATGAGTTTGAGCAGTTCGCGGACGTCGATGGGTTTGGTGAGGTAGGCGCTGGCGCCGGAGGAGAGCAGTCGTTGTACCTGGCGTTGGGTTGCGT
>Ga0209014_10000640_pt1 | contig 20497 bp, 19 predicted proteins | sample BarGraNGADG00212_FD_184491 | JGI IMG/M metagenome (GOLD analysis project Ga0209014, IMG submission 184491) | Arctic peat soil microbial communities from Barrow, Alaska - Barrow Graham LP Ref core NGADG0002-212 (SPAdes) (version 2) | ecosystem: Environmental > Terrestrial > Soil > Wetlands >...
TCCTGCTTTTTTTCCATAGCTTCTTTAACCTCTTGATTTCTTATCACCGCAACAAAATCAGTAATTGATTCAGGAAGCGTGTTGACCGGCTTGCCGGTAAGCATCATCCGTCATTACGTCACAGTCTCTAAGACGGGAATGACAGACTGGGGGACTTTTTACGAGTTCATCAAAATTGCCTATTACCTCATAAATCACGGGCAGATTCAGAAAGCTTAACCACCTTTTGCACTTTTTTCAGAGTGAGTTTATCCACATAAGAGGCAGGCAATATTTTCATCATTTGATACTCAAATTTATTCTCCGCTACAATGTAACGCAATTTTGGATTGGGGACAGTAAGGACTTGATATACTGTTTTGGCTACTTCCAGGGGGGATAATCCAGCCGTTTTACCTTTTCGGATTGCATATTTCCCAATCGCTTGGGCCTCCACGGCGAATAGCGAATCGGCATATTTGTTCAGGCATTTTTCTCCTTTATCCCAAATCGGGGTAGTGATCCGCCCGGGTTCAATAATAATGACTTTCACGCCATAAGGGATAATTTCTCTGCGGAGAGAATCGGAATAGCCCTCCAAAGCAAACTTACTGGAACAATACGGACCAAAGAATGGCGTGGCAAAGAATCCGCTGTCGCTGCTCATCATGACAATTCTGCCCTTCGCTTTTAATAATAAGGGGAACACCGCCTGAGTAATCTGATGAACTCCAAAAAGGTTGACTTCAAACTGAGCGCGAAGATCTTCGACGCTCACATCCATTAATGGCCCCCCGTTGCCTATTCCGGCATTGTTGACCAAGGCAAATAACCCGGCTGTTTTTTCTTCAATTATTTTTTTTGCTTGTTTTATATTTTCAGCTTTAGTTACATCGAGCGGAATTGGAGTTACGTTTGGATTTTTTGCCAGACTTTCCAGCGCTTCTTGTTTTCGCGCCCCGGCAAAAACATGCATGCCCCTGGACGCCAGATATTGTGTGATAGCCAGTCCAATTCCGGTACTGGCACCTGTAACTAAAACAGATGGTCGATTATTCGTCATTTTTTACCTCTGATAAAAATAAGGTTTCGTTTACTACCCCTCAAAAAACTCTTTTAGCAAAACCTTGTTGAATACGGCAGGAGCGGCGCAAGAAGTTATCAGCCATTGAGTCTTTTGTTAAATTCCTCAATGGTAAAGTGATACTCCTGGGTACCATAGCACTCAACAGCAAATGAAGCGCACACACTGCCTATTCTGGCAGATTGCAAAATATCCTGGCCACGCGTAAGCCCGCTGATCAGACCGCCACGGTAAGCATCACCGGCGCCTGTCGGGTCTTCAACCTTACTTGCCTGAACAACCGGAATTTTTATTTCACCATCCGTCGTTGATATCTGCGAGCCATTCTCCCCCAGTGTGGTGATAATAGTTTTGGCACGCCCCAGCAATTCTTTTTTGGTTAACCCGGTCTTGTTCTTGATCAGCTCCAACTCATAATCATTAACAATCAGAATCCGGCAACCGTCAATGGACGAGATCAGATCCTGGACATCCCACATGGGCAGAGATTGCCCGGGATCAAAGATATAGTCGATTCCTTTATCTTTACAGAGGCGCGGGTAGTTAACCATATCTTCAAAATTACCTGGTGATACAATGATGATCGTCTGCCGGGGATCGAGTTTGCCAAAATCCAGAGAAGATGGATATTTCATCGCGCCGGGATTGAATCCGGTGATCTGGTTATCCGCCTGATCGGTAGTTATGTAAGCACCCGCGGTAAATTCTTCCTCAATTATCCTGATACTTTCTGTACTGATTCCATTTTTCGCCAGCCACTTGAAATACTTATCATAATCGTGGCCAATGGTGGCGCAGACAACAGGCTTTTCGCCCATCAGGGTAAGCGCGTAGGCAATATTGCCCGCCGTTCCACCGAATTTTTCCTTCATCCCGTTGACCTGAAAACAGACGTTCAGAACATGAATCTTCTCCGGCAGAATATGGTCCGAAAATTTCCCCGGGAAATCCATAATCCTGTCATAGGCAAGTGATCCGGAAACAATGATATTCATAAGTGATCTTCTCTCAAATTAATTTGAAACCATCATTCGCGATAAAGCAGATCATTCTTTATCTTTGCTTGTTTCAATGGACACGAATAGATGATTTCTTTGGCGAAAATATATCCGGTTAAAGGTTATTTGTCAAATGTCCGGTGACACGTGGCCAAAATCCTCTTGACACACAAAATCTTTCTTCTTATACTCCCAAAGTGAAAAAGTAATACCTTATCAAAAGGTCACCTCGCTTATGAAATTTTTCCCGGCGCCCTTCGGCAACTGGCTGGCCAGGATATTTGGCATTACCAAGGCGATGTATCATTTTGTAGGGCATTGATAGTTTCGTAATCATCAAGTTTTATCAGGGATTTTTATTGTTTTTATTCGGAGACTTCATCACTAAAAAAATTATCCGCCGCTGCCGGCAAGTATTCGGCACCGGCGAAAAGGGGGATACTCCATGAGCAGAGAATACACATCGGGAACATTTTGCATCGACATCAAGTGCCCAAAGCATCCGGCACTTGAGAAACTAACGGGTAACGCCTATATCAAGAAGAAGCAGGTGCATTGCAAAAACTGCTTCGCCTGGCGTTTTTTCATTTGGGCGAAAGACCATAAATGGCGGATCGTACAAACCCAGCCGGAAATTTCCAACAAACAACTGGCCGCCATGATTAAGGGGATAGACCCCGTCCGGGTTGAGGATTTAACTGAATACGAGATTATGTGCCTGTAGAGAATATAATGCCGACGGTATTGGCCCCTGCAAGGGCACAAACAAGCTAAGCGAGAAGGACTTTTGGGCAACACACCACACAATTTACTGTGCTTCGCTACCGAAGTCTATTTCGAGCTCATATACACCGGCATCCAGGTGGGTCTTAAGCGGATATCCGGTCTTGGAAAATACCTGCATCATAGGTTTATTTCGTGACAGAACATCTGCGGTAAATCCCCGGATATTTTTCTCCCGGGCAATGCGTATCAAATAACGTAGCAGGAATGTGCCCATACCCCTGTTCTGCCAATCCTGATGGGTCGTAAAGGCGACCTCGGCAAAACCGGTGTTAGGATTATTAATATATCGCCCGATCCCGACAATCTTCTCCCGGCCTTCTGGCTCTTCTTTGCCGATAACCGCGGCAATGGCCATTTTGTCATTGTAATCAATAGCGGCAAAGGGCATGGCCACCTTATGGGGAAAAGACTTGAGGCTGTGGAAAAACCGGGTGAAGACATCCTGTTCCGGAAGGTCATAAATCAAATCCTGAATAGCCCGTTCATCCGTGGCCTTGACCGGACGGAAGAATATGGATGTTCCTTTCTTATCGGTCCAGTTAGTTTCATATTCTTTGGGATAGAGGACCACCGGCAGGGTTTGATCCCGATAAATATATCCTTGATTTTTCGCCGCTTCCAGAAGCTCCGCGCGAAAGTTGGGATGCGCTATATTAATCAACATCATTGCCCGGTCGCGGATGGATTTCCCGTGCACATAAGCAACTCCGTATTCCGTCACCACATAATGAATATCCCCCCGCGTTACGACCACGCCGCTACCCGGAGAAAGATAAGGCACAATTCTGGAAATCTTTCCGTCATCCGTCGTAGAAGGCAACACCATGATCGACTTGCCGCGCCTGGACAGGGCCGACCCGCGCACAAAGTCCACCTGCCCACCGATGCCGCTGTAAAATTCAAAACCCAGCGAATCGGAACAGACTTGTCCGGTCAGATCGACAGTGAGCGCGGAATTGATGGAAACCATCTTGTCATTTTGGGCAATCACATAGGGATCATTGACATACTTGCAGGGGCGAAATTCAAACAGCGGATTGTTATGCACATAGTCGTACAATTTCTTTGTGCCCATGCAGAAGGACGATACTATCTTTCCCTGATGCAGAGATTTCTTTTTGCAGTTGACAATGCCTGCCTCAATAAGATCAATAAGACCATCGGTAAAGGTTTCCGTGTGAATTCCCAGATCTTTTTTATTCATCAGATAGGGAAATAACGAGTTGGGTATTCTTCCCACACCCGTCTGGAGAGTCGATTCATCCTCGATCAGATCGGCGATCAGCTGGCCAATGGCTTTAGCAATGTGGTCCGGCGATTTCTGAACAAACTCCAGAAGCGGGACATCGTTTTCCACAAAAGCGGAAATCTCACTGACATGCAGAAAGCTGTCGCCCAGCGTTCTGGGCATATTGGGATTGACTTCCGCCACTACATATCTCGCCATTTCCGCCGCCGTCTTGGTGATGTCCACTGAAATACCCAGACTGACGTAACCACTATTGTCGGGCGGAGATACTGTAATCAGGGCGACATCAATGGGCATACTGCCCCTTTGAATCAGCAGAGGAATCTCGGACAGAAAAATGGGCGTATAGTCGGCGTTGCCTTCCTTGATCGCAGCCCTTGAATTTGAGCCGATGAACAACGCGTTGTGCCGAAAATCATTATTGTATTTCTTCTGTGTATAGGACGCCAGCCCGATATCCAGAAAGTGAATAATCTCGGCATCGGCAATATTCTGCGCCGATTCGATCAGTGTCTTGACAAGAAGCTGCGGCTCTCCGCAGGCGGAGCCGATGAATATCCGCGCCCCGCGACGTATTCGCGACAGCGCGCTTTTGGCATCAGTCAACCTTTCTTTATAAGTGTCCTGCCAGTTCAGTATCATATCTTTAAAATGTACCTCCTTTTCAGGTCAGGTGAAAAAGTTTATACCCCAGAAAACCGATGATGTAAAAGTTTTCATGTATCTACTCATTAATGATACGTTATCACTTATATTTCGGGAGTCAATAATATTAAAATATAATTTCGTCTTTAAGTCCATTGGATGCTTTATACCATTTCTAAATCAAAGATGATATCGAGGCGCAAGGAGGAGGCAATGATGTGGCCTAAAATCCTCTTGACACACAAAATCTTTCTTCTTATACTCGCACAGTGAAAAAGCAATCCCTTATCAAAAAATCAAAAAACTCCATAGACATTGCGGAGTTGACCCAGGCGCGCAACAAAGTCGCCGAGATGGAAGCCCTGAAAGCATCTATCCTGGAGGCCATACCCCACGCCGTCATCGGTCTTCAGGATCGACGGATTATCTTTGTCAACGATGGCGTAAAGGCTGTATTTGGCTGGACGTCCGATGAACTGATCGGCCGGACCACACGTCTGTTGTATCGGACGGAAAAGGACTATGTAAGAATCGCCGGTCAGCTTTATTCCATTCTGGAGAAACAACCCATCGCCAGCATGGAGTTCCCCTGCCTGCGCAAGGACGGTACGGAAATCGAATGCATGATCAGCGCCGCCCGAATCGGCAAGCAATTGAAAGAGAGGCGGGTGGTCATCACCTACGAAAATATCACGGACCGGAAGCGGGCGGCACACGAACTGGAACTGTCACGACATCAGCTACGCCAATTATCGGCGCATCTTCAATCGATCCGCGAAAAGGAAAGAACCCGCATTGCCCGTGAGCTTCACGATGAGTTGGGGCAGCTCCTGACGGCGTTGAATACGGATATCGTCCTGCTGAAAAACAAGATCCCCGCGGAACAGAAGATCCTGTCGGACAGGGCGGAGAGTATGTCTTCTCTCGTCGAGCTGACCATGCAGACCGTTAAACGGATTTACATGGGGTTGCGGCCCGGCATGCTCGATCATCTTGGCCTGACGGCGGCCATCGCCTGGCAGGCCGAGGAGTTTTCCAGGCGGACAGGTATCGCGTGCAACGTATCCTTCAATCCGGAAGATATGGTTATCGATCCGGATCTGACCACGACCATATTTCGCATTTTCCAGGAAACGCTGACAAACGTGCAGCGTCACGCCAAAGCCACGAAAGTAAGCGTTCGCCTGAAGGCAACCGATGACTGCCTCGAGTTTGTTGTCAAGGATAACGGAAAGGGCATCGCCGATGAGCAGTTGAAAAAACCGGATTCGTTCGGCCTGCTGGGCATTAAGGAACGGGTTTACCATTGGGGTGGTCGGGAGGCCATCGTCGGAAAAATCGGTAAGGGCACTACCATAACAATCAGCATTCCTCTGCCAAAGACAGGAGAAACGTCATGACGGAAAAAAAGATCAGAATTCTCATAGCCGACGACCATCCCATTGTCCGCGCCGGCTTTAAGCAGGTTCTTTCGGAAACACCGGATCTGGTTGTCGCGGATGAAGCGGAAAACGGTCAAGAGGTTCTCGAATGCCTAAAAAAGAAAAAATACGATGTCGTACTCCTGGATATATCCATGCCCGGAAAAAACGGCCTGGAAATTCTCAAAGAGTTGAAAACGGACTATCCTAGACTTCCCGTTCTTATTCTCAGCATTTACCCCGAAGAGCAGTACGCCATCAGGGCATTGAGGGCTGGGGCATCGGGCTATCTGACAAAGGCAAGCGCGCCTCACGAAATGATTTTAGCCATTCGAAAAATTTCCCAAGGCGGGCGCTACATCAGCGCATCGCTGGCGGAAAAGCTGGCCACCTATCTGGATGCGGACATGACAAAATCTCCCCATGAAACCCTGTCCGATCGGGAACATCAGGTCATGCGGCTGATTGCGTCGGGAAAGACAGTTTCGGAAATTGCCGAGAACCTGAACCTGAGCGTAAAGACCATCAGTACCTACCGCACCCACGTTTTGGAAAAAATGAAGATGAAAAACAACGCGGAAATCACCCTCTACGCTGTCCAGAATAAACTCGTGGAGTGATCGGAAACTCAGCGACCGATGATGTGACGATTCGGATCAATTTCATCTCGCAGAATTCTCAGTTCCAGTGCCGTCGGCGGCTTGGTGGTAAAGATCCTGGGGGCCTTGAGCAATTCGAATTCGCAGTTGCTCTGAATGTCGTCAAACGTATAGCCGGGGTTAATCGATATGACCCTCATCCGTTTGCTTTCCGGTTCGAAATCCATGACGGCCATATTGGTGATGACCCGATAGGGTCCGGTGCCCAACGGCAATCCCGATTGCTCCCGTGATTCTCCCCCTTCCAACCATCCCGGCGCGGTGATGAAATCCAGCTTGCTGACAAGCCGCTTTCTTTCTTGTACGGACATGATGATCGTGCGCCAGCACAGTGAAGCAAAATCGTTGGAACCGCCGCTGCCCGGCAGACGAACGGCAGGCTTGTGGTAATTTTTCCCCAGCATGGTGGAGTTGATATTCCCGTACATATCGATCTGGGCGCCGCCCAGAATCGCGTAATCGACCATTCCCCGACTGCATGTCTGCATGATCTCGAACATGGTGCCGGCCATGACGGCCCGGTGGAAGGTGCGGGAATCGCCGACGGAAATCGGTAGTTCGGGCAGTATGGGATCAACTCCACCTGATTCGAACATGATCACCAAATGAGGGGCGAGGGTTTTCTGGGCCAGCAACGCGGCGGCGCAGGGCGCTCCCGTACCGATTCCGGCTGTGCGACCGTTGCCGAGTTCACGCGCCGCGACGCATATCATCAGCTCCATGATATTATAATTCTGCATGGTTCTTCTCCTTATGGAGTAATAATTCCTTGGCCCTCAGCTCCTTGATTCTGTCGATGCCGCCATTGCGTTCGATGTAGGCGGCATGATCGGGACAATCATGGATGTTGCGCTTCAAAAATGATGTGAAGGCAATTAGATCTTTCTGCACCGTCAGCCATTCCTTCAGGTGTTTTTCATCTGAATAATACTCATAAGGCATCCCTGTAGGATAAGCCCCGTAGGGCACCTCGCACACCGCATCCACGAGATAATAGGGGATCACCGTTCGGGCAGGATCGCTCCTGATCTCGTCGTTGTGAATGAGACGTTCCGTAGTGATAATCAGTTTCTTGCTTGCCCGGGCCAGATCATCGTCTGAAATCACAATTCCCTGGATCCGGCAGTTTCCGGAAATGTCCGCCTCATGGACGTGAATTACGGACACATCGGGGTATAACGCCGGTTGCAGCGCCAGCGTCTTGTCTGTGAACGGACATGTCATGGTTTTGGCCGCCGAGTATCGAAATGTATCCGTGCCCAGCATATTCCGTGTCGGTAGAAACGGTATCCCCATGGCCGCCGCCTTGAGGCGTGCCGCCAGACTGAAGTTAGACCATTCGCATATTTTCACTCGCCCGCTTTCCATGTAAGCCCGGGCGCAAGGGCTCATGCCACGTGTCTCCAGACCGATGATATAGGCGATGTCCACCCGGTCAAAAACCTCTCCCGCCGCGAGAATCTGGAAATCATGGGTCGATGTATGCCCTGCAAATCCCATGTTTTTCCTTCCCTGACGCACGATTTCCTGACAGGCGGCAATCGGGGTGCGATTGGTGCCGAATCCGCCGATAGCCAAATAATCTCCGTCGTGAACGAAGCGTTCTACGGCCTGCCTCAGGCTCATAAGCTTACCCGCCTTCGTTCGGGATTTTGAACGGAAGTATGTTCGCGCCTCGTCCGGGTCAGGATTCGTAAACAGCGGCCCAATACTTTGCACTGCTTTATCCGCAATCATTTTTCTATCTCCTTTTTCAACGTATTTCCAAAGGACGTTGTTTTTTTCTGCGTTCGATTTCATCCCGGATTCCCATCGGGCCTTCGAGGAAAATTCTCTGATCCATGGGCCGAAGATCGGTGGCCATGTGGGGCTTAAACCCCATCTGGTCAAGGATGTCTTTTTGCAGATCGAGCCCGGGTGCCACCTCAATGAGGGTCATGCCTTCCTTACGAAGTTCAAATACGGCGCGTTCCGTAATGTACAATACCCTCTGACCCATTTCGCGGGCATAGTCCCCGCTGAAGGTGATCTGCTCCACATGTTCGATTAGCTTTTTGTCCCGGCCTTCCCGGACAACGCTCATTTGTCCGTTTTTCACGGCAATCTCCGCGCCAACGGTTAATGTACCGATGAATATTACCGTCTTGGCGTTCTGGGTAATATTGATGAATCCGCCGCATCCGGCCAGTCGCGTACCGAAACGGCTGACATTCAGATTACCGTTTTTGTCGGCCTGGGCCATGCCTAGAAAGGCCATATCCAGACCGCCTCCGTCGTAGAAATCGAACATGTATGGTTCGTCGATAATGGCCTGCGGATTAGATGATGCCCCGAAACTTAGGCCCATGGCGGGTATGCCGCCTATTGGTCCGGATTCCACGGTGAGAGTAAAGAGATCATTTATGCTCTCCTCAGATGCTACGGCGGCAATACCGTCGGCCATGCCGATGCCCAAATTGACGATGGCCTGAGGAATAAGCTCCATGGCCGCCCGGCGGCTGATGATTTTCCGCGTAGTGAAGGCCATGGGTTCCATTTGCGAGGCAGGAACGTACACCTCTCCACAGTAGGCGGGATTGTATGTTTCAAGAAATGTCTGCCCGTGGTTTTCGGGTTTGGCAACAACGACGACATCAACAAAAATTCCCGGTATCTTCACGTCCATGGGACGAAACCGGCCGTTTTCGGAGATTCTTTCCACCTGAGCGATAACGATGCCGCCGGAATTCTTGGCGGCTTGCGCCATGGACAGCATTTCCAGCGAAGCACTTTCTTTTTCCATACGGATATTTCCCTGTAAATCAGCCGTTGTGCCGCGCACCAGGGCAACATGAATCGGAAATGCCTTGTAAAAAAGTTGTTCTCTGCCGCCCAGTTCGATGAGTTCCACCAAATCTTCCGTTGTGCGCTCATTCACCTTTCCGCCGTCAAAACGGGGATCAACAAACGTCTTGAGGCCCGTATGGGTGATAAAGCCGGGGCGACCCCCAGCGATTTCCCGAAACAGACACGAAATTGCGCCTTGAGGAAAGTTGTAAGCCTCAATTTTATTTTCCAGAGCCATTCGGCCGAGTTTGGGAGCCAGGTTCCAGTATCCCTCGATAACCCGCTTGATCAGGCCTTCATGGGCCAGATGGTTAAGTCCCTTATCCTTGCCGTCCCCCTGCCCGGCGGCCCCGACAATGGTGAGATTTCTCGGACGGCCGGTATCCAGAAAAATTCTTTCCAGTCCCAAAGTCAGCTCTTCGGGATGGGCGTTGCCCACAAACCCGCCGACTGCCACCGTATCGCCATCCCTGATCAGTCTTAATGCGTCTTGGACACTCATAATCTTACCGGACATACTTACTTTCCTCCATAGATGAGTTTGATAAGTTCGAAAAGTTTGTCATCGCGCCATTCTACACAATCCCGGAAACTGCGGCCTTTCATCTCCTCCGCGATACCGTCGATGAGTTTTTCCTTCATAGGTTCCGTGATGTAGTTCCAAGTGGTCAGCTCTTCCCATATAGCCTTGAAGGTCGTATTGCCGATACCGTCGATGAAGTGGCCCACGCCTCCGTCCTCGCCGCCTCCGAGATGGTAGATCATATGGGATCCCATGAGGGCATACCGCAGACCGGGTCCGGCATACAGCGCCTTGTCCACGTCTTCGACGCTGGCTACACCGTTTTCCACCAGATCGATCGCCTCGCGCCAGAGGGCAACGGCCAGGCGGTTGCCGATGAATCCGGGAACCTCCTTTTTTACGAGGACCGGGATTTTTCCCAGATGCTCCATGAATTTGATGCTCGTCTCGACGGTCGCCTGCGATGTGTACTTGCCGGGGACGATCTCGATAAGGGGAATGAGATGGGGTGGATTCCAGGGATGGGTGATGACGCATCGCTCCTTGTGCACGACGACCTGCTGAATCTCCGTCATGCTCAAACCGGAGGAGCTGCTGCCAATGATGGCTGTCGGTGGCGCAAAGCGGTCCATTTCTTCGAAGATGGGTTTTTTGATGGCGTAGGTTTCACCGGTGCACTCTTCAATGAAGTCCGCATCGCTAACTGCAGAGGCGATTTCCGGAACGAATTTGACCCGCTCCAGAGCCTGATCACGGTCTTGAGCGGTCAATACCCCTTTCCCGACAAAAAAATCGAGATTGGAACAAACCTGCCGGTATCCTTTCTCTCTGGTTTCGGGTCGTCTCGAATACCCAGTCACCTCGTACCCTTTCTGGGCAAAGAGGGAAACCCAAGCTGAGCCGATTACGCCGGTACCGATGACCGCAACTTTCTTGATTCCGTCCATTATTTTGACTCCTTTTGCACATGATGAACGTTGAGGGAGTGCCACGTTCGGCCCTGCCATCCGGGTTTATAGCCGGACTTGCGCTACGCCGGTTTTCAACCTGATGTCGATGGAGCGATATGTTTCCCTTGTCTCTGTGCAATCTGTATTTCGTAGGCGAGAGAAAGTATGTACCTATCTGCCAATTATTTACTGGCAGCTGTGTGCATGCCATTTTCCGAAGGCAAATACGTATTTGTATAATTTCCGTATCCGGTACTTCTTGCCTTTTCCTTCTTCACGGGTAAACGCTTGCTTGTGGCAACCCGGACTTTTTTGCCTGCCGCCTTTTGTGTAACCGCTGCCTTGTCATCCACTCCTTCCGCTACGTTGCTGTGAGCTCCCCATGGATTGACGTCCGGATCGTCTTTACAGGTCGGGCAGAAATAGCGGGCACTCAGATCTTCGGCGCCGCTGCCCCAGATTTCCAATTTGCAGCAATCCCCGCATATTGCTGTTCCACAATTGTCACATTCCGTTTTCGCCTGCCCTTTTCCACAAACCGAACATTTTTGATTCTTGTTGTCTTTCATAATCTCGCTCCTTATTTCTTTGTCGTTATAGGAGACGCCCTGTCTCCATTTTCTTTTTGCTTCTTGTTCGAAAGTAATCTAATCCCTGCTACTTTTTTCCACAATCGGTCTACGTCTGATTTTTTCATGAGAAAAGGGATGAAATTGCCTTAGGACAAGAAGCGGGATTGCCATCGGTGTCTGTCTGACGGCAGCGGGTCATCGAAGCGGCAACGGACAGGGGGATGCACCTGCCAAACTTTAATATATCTCCTAATAAATTTACCTTGCATTTTAATAAAGTATCAGTTAGCATCGCTAAAAGTTTAGGTAGTGCATGTTTGTTTTTGCGAAATTACTGAAAAGTTGACTGCACAATCCAAAGTAAGGAAAGTGCAGTTTTTTTGCAAAAACAGGCTGCCAGCCGAATATTTCGGCAAAAATTAAAATTGTTCCCTGTGGGAACACAACACAAAGGAGTGGTAAAAATGTCAGAAGGAAAAGTAAAATGGTTTAATGATTCAAAAGGGTTTGGTTTCATCGAAGAGGATGGCGGCCAAGACGTTTTCGTGCATCATTCAGCAATCCAGGGAGAGGGTTTCAAATCACTGGCGGAGGGTGAGCGGGTAAGTTTTGATGTTGTTAAAGGCGCCAAAGGTCCGGCTGCGGAAAATGTACGTAAGCTGTAAAATCTGAGTTTAATTTTACATTTAGAAGCTCCTCCCACAATGGGGGGAGCTTTTTTTGTGTATTATACCAATTCTCAATCAAAGTTCTATCTTTGTTGGCAACGCAGCCCGGCAGGGAACTCAGGCGAATGCCTGGGCATGCCTGGAACGTTGCAATCCCGCACCATTCCTATATTTCCGGCGGTTGGAGATTTATTCTTCAACCGCCTTTTTAAAAGGTAGGGCGATAGTGGAGATTCCTTAATTATATGTCATTAGATTATGTTGATCTAAATTACTGATTTTACCGAAAAATTAATTCCCACCCAATTTATTTTAAAAAAATTCAACTTTTTTCTTGACAATTATTGGCAGGGGGATTAGTGAATCATTCGTTGGTTGATCGTCCAATCAAAAAAGCGGATGATCGAATCCGGGGCAATGTTAATGTTCAGTCGGTATATATGCTATTAAAAGGATGTTTACACACGCACACAACTTGCTCTGATGGTAAACTATCACCTCAGGAAGTGGCCAATGCATACGAATCAAGAGGATATGATTTTATAGCTTTTACTGATCATGATTACTTGCTGAAACCCAACTACCGGGAAATATGCGGGCAGTTAAAGACGAACATGATCATTTTTTATGGCATTGAGTTGACGGTCTTTGTAAATGGATACATTCATGTGACGAAAATCGAAGGCGACCGTGAGGTGCTCCATATATTCAACCACATCGGCGAATATGACTTTACCCCGGAGCAATTGTTGGTTCGGTTAACGGAACTGGAAAAGATGTATCCCCTGGATGCGGTGGAAATAACAACGAAGGGATTTCGTGAGATGGTTTTCGAATCACTGAATATAGCATATCCCAAAATAGCATCGGATGACTCGCACACGCTTGGCGGTATCGGCAGGGCATGGATAGAGTTGGATACGAAGCGGGAAAAAGATTCCATCATACAGGCGATAAAAAAGGGAAAATGCTGGAACTGTTACATATAAATAAAAACAATAAAGGAATTAATATTATGATCCTTTATAAAGTCACATCAAATAGGAGGAATGGTAATGGCTAAAAAAATTGCCGTCTGCGCTGTCGCGCAGATCAAGAACGATCCCAATTATCATTATTTACGTTTTCAGAACATGTTGCTGGAATGCTTCGAATCAATAATGAAGCAGACCAAGGTTACCTTCGACATGGAGAAGGGCATCCGGACGATCATCACCTGCTCGGATGACATGTTCGACGCGCGCACCATTTCCGACAATGGCATCACCGATGTCGTTGGCGCGAACTTCCGGGGCGAGGAGAAGATGGCTCAGGAAAGCATCAACGGCCTTGGTTACGCGATGGCGTGCATCATGTCCGGCCATGACGACGTGATACTTTTCATGGGACACTGTAAAGAGTCGCAGGGAGAAAGCCGGAGGATGGTTTCCAACCTCGCCTATGACCCCTTCTACTGCAGGCCCCTCGGCATGGACTATCACAACGTAGACGCGTTGCAAGCCCGGGCGTATATGGAAAAATCCAAAGTTACGGACGAGCACCTCGCGAAAATAGTGGTGCGTTCCAGGAAAAACGGGAAAAAGAACCCCTATGGCCGCGAGAATAAAATCGTCAGTGAAAAAGAAGTGTTGAATTCGCCGATGTATTCGGACCCGTTGCGGGAGCTTTACATATACCCGGTGACCGACTGGGCATACGGAATGCTGCTGTGCAGCGAAGAGCGGGCAAAGGAATTTACGAAAAAACCCGTGTGGATTACCGGATACGGGAGCTGCATGGACAGGTATTTCCTTGGCGACAAGGATCTTACGTCGAATTTTTCGCTTAAAAATGCCGCGCAACGGGCATACGCCAAGGCCGGCATAAAAGATCCAAAGAAAGATATCCAACTTTTCGAGCTCAGCGACCACGCCGCGTACCAGCTCCCGATGTGGGCCGAGGGCGTCGGCATCGCCGATGAAGGCCAAGGTGGCCAATGGATCGACGATGGTGGGATGGATAAATTCAATGTGAACCTGTCCGGGGGACAGCTCAACGGTAATCCGCTCCTTCTCGGAGGCGCGGCCAGGGCCATTGAATGCTACTACCACCTGGCCAACCAGGCAGGCGATCGCCAGGTCAAGGGCGCGAAGCGGGCAGTCGCCCAGGCGGCAACCGGCGGGGCCGGGCAGCACCAGGCCGTAATAGTAATGGAAGCGCAGGGAGGTTGAACAATGGCACATAAAAAGAAAAATAGAAATGTTGGAATAATAGGCATCGGACAGACCAAGCATTCCAGCCATCGTGAGGATGTCAACCAGCCTGAATTGATACATGAAGCAGTCAGTCTGGCTCTGAAAGACGCGAACCTGACCATGAAGGACATCGATTGCGTCGTTCACGGCAACATGGAGCTCTTTGAGATGATCCACTCGCCGGACCTCTGGCACGTGCTGGGAACCGGCGCCTACGGTAAAGAATGCATCAGGATCACAACCGGCGGGACCGTCGGGGCGACCCTGTCATGCGCATCGGACAACCTGGCGGCATCGGGAATGTATGACATCGTAATGGCCATCGGTTTTGAGAAACTGCAGGAAGGGAATACGACCGGCGGTATCACGAACATGGCTGACCCCCTCTGGTTCCGCAAGATACAGGCAGGAGCATTGACCGGATCGTCCGCGTATGATGTCGAACGGGAATTCGGACTCGAACGCGCGAACAAAGCTTCGATGACGTACCGCATCATCATGGACAAACACGCGGGCCTCAACCCTAACGCGCACCGGGCTTTCGGGCTCGATTTCAGTCAGATCGATGACCTCATTCGAACTTCGCCGAAACTCGTTGGCGAGCTGAAGCTCATCGAAATGTGCTCACAGTCAGACGGCGCGTGCTGCGTCATCTTTGCCTGTGAGAAAAAAGCGAAAGAGCTTTCCAAGACCCCGGTCTGGATACGGGACCATATCTCCGTCCACAAGGAAGAGACATTCAACATATTCGGATATAACAGGGCGTTCCCTGTTATAAAGACGCATAAATTCGCCGCGGAGCAGCTGTTCAAGCGGAATGGTATCAAAGACCCCTTGAACTACTTCGATGTGTTCGAAATGTACGATCCGGCCTCATGGTGGGCCATTGACTGGATCAGGGACTTTTTCGCCCTTAAAGGCGATGAGCACCTCAAGCTCATCGAGAACAAGGAAATAATGATCGGCGGTAAGATGCCCATCAACCCGTCAGGCGGCGTTATCGGGTCAAATCCGATCGGCGCGACCGCGCTGATTCGGGTGGCCGAGGCGGCTCTGCAAGTGCGCGGCAATGCCGGTCCGCACCAGATACCGACCCCGGTCAATCACGCTCTCGCGTCAGGGTTCGGCGGCACCATGTGGACCGTGATGACAATGCTCGAAAAGGAACTTAACTGGTAGGAGGATAATCATGGCAGAATACTGGGGAGTAAAAGTAGAAGACATATTCAAGTCTATGAAAGAGCGTTTCCGTCCTGATGGGGCCAAGAATGTCGATGCGGTTTTCGGCTACGACATTCAGGACGAAGGCAAATGGAAACTAACGGTAAAAAACAACGGCATGGTGATCGAGAAGACCGCCAATCTGTCCGGCTGTGTCTCGATTATGAAGGCCGACGGTGAGACCTTTGTCGGGGTAAACACCGGCAAAGTCGACGCGACGAACGCCTTCATGAGCGGCAAGGTCAAGGTTGACGGCGACATGGGCGCCTTCGGGAAGACCGGCAAGCTCTTCCGCAAATTCGTTATCGCCAAGAAGGAGATGACAATTAAGGATTATCTTGCGGACATGTTCGCAACGATTGTGCCGCGGTTCAAGGTCAAAGAGGCCGAAGGGCTCGAGGCCTCTTTCGCCTTCGATCTCGGCGGTCCTGACGGTGGCAAGTGGACCGTCTTCATCAAGGACAAGGTCTGCACGGTTACAACGACGATCGTGGGCAAACCGACCGTAACGTTGGAATTCAACGAAGCTAAAGATTACGTTGATTTTATACTCGGGAAGATTGATGCACAGAGCATTCTGGCGGCAGGAAAGGCGGCAGCAAAGGGCGACATCAACATGATGGCGTCGAAATGGCCCATCCTGTTCGAGAAATACAAGGATCCCATGGCCGGCAACGTCCAGGAACAGGAACTCCTTGTGCTCAAAAAAACCATATCGGTGAACCAGAAGTTTTCCACCGGTCCCATCATGGGCAAGTTTCTCAAGGGGCTGAAAGATAAAAAAATATACGCGAATAAATGTCCCAAGTGCGGCCGTTTGCAACTGCCGCCACGGGAAGTGTGTGCCGAGTGCCGGGTGCGCGCCGCTGATTTCGTGGAAGTAGGGCCCAAAGGCGAAGTCCGCTATATGGATATCGTCTATTACGCCATGCCTGACCCGCTTACCGGCGTGGCCAGGGAAACCCCGTACGGGTCGATCTTTGTCCTCCTGGACGGATGCACAGGCAATGAAACCCTGACGCATTTTATTCGAAAGGACCAGATAGAGAAAATCCAGATGGGCTGGAATGAGAAAAAGGGAACCCGCGTCCGCCCCGTCTGGGAGAAAAATCGAATCGGTGATATCTGGGATATTAAATATTTTGAAATAGACGAGTAAGGAGTAGGTATATGACAACAAAGCAGATGAAAGGATTTGAAGACAGCTATGTAGTTGAAGGTAAAATGGCGCTCCCTTATACTTACTTCGCCGGCAGGGTTGGCAGCAAGTTCATCACAACCATCCGGGATCAGAAGAAAATTATGGGAGTAAAATGCCCTACCTGCAACGTGGTCTATCTGCCGCCGCGGCAGGTATGCGATAAGGACTTTACCGACATCCGCGATAAATGGGTCGATGTAAGCAATACCGGTACAGTGACGAACTTCACGGTGGTGCGCTATGACGACAAGCATCTGCCGCGAAAAGCGCCCTTTGTCCTGGCCCTTATCAAACTGGACGGAGCAGATACGCCCTTCATGCATATTCTTGAAGAGTGCACAATAGAAGACGTGAAGATAGGGATGAAGGTAGATGCGGTATTCGCCAAAGAAACGACGAATACCATCCTCGATATAGATCATTTCAAACCAGCGGCTGAAAAAATTTCGGTTCACGAGATTAATGCAGCCAGGAAACAATGGGTTCCTGCAGATGAACCAGATACTCAAGAAAAACGAAAGGGAGGAAAACCTGATATGTCGAAACCTGTTATCATCACCGCGGCGCTGTCCGGCGCCGCCACCATGAAGAACCAGATCCCCGCCGTTCCTTATACTCCAGCCGAATTCGCTGAAGAGGCTTACAAGTGCTGGAAGGCCGGCGCGGCGATGGTGCACGTCCACGCGCGCGAAGAAGGGGGAATGGCAACCCACGAGCACGAGCGGATACGCGCCACCTATGACGCCATCAGGCAGAAGTGCCCGGATCTTATCGTGAACCTGAGCTCCGCTGTCGGCATGGGCAAAACAGCAGAACAGCGGATATCCCAGATCGTGGCCATCAAGCCCGAGATGGCGTCGCTCAACACCAACACAATGAATTTCAGTATCATTGACCGCAAAACAGGGAAGATATTCATCGATTACGTGTTTGAGAACACCTTTAACATGCTGCAGGATTTCGGCAAGGCCATGAAAGAAAATGGTGTGAAGCCGGAAATCGAGTGCTACGATATGGGAGGTTTAGACAACACCTTGATCATAGCGAAGCAGGGTATCTTCAGCGACCCGATGAACTTCAATTTCGTCTGGGGCGTTGTGGGCGGACAGTCTTTCCGGACCGAATCATTCATCGCCATGATGAACGCGCTTCCCCCGAAAGCGAACTTCACCACTTGCGGCGTCGGTACCGACGAGTTCCCCTGCATCATGCAGTCGTGCATCCTTGGCGGACACATGCGGGTCGGACTCGAGGACAATATCAAGATGCCGAATGGCGATCTCGCCAAAGGCAGTTACGAACTGGTGGAAGTGGCGGTGGACATTGCCACCAGCCTCGGACGCCCGGTGGCTACACCAACTGAAGCGCGTTTGATCATGGGTCTGAAGAAGAGATAATAATACCAATTCTCTTTCTTTGGCTAACTTTGTTGGCTGCGTCGTCGGCTTCCTCAACGTATGTACAATACGTCTGTGGTGCCTCCTCCTTGCCGCCTCGTTATCCTTTGAAAGCGAAATGGTATAATAAACTTGGGGAATGCTTGATGGAATTATCTGAAAAAACCATGAATGATGTTTTTCGGAACCGTGCCAAGAAGTACGGGAACCGTCTTGCCATCGAAAAAAAGATGAACGGCGCATGGCAAAGCGCTACCTGGAACGAATATTACGACCGGGCGCGTGCCGCAGGCCTGGGGCTCTGGTCACTGGGACTCCGGAAGGGGGATACAGTTTCTATACTTTCCGAAAACAGGCTGGAATGGCTTTATACCGATATGGGCTCGCTGGGAATCGGCGTCTGCGTAATCCCGGTGTACCCTACCCTGGCTTCTGAGGAAATCGAGTATATCATCAATAATTCCGAATCGAAAATCATTGTTCCGGAAAACAAGAACCAACTCAAAAAGGTACTGGAGATTGTGAACAAGTGCCCCAGCCTGGAAAAGATAATCGTAATGGAAGAAAAGGATGCCACGGGTCATCCCAAGATTATGAGTTTCAAGGATCTCATGGAACTCGGACGGAAAAAACACGCCGAAGACCCTTCCCTCTTTGAAAAGCTGTCACAGGAAGTGACGGTTGATGAACTTGCCACTATTGTGTACACATCCGGCACAACCGGATTGCCCAAGGGAGCGATGATAACCCACGGAAATATTTTCTGGGTGGTCCAATCCCTGGACGCGATTCAGCCCCATTTTGCATCTGATAAGGATTGCACTGTTCCCTTCCTCCCCCTTTCACACGTGTTTGAACGGATCGCGGGCCATTTCTACGGCATGTACTGCGGGATCACTTCATCTTACGCGGAGAGCATCGACACGCTGCTGGCGGATTTCGAAGAGAAACGACCAACCATGATCCTGGCAGTGCCGCGGGTGTGCGAAAAGGTGTACCAAAAAATCATGGCGCAGGTCAAGGAGCAGTCCCCTTTCAAACAGAAGGTCTTTGCCTGGGGACAGAAAGTGGGCAACCGCATCAGCGAGCTCCGCGAAAAGCACAAGCGCATCCCGCTTTTCCTGAAGCTGAAATACAAGATCGCTTATGCTGCCATATTCAAGAAGCTCCAGGATAAGCTTGGCGGCCGGGTTACGTGGATGACGGCATCCGGCGCCCCCACAGCCGAAGAAATCATTCGCTTCTTCAACGCGGCCGGCATCACAGTCATACAGGGATACGGCATGACTGAAACCACGGCCCCCGCCACCATGCAATCAATGGCGGATTACCGCATCGGAACCACCGGTAAGCCGATACCCGGCCAGGACATCAAGATAGCCGACGACGGAGAAATTTTAATAAAGGGCGGCAACGTGATCAAGGGATACTGGAAACTGCCGAACGAGACCAGAGACGCATTCACGCCCGACGGGTATTTCATGTCCGGCGATATCGGTATGTTCGATGAAGAGGGCAACCTGCTCATCACGGACAGGAAGAAGGATCTCATCATAACCTCGGGTGGCAAGAATGTCGCGCCGCAAAAGATCGAGAACATGTTCAAGTCCGATCCGCTGTTCACCCAGTTTATAGTAATCGGTGAAAGGAAAAAGTATCTCACCGGCTTGTGCAACATCAATCCTGAGGAGGCAGCAGCGCTGGCGAAGGAGGAAGGCATATCCTTCAATAACCCCGCAGAGTTGCTGGAAAACCCGAAATTTCTCGATATTGTGCAGAAGCACGTAGATGAGCGCAACAGACACCTTGGGGCTTACGAAAACATCATTAAAATCAGGATCGTCAAATCCGATTTCTCGCAGGAAGGCGGCGAACTTACGCCATCGCTAAAGCTCAAGCGCAAGGTGGTGCTCCAGAAGTACAAGGACCTCGTCGATGATATGTATGGAAAAGAGGCAGTCGACGAGCTTTATAAAAAATAGTAGTCCGGAGCATGGACTGATACCATTCGCTTTCAAAGGATCAGCTTCGGCAAGGAGGAGGCTCCGCAAGCGTATTACTGATACGTTGAGGAAGCCGACGAC
>Ga0209014_10000641_pt1 | contig 20496 bp, 20 predicted proteins | sample BarGraNGADG00212_FD_184491 | JGI IMG/M metagenome (GOLD analysis project Ga0209014, IMG submission 184491) | Arctic peat soil microbial communities from Barrow, Alaska - Barrow Graham LP Ref core NGADG0002-212 (SPAdes) (version 2) | ecosystem: Environmental > Terrestrial > Soil > Wetlands >...
CATGCAATTACAGGAGTGGCATCGCCGGCTGAACACAGAGCGATTCGACGGCAAGCTCGCGACGATCGCCGTGCGCGTCTCGCGCCGCATGCGCTCCCGGCTCGGCCACTACGCGCCGGCACAGCGGGGAGCGCCGGCTGAGATAGCCGTCTCAACGCGCCATGTGAAGCGGCATGGGTTCGAGCAGGCGCTGCAGACGCTGCTGCACGAGATGGTCCACCAGTGGCAGGATGAGGCGAGATTGCCGCTTGGCCACGGCTCGGAGTTTCGTCGCAAGGCGCGCGATGTCGGAATCACGGCGCGCGCGTCCCGAGCGGTCGACTAGGGGACGCTTGGTTCTGTTGACATCCTCGAGATGAGTTCTATCCGCCGCGAGAGATTGGCCTGATTCTGCACCGCAACTTGCACTCGTTACCTGTTCACGGTACGTCTCGTGGGTAGGAGCCAACCCGCGAGGCCACACTGAAGATCATCCCAACGCTGGTCTGTGCCGCACTTGCGCTGCACGCGGTGCACGCCGACGCCCAGGGCAGCATCGCCGGGACGGTCTATGACTCGCTGAGCACGCACGCCCCGCTGGCGAACGCGACCGTCGTGCTGGTCGAGCGTTCGCGGTATGCCACCACCAACGCGCGCGGGCATTTCCAGATCGACAGCGTGCCCGACGGCCGCTATACGATCGGGTTCATGCACCCGGTGCTCGACTCGCTCGACCTGACGGCGCCGGTCGTCGCTGCTGACGTCAGCGGAGGCCGTCGCACGACGGTCGCGCTGTTCACGCCGGGCCCGGCGGCGGCGTACGCGCGCATCTGCCCGGACGCCTATGCAGCGGAGACCGGCCTGGTCGCCGGTCGCGTCCGCGATGTGGACGACCAGGCTCCGCTGGCGGACGCCACCGTCACTACGGACTGGACGGAGTACACGATCGCGGCCGGCCGCGTGGCCGGGCATCGCGTGCGCGCAGCGGCCCGGACGAATCGTCAAGGCGTGTACCTGCTCTGCGGCGTGCCGACCGCGGTGCCCCTGGATGTGCACACGGAACTCGCCGGCTTCAGCGCCGGCCCCACGCCGCTCCTGCTGAACGATCGCCTGATCGGCCGCGTCGATTTCGCGCTCAGCCGCAGGGACAGCGCGGCGCGCGCCGTGGCGCTCGGCGATTCGTCCAAGAGCGCGGTGCCCGGCACCGCGTCGCTGCGCGGGCTGGTGCTCGGCGGCGACGGCCGGCCGATGCACGATGCCATCGTCAGTGTCCTCGGCACGCCACGATCGGGCCGCACCGACGTCGCCGGCGCGTTCCGCGTCGATCACATCCCGGCCGGCACGCGCACCATCGAGGTCCGGGCGATCGGTCTGTTGCCGATGACCGTGTCGATGGACTTCGCGACGAACGCGGCGCGCGATACCACGCTGTCGGTCAGCCGGCAGGCCCAGCCGCTGAAGCCGGTCGCCGTCAACGAACGAGCGACGACCCTGTCGTTGATGGTGAACGACGGGTTCTATAGGCGACAGAAGCAAGGTATGGGCGCCTATATGACCGCACAGGACATTGCGCGGCATGGCTTTCCAGACCTCATCTCGGTGCTCCAGGGAGCCAGGGGAGTGCACATCGAGTGGAACTCCGACAAGCGAAGCGAGTCAGGCTTCAGTACTCCAATGCCGTACCTCCTCGGCATCAGTAGTCCGGGAAGTGGCCTGCTCTGTCGGCCGAATTTCTTTCTCGATGGCGCACCGTTCGCAGTCCGCAATAAGGGGGACTACCGCGATTTGAGCGGTTTTCTGCCGCCCGTGTGGATCAAAGGAATTGAAGTTTATTCCAGCCCCGGTACCATCCCGGCGCAATACGACCTCACATCGTCGACGGGGTGCGGTTCGATCGTCATCTGGACGCGCTAGGCGGTGACTGTCGGGATCTCCCAGCTTCGCGGCCGTGCGAACTACTTCTGCGGCCGTTGTCGTTCCCCCTGAGATTAATCCGCGATCATCCGGCCATCGATCCGGCAGTTTCCGTGGTTCCGCCGTAGAACCCTCCGCCGGTAGTCGCTATCTTTTCGGCATGTCCTCTGACGACTCCGAGACCTTTCTCGCCTCGCCGCAGTTGAAGCCGCGCGACGGCGACTTGTTCAACATCGACGCCGCGCTCACCGAAGACGAGCGCGCCGTGCGCGATTCCGTCCGCCGGTTCGTCGATGAACACGTGCTGCCGATCATCGGCGAGCGCTACGTGGCCGGCGGCTTCCCGAAGGAACTCGTCGCGCCGATGGCGGAGCTTGGCGTGTTCGGCGCGAACCTTCCCGAGAAGTACGGATGCGCCGGGCTCAACAACGTGAGCTATGGGCTCATCATGCAGGAGCTCGAGCGCGGCGACAGCGGCGTGCGCTCGTTCGCGAGCGTGCAGGGCGCGCTGGTGATGTATCCGGTTTATGCGTTCGGCAGCGAAGAGCAGCGGATGAAATGGCTGCCGAAAATGGCCAAAGGAGAGGTGATCGGGTGCTTCGGCCTCACCGAGCCCGACTACGGTTCGAATCCGGCCGGGATGCTCACACGCGCTCGCGAGCAGAAGGACGGCTCCTGGATCCTGAACGGCGGCAAGATGTGGATCACGAACGGGTCCACGGCCCAGGTGTGCATCGTGTGGGCGAAGACGGCGGACAACGATGCCGAAGGGAAATCGATCCGCGGCTTCATCGTGCCGACGGATTCGAAGGGGTTCAGCACGAAAGACCTGAAAGGGAAGCTCTCGCTGCGCGCCAGCGATACGAGCGAACTGGTCTTCAGCGACGTCCATCTGGCCGCCGACGCGATTCTTCCCGGCTCGGGCGGACTCAAGAGCCCGCTCATGTGCCTCACCCAGGCCCGCTACGGAATTTCCTGGGGAGCGCTGGGCGCGGCGATGGCGTGCTACGAAGAGGCGCTCGCGTACGCCAAGCAGCGGGTGATGTTCGACAAGGTCATCGCACAGTTCCAGATCCAGCAAGTTCGCCTCGCCGAGATGGTCACGGAGATCATCAAGGGCCAACTGCTCTCGCTGCATCTCGGGCGGATGAAGGACGCGGGAACGTTCAATCCGCAGCAGGTGAGCGTGGCGAAGCGCAATAACGTGAACATCGCGACGGACATTGCGCGCGAGGCGCGGCGACTACTCGGGGCGAACGGGATTCTCGCGGAGTACGCATCGATGCGGCATATGGCGAATCTCGAGAGTGTGTACACCTACGAGGGGACGCACGACGTTCACACGCTCATCATCGGGCAGGCGGTGACCGGGTTCAATGCGTTCAAGTAGCCTCGCGCTGTTGGGGACGCTTGTCCTCGCGTCGCCCTCGGGGGCGCAGCAGTACGATCATACCGCGGCGCTCGCGCCGCTGCCGGTGACGGACGTGACGTGCCGGGTGACGCTGTCAATGACGCAGAAGGCAAGAGAAGCGACGGGCGCCGTTCGCACGGTGATGCTGACGGGGAAGTACCCGGCGCGCATGGTGACCGTTGGTCTCGATGCGGCCGATAACGTGGTGAACTTTCATTCGCTCGTGTACTGGTTCTATCCAGCGATGGGCGATGAAAGCGTGGACGTGTGGTACGAGCGAAACGCGGCGGTGGCGAAGCGCAGCGCGCGCTCGGTCTCCAGCGGCTTCAAAGCGGCGCGCAGGACGGCCAAGACGGCCCTGATGCCGGAGGATTTCGAGGCCGTGGGTCACCTCACCGCGGACGTGCTGAAGCGCTGCGGGAAATCCGGCGGAAACTGATTCCGCTCAGTTCACCCGCGATTTCATCAGCGGAGTCCTGATCGCCCGCACCAGCCATTGGGGGAGATAGCGGATCAGGAGCACGGCCAGCTTGTACTGGAAGCCGGGAATGCACACCGTCTGGCCGCCGCGCGCGGCCTGTGCGAGCGAGTCGTCCACCACTCTTCCCGCGTCGAGCCAGAGAAAACCCGGCGTCGACTTCATGTCGATTGCCGCGCGATCGTGGAACTCCGTTCTCGTGAAGCCGGGGCAGAGCGCCTGGACGCGGACCCCCGTTCCGATCAGTTCGGTCGCGAGGCCTTCGCTGAACACGCGCAGATAGGCCTTCGTCGCGCAGTAGTTCACGTTGCCGACGGCGAAAGTAAAGCTCGCCACACTGGAGACATTGATGATCGTCCCGCTGTTCCGCGCGATCATCCCCGGCAGCGCAGCCCGCGTCAGCAGCATCGGCGCCATGACGTGAAGCTCCAGCATCGTCGCCTGCTCGGCGACCGGCCGGTTGGCCAGTCTCCCCTTGCTCCCGAACCCCGCGTTGTTCACGAGGTAGTCGAGCCGCTCCATCTGCGCGATCCTGTTCGCCACCGACCGCATCCCCTCGTCGCGCGCGAGATCCGCCGGCATTGCCTCGGCGTTGATCCCATACTGCAGCGAAAGTTCGTCGGCGATCTGCTTCAACCGCACTCCGTCGCGCGCGATGAGCAGCAGATCGTGCCCGCTCGCAGCCAGCCGCTGCGCGAACATCTTGCCGATCCCGGCGGAGGCGCCCGTGACCAGGGCGACGGGGCGTTCTGTAAGGGAATCGGTGGCAGACATGGGGAAGAAGGTATCACAGCCTCAGGCTCACGGCATAGTCGCTTTTCCCAGACTGTCCCCACCGCTAACTTAGCTCTGTGAAAATCGCCGTCCTGATCAAGCGCGTCCCCGACATGGACCTGCGCTTCAAAATCGCCTCGAATGGCACCTCCGTCGACGAATCCGGCCTGAAATTCGACATCAGCGACTTCGACGGCTACGCCGTTGAAGCGGCTCTCCAGACCAAGGAGAAGCAAGCCGATCCAGCCGCCAGCGAAGTGGTGGTGATCTCGCTCGGGCCCGACGTCGTCCAGGAAACGCTTCGGAAAGCCATGAGCTTGGGCGCGGACCGCGCCATCCATCTCAAATGCGACACGCCGGTGCACGACAGTTACGCGATTGCGACCGCGCTCGCCGCCGAGTTGAAGGGCGGCGGCTACGATCTCGTGATGTTCGGCCGCATGTCGATCGATACCGCAAACCAGTCGACCGGTCCAATCGTCGCCGAACTGCTCGGCCTTCCGATCATCACCGCGATATCGAAGCTCGGTCTCGAGGGCGGCCGCGTAAAGGCGCGCCGCGAGCTCGAGGGCTCGTACGAACTGATCGAGTGCCCGATGCCGGCCGTGGTGACGATCGACGAGGGGATCGCGCGGCCGCGGTATCCGTCGCTGAAGGGAATCATGGCGGCCAAGAAGAAGCCGCTCGAGGTGAAGCCTGCGCAGGTCGGCGAAGAACGGTACAAGCTCGACAAGATGGAACTCCCGCCGGAGCGCGCGGCCGGCCGGATCATCGGTGAAGGGAAGGATGCCGTACCCGAGCTCGTGCGGTTGCTCAAGGAAGAGGCGAAGGTACTCTGATGGCGAACACCAATGTCTTTGCGTTCGCCGAATCGCGCAGCGGTGAACTGCGGCGCGCTGCGCTCGAGGCCGTGACGGCGGCTCGTGGAGTAGCCGATTCGACGGGTGGCCAGGTCCATGCGATGCTCGCGGGCGGCGCCGGAATCGGCGCGCTCGCCGCGAAGCTCGCGGCGTGCGGCGCGGATGTTGTGCTCGTGCTCGAGAATCCCGGCTTCGCCAATTACAATCCCGAAGCCCTGGCCGCTACGGTGGCGGCGCGCCTCTCGGCGGGCGGATATCGCGCCGCGTTCTTCATCGCCAGCGCGCAGGGCCGCGATCTCGCGCCGCGCGTCGCCGCGAAATGCCAGCTCCCGATCGCCGCCGACGTCACCGAGTTCTCGGTCGGCGCCGACGCCGTCACCGTGAAGCATCCCGGCTACACCGGCAAGATCATTCAGTCGTTCACGCTGCGGGCCGCGACCGCCATACTCTCGCTGCGCCCGGGTGCAGTATTGCCGAAGGAGAGCGCGAAGCCCGGAACGGTCGAGCAGATCACGTCGGCCATCGATCCTTCGAGTGCCCGCGTGGTCGTCACCTCCACCGTGCGGAGCGAAGGCGCCAAGCTCGACCTCGGCGAAGCGCCCGTGATCGTCAGCGGCGGTCGCGGGCTGAGGGAATCGGGGAACTTCAAGCTCGTCGAAGATCTCGCGGCCGCGTTCGGCAATGCAGCGGTCGGTGCGACGCGCGCCGTCACCGATGAAGGATGGCGTCCGCACAGCGACCAGATCGGCCAGACGGGAAGGCTCGTGAGCCCGCAGCTGTACATCGCCTGCGGAATCTCCGGCGCGATCCAGCATCTCGCCGGCATGCGCACCTCGAAGACCATCGTCGCGATCAATCGCGACAAGGAAGCACCGATCTTCAAGGTCGCCGATTACGGGATCGTCGGTGACGTCCTCGAGATTCTCCCGGTGCTGACGGCCGCAGTGAAGGAAGCCAAGAAGGGCGCGTGACCTCGGCCTCGAGCATGGTGTTCACGGTAGTCGTCGTGGCCGCTCTCGGCTTCTTCGCGTACAACGTGCAGCGCCTCGTGGGCGAGCTCCGGCTCGGCCACCGCGACGACGTGCGCTGGAACGACCTCCCGCGCCGCTTCTGGAATCTTCTCCAGATAGGACTCTTCCAGAAGAAGATCTTCCGCGACTCGGTCGCGGGCCCCATGCACGCGGCGATCTTCTGGGGCTTCTGCGTGCTGACGCTCGGGACGACGGAGATGATCGTTGCCGGCATGTTCCCGGGATTCTCGTTCGCGCCCTTCGTGCCTGCGCCCCTGTACAGGTTCTACGAGATGAACCAGGATCTCTGGGGCGCGCTGGTGATCGCCGCGGTCTCGTTCGCGCTCTTCCGCCGGCTCACCAAGCGCGTCAAGCGACTGCAGGGCAAGGAGACGCACGCCGACGATCCGCTGCTGATTCTCTCGTGGATCGGTGTGTTGATGATCACGATGTTCGCGTCGCACGCCACCACGGGCGTGCTGCACGATCTCTTCTGGTGGTCGCACGCGCTCCTCGTGCTCGGCTTCCTGAACTATCTGCCGTACTCGAAGCATCTTCACGTGGTCGTCTCGCTGCCCAACGTGTTCCTCTCGAACACCAGCGGCCCCGGCGTGATCGGCGCGATGCGGCCGATGGATCTCGAGGGCGACGTGGCCGTCTTCGGCGCGAAGGATGTGACCGATCTCTCGTGGAAGAGCCTGCTCGACGGCTTCGCCTGCACCGAGTGCGGTCGCTGCACGAGCGTGTGTCCCGCGAACATCACCGGGAAGCTGCTCAGCCCGCGCAAGATCGTGATCAACGTGCGCGAGCGGCTGGAGGCCGAGGCGAAGGGCGATCACTCGAAGACGCTGCTCGACGATTTCATAACGGAAGAAGAGTTGTGGAGCTGCACCACGTGCCGGGCGTGCGTGCAGGAGTGTCCGGTGAGCATCGATCAGCTCAGCGTGATTCTCGAGCTGCGCCGGAATCTCGTGCTCGGCGAGTCGCGGTTCCCTGCGGAAGTGATGCCCGCGTTCGAGTCGATGGAGCAGCGCGGCTCGCCGTGGGCGTTCGATCCGGGCGACCGGGGGAAGTGGGCGGCGGGACTGGACATTCCGACGATGGCCGAAATGGCGGAGCGGAACGAGCGGCCCGAGGTGTTGTACTGGGTCGGCTGCATGGGCTCGTTTGACGACCGTGCGAAGAAGACGACCGTGGCGTTCGCGAAGATCCTGAAGGCCGCGCACGTGAACTTTGCGATCCTCGGCCAGGAAGAGAAGTGCAACGGCGACGCCGCGCGCCGGATGGGGAACGAGTACCTGTATCAGATGCTCGCGAAGGACAACATCGCGACACTCGACCGGTACGGTGTGAAGACCGTGGTGACCGCGTGCCCGCACTGCTTCCATCAGATCGGCAACGAGTATCCGCAGTTCGGCGGGAACTATGATGTCGTTCATCACTCGACGTACATCGAGAGCCTGATGGCGGCGGGGCGAGTGCCGTTGCGCGAGGATCTGCACGAGCCGGTGCGGACGTTCACGTATCACGACTCGTGTTATCTCGGACGCTACAACGACGTGTACGATGCGCCGCGAGAGACCATGAAGCGCGCGCTGCCGATGTTGAACCTCGTGGAGATGCCGAGGTCGAAGGATCGCGGGCTGTGCTGCGGCGCGGGCGGCGGGCGAATGTTCATGGAGGAGAAAGTGGGGAAGCGCATCAACGCCGAGCGGGCTGAGGAAGCGATTGCGACGGGCGCGGATGCGATCGCGGTGGCGTGTCCGTTCTGCATGACGATGATGGCGGACTCGATCAAGTCGCGCGATTCGCACGTCGAGGTGTACGACGTGGCGGAGGTGGTAGCGGGGCGGCTGGCCGTCTGATCGCGCGAGGTGCGGTCGAATGTTGCCGGACGCGCGCTATTGATGGCGCATGGTGGGAGAGCCGGCGCGTTGATTTCCAGGCATGCCGCGAGTGCCGGAGTCCGACCCTGAGCTTCCTCGAGACGAGCGCAAGTATTCCCTGATCGGAATGGTTCGCCGTCGGATGCGTCTTCGGCGTTTGAGTGTGCGTACCGAGGAGGCGTACGTTGCGTGGATCAAGCGTTTCGTGCGCTTCCATGAGCTCAAGCATCCTCGATCGCTCGGCGAGTCCGAAGTCACGGCGTTTCTCACACATCTTGCCGTTCGTGCGCGGGTGAGTGCTTCCACTCAGAATCAGGCGCTTGCGGCTCTGTTGTTCCTGTATCGCGATGTGTTTCGCGAGCCGCTGCCGTGGCTGAACGAGGTCGTGCGCGCGCGGCGGCCGGAACGACTGCCAAGCGTGCTGACGCGCGAGGAGGTACGACTCGTGCTGGGTGAGATGCGCGGCACCGCGCGGTTGGTTGCGCTTCTTCTGTACGGTGCCGGCCTCCGGCTGATGGAGGCGCTGCAGCTGCGGGTGAAAGACCTCGATCTGGAGCGCGCGGTGTTGACTGTGCGCGCCGGCAAGGGCGACAAGGATCGGGTGACAGTTCTTCCTCGCAGCGCGGTCGCGCCGCTTACCGCGCATCTCCGCGAGGTGCGCACAATTCACGGGCGTGATCTTCGCGTGGGTGCGGGGACTGTCGAACTCCCTGCCGCACTCGCGCGAAAGATTCCTGGCGCGGAGCGCGCCTGGGAGTGGCAGTGGGTGTTCCCCGCGACCCGGCCCTACATCGATGATCGTAGTGGCGTGCGCCGCCGGCACCACCTGCACGAGACTGTGATCCAGCGAGCTGTGACGGATGCGGCGCGTCGAGCCGCGATCCCGAAGCGCGTGACCTGTCACACTTTCCGGCATTCGTTTGCGACGCACCTGCTCGAGGACGGCTACGACATCCGGACCATTCAGGAGCTGCTCGGGCACCGGGACGTGCGGACGACGATGATCTACACGCACGTCCTGAATCGAGGCGGTCGGGCGGTGAACAGCCCTGCTGACAAGTGGTAGGCGACTGGCGAGCGCGGCGTGCGCTGCGGCAGACCGCTCCGGCTTGGTGGAGTTCGTTCTCGCGGCCCTCGCGACGATGCGACATGACCCGCGCGGTTATGCAGCGCGCACCCGTAGCATAACGCGCGACGTGGGAGAGGTGCGATCATGTCCAAGTGCTTGCGGGCATAGCCGTTGCGGCCCATTATCGAACGAGCGTCACGCGTGAAATGCTGCAGGGTCCGCTGGTATTTCGCTTTCGTTGCTGGATAACGTGACAGTCTAATTGTGGTTAGGCGGAGCGAAGACAATTGATCGCGTGCGAAGGCTGCACCGCGAAGGGGGTAGGCGATGACGGAAAGTCACGGCGGCGAGGGCGGTGAGTTTAGTCTGCCGTCGATCCCCTACTTCTACCACGACGTGGTTGCGAGAATCGTACCCGGCCTCGCTCAAGCCGGTGCGCTGCTCGCGAGCGGGCGACTTCACGGGGCACCGTGGGCAAGTGATGAGTCTATACAAAGGCTCTCTGGTGCATCCGCAGTCATTCTATCTGGAGCACTTCTGAGCGCGGCATATCTCTTGGGTGTCGTGTGGGAAGGGCTTGCTGTCGTCGCCCTTCGGATCAAGGAAATGGTAGTTACGCGGCCGTCGGCCTTGGCCTACGAGGCCATCTTCGAAAGTTACGAACCGCTCGCGCCCCATTTCTTCGCGCGCGGTACGCGGTTTCTTGCCGAGGCCAAGATGCTCCTCTTCTCGGCGGTCGCGATGCCGCAAGCCTATGTCGTGTTGGGCCTTGCGACTGGTGATTGGAGCGCCCCAGGTGGTTGGCGTCCTACGTTGGTCGCAATCGGGGCATCGGTTGTTCTGTGTATTGCGTCATGGGCCCGCCTGCAGCGTCGAGGTCTAGAGATTAGACGATGCGTGCGGTATCTCAGCGCCCTCAAGTTAACGACGGGCCAGAGAGAGCAGATCGACTCCGTACTCGCGTCCCCCAAGGCAGGCTCGTCGCTTCCGCCCGCCTAACCGGACGTTGCTGCTGCCGAACGCATGTGTCTTTGATGGCGGCCGCTGCGCGGCCGCATTCTATTTGAGCGTTCGCAGCAGAACGCCATTCGTTAGGTGGCGAACCCATACCACTTTCGTGCGGTGACGAGGTAACCATGAAGAAGATCACCCGCCTATCCATTCTCCTGCTTCTCGCCTCTGCGCGTCTCCCTGCCCAAGCCCTGCCCGCCGATTCGCTGTTCGATCGCCTGATCGGGCACTGGGTGCTGCGCGGGACGATTGCCCGGCAGGCGACGACCCATGACGTGACCTTCGACTGGATGCTGGGCCGCGAGTATGTCCAGATGCATGAGGTGTCCCGCGAGCGTGCAGCGAACGGGACGCCCGCCTACGAGGCCGTCGTCCTCTTCGGTCGGGACCCGCGCACGGGCGAGTATGCCTGTCTCTGGATGGACAACACCGCGGCCAGCGCGTTCGACCCGCAGGGGACTGGACGAGGAACGGTGGCCGGCGACTCGGTTCACTTCGTGTTCCATTACACGCAAACGGAGGGCTTCCATACCACCTTTGTCTACAGTCGCGCGTCGGACTCCTGGCAGTGGCACATGGATAATGACAGCGTTGGGGTTCGCAGGCCGTTTGCCCGGGTGACACTTACGCGGCGCTAGCGCCGCCTGGCGGGGTCGTGACCGCATCGCCACCTAACAAACGATTGCAGCAGGCAGCCGAGCTATTGTGTGCGCGCTTCGCGCGCTTTATTTGATTCGGCTGCTGCTGAATCGTAAGCGTTAGGCGGCGCAACCAGCCATTCAGCCCCAGTCTCGGTGACTCGCGAATGCGGTTGCCAGAAAAGCGTATTTGGTAGGAGGCACTATGAACGACCTGCCCCAGTCCTCACGTGACGTAATCTTGAGAACGTCCCATTGGGACCAAGCCGAGGAATTCTACAAGAACGTCCTTGGTTTCAAGGTCACCCATGAAACAGATGCAATGCTCCGCGTCGAGACCGGGGCCATTCGTCTCTTCGTCGAAAAGGGCGAGCCACATGGCCCAGTGTTTGACTTCCTCGTTCGCGATGTCCAGGCCGCCAAGAGAGACCTCCTGGCTGCAGGCTGCGTCCTTGTAGAGGAAGATGCGTCCGTTCCGCGCTGCTATCTGCGAGACCCGTTCGGTCTCGTCTTTAACCTGGGCCAAACAGCAAGCGCAGGGTAGCAGTGGTGTCAGCATTTCGGCGGCTTGAAATATCGGACGACAATTCGCATGGGCCGCGCGCGAGCACCGCATCGAAGAATAACCCCGCCTAACAAGGCGTTGCAGCGGACCGGCTGCGCCGGCCGCTGAACTTATTCGTTAGGCGCACATCAACACGCTTGATCGCATGCGTGCGACGGCGAGTTGCTCCTGGTTTGTCGTGGTATTCGGCGTGAAACACTGCCGCAAATGGCGCCGTATCGGTACCGCATAGGAGAATGCCCAAAGGAGCCGCCATGGCCGAGAGATCAAACGTCATCGATGCAACACAGCAGACCGCGGCAAGGGTTGCCGGCTTTGCCTACCTCATCTCATTGGCGTTCATCCTCGCCGCCAACTTCGGCTTGCGAGCAGGTCTGCTCGTCAGCGGTGACGCCGCTGAAACGGTGCGGCGCATTTCGGAGGCACTGCCTCAATTCCGCCTCAGTATCGTCTTCGACGTCGTGTATTCCGTCGGCACAGTCGTACTGTTGACCGCGCTGTATGTGATATTCCGGCCGATAAGTCGATACCTCGCCTCACTGGCCACCTCGCTGAAGCTCGTGTATGCGATGACGGCGATGCTCATGGTGCTGAGTTTGCAATCGATCGCCCACTTTCTTGCCAATCCGGTGCACGGCCACGCGCTCGGCGCTGATCAACTGCAAATGCTCGTCAACGTCAACATCTCCGCGACGATGGACGAGTACTATGTCGGCCTCGCATTCTGGGCGTTGTCAGCCACCGTGATCGGCTGGTTGTGGTTCAAGTCCGGGTACGTCCCAAAGGCGTTGGCGCTGTTCGGACTCGTGTCGGCCGCGTGGTGCACGCTGTGCACGTTCGCATACCTCGGCAATCCCGCGTTCTCGCACTTCGTGAATCTGTGGTGGTTCGATTCGCCCTTGGCGATCTTCGACATCACCTTGAGTATCTGGCTGCTGTTCAAGGGATTGCGGGGAGTCGGCTTGGCGGACAAGACGCGAGCAGTTTGATCGGCGCTGGCGCCCAACAAACGGTTGCAGTCCGACAGCCGAGTTATTGTATGCGCGCTCCGCGCGCGCTATTTCATTCGGCTGCAACTGAACCTCAGTCGTTGGGCAGCGACGTAGTCTGCATTGTGAAACCAGGGAGACACGTGTATGGACCAGATTGCAGTGGGTTCGCCTCGCCCCAATGCGAGGATTATCGGTGTCGTGTATCTGTCCTATTTCCTGACGGCCTTCCTCGGCGGATTCCTCTTGAAGGGGCTTGTGGTCCCCGGTGACGCAGCGGCGACCGCGAACAGCATCCTGGCACATGAGGCGTTGTATCGGTCGGGTTTCGCAGTTGGTCTCATCGCGAACGTGCTCTATATCGCTGTGGCAACTCTCCTCTATGGATTGTTTGAGCCGGTGAACCGGATCTTGTCACTACTTGCGGCGTTCGTCGGTCTCGTGGGATGTGCCATTCAGATCTTTGCCGGCCTCTTGCAACTTGCTCCGTTTGTCGTCCTTGGCGAGAGCCACGCCTTGAATGCGTTCAACGTGGAGCAGTTGCAAATGGCGGCGCAACTGTGCCTCAAACTGTATTCCCAGACGTTCAGCATTTCACTGGTGATGTTTGCGTTCTATGATCTTCTGGTCGGCTATCTCATCTTCACATCAACGTTCCTTCCTCGAATCATCGGTGTCATCATGATGTGTGCAGGTGCGGGCTGGCTGGCCTTTGTGTGGCCGCCACTTGCCACCGCAATGTCGCCCTACGTTCTGCCCTTCGGCGCGCTGGCGGAACTCTTGTTGACCCTCTGGCTCATCGTGAAAGGCGTAGATACGTCAAGGTGGCGAGGGAAGGTAGGCACTGAGTTCGTCGCCGGAGCTTGACGGCGGCGCCGCCCAACAACAGCATGCAACTGACGGCGCTTCGCGCCGCAGCTGATGCTGAGCGTTAGGCCGCGATCGAGATCAACATGACATTGCCGTCTGTGTATTCTGAAATCGTTGGGTCCGGGGTGAATGCTCTACGGCTGATCGGCGGGCAGCTCCGGACCGAGGCTGCGCGCCGCGCTGACGCGCCCGAACTCTGGCTTGCCGTGCGCGATGTGGAGGGGCTCGCAGAACGCTTATCCGCAATGGCTCAGAACGATTGGCTGATCGGGTTTATCAACCTGATGGTCACTCCGCAGGACTTCGCCGTGTTAGACGAGCTTGTTGAGACGCGCCCCGAGGCGCCGCACAGCGCTGCCCTGCGTATTGTATCGATCGAGGCGCGGGACAGCCTCGCGCTCCTCAGCAAATTCCTGCGCCGTTGCCGTGACGGCGAGTTCGACTCCAATAGGCCGCCGGCCTAACGTGGCGCTGCACTTGTCAAGCGATCTGCGGATGGCGCGGGCTGCGCCCGCGCTTTTATTTGACTCGCTTGCACGTGAGCTTGAGCGTTAGACAGAACACACACGTTTGTAGACTATGACCCAACCGAACCAAGAAGCGTGGGTGGATTCGCAGTTCAGCGCCGAGCTTCCGGTTCTTCGCGCCCGAGGCGAAGGCCAGCGCCTCGAGTACATGGAGGTCTTCCCGAGCAATCTTCAGGAGCTCGCAAAGGAAATCGCGGCATTCGCAACTGCCGGTGGTGGAACGATTCTTCTTGGTGTAACCGACGATGGTGAGTTGTATGGCCTATCTGAGTGCGACACCATCTCGAGTCGCGACTCGCTCGTTCGTCGCCTCGAGGGTATCTGTCACGGGCCGATTCAGCCAGCCATAACGCCTAGCATTGCCTTTGGCACGGAGGCTGGTTTGGTGGTACTTGCTGTCACTGTGCCCAAGGGCGACCAGCCCATTTACTACTGCAACGGAAAGCCGTACATCCGCCATCTGTCGCAGTCGCGACCAGCTGACCCTCACGAAGTCATTGCGTTGGTGCGCTCGTGGCTTGGATATCAGCCGGAACCTGATGCCGCACCTGTAAGCGCCGCGGTGCAGTCGGTCATCGGCGCCTGCGTCGATGCTATCGAGGCGCATGCCACAGTAAACGACCGGATGCTTACGCCGTATTTTGAGCAGCTTCAGGCACAACTCCGATACGTTGCCGAACGGTTCCGGCGCGCCGCAGCGGACGATGAGTTACGGTCCCGAGGATTCGCTCCGGTGCTAACCGAAGGCGCGGTACTCGCAGATCGCGTCGCGAACTTCCATGCAGTGATTGGAATGGGCCCAGCGTTTAGGGAGCTGGTTGGCACCGCGGCTGATGCCGCGCGGGACCTGTACAGCCGCCTGATCGCCGAGCTGCGTACCGGCCCAGCTGAGTATGAAATCGGCAAGCGGTCTCTCCTCGAGCATGCGAGGGAGCTACGAGTGCTCGCCGATCAAGCGCTTCAATCGGAGCCGACTATCCGGCTTCGAGATTTGCAGGATCAAGTCTCGTTACTTGGCTTCTATGTTCTCCACCTAACTTATGGGCCGCTACGAGGGGTGGAGCACGGCTCGCTGGAGGCAATTCGTTCAACGGCCAGGCAGACTTACCAAATCAACACGACCAGACTGTCAGTCGACGGTGGTAGATCGCAACGTCGCCTTCTCGAGACAGTAGATACAGTCGCATCACAGCTTCTCGAGTTGGCCGAGACACTGCCGTAGCATCGATGCGCCGTCTGTCTAACCGGCCGTTGCTGCTGACGAACGCAATGATCTTCGGTAGCGGCCGCTCCGCGGCCGCATTCTATTAGAGCGTTCGCAGCAGAACGCCAGTCGTTAGGCCGGCGACAACGTTAATCGCGCTCAAGTCATGATGGACGCTGTTCCAAGCTCGACGGGCCTGCCCGCACACCAGAGGCTGGAATGAAGACAAGCGAATGGGTATTGGTATGGTCAACAATTATTCTTGCTGTCGCCGCTTTAGTTGCGCCGGTTGTCACCGAATGGTTGAAGCGCCGGTTCTGGGCGCCCAGGTTATCGCTCGATTTTAGGCTTTCAAAACCGGACTGCCATTCGACAAACTATTTGGTTGGCCGAGTCGCTGGCGTCACGATTCCTGATCGGCCTGTTTATGTATACCGTCTCCGCATAACAAACAACGGACGGTCGCAGGCCAAACGGTGCGAGGTTGTGGTCGAAGGAATCGCCCGCCGAAACGCCGCCCGTGAACTCGTCTGGCACGATACGTACACACCCGTGCCACTGATCTGGGGTTCGGGGAACGGCGAGTTTGTCGAACTCAACAAGGATCGTATGTTCTTCTGCGATTTTCTCTTCATTCCGCACCCTGACCATCAGAGCGTGTTGAAGCAAGGCTCAGGTTGGCTCGAATGGCCGAACACGGGGCGAACGAGCCTCGGCGTCGAAGTGAAGGTCTCCCGCTCGTTCTTCTCGCAGCCAAACTGGCTGCCTTCCGGTGACTACCGCTTTCGTATCGCCGTATTCAGCGACAATGCTCCTGTGGTGCGTTCCGAGTTTGATCTCGCATGGTCCGGCACATGGGCTGTCACCGAAGAAGCCATGTTCAATGAGTGCGTCGTTCGCGCGGCGTAGCGGGTTAGCGTTGTCTATCGTGGCGCGGATGTGCATTGCCCACGCACGCGGTGGCCAGACCAGTTAACTGGCCGGGCTAACCACGACTTGCTGCCGACGCGGTTCGGGCACTCGTCGTGGCGGTTCGCGCGCCGCGCTCCTGCGGCATAGCATCAATGCCAACGGCCGGCCAGCCGCGCGGCAGAACTCTCGTCGTTAGGCCTCAGACAGACTTCTTCACTCAGGACACGACTATTGCCACCTGCGAAACTTCGTGGCTTTCTTAGCTACTCAGTCGTCGACCGGCACGTTGCCGCCGAGGCAAAGGCAGCACTCGCCCAACTCGGCATCGACGCGTTCACGGCTCATGACGACGTGCAGGTATCACAGCAGTGGCGCGACCGCATATTGTCGGAGCTCCAGGCGGTGGACATTTGTGTCCCGTTGCTCAGTGCTGCTTTCAGGAACTCCGACTGGACGGCGCAAGAAGTTGGTGTTGCCGTTGGACGGCCCGAGGTTCTGATCATTCCGGCGTCCGTAGACGGCACCGTCCCGTACGGTTTCATAGGAGCGATTCAGGGTCGAAGGCTGCCAACGCCAGTAACTGTCGATTTCTTTCGCGAAGCAATCGCCACTCGATTTCCCCGCGTGGTAGTCGGCTTACTGATTGCATCGCTTGCCGGCGCTGGAAGTTGGCGCGGAGCAGAAGCGCTCTTCTATCCGCTGCTACCGTATCTGGCGACGCTGACCCAAGACGAGGCCATCGCCCTGGCGAAGGCGGCTGCGGAGAATGCTCAGATTTGGGACGCGGCGCTTTGTCGTTCGACTTACCTTCCGGAGTTCATCGCGAAGAACAAACACCAACTTCCTGAGGGCGTGCTGCGGCCGCTGCAGTTTCAGATTGACAATGGGCGTTGGTGACTTGAACAGCCGGGAACATCGGTAACACAGTAGTCCAGCAACATGGGTAACACTTGGGGTTACCCACGGATGATGTAGTCCTTCTCGTCCAAGGTTGCCAGCAGGACGGTGTTGAAGAAGATGTTCCAGACGCCGTCATCGGTTTCCTCCAGGCCGATGTGCTGATCGACCATCGCGTTCGCGAGGTAGAGCAGCTTGCGACGAAAACGAAACGTGCCACCAGTCGTGATTTTCTTCACGATGTAGTGCTCGGGGTACTCGAGTGGCGGCAATCGATGCGGAAAGGGACGTGGCGACGGGCGATAGCGTGAACTCGGCGTGTCCTGATTCAGCCACTCGTGGGGTCGAAGCGTATTGTACTCCGAGCGGAACTCATCAAACGCGTCTTGTTGCGCGGCGCAGGTCCGGCGCACCGGTCGCGTGACGTGGCGTTTGAGCGTGCGGTGCATGCGCTCGTGGGCCCCATTCTGGTCTGGGCGGCCCGGCAGGATGCGCTGATGCTGAATGCCGAGCCGCATCCACCACACGTTGAGATACGACAGGCCGTGAATCGCCTGCGTCGCGAACGGCACGCCGTTGTCGGTCCGGATTGCCCGCGGCAGCCCGGACTCGCGAAAGGTGCGCTCGAAGATGGGGCGCGCCGTCACCGTCTGCGTCGAGAGCAGGCCGTGGCAGGTGAGCAGGAAGCGCGTATGCTGGTCCGCGATCGTGAGCGGATAGCAGTAGATCCCGTTCCCCGTGCGGAACTGGCCCTTGAAGTCGGCGGTCCATAGATCATTCGGCTCCGCCGTCGTCGCCGGCACCACACCGGGATGCACGTGGGGGCGTCGGCGCCGGCGCCGTTGGACCAGGCCGCGACGCGCCAGTAAGTCCGCCGCGGTGCTCGGCGCCGGCCATCCCGTCGCGCGCGGATGCCGCGTCGTGAGAATGCGCAGCAGCTTGCGGGCGCCCCACAGCGGATGCTGCCGGCGCAGCGCGCAGAGCAGCTCCGCGAGCTCGGGGTCGATCCGGTGCGGGCAGTGATGCGGCGCGCGACTGCGATCGTGCAGCCCGCGTCGTCCCTCCTCCTCGAACCGCTCAATCCACTTGTAGCCGACTCGACGACTCACGCCATAGCGAGCGCAGAGTTCCGCCATGGTGAAGCGGTCGCTCCGCGCGTCGTCGATGAACCGAATCCGTTCTTCCACAGGGGCAGTCTCCAACCAAGGCATCGGCCAACCTCGCAGAACCGAGAGAGGCCGCGCAGTTTAGAAGGAGTGTTACCCATGTTGCTGGACAGTTGTGTTACCTATATACCCGGTCTGTACCACTTCGCCGCCTAACCGGGCGTTGCCGCTGGCGGCGCGCGCGGCGGCAGCACGGCTTGCGTTCAACACTTTCACACACGAGCCTCAATGCGATGCGCTCAATGACCGCCCCGCAGCAGAACGCTATTCGTTAGACAACCCAATACCCTCTCTTAGTCGGTGAAACTATGCGCTCGTGTATACTCGGAGCACTCGCGTTCATCGCGCTTGGCCAACTCCGCGCGCAGCCGAAGACAGCGACGGCACCAACCACCCACGTCGAGTACAAGGTGGTGGAGAGTCGCGCGGCGATGCGCATCGTTGTCATCAAGCCGCAAGATCGAACCGAGGCTAAGCTTCGTGCACTAGGACGGAATCTTAAGGCGGTGTTCGCTTCATTGCCGGTCGTAATTGTGATGGTCTTCGACAATGAGCAGGCAGCAAAGATGTATGACCGGATGAGTGCTTCCGGGGGCTCATTGGGTGGCACGGACGACGCGTTCTATGATCGGCACACCGTCGCCAACTACAGTCACAACAAGAACACGCGGCACGAGCAGTATTCCTATTTTCCTGATGGTGGGAATGGCCGACAAATCGACGTTGTGCCCTGATCGGTATCTTATAGCGGGTGTCGAACGATCGTCGAACCCGACGAGCGATTTTTGGATTGCGGCGAATTCGCCGGCGCTTCTATTTGACTCGCTCGCGGTTTAACTCGGGCGTTAGGCGTCAGGTATGGAGAAGCGCTCTATCCAAGCTCATTACGAGTTCCTGTCGTTTCCGGCCCTTCAGAACGGCATCGAGTCGCTCGAGAGCTGGGAGCGTCACGCGATCGCAATGCTCTATGCGAAGGAGATCCGCAAGGGCGCCTTCGGGCGGTTAACGGGCGACAAGGCAACCCGCCTCCGATCCTTTCTTAAGCACATGCAGTCGCAGTTCGTTGAGGGTGCTAATCTCAAGCTTGCGTTGGATTTCCAACCCCGGTTGCTGGCGACTGCCGACGACTTGAAGCATCGCCGGTATCCGATCGAGTCGGTGATGCTATACGCGACTTGGTGTGAGCACTGGCTGAACGGCACGCTCATTTCGGCAGGCCTTGGGCTCCGGCTGTCCGAAGGCCAGGTGGAGGAGATGGTAAGGAGCGCAAATATGCCCGCCAAACTCGGCTGGCTGTGGCAGCTACTCAAACTGCCAGAACTCCCCCCAAAGTGGGGGAACGCCATACGCTTTCTCGCCGACGTGCGGAATGAACACGTTCACTACAAGTGGAAGGGCTACGATCCCGATGCGATTGCCGCAGAGTCGCATCGCCTCACTCTTGCCGTCTCCGATATTCGCGCCGTAGTGGAGGGCCTTGTGGACTTTGAGATCTCGTCCATCGTTGCCCCGTACATCCGGGAAGCAGACGTCATATTCGACACGGATATCGCGCCGGCGTGGCGCGCTGCCGCCCTAACGCGTCCGAAGTCTGCTCCCAAACTTGTCGAGGATGTGACGCCTAACCAGGCGTTGCTGCTGGCGCGGCTCGGTCATCCGTCATTGCTTTCGCTCTCGGGCGTTCCAGTCAAGCATCAACGTGCGTGGTCAATCGAGCCGCGCAGCAGAACGCCAACTCGTTAGACGGAGCACAAAATCACCCTGATTCGTAAAGCGGCTCTGCTGGTAACTCTGGGCGCTCGCATTTTGGCCGCTCAAACGCAACATGTTGAGTTGGACGCCGGTGTCGCAGCGCCGCTCGGCTTCTTTGCACGCCAAATCGCCGCGGCGGGTGTTCGCGAGCGAGGCGGTGGTCGAGACCGGGGCGTGCTCATCCTGGTGCAAGGGCTGCCCACCGTCGACGCCATTCGCGCGCAGCACATGCTCGACTCGGCATTCGGCCCGCGTGTGCCCGTCGACAGCGCGCCACGCATTCTTTCCTACACGCTGATCTTCCAATCGGTGACGGCAGACTCCACCGTTGTCGAGTTTCGCGAGCACTCGTTCACGCGCTGTGCGAATGGCCTTGGCACAAGCCACAGCAACGATGTGACTCAGACGTTCCGTCGCGGGCCTCAAGGATGGCAGCCGCCAGCACAGATCGACAAGGGAGACTTTGCCACGAGCATGCCGTGCAATGCGCGTCGCCCGCCCGTCTAACAACGAGTTGCTGTCGACGCGGTTTGGACACTCGTACTGATTGGCGCGCTCGGCACCCGCGTCATAGCATCAAGGTG
>Ga0209014_10000642_pt1 | contig 20485 bp, 16 predicted proteins | sample BarGraNGADG00212_FD_184491 | JGI IMG/M metagenome (GOLD analysis project Ga0209014, IMG submission 184491) | Arctic peat soil microbial communities from Barrow, Alaska - Barrow Graham LP Ref core NGADG0002-212 (SPAdes) (version 2) | ecosystem: Environmental > Terrestrial > Soil > Wetlands >...
GACTCGAGATCCGCAAGCCAGGAGACCTGACCGAACGGCGCACGTCACCTGTCTGCGCGGATCGGACGGGAGGCCTCCGGCGGCGAGGTCCCCTCCGGCAGGCGGGCAAATGCCGCCGGAGGAAGAGATGCGAAGACTGGTCGTCGCCAGCGCGATACTGGCGACCCTCCTCAGCTGGCCGCTCGCTCAGGTCGCTGCGGCCCCCACCCAGCCCCCGGCTACTATGGCCGCCCCGGCGACCGCACCGAGCGATTCGGAGCGGGCGACGGCGGCACTGGCCTACCTGCTGGCGGCTCAGCGATCGGACGGCTCACTCGACGGCTCGATCGGCGAGACGGCCGATTTCGTGATCGGGGCGGCGGCCGCGGGCTTCGATCCGGCAACGCTGCGAGGCTGCTCCGGCACTGGCAGCGGCGCTCTGGACTACATCGCGACCGCCTCCGACGCCGCCACTACCGATGCCGCGAAGACCGGCAAGGCGGCGCTGGCGGTCGTGGCGGCCGGCGGCGATCCCACGGCGTTCCAAGGCCGCGACCTCTTGGCCCGGCTTTCGGCGCTGTACCACTCGGGCACCGGAGCCTACGGAGACGGGTCCACTTTCGCCGGGTCGTTCGCGATTCTGGCGCTCCGAGCCGACGGTCAGGGCGCGCCCGCGGCGGCGCTGGCGGAGCTGAAGGCGCTCCAGGATCCCGACGGCAGCTGGAGCTACGGGACCGCTCCGGTGGTGGCTGGCCAGGGCGACACCAACTCGACCGCGATCGCGCTGATGGCGCTCGACGCCGCCGGCGACCATTCCCTCGATTCGACAGGCCTGGCCTACCTCCGAAGCCAACAGCTCGGGGACGGTGGCTTCCCGTATCAGAACTCGAACGCCTTCGGGCCTCCGGCGAGCGACGCCGATTCCGACTCGATCGTGCTCCAGGCGCTGATTTCGGCCGGCCAGGATCCGGCGGGGTCGAGCTGGCTGCAGGGTTCGAACTCTGTCCTGACGCAGCTTCGCGCCGGCCAGGCCGCGGGCGGCGGCTTCGCCTACCCCGGCACGGCGCCGAACGCCTTCACGACGAGCCAGGTGCCCGCCGCGTTGATGCTGGTTCCGTACGCCGCTGCGGTGCACCCGACGGCGGGACTCGCCGTTCCGACGACGGCCTGCCAGGCTCCGGTCGCCGGCGCCGGCGCGACCGCGACCGCGACCGTGACTCGGACACCGTCTACGACGGCGACGGCCCCGCATCCGACCCCCGGCCCATCGTCGCCGGGGCCGCTCGCTCTCCTGATCGGCTTCCTCGCTCTCGAGGGAGTCGTGACCGCCGGCTGGGCCCTCTCCGCCAGACCGTGGCGCCGATGACACGCGCCCGCGCCCTCGCCCTGGGCCTCGCGGCCCTGACCCTCGGGGCGCTCGCTTCGCTCGCGCGAGTGGCTCCGGTCGTGCCAGCGTGCGCGGCGGCCGGAGCGCACCACGCAGCCGTGGTCGTGCAACACGGGGATGGCTCCGTGGCCAGCCGCTGCGTGGCCTTCGACGCGAGCGATGTCACGGGGGAGCAGCTCCTGACGCAATCGGGGATCGCCTGGTCGGGACAGACGTTCGGCGGCTTCGGGGACGCGGTGTGCGCGCTCGACGGCGAGCCGGCACGGTACCTGGACTGCCCGGGCAAGGACAGTTACTGGGCCGTCTTCGTGTCGAGCGGCGGCGGGTCGTGGCGGCTCTCCAACGTCGGCATCTCGAGCCTGACGCTGCGAGACGGCGACGCTGAGGGATTCCGATACGTGCCCTCCGTCGGCAACCCAATCGCGCCAACGTCGCCGGCCGGCGTCTGCCGGGCCCCGGTTTCGGCCGCCCCGTCCGCAGACGCGTCGTCGCGAGTCACGGCGCCGTCGCCACCGGGTGCTTCGCCGCCGCTCTCGTCGCCGAGTACTCTCCGGACGTCCGCCGGGCAGATAGCAGTCGCGGCGGCCACTGCCGGAATCGCACGCACCGCCGGCTCCGGCACGCCGCCGCCCAGCGGGCCCGATGGGGGTCTGCTGGCGGCGTCGGTGGCTGTGGGCGCGCTCGCCGGCCTCGCCGTGCTGCGGCTCATGGCGCGCAGGCGACAGCGCCGGTCAGCGGCGTGAGCGAACCCGACGGTCCCGGCCTGGCGCCCCGGGCGTGGCTCGTCTGGTCGATCGCCGCCGTCACCGTTGCGCTCCTGACTGAGAACCCCGTCTATCGCGTTCTCGTGGCCCTCGCGGCGCTAAACGTTCTGCTCGCGTGGCTGCCGCGGGAGCGCAACCGAAAGCCACTTGGGCTCGCGCTGCTCGTTGCCGCCATCTTGGCCGCCCTGATCAATGTCCTGGCCAGCCACACCGGCGCAGACGTGCTGTTGCGGCTCCCCGCGTGGCTGCCGCTCGTAGGCGGGCCGATCACCCTGGAGTCGCTTGCGTTCGGCGGCGCGCTTAGCCTGGGGCTCGTTGCGGCATTGCTCGCCGTCGCGCCGCTCTCGCTCGTGCTGGAACCGCATGACGTGGTGGACGCGATGCCCGCTTCGCTGGAACGGACCGGCATTGCGGTGGCCACGTCGATGAACCTCGTTTCCGGATTTGGCCGGACCTTCGTCTCGGTCCGCGATGCCCAGCAGATGCGCGGCTGGCGGCCGCGGGGCCTGCGCTCGTGGAACGAGGTGCTGGTGCCGGTCGTGCTGACGGCGATCGAGGACTCGGTCCTGCTCGCGGAAGCGATGGAGGCGCGAGGGTTCGGGGCCGGCCGCCGGACGAGCTACTCGCGAAACTCGTGGACGCTCTGGGATGTGGCCGTCGTGGTTTCCGCACTGGCCGCGGCCGTGCTGTTCGTCGGTGCCCGGCTCGCGGGTGTGGCCATGGACTGGTACCCATACCCGACGCTCGCCCTTCCGCCGATCCACCCGCTGCTCGTCGTGGGCTGCCTCGTGCTGGCGCTGCCTGCGTTCAGGAGGGGCTGACATGGCCGACCCAATTGCCCGTCTGGACGGCATCTCGTACTGGTACCCGGGCGTAGTGGCGCCTTCGCTCCGCGACGTCACCTTGCAGATCGGGCCGGGGCTGACGCTGGTCGCCGGCAGTTCCGGAGGCGGCAAGTCGACGCTGCTGCGCCTCTTTGACGGCCTGGTCCCCCAGTTTCACGGCGGCCGCATTTCGGGCAGCGCGGACGTCGCAGGAATGGACCCGCTGCGGACGTCGATCCCGCGCCTGGCGACGCGTGTGGGTCTCGTCTTCCAGGATGTCGAGACGCAGTCGGTCTACGGCACGGTCGAGCACGAAGTCGCCTTCGGCCTGGAAAATCTGGGCGTACCACGCTCCCACATGCACGATCTCGTGGACGAGACGCTGGGCGAAATGGGCCTCGATGGGCTTCGTCGGCGGCGGCTGGCGACGCTTTCAGGTGGTGAACGACAGCTGGTGCAGCTGGCGGCGGTGCTGGTTCTGCGCCCGGAGCTGGTCGCCCTCGACGAGCCTACCTCGCAGCTCGATCCGGACGGCGCGGCCGCGGTGATGGCGGCGTGTCAGAAGCTCGCCGCCGCGGGGCAGGCCGTGGTCGTGGCAGAGCATCGTCTCGAGAGCCTGCTCGGCCGGGCCGACCGGCTCTTGATCGTCGAGAGGGGCGAGGCCACCGGCCCCGAAAAGCCGCGCGATCTCGCCGCACGACTCGCGAACCCGCCGTCGGTCGTTGAGCTCGGCGCGGCGCTCGCCTGGGATCCACTGCCGCTATCCGGCGACGAAGCTCGGGCCCACCTGGGCGAGCTGCCGCACTCGTTGAATGCCCGGCCCGCATCCGCGCCGGTCCGCCGGGACGCGGAAACCGCTCTCGAGGCCCGCGGACTTGCGGTCGGCCCGGGGCGCCAGGCGATCCTCGACGGCGTCGACCTTGCAGTCGGCGCGGGAGAGGTGATCGCGCTGGTGGGCCCGAACGGGTCCGGCAAGACGACGCTGCTCCGGACCCTCGCTGGCCTGCTCGCTCCGCTTGCCGGGACGATGCGGCGATCGCTCGGTCGGACGGCGTACCTTCCTCAGAACCCCGGAGCGTTGCTCCACCTGCCGACGGTCAGGGCCGAGGTGGACCTGACGCTGCGCCGCACAGACAGCGCCGATGAGGTGGAATCGATCCTCTCCTCGTTCGGCTTGCTCGGGCTTGCCGAGCGCTACCCGCGCGATCTGAGTGCCGGGGAACGGCAGCGTGCCGCGATCGCAGTTACGCTGGCCGGATCGCCGGCGCTCGCCCTCCTCGACGAGCCGACCCGCGGCATGGACCTGGCCGCGCGTCGCGCCCTCGGCGCCGCGGTCCGATCGCTGAGCGCTCGGGGATCGGCGGTGGTCATCGCCACTCACGACGTTGACCTCGTGGCGGAGGTCGCTCACCGCGTGGTCGTGCTCCGCGACGGGCGGGCCATCGATTTGGGACCGCCGGAGCGGGCTTGCGCCGCCGGCTCGGCGTTCGCGACCCAGATCGGTGCGCTCTTCCCGGGCGGGCCGGTCACCGTGGCGGCGGCCCTCGCCGAGCTCGCGGCCGGCGCCCCGCGCTCCCCGGGCCGCTCCCCGGGCCGCTCCCCGGGCGCCGCTGAGGTGGTCCGATGACGCTCGCGATCGTGTCGCTGGCCGGACTCGTTCTCTTCGTCTGGCCGTTCCTCGGGTTGGGTCTGGCGGCGGAAGTGCCGGCGCTGGTCATCACCCTCGGCGCGGTGGCTTCTCTGGCACTGATGGAGCTTGGGGCACGCCGCCTCGACTCGGGCCGGCTTGCTCTCCTGGCCGCGCTGGCGGCGATCGATGCGGCCTTGAGGCTCGCGCTGGTGACGGGGATCGGTGGCTTCAGCCCTATCTTCTTTCTGGTCTTGGCGGCGGGTTACGAGTTCGGACCCTCGTATGGCTTCCTGGTCGGCAGCTTCTCTCTTCTCGTATCGGCTCTGGTGACTGGAGGCGTGGGTCCCTGGCTGCCTTACGAGACGTTCGCCGTCGGCTGGGTTGGGCTGTCATCCGGTCTCGCCGGATCGGTGGTTCGTCGCCTTCGACCGGCTCGGGTCAGCTGGCTCCCGGGTCGGTTGGACCTTGCCGCCCTGGTGTCCGTCGCCATCGTGACCGGCTTCGCCTACGGTGCTCTCACCGACATCTGGGGCTGGGTGGCCTTCTATCGCGGAGTCGAACACATCGGGTGGATCCCCGGACTGTCACCCGGCGAGACCCTGGCGCAGTTCGGGCGCTACTACGCCGTGACGTCGATTGGCTGGGATGCCTTCCGGGCGGTCGGCAACTCGATCGCCGTGCTGGCGCTGGGGACGCCCGTGCTCATGGCTTTGGGCCGTTTGCGGGCCCGGCTCGGTTTCGAAATCGTGGCCGGCTAGAGGCCCTCGTCTCGCCAAAGCGGTGGTGCAGCGAGCCGTCGCGTCATGAGCCACCAGAGCGCGAACATGCCGTACAGCGAGGATGACCACAGCAGGGTCACGACCGACCCGAGTTGGCCGGCCGCCCGAGGCTCCATGGCCCACAGGGCTGCCCACAGAATCGCAGTGCCGAACCAGACACACAGAAGCGCCCGATCGATCCGGCCGAATCGACTGACTCGCAGGTCCGGTACCTCGACGGCCAGCAGCAGACCGACCGCCACCAGCGCGATCACCTGGTTCCAGAAGCTCTCTTTCGGCGCCCCTATGATGCCGGCGACGAGGGCCAGGCCGAGGCCGATTGCCGCGCCGCGCCGGTCTGCCAGGCGTGCGCGGGCACGCCACAGAACGGCCAGCGTAGCGAGCGCGAAACCTGCGGCTAGAGCGAGCATGACCGGGCGCGGATCGAAGGCCCCGTTCCACAGCGGCGCAGTTCGATCGGACGGTGAGACCAGCCTCGTAAGGAAGCCGTTGATGGATTGGTTCGTGTAGAACGGGTCGGGGTCGAAGAGCGAGGCCAGGCCGCCGCTGCCGGCCGCGGCCCACGGAACGGCCAGCGTCGCCACGGCGAGCGTTCCGATTGCGCACGCCACGATCCCGGCCGCGGCCCAGGCGCGCCGGCCGAGCGCGAGAGGCACGACGAAAGCGCCGGGTACGAGCTTCACGATCGCAGCGAGCCCCAACAGGGCGCCGCCCCAGAAGCGCCGGGCGACGGTGGTGCCATCCAGCGCCAGGGCGACCCCGAGACCGAGAAGCGGAAACAGGATCAGGTTGGCCTGGCCCATGACCACGGTCCCGTACACCGGGGGGTAGACGCCGGCCCCCAAGGCAAGGACGAGGCGCCTTCGCCACGAGGCGTTGGACCGGCCGTGCGCCCACTCGACCCAGATTGCCACCGTGAGCCCGAACGCCGCCAAGGAGATGGCGTTGAATGCCGCCAGCGCGAGGCCGAACGGAAGCGTCGCCAGCGGCACCATCGCCAGGGCAAACGGAAGCGGGTACGAGTAGCCGCCACCCAGCGTGAAGCTCAGATGCTCGCTCTGGGCCAGGCTCTGCAGCGCCGCCATGTCGTATGGGGAGTGGCCCTGGAGGATCAGGCGGCCCGCCAGCCAGTAATCGTGGAAGTCATTCGACCCGAGGCCGAGCACGAGCGACCAGAAGGCCCAGCTCACGAGCGGGACCGCAACCGCAGCGGCGGCCAAGAGAGCGAACTCGCGCCGTCGCCCGAAATCGGTCATTGGATGCTCCCTGTCGAATGTGACGACATCCTGCCAGCATGAGAAACGGTACGCTCGGCCACAGGGCGAGCTTCGACGAGTGGAGGTGCGACGCGCCGACGGCCGCTCAGGCCCGCCGCGTCAGGACCAGGCTCGTGGTCGCGAAGCTGGCGACGCACCAGGCGCCCAGGAGCAGGAACGCGCCCCAGGTGATCGGGAAGCTGTTCGAGGCCAGGGTTCCGCGCATGACCTCGCCCATTGCCTCGATCGGCAGGACGCTGTGGATCGCCGCCAGCCAGCCGGGCACACGATCGGCCGGGAAGTTGAGCGGCGAGAACATCAGGATGAACACGACCAGGATCTGGCTGCCTTGTCGGGGCATGAGTCTGCGCCCGCCAGACGCGAACCCGGCTGCCACCCGTCCGAGGCGAGATTGACGACGCCCTCCCGGAGGGAGATTCGGGAGGGCGTCTGGGAGCGGGAAGGACGTTCTTTGGAGCGCGATCTCTGGGGCGCGATGGCCTTGCCAGCGCGGCGAGAGTTTGGGACGCGGCGCGGAGGAGGGGAAGGCCGCGCCCCATGCCGCGATTACCGCATTTGGGCCTGAATATGTCCTGAAGCGTGCTGCCGCGCCCGTCCGTCGTCGCCATCCTCGCACCGCGATCCTGGTCGCTTCCGGCTACAACTCCGAGCACGTAAGGGAGACGGTGATCGGGCCGGACGCGATGCTCATCCTGAAGCCGTATTCGTAGGGTCAGCTATCGGCCAAGGTCTGTGAGGCGCTGGACCCGGGGCCGCTCACCCCTTCGTGACCGCGTCGCCCAGTACCTGTATCTTGTGCGAGCGGCTCACGTTCGCCGACCAGCTTCAAGGGACCTCTCCGTGGCACTGCCAATTCGTTCTCTGACACCCGCCCCGCCCGACCCCATCCTGGGCTTGACGGAGACCTATCGAGCTGATACTCGCTCCGACAAGGTGAATCTGTCGGTGGGTGTGTACGTGGGCGAAAGCGGTCTCACGCCTGCGCTTCCATCCGTGCGGGAGGCGGAGCGCCGGATCCTCGAGAAGGGCGGCTCCAAAGGCTACCTTCCCATCGATGGGCGCCCTGGCTACAAGAAGGCCGTCCGCGACCTGGTATTCGGGCCGGACCATGAGATCGTGGCCAGCGGTCGTTCTGTAACGGCCCAGACTCCCGGTGGCACCGGAGCCCTGAGGGTGGCGGCCGATTTCCTGCTCCAGACTGGAGCCTCCAGGACGATCTGGCTGAGCGAACCGACCTGGCCGAACCACCCGCAGCTCTTCGGTCTGGCCGGGTTCGCGCTGCGAACATATCCATATCTGGACGAGTCTGGCCGCAACGTAGACGTCGGTCGGCTGCTCTCGGCCATACGTTCGGCGGCGCCCGGCGACATCCTCCTGCTGCAGGGCTCATGCCACAATCCAAGCGGCGTAGACCCGGACGCAGAGACCTGGTCCGCGATCGCCGACGCTGTGGTCGAGCGAGAGCTGGTGCCGCTGGTGGACTTCGCCTATCAGGGTTTCGGGTTCGGTCTGCGCGAAGACGCCGACTGGCTGGCCGGACTGGCGCGCCCCGGCCTCGAATTCCTCGTGTGCTCGAGCTTCTCCAAGAACTTCTCGCTGTACAACGAGCGGGTTGGGGCATTGACCGTGGTCGCCGCGGACGCGGGCCGCGCGGCATCCACTCTCAGCCACGTCAAGATCGCCATTCGCGCGAACTACTCCAATCCGCCGGCCCATGGCGCGGACATCGTGGAGACGGTCCTATCGGATTCGACCCTCCGAGCTCAATGGGAAGAGGAGCTTTCTGGGCTGCGTAACCGGATTCTCGGCAACCGCGCCGCGCTGGTGGAGGCCCTCGTCGCCGCCGGTGTGCCGGGCAATTGGGGGCCGATCCGCCGCCAACGCGGCATGTTCGCTCTCCTCGGGCTGTCGGCGGAGCAGGTTGCGCGCCTCCGCGACGAGTTCGCCGTCTATATGGTCGGCAAAGGCCGCGTCAACGTAGCGGGCCTCACGACGGCGAACATGCCGCACGTCGTGGCCGCGGTCAAAGCGGTCATCTAGGGTTCGGAGTCCTGACGCGGAACCAGATTCACGCGCGTGGCGTCTCTGGCTGGTAGACAATCTGCCTGCCGCATGTAGGTGACGCGATGGAACTCCGCCTCCCGCAATCCAGTGCCTCGCTCGCTCGATGGACGGGCGCGCTGGTCGCGGCCGCGTTGCTGGTCGCCGGTTGCGCCATTACGGGCAACCAGGCTGGCGCCAGCGGATCGCCGGGTTCTTCGTCGGCCGATCCGACGGGCTCTTCGGGGGGCGGCTTCTATCTGCGAGCGTGGCAGACCCAGGCGCTGGCACCTCAGTACACGTTCACGTGGCTGTCGATCGTGACGATATCGGACGGCCAGCTAATCGACGGCAGGGTGGCCGTCCCGGCCATCTATCCTGGTCCGCTCTGGATCGGCCCTTCGGCGCGGCCGATCAGCACGACCGGAATCGCCTCGATCGTCTCTGAAGCTCGCTCTTTGGGTTTACTCGGCGCGAAGAGCGACTTCACGGACCGCGGTGTGGCCGGCGCGATCACGGGCCATGTCCAGATGGTCGTCGAAGGAGTCACGTACGACCTGACCGGTCCGGTTTCGGTGCCTGACGGCGTCTCGGCGACGCCGGGTACGGCCGCGGCCTTCGAAGCGTTCTGGCAGAAGCTGGCCGACACGACCGGTTGGCTGGATGCCGCGCTGGGTGTGGCAACTCCGTACGACCCCGCACGCCTGGCGGTTCTTGCCATGCCACCCGTCGAGCCGTCCGCAGGCATCAACCCCAACGAGGCGCCGTGGCCGCTGGTGACGCCATTCAATTCATTCGGGACTGCCTACGGTGGCACCGGCAATCGCTGCGCGGTAGTCTCCGGGGCCGACCTGGCAAAGCTCCTGCCAGTGGTCAAGCAGTCGAATCAGCTGACGCGATTCGTGGACGGCGACGGGGTCAAGGACAGCTTGTTGGTTCGGGTTCTCGTCCCTGGTGAAGCCAGTCCCTGCGCCTGAACCGCCCTGCCCCGGCATGCCCAGTTCCGTGCCTTTCGCCGCGTAGATCATCCCTGGACGTGCCGGCCGCGCCACCGGGCCACGCGCCACCCGCCCGCTCCGCGGCTCCGCGCCGACTCGCGACAAGCCACCCGGCCCAGCTGGGGAGGGGCCGAAGGGCCATTGCGCGCCGTGACGCGTCTGTCGATGCTGGAGGCATGAGACAGCTTCCGCAATCGATCCGAGGCCTTCGCCCAACGAGCTCCCTGGAGGTCTCGTTCGAAGGCGCCGAGCTCCTCGAAAGGCCACTCCTCAACAAGGACACTGCCTTCGACGAAGAGGAGCGCACCGTATTCAACCTCAGAGGCCTGCTGCCCTCTCGGGTCGCGACCATCGAGGAACAGGTCAGCCTGGAGCTCGAGCACATCCGATGCAAGGACGACGACCTGGAGCGCTTTATCGGTCTGGCCGCCCTCCAGGACCGAAACGAGACTCTCTTCTACCGCGTTCTCCTCGAGAACCTCGAGGAGTTCTTGCCGGTCGTGTACACGCCGACGGTGGGCCGCGCCTGCCAGACATTCAGTCACATCATGCGCAGGCCTCGCGGCCTGTGGATCACGCCGGCGGACAAGGACCGAATTCCCGACCTGCTCCGCAATGCGCGCCCCTCTCCCGGCAGCCATGGATCGAAAGTCGAGGACGTGCGGCTGATCGTCGCCACCGACAACGAACGAATCCTCGGCCTGGGCGACCAGGGCGCCGGCGGTATGGGGATCCCCGTCGGCAAGCTTTCCCTGTACACGGCCGGGGCCGGCATCTACCCCGCGCACACCCTGCCCGTGTCGCTTGACGTCGGAACGGACAACGAAGACTTGCTCGCCGATTCTCTGTACCTCGGCCACCGCCAGCCGCGCCTCCGGGGCGCCGACTACGACGATTTCCTGGAGGCATTCGTATCCGGTGTCCTGGAAGTCTTCCCCAAGGCCGTGCTGCAGTGGGAAGACTTCAAGCAGCACAACGCCATCAAGATCCTCGATCGCTACCGCCACAGGATCACGAGCTTCAACGACGACATACAGGGAACAGGTGCCGTCGTGCTGTCGGGCGTCCTGGCCGCCCTTCGACTCCTGGGCCGGCCGCTCGCCGAGCAGCGTTTCCTCTTCCTCGGTTCCGGCGCGGCCGGGATCGGCATCGCTCGAACGGTCCGAGCCGCGATGGCGGCCGAAGGGGTGGACGGTGCCACCATCAGGCGAGCCATCGCCATGCTGGACACCAGGGGTCTCGTGTTCGACAGCCGCGACCAGCTAGACAACGACAAACGCGAGTTTGCCCTCGGGCCGGCGGAGCTGGCCGCACACGGTTTCGTCGAATGCAAGCCGACGGATCGCTTCGACCTCGAGGCGGTCGTTTCGAGGATGAAGCCGACCGTCCTGATCGGCACGAGCGGCACGGCCGGTGCGTTCAGCGAGGCTGCCATCCGCGAGATGGCCGCTCATGTCGAACGACCGGTGATCTTCCCGTTGTCGAACCCGACGGCAAAGACGGAGGCGGTCCCGGCCGACATCCTTGCCTGGACCGGCGGCCGCGCGCTCGTGGCGACGGGCAGCCCGTTCGAGTCGGTAACCGAGGCCGGCTCCGTGCACGCGATCGGCCAGGCGAACAACGTCTTCATCTTCCCGGGGATGGGTCTCGGGGCGATCGTGGCCGAGGCTCGCGAAATAACCGATGAGATGTTCCTTCTGGCGTCCCGAACCCTGGCGGGCCTCGTTTCGCCGGAGCGGCTCAACGCTGGAGCTCTGTATCCAGCTGTATCCGACCTGCGCGAGGTTTCCCGCCAGATCGCGGCCAAGGTTGTCTGCCAGTGCCGCGATTGCGGCGTGGGACGGCTCTATCGCGACGAGGAAATCCTGGACGCCATCGATTCCGCGATGTGGTTCCCGAGCTACCTCCCGTATCGTCGACCGATGTCGGGTGCTCTGTCGGCTTGAGGCCCGGATGGCGCTGTCGGATGCCGGTCGCTCCGGGCAGGCTGGGCCGCCGGTGAGAGAATGTGGCAAACGGCTCCCAGCTGAGCCGGTGCTGCGTCGGTTTCGAAGACCGCGGCAATGAGTTGCCGTCTTCGCTCCGGCGACACCGCTCGAGTAGGCGCCAGAGCGCGTCCTGACTGGGGACTGCATCGGTGGCGTGATCGCCCGGAGAGGTCGCGATGCTTGTCGGCGTACCCCGCGAGATCAAGGACAACGAGTTCCGCGTCGGGCTGACGCCCAGCGCAGTTCGAGAGCTGGTGTCGCACGGACATCAGGTGATCGTCCAGTCAGGCGCCGGCTCGGTCCTCGACCTAGCCGACGATCGCTACCGGATTGCCGGCGCGGAGATCGTGCCCGATGCCGCGTCCGTGTACGGTCGAGCCGAACTCGTGGTGAAGGTCAAGGAGCCGCAGCCGTCCGAGCTGGCGATGCTGCGCGAGGACCAGGTGCTGTTCACATACCTGCACCTCGCACCCGACGCCGAGCAAACGCAGGCCCTGCTGAAGGCGCGCTGTGTGGCCATCGCCTACGAGACCGTGACCGACGAGCGGGGCGGCTTGCCGCTGCTCGCTCCCATGAGCGAGGTTGCGGGGCGGATGTCCATCCAGGCAGGGGCTCATGCGTTGGAGAAGGAAGCGGGTGGCTGCGGTGTCCTCCTCGGCGGCGTTCCCGGAGTGCCGCCGGCGAAGGTCGTCGTCCTCGGCGGCGGAGTCGTGGGAATGAATGCGTTGCGCATGGCCCTCGGCCTCGAAGCCGACGTGACCGTGCTCGACAAGTCGCTGCCGCGCCTCAAGGAGCTCGATCTGGCTTTCGCTCCCGCGCTCAAGACCCGATACGCGACCAAGGACGCGATCGAGGAAAGCGTCCTGGCCGCGGACCTCGTCATCGGCGCGGTGCTTCTGCCGGGCGGCCAGGCCCCGAGACTCGTCACCGCCGAGATGGTCCGGGGCATGCGCCGCGGCACCGTCGTGGTGGATGTATCGATCGACCAGGGCGGCTGCTTCGAGACGTCGCGTCCGACCACCCACTCGAGCCCCACGTACGTTGTGGATGGCGTGGTCCACTACTGCGTCACGAACATGCCCGGAGCGGTTCCGCGAACGTCTACGTTCGCCCTGAACAACGCCACTCTGCCCTTCACGCTCGCTCTGGCGGACAAGGGCTGGAGGGCCGCGATGATCGATGACTGCCACCTGCGCGAGGGGATGAACGTGTGCCGCGGCGAAGTGACCCACAAGGCGGTCGCCGAGGCGCGCGACCTCGCCTACGTCCCGCCCGAGCAGGCACTGGGAATCTGACGAGCTGAGACTCAGGCAGAGGGAGGTCGTTCGATGCAGTTCGATCTGTACCTGGAGTCCGGCCCTCAGCACCGCAAGACCTGGGTCTTCATCCCGGGGCTGCCCGGCTGCACTGTGCGTGGGCCGACGACCGAGGCGGCCCTGGAAGCCGTCCCGGCCGCGATCCGCGAACGGCTCGACTTCCTGAGGCTTCACGGCGAGAACGCGCCCGTTCCCGAGTCCATCGAGCTGGTCATCGCGGATCACGTGATCGAGCGCAAGTGGCTTGGTTTCGAGCGGCAATTCTTCGCCTCCGATCGCGAGCCCTTGAGCGAGGAGGACGTCCGGGCGCAGCTGCGTTGGGCCGGCTGGTCACGTGAGGATCTGGTGGCTGCCGCGCGAGCCCAGGCAGGGCCGCTTGCCGTCAAGCCGGCCACCGGCGGAAGGTCGGCGGCGGGAATCCTCGCCCACGTCGCGGGCGCCGAATGGGGTTACGTCGGCTCTACGCTGGGTATGTTGCCGGGCTACGGTAAGGCCATCGGGGCCATCGAGCGGGCCGAAGAGGAGCCGTGGGAGGCGCTCGCCGCCGAGCGTGAGACCGTGCTGGCTCGCCTGACGTCAATGAGCGAGGACGAGCGGACGAGGGCGCTCGAGCACGACGGCAAAGCCCCACGCACGGCTCGACGAATGCTCCGCCGCTTGCTCGAGCACGAATGGGAGCACACCCTGGAATTGCGCTCGCGTTTGGAGCCCTGAGGCGGCAAGTCTGCCGAGCGCAATCCGAGCGACTGGTCGCCGAACATCTGCCGCGGCTGCCATTCTACAATCCCCGTGCGCGCGTCGCCTCTAGGCGCTGATAGCTCAGGATGACTGAGGATCTCATGTTTCGACCGTTCGTTCCACGGCGGCCGAACCGCCGGCCGCTTCTCCACAGTCTCGGCGTCGTCGGTTTGGCCGCGCTCGTCCTGGCATGCGGCAACTCCACTTCCACGGGCACGCCGGGCAACTCGGGCACCCCAGGAGCTTCGGGGCCCGCGGCCTCGGCCAGTTCCGATCTGACCAAGTCCCCCTGGCTCGACGCGACCAAGACGGTAGACCAGCGGGTCTCGCTGCTGCTCTCTCAGATGACCCTCGACGAGAAGATCGGCCAGATGACCCAGATCGAGATCGGAGCCCTGCTGAGGAATCCGAAGCCGGTCGCGTCGGCCTTGTTGGGCAGCGTTCTATCCGGCGGCGACGGAAATCCCCCCGGCACCAACGATGCCAAGAACTGGTACACCATGGTCGGCCAGATGCAGGCCCAAGCCATGTCCACAAGACTGGCGATTCCCATCCTCTACGGCATTGACGCCATGCATGGCGACGCGCACCTGACTGGTGCGACGGTCTTTCCGCACAACATCGGCATGGGTGCGACCCACGACGCCGCCCTGGTGCAGCAGGAATGCAAGGTGACCGCGGCGGAAATGAACGCCACGGGCGTGCGCTGGACGTTCGGGCCGGTAGTCGCGGTTCCGCAGGACATCCGGTGGGGCCGCACTTATGAGGGCTACGGCGAAAACACCGAGCTGGTGACGCAACTCGGCACCGCGTGCCTCAAGGGCCTCCAGGGGACGGTCCTGACCGATCCAAACACCGTCGTGGGCGACCCCAAGCACTACATCGGCGATGGCGGAACGGCATATGGCACAGGCCAGGATGCCCCGCTCGACCGCGGCACGGACAAGATGACCAACGCCCAAATCGAGACGCAGTTCCTGCCGCCCTACGCGGACGCAGTCAAGAACGGCGCCAGGATCATCATGGTCTCGTTCTCGAGTACGCAGGAGGGCGGCAAGGTCACCGGCGACAAGCACTGGCTTACAGACGTCCTCAAGACCCAGCTGAGCTTCACCGGATTCCTGATCTCCGACTGGGGCGCCATCGATCTCATCGACAGCGACTACACCGCCGCCGTGAAGCAGGCCATCAATGCCGGGATCGACATGGCGATGGTGCCCGACGATTGGGGCAAGTTCCAGTCGACCCTGAAGGGTCTGGTCGCGGACGGTAGCGTCGCTCAGTCCCGCATCGACGATGCCGTCTCTCGAATTCTCAAGGTGAAGTTCGAGATGGGTCTATTCCAGAATCCGATGCCGCCGTCCGGCCAGTGGGATCAGGTTGGCTCGGCCGCGAACCGCGCCGTCGCCCGCCAGGCGGTCGCAGAGTCGGCCGTGCTCCTCAAGACCAGCTCCAACGTCCTGCCCATCGCGAAGTCGGGCCAGAAGGTGCTGATCGCCGGCGTGGGCGCCGATGACATCGGCATCGCTCTCGGAGGCTGGTCGATCACCTGGCAGGGTAGCGCCGGTGCCACAACCACGGGCACGACCCTCGTGAAGGCGCTTCAGGACCAGCTTGGCAGCAGCGTGACGTACAAGGCGGACGCCAGCTTCGATTCCGGCAGCAAGGCCGACCTCGGGATCGTGGTCGTGTCCGAGCGACCGTACGCCGAAGGCCTGGGCGACTCGCCGACCCTCCAGCTGCCCGAGGGCGATGTATCTCTCATCGCGAAGATGAAGCCGTTGGTGAACAAGCTCGTTGTCGTGATCTACTCCGGCCGACCGATGCTGCTCGACGGCATCATCGGCCAGGCCGACGCGGTGGTTGCGGCCTGGCTGCCCGGGACCGAGGTAGAAGGCCTCGCGGACGTTCTCCTCGGCGACAAGCCATTCGTCGGGACAACGACCTACACGTGGCCCAAGACCCCGGCCGACGCCGCCCGCAGTGGCAAGACAGCGTGCCAGGGCGCCGTGTTCCCGTACGGGTACGGCCTCGACGCCACCGGAAAGATACTCGGCCCAGCGGCCTGCTGAACGGAGCTTCTCCGCTTCCTGCGCTTGAGCGCAGGCGAGGAACTCCAGGAATCACAGAAACCGGCGTCTAGCGGCGCCGGTTTCATTTTCGTCAGGTGGTATTTCGGCGGCGGGCCCGATCCGAAGGCGTCAGACCCCGAGGACGACTCGAGCAATCTCCGGGTCAATTCCCTCGGCCAGCAGAACCGCCAGCCTATCGGCCGTCCGCTGGGCGAGCGGGCTGCCCCAGGTCAACCGCTGTGGCAGCGAGCCCGGGTCGAACTCATCGAGACGTGACTGACTGAACCGTGCGCGGTTGCGCTCACAAGCGTTGCGGGTCAGGTCATCCTCGTTCTCTACGCCGTGGCCGGTGATGTAGAACAAACCGACCTTGGCGGCAATCTCTACAGGACCTGAGCCGTTTGCATAGAAGCCGAGTGCGGTGACGCAGTCACGGCCGAGCCAGCCTGCGATGGCATCGACGAGAACTGCCGATGACTTAGATTCGCGCCAGCCGTCTCCGCGGACGATTTGGGCCACTGCACGGCCCAGGTTGGCGGCTTCCTCTGAAACGAGGACGCCCCGGAACTCGCGGCTGAGCGATGCAACCGCCGGACTTGGCTTTACGGTCATTGTGTTCTGGCGCTGAGGCTGATCCACCGTTGCCACTCTAGCTGCGGGCCATGTGCGGGGATCACGCTACACGAGGCTCGCGCCGCGTCAAGTACAGCCTTCCGGTCCACCCCACCGGTACTTTTGGATTGAGAGCGGTGGCTCTCCGGTCTTGCGCGTTCGTTGCTCGTAGTCAACCGCTGTGCGTGGCCACCCTGTTTGATTCCGTTGGACGAGCGCCCGGTCGTCACAAAGGAACGCAACGCCCCTTGGACCCGCCAGAGCATCAAGGATTATCCCACTCGCGCCGGGGCAAGGCGGGCTGATCGGACAGCGAATGGCGACGGGGAACGGGCGCTCCAGGCTAGTGCAGCGACTCGTCGTGTTCACGCTTCTAAGCCGCGCCTGCGAGCGCCTCTGCCACGACAGTCTGGGCCTCGCCGATGATCTGCTCCAGGTGCTTCTCTCCCTGGAAGCTCTCGGCGTAGACCTTGTAGACGTTCTCCGTGCCGGAGGGTCGGGCCGCAAACCAGCCGTGCTCGGTGACGACCTTGACGCCGCCGATAGGAGCGTCGTTGCCGGGCGCGCGGGTCAGAACGGCCGTGATCGGCTCGCCCGCGAGCTGCGTGGCCCTGACCTGGGCGGGCGACAGGCGCGCCAGCACAGCCTTTTGTTCGGGCGTGGCGGGTGCGTCTATGCGCCGATAGGCTGGGGCGCCGAACCGCGCCGTGAGTTCGTCATATGCAACCGCGGGATTGTGCCCGCTCTTCGCTGTTAGCTCGGCCGCCAGAAGGCAGGCGATGAGGCCGTCTTTGTCGGTGGACCAGACCGTCCCGTCTCGGCATAGGAATGAGGCCCCTGCGCTTTCTTCCCCGCCGAAGCCGAGCGTCCCATCCACCAGCCCCGAGACGAACCACTTGAACCCGACGGGGACTTCGAAAAGCCTGCGGCCAAGGTCGGCGGCGACACGATCGAGCATGCTCGTAGACACAAGCGTCTTGCCGACCGCCACGTCCTCTCGCCAGTCGCGGTTCCGATACAGATACGCGACCGCAACGGATAGGAAGTGGTTCGGGTTCATCAGCCCCGCGGCGCCGGCCACTATCCCGTGACGGTCGGCGTCGGTGTCGTTCGCGAACGCGACGTCGAATCGGTCCTTGAGCGCGACGAGGCGCGCCATCGCGTACGGCGACGACGGATCCATGCGGATTCGGCCGTCCCAATCGACGGTCATGAAGGCGAACGTCGGGTCCACGACCTCGTTGGTAACCGTCAGGTCCAGGCGGTAGCGATCTCGGATGGCAGCCCAGTAGCCCACGCTCGCCCCACCAAGCGGATCCACTCCGAGGTGCAGCTCGGAGGCGCGGATCGCTTCCATGTCCAGGACTCTCGCCAGGTCCGCCACGTATACGCCCGTGAAGTCGTACCGCCCCACATCGGCGATGGCTCTTTCGTATGGCACACGTCGGACGCCGGCAAGGCCTGCGCGTAGCAGGTCATTTGCCTGGTTCTGGATCGCACCCGTGATGTCCGTGTCGGCTGGGCCGCCGTTGGTCGGGTTGTACTTGAAGCCGCCGTCTTCGGGCGGGTTGTGGGACGGCGTTACGACTATCCCGTCGGCGAGGCCTTCGGTGCGGCCGCGGTTGTAGGTGAGGATGGCGTGCGAGATCGATGGCGTTGGGGTGAGCCCATCGGCGCTGTCCACCAGCACCGAGACACCGTTCGCGACGAGAACCTCGATTGCCGAGCGGGTCGCCGGCTCGGAGAGGGCATGGCTGTCTTTGCCGATGAAGAGCGGCCCTGTCGTGCCATGGCCGCGCCGATAGCGGCAGATGGCCTCGGTTGTGGCGAGGATGTGGTCCTCGTTGAACGATCGATTGAGCGATGAGCCACGATGGCCCGACGTGCCGAAGGCGACTGCCTGTGCCGGCACGCTCGGGTCCGGCTTGAGGTCGTAATAGGCTCCGACGAGCCGGTTTACGTCGACCAGCATCGAAGGTAAGGCTGGCTTGCCTGCCCGTTCGCTGACCGCCACGCTGTGCTGCCTCCTCCGCCTTTGGGGTGCGACAGGTTACTCCCCAAGCGGGAGCCTACACCGCTGCGGGGAAGTCACCACTCCCGAGCGAGCCCATCGTCGGCGGAGGTTGCGGCAGGCTCATCGATTCTCGGTCGCGCCGGTCCGGGAGTCGCGCCGCCGGACGCTCCGACAGCTTGAGGCCGTAGGCCCATCCGGGCCGCCTGCTCCGCGTGGAGGTGAGCCCGGAGTGGCTTCTCCTTCAGCGCGAGCGTGGTCAGGAACGCCAGCGATGCGGCCACCACGCCGATCCACATCGAGTCGGCGACCGCGATCGAGAAGGCCTGGTGAAACCCCGACGTGAAGGCGGGCACGAGCTGTTGCGGCACGCTCGAGAAGAAGCTCGTCGGCGAGTTGCCGACGGATGTGAGCGAGCCCAGGTCGAAGCCGGCGGGGGCCGTCGCCGGGACGGCAGCCTGGGGTGCGCCTGCGCCGATAATCGAATTCCGAAGCAGGTCCCAGCTGAGGTAGTTGCGGAACACCGTGAACGAGATCGTCAGACCGACGCTGGTGCCGATCTGGCGGATGAGTGTCAGGTCGCTGGTGGCCGTGCCGAGCCGCTCGAAGGAGACGTCGTTCTGCACGATCAAGGTGAGGATCGCCATCGTCGGGCCGACGCCGATGCCGGCGACGACCATCCAGAACCACAGGACCGGAGTGGGCGTATCCGCCCGGAGGTTCATGAAGAACGCGAGCCCGATGGCCAGCATGGCCATGGCCCCCGCGATCAGCCACTTGTAGTGGCCCGTCCGGCTGACGATCTGGCCGGCCGCGATCGAACTGCCGATGAGTCCGAACAGGAACGGGAAGAGCAGGTAGCCCGACGCCGTGGTGCTGGCGCCCTGGACGATCTGGAACCACAGCGGCAGGAAGATGATCAGCGTCGAGAAGCCGAATATGGCCAGGAAGGTCGCTACTGCCGAGACCGCGAAGGTGCGGTTGCGGAAGAGGTCGAGCGGGATCATCGGTTCCTCAGCCCGGCTCTCAGCGAACAGGAACGCCACAAGGAAGACCAAACCGATCGCGAACGAACCGATGACTGCGGGGTCGCCCCAGTTGCCGTTTTCGGCCAGCGTCAGCCCGATCAGCACTGGCACGATGGCCCCGGTGAACGTGATGACCCCGGGAATGTCCAGGTTGAACCGCGCGCCTTGCTTGCGGTGGGTCGGCAGCAGTCGTGCGATCAGATACAGCGAGACGAGTCCGATCGGCACGTTGACGAAGAAGATGTAGTGCCACGAGAGGCTGTCGGTCAAGACGCCTCCCAGAAATGGACCAACGAGGAAGGCTACGCCGAAGACGGCGCCGAAGAGCCCCTGGTACTTGCCTCGCTCGGCCGGGGTAAAGAGGTCGGCGATCACCGCCAGGGAGATGGGGAAGAGCGCGCCTGCGCCTAGGCCCTGCAGGCCCCGGAAGAAGATCAGCTGCCACATCGTCTGGCTCAGCCCCGAGAGCACCGAGCCGATCAGGAAGAGAACGATGCCGACTATCAACGCCGGCTTGCGTCCGAAGAAGTCGGAGAGCTTGCCGTACACGGGAATTGCCGCCGTGCTGGTCACGAGGTACGCGGACACGACCCAGGTGTAGAAATCGGCGCCCTTGAGCTGCGTAGAGATCTTGGGCAGGACCGGACCGACGATCGTCTGGTCGAGCGCGCCAAGAAAGAGGGCGAGCATGATCGCGCCCATGATCTCGAGTCGGGCTCGTGAACTCACTTCAACCGCGGGGTGGACGGTCTCATTTGTCATGGCTGTCATCTCATCTCCTTCCACGCTGCGATACGAAGGCTTCTCCCTGCAGCCTGGCGACGGCGTGTGAATGACTCGTGAAGACTCTGGGGAGGATCGGTGAGCCAGGCGCAGCCCTCAACGGAAACGCCTGAATGGTGAGACTGGGGAAAGGCCGACCGCCGCGCGCGGCCCCGCCGACCCTCTCTGTATCGTAATTCTTACTAGATAAGTCGGCATTCCGTCAAGCCGGGCAGGGTTGAGCCCCACGGTGCGAACGGTCGCGAGTCAGACGAAGGCC
>Ga0209014_10000643_pt1 | contig 20411 bp, 13 predicted proteins | sample BarGraNGADG00212_FD_184491 | JGI IMG/M metagenome (GOLD analysis project Ga0209014, IMG submission 184491) | Arctic peat soil microbial communities from Barrow, Alaska - Barrow Graham LP Ref core NGADG0002-212 (SPAdes) (version 2) | ecosystem: Environmental > Terrestrial > Soil > Wetlands >...
TCGCCTCCATCGTGACCAGCAGCCGGCAATGATCCCCCGGCAGCGCACAGTCCTCGTGGACGGCAATCGGCCGCAGCCAGGCGCCCGAGAGCACGTGGTCGATGCGCAGCAGCCCGATCTTCAGTCCCTCGAGCGAGGTCGGGCGCCAGGTGAAGCCGGTCCCGGTTCCCACGGCCTCGTGAGCGTCGGTGAGGGTTGGGCCCGGTGACCCTGCGGTCAGGATGCCGTACCCGGGTTCGAACGGCGTGAGATTGAGATCCCCCAGGACCAGGGCGGCGCCCGGATCCGGCATCGCGGCAACGGTGTCCCGGATCGCCCGGAGCTCGGTGTCGCGCTGCCGCGTGTCCAGCCCGACCGGCACCCCACCGAGGTGGGTGACCTCCGGGGCGATCGGGTGCGCGTCGAGCACCTGGACGGACCGGCCGTCGGGCAGCAGCAGGCCGGCGCGCAGGACGGGTGGTCCGACGGAATAGCTGCCCACGACCAGCGGCAGCCGGCTCAGCAGGCCCAGGCCCTCGGTGCCGTCCCGGGCCTCGAGGATCCGGTACGGGTACCGCGCCCGGAGCGCCGGGTCCGCCCCGATGGCGGTCGCGACGTCGGGCGTCAGCTCCTGGAGGGCCACGAGGTCCGCTCCGGACCCGGTGATGCCGATCACGGTGTCGGCCGCCGTCCGGGACCCGGCCGCGAGGTTCCACGTCATGACCTGGAGCTCACGCGAGCCCGGGTTCCCGCCGGCCGCCACCGTCGGGGTGGGGGACCACCACTCGCCCCCCAGCCGCACCACCGCGACGACGATCATCACCGCTCCGACCAGGCGGATCCGCGCGCCGGCCGACCCGGATCCCAGCGACGTGAGGATCGCCAGCAGCCCTGCGCCGGCGCCGAGCACCAGCAGGTAGGTCTCGACCACGGCCGCCAGCGCCGGCGGTCCCTCCTGCGGCCGCAGGACCACGTTGACGGCGACCTCGAACAGGACGAGGACCGCGATCGCGGCGAGGGCGGTGGGCACGATCCGGCGCATCACGGCGCCGGGCAACGGCGCATCACGGGACGGTCCGTCGCATCATCGGACGGTCCGTCGCATCATCGGTTCGCCTCCCGCATCACGCCATCGACTCCCGTCAGGGCGGGGCCGATCCTCGCGCCGACCCTTCGGCCGTGCCTATGCCCGGACCGATGACGTATTGTGGCGCGCGACGCGCGCGGTTGCCGGCCGGATCGTTGACGGCTCGCCCGCGGGCGGCGCGACCGATGGTGGCAGATGGACCTCGCAGCACGACCAGGGCAGCCCACGCTCCGGATGTCGTCCGGTGAGACGGCCCCGGCCATTCGGCTCACGATCGACGGGCGCCCGGTCGCGGCCCGACCCGGCCAGACCGTCCTCCAGGTCGCCCGCGAGCAGGGCGCGTATGTGCCCAGCCTGTGCTACCACCCCCGGCTCGGGCAGGCCGGCCTGTGCCGCGTCTGTGTCGCCGAGGTCGAGGGGATGAACGGCCTCCAGACCACCTGCACGCTGCCGGTCCGTGAGGGCATGGAGGTCCGCACCAGCACTGCGCTCGTCCAGGAAGCACGGCGGATGAACGTGGAGCTGCTGCTCGCCTCCGGTGTACACGACTGCCTGGCCTGCGAGGCGACGGGGCGCTGCGAGCTCCAGGACGCGGCGTACCGGCTCGGCATCGAGCGCCCCTCGTTCCCGGTGAGCGCCGGACAGCGGTCGGTCGACGCGTCGAGCGAGTTCATCATCCGTGAGCCCGACAAGTGCATCCATTGCTTCCGGTGCATCCGCGGCTGCAATGACCTCGTCGTCAACGAGGTCCTCGACATGGGTTACCGGGGCGCCAGGTCGGTCGTCGTCTGCGACAACGACCTCCCGATGGGCCAGTCGTCGTGCGTCCACTGCGGCGAGTGCGTGCAGCTCTGCCCGACCGGTGCCCTCACGGAGAAGAAGGCCGTCGGCATGGGCCGTCCCTGGGAGCTGGACCGGGTACGGACGACCTGCCCCTACTGCGGCGTCGGCTGCCAGATGGAGCTCCACGTCGACCGCGCGGCCAACCGGATCGTCCGGGTCACCGGCGTGGAGGGCAAGCCGCCCAACGACGGGATGCTGTGCCTCAAGGGCCGGTTCGCCTACGACTTCTCGTCCAGCCCGGACCGCCTGACCACGCCGCTCCTGCGACGGACACGTGACATGCCGCTCGAGCCGGTGAGCTGGGACGAGGCACTCGACTACACGGCGGAGAGGCTGGCCGGGATCCGCGAACGCCACGGGCCGGATGCCATCGGCGTTATCGCCTGCGCCCGAACGACCAATGAGAACAACTACGCGGCGATGAAGTTCGCCCGGGCGGCGATCGGCACCAACAACATCGATCACTGCGCGAGAACGTGACACGCTCCCACTGTCGCCGGTCTGGCGACCACATTCGGATCAGGGGCCATGACCAACTCGATCCAGGAGATCGAGCAGGCGAAGGTGCTGCTGGTCATCGGCTCTAACACCACCGAGGCCCACCCGGTCATCTCGTACTACATGAAGCGGGCCCACAAGCGGGGCGCGACGCTGATCGTGTGCGATCCTCGGACCATCGACCTGTGCCGCTGGGCCGACATCCACGTCCAGCACCGGATCGGCTCCGACATCGCCCTCATCAACGGGCTGATGCACGAGATCATCGACCAGGGGTGGGCGGACGAGGCGTTCATCGAGCAGCACACCGAGGGCTTCGAGGCCCTGCGCGAGACCGTCGAGCGCTACCCGGTTGAGCGGGCCAGCGAGATCACCGGCGTCCCCGCCGATGTGATCCGGCGGGTTGCCCGGGCCCTGGGCGAGGCGGAGTCAGCCGGCGTCTACTACACCCTGGGCATCACCGAGCACATCTCCGGGACCGCCAATGTCGAGGCGCTGGCGGACCTGCAGATGCTCCTGGGCAACCTCGGCAAGCCCAGCGCGGGGCTGAACCCGCTCCGCGGCCAGAACAACGTGCAGGGGGCGTGCGACGTCGGGGCGCTTCCCGACGTCTACCAGAACTATCAGGCCGTTGACAGCCCGGAGGTCGCCGCGAAGTTCGAGCAGGCCTGGGGCCGCCCGGGGCTGTCCACCCAGGTCGGCCGCAACATCCCCTCGATGCTCAGCGGGCTCGAGGACGGCAGCCTGCGGGCGCTGTACGTGTTCGGCGAGAACATCGTGATGAGCGAGCCGAACACCAACCGAACGATCGCGCTCCTCGAGGCCGCGGAGCTGGTCATCGTGAACGACATCTTCGAGACGGAGACGACCCCCTTCGCCGACGTCGTGTTCCCGGCCACGTCCTGGGCCGAGGCTGACGGCACCTACACGAACACCGAGCGCCGCGTGCAGCGCGTGCGCCCCGCGCTGCGGCCGCCGGGCGACGCCCGGGACGACTGGTGGATCTTCGCCGAGCTCGCCAGGCGACTGGGGCACGACCTGGGGTTCTCGGGTCCCGCGGGCATCTGGGAGGAGTTGCGCGAGCTGGGCACCAGCTACCACGGCATCACCTGGGAGCGGTGCGACGACGTCGGCGTGCAGTGGCCGGCGCCCACCCTGGATCACCCGGGCACGCCGTACCTCCACGTGGGCGGGCAGTTCACCCGCGGCAGGGGACGATTCGTCCCGGTCGAGTGGGTGCCCCCGTATGAGCTGCCGGACGAGGAGTACCCGCTCATCCTCAGCACCGGACGTCGGCTCTGGCACTACCACGCCGGCAGCCAGACCCACCGGTCGGCCGGCTTCGACGAGGTGTTTGGGGAGGAGCTGATCGAGATCAGCCCGGCCGACGCCGAGCGCCTCGGGATCGCCGACCACGAGATGGTCCGGGTGACGTCCCGGCGCGGCTCGGTCGACCTCCGGGCGTGGGTCACCCACCGGTCTCCGCCGGGCGTCTGCTGGATGGCGTTCCACTTCGCCGAGGCGCACGCCAACGTCCTGACCACGGAGGCGGGGGACCCGACCACCCAGACCCCGGAGCTGAAGCACTGCGCGATCCGGGTGGAGAAGCTGCCCCAGGCCGGGGAGGTGTCCCGGTGACCGCGACCCGGGATACCGCCCAGCGCACAGCGACCGAGTGGCGCGAGGAGATCGCGCGGCGCTTCCCGTCCGACCCCAGCCTGGTGATCCCCGTTCTCCAGTTCGTCCACGATGAGGCCGGCTACCTGCCCGAGGCGGCGACGCAGGCCGCTGCCGAGCACCTCCGAGTGTCCGCGAGCCGGATCTTCGGCGTGGCCAGCTTCTACTCCCAGTTCCACTTCGAGCCGCGTGGGGCCCACACGGTCACCGTCTGTCGGGGCACCGCGTGCCACGTCCGGGGCAGCGGGTCGGTGCTCCGCCAGCTGGAGGAGCACCTCGGCGTCCGGGCCGGGGGCACGACGCCCGACCGGCAGGTCACCCTGGAGACGGTTGCCTGCTTCGGGTCGTGCGCGCTGGCGCCGGTGGTCGTTGGCGACGGCCGCGTCCACGGACGCCAGACCGGGTCAAAGGCACGGGTCCTCGTCGATGCGATGCGCGGCACGGTGCGGGAACGAGGCGCCCCCGCGGCCGCGCCCGACCTGCCGGAGAGCCACCCCGGTGCCCCGCCCACGACGGCGGGCACGGTCGATCTCGACCAGCGGATCGAGGAGGCCCGGCAAGCGTGGCAGCGCCTCCGGGCGAGCGACCGGCCGGTCATCACCATCGGCACGGCCACCTGCGGCCTGGCTGCCGGAGCCGGCGAGGTCACGGACGCGCTTCGAGCGGAGCTGGCCAGGCTCGGAGTGTCCGCGCAGGTGATCCCGGTGGGGTGCGTCGGCATGTGCTTCGCCGAGCCGCTGATCGAGATCCAGGCGCCGGGACTGCCGCGGGTCACCTACCAGCGCGTCTCGCCCGGCACGATCGGCGAGATCCTCGAGGGCCACCTCGTGCGCGGCGAACCGCCGGCGCGGCACGTGCTCGGCACGTCTGGTGATGCGGCGCTCCCCGGTCTCCCGCGGCTGGAGGATATTCCGCTCCTGCGCCTCCAGGTCCGCAACGCTCTTCGAAACTGCGGTGTCATCGACCCGACCAGCGTGGACCACTACCTCGCGCGCGACGGGTACGCCGGTCTGCGGCGAGCCCTCGCCATGACGCCCGACGAGGTCATCGCCGAGGTCAAGGCCTCCGGCCTCCGGGGACGCGGCGGGGGCGGCTTCCCCACCGGCGCGAAGTGGGAGTTCTGCCGCGCGGCGCCCGGGAGCACGAAGTACGTCATCTGCAACGCAGACGAGGGCGACCCCGGGGCGTTCATGGACCGCTCCGTGCTGGAGGGTGATCCCCACGCGGTCCTCGAGGGTCTGTGCATTGCCGGCTACGCGATCGGCGCGAGCCGCGGGTACGTCTACGTGCGGGCGGAGTACCCCCTCGCCGTCGCCCGCCTCGACACCGCGCTGCGCCAGATGCGGGAGCTGGGGCTGCTGGGCGCGGACCTCCTGGGGAGCGGCTTCGCCTTCGACATCGAGGTCAAGCAGGGGGCCGGTGCCTTCGTCTGCGGCGAGGAGACGGCGCTGATCGCCAGCATCGAGGGCCGGCGCGGCATGCCCCGCCCCCGGCCCCCGTTCCCGGCGACGAGAGGCCTGTTCGGCCAGCCGTCGAACATCAACAACGTGGAGACGCTGGCCAACGTGCCGGCCATCCTCCGCGAGGGCGCCGCCTGGTTCGCCGGCTTTGGCACCGCCACCAGCAAGGGAACGAAGACGTTCGCCCTGACGGGCAAGATCAACCGGCCAGGCCTCATCGAGGTGCCGATGGGGATCACCCTGGGCGAGGTGGTCCGCGACATCGGAGGCGGCATCCTGGGCGGCGGCAGGTTCAAGGCAGCCCAGACCGGCGGCCCATCGGGCGGCTGCCTGCCCGCCCAGCTCCTCGACCTGCCGATCGACTACGAGCGTCTCAAGGAGGCCGGGTCGATCATGGGCTCCGGCGGCCTCGTGATCATGGACGAGACCACCTGCATGGTGGATCTCGCCCGCTACTTCCTGACCTTCACGGAGAGCGAGTCGTGTGGCAAGTGCACGCCGTGCCGCGAGGGGACGGGCCGGATGCTGGAGATCCTCGAGCGGATCTGCACCGGCCAGGGACGGCCCGAGGACATCCCGATGCTCGAGCAGCTGGGGCGGGTCGTGAAGGCCACCTCGCTGTGCGGCCTCGGCCAGACGGCCCCCAACCCGGTCCTCACCACCCTCCAGTACTTCCGCGAGGAATACGAGGAGCACGTCGAGCAGCGGTACTGCCGGGCCGGGACGTGCGCGGGGCTCGTCGTGGCACCGTGCACCAGCCTGTGCCCAGCCGGCGTGGAGGCCCACCGCTACGTCCGGGAGGTCAGCCAGGGCAACTTCGAGGACGCCTACCTCGTCGTCCGCGAAAAGCTGCCCCTGCCGTCCGTGTGCGGGGTGGTCTGCTTCCACCCCTGCGAGCGGTCCTGCCGGCGCGGCGAGCTGGACGAGCGGATCGCGATCCGCGCCCTCAAGGACGCGGCCGTCCGGTTCGGTGGCGGGGCCGAGGCGCGCGTCCCGCCCGCGACCCGCCGCCCGTCGGGGAAGTCGGTCGCGGTCATCGGGTCCGGTCCGGCCGGCCTGACAGCCGCCTACTACCTCGCCAGGACGGGTGGCCACGCCGTCACCGTGTACGAGGCGCTGCCCAGGCCCGGCGGCATGCTGCGCTACGGGATCCCGCGCTACCGCTTGGCCGACGCGGTCCTGGAGCGCGACCTGGCCATCATCACGGCCGCCGGCGTCCGGATCGAGACGAACGCGGAGATCCGCTCCCTCGACGCGCTCCGGGAGCGGGGCCACGACGCGATCTTCCTGTCGTCCGGCGCGCACGTGAGCGACTCGCTCGGTGACGAGACGCAGGTGCTGGAAGGCGTGACCGACTGCGTCCAGCTCCTCCGCGACGTGGCATCCGGGGTGCCGGTGGAGGTCGGGCGGCGGGTCGCCGTCGTGGGCGGCGGCAACACGGCGATCGACGCTGCGCGAACGGCACTGCGCATGGGCGCAGACGAGGTGACGATCCTCTACCGCCGGGACCGGGACGCGATGCCGGCCGACGAGCACGAGATCACGCAGGCGCTGCTGGAGGGCGTGCGCCTCGAGACGCTGGTGGCACCGGTGTCCGTCCGGCGCGTGGACGGCGGTCTCGACGTCACCTGCCTGCGGATCCGGCTGGGGGCGATCGACGCGAGCGGGCGGCGCCGCCCCGAGCCGATCGCCGGCAGCGAGCACGCCGCCTGCTACGACACGGTGCTGTCCGCCGTCGGCCAGCACCCGGCGGTGCCCCCGGAGTGGGGCGTGGAGGTGGGGGCCGGATACCGGATCCAGGTCCTCCCGGGCTCCCTCCGGACGGCTGTCGAGGGCGTGTTCGCCGGCGGCGACGCGGTCCTCGGTCCCGCCTCGGTGATTGCCGCGATGACCCACGGGCGGGCCGCCGCCCAGGAGATCGACCGGTACCTCGGCGGCAGCGGCGACATCGACGAGCACCTGGCCGCGCCCGAGATCCTCAGCGAGCTGCCGCCGATGCCGGTCGAGACCGAGGACCGGTTCCGGCCGCCGATGCCGATCAGCGACCTGCGGACGAGGTTCCGGTCCTTCTCCGAGGTGGAGCTCGGCTACTCGCGCCAGGACGCCATCGAGGAGGCGAGCCGCTGCCTCCGCTGCGACCTCCGGGAGGTGTAGCGGGTCGAAGGTGGCGGCGCGTACGAGCGGCGTGGTCAGGCGGACGTACTCCTCCGGCACTGGCCTACCTCGAGGGTGGGGTCCGATCGGGAGAGTGCAGGGCGCCGGGGCAAGCGCCGGAGAACCTCGGCGGACCGCACGGTGGCGACCGCCGCCAGCGGCCCCGAACCCGGTGCGCGGTGCGGGCCCAGCCGGTCGGTGACGCGGGCCCGGTGGTAGCGTCGTGCCAAGTCACGGCGCGGGACCACGGCGAATCGGGACGGATGCGCCCACCCAGCTGCCACGAACCGGAGCCGCCACCGATGCCGACCCTCCTGCGCGTCCTCTCCGACGCCGATGTCGCCGCGATCCACGAGCAGTCCGTGACGGTCCTGGAGAGGACCGGCATGCGCATCGATTCCGAGCGCGCCCGACGGATCCTCGAGAGCGCAGGCGCCCGGGTGGACGAGGGCGAGCGTCGCGTGCGCTTCCCGCGGGCGCTGGTGGAGGCATCGCTGGCGTCTGCGCCGAAGCAGTTCTCGCTCGGTGGCCGCCGCCCCGGTTTCAGCCTGGCCATGAACGCCGGCGAGTGCACGCTGATCCCGGACGGCGAGTCCACGATGTTCTACGACACGGCCACCGGCGTCCGCCGCGCGCCCACATTGGACGACTGGGCCGCTGCCACGAAGCTCGTGGACTCGATGGACGAGGTGGGCGCCTACTGGCGCATGGTCAACTCCTCGATCGACGGCGCCGGACCCGGGCCGGCCGTCGCCCACTGGGCGCAGGCGTTTGGCCTGTTCTCGAAGCACATCCAGGCCGAGATCGCGGCACCCGAGGACGCGCCGTGGCTGCTGGAGCTGCTGGCCACCATCTTCGGTGGCCGCGAGGCCGTCCGGCGGGACCACCCGTTCTCGGTCCTGTTCTGCCCGGTCTCACCGCTGGCCATCGAGGAACGGCACGTCGACGGCTACCTCGCCACGGCCGGCTGGGACATCCCGATCGCCATCATGCCGATGCCGATGATGGGCAGCTCGGCCCCGACAGGACTGCGGTCCACCGTGGTCTCCGGCAACGCGGAGGTCCTGGGGACCATCTGCCTCGTGCAGGCCGCGTCCCCCGGCACGCCGGTCATCTACGCGCCGGCGCTGGCGGCGATGGAGCCGCGCACGGGTCGATGGGGTGGTGGCAGCCCGGAGCACTCGCTGCTGGGCGCCGCGACGACCGAGATGGGGCGCTTCTACGGTCTGCCCGTCACGGCCTCGAACGGCGGCACGGACCACTTCGTGGCCGGGGTCCAGGCGTCGTACGAGCGGACGCTCAACTGGGTCCTGCCGGTGATGTCATGGCCGGACATCATGATCGGGCCTGGGTCGCTGGGTGGCGCGTCCACCCTGTGCCTCGAGCAGATGGTCATCGACGTCGAGGTGTACCGGATGTGCCGCCGCCTCCGGTCCGGGATCGGCGCTGGCGTTGGCGAGGCCGACGTGGTGTCGGCGCTCGACGAGGTCGGGCCCGTGGGCGACTTCCTGGGCCGTACGGCCACCCGTGATGCCGTTCGCGGCGGCGAGTTCTTCCTGCCCAAGCTCGGCTACCACGGTACCTTCGACCGCTGGGAGGCTGCCGGCCGTCCCGACGTCCTGGGCCAGGCCCGCGAGGTCGCCTGGAAGGCGATCGACGGTCACACGCCGCTCCCGTTCGCGGATGGCGTGGCGGAGGAGCTGGGGCGGCTGGAGCAGCGGGCCCGCGCGGCGACGGCGGCCCGGCGGTAGCGGAGCCTCGAACGATGCGGTACGAGGCGGCGTTCCTCTCCCCTGACGAGCAGGCTCGGGTCCACGAGAAGTCTCTGCGGATCCTGTCCGAGGTCGGGGTCAGGGTCCACGGTGACGTCGCGCTGCCGCGTCCTGCGCATGGGCCAGGGTTTGGACGGGCGCGCGGGGGCGGGGCTGCTCGACGACATCGCCGAGGTGGGCCCGGGCGGGAACTTCCTCGCGATGCCCGCGACCCGGACGGCGGTGCGCAGCGGCGAGTTCTACGAGCCGGCGCTGATAAGCCGCGCGCACTGCGACGCGTGGCACGCCCTCGGCAAGCCAAGGATGTACGAGCGGGCGCGGGATCGGGCACTGGCCCGGTGACCCATGAAGGCGTCTGAACTTGGCTAGCGAAGCGCGACGCCTGGCAGGCCGCTCTCGACGGTCTCTTCGACGACGCCGACTCGCCACGACGCCACGCCGGCCGCCAGGAGGGCGGCTTCGACCGCCTCGACCGCCGAGGCCGGCACCGACGCCAGCAGGCCGCCGGAGGTCTGCGGGTCGTGCGCGAGGGCGACCGCCTCCGGGGACACCCCGGCCTCGACCGCCAGCGCCGGCGCCGTGAACCGCCGGTTGTGGCCGGCGCCCCCGGTCTCCATGCCGGCCCGCGCCAGGTCCAGCGCGCCGTCCAGGGCCGGCAGCGAGGCGGCCTCGAAGACGAGCTGTGCGCCGGAGGCCCGAGCCATCTCCAGCCCGTGGCCCAGCAGGCCGAACCCAGTGACGTCCGTGGCGCCGCGGATCCCGTGCCGGACGAAGACCTCGGACGCGGCGCGGTTAAGGGTCCGCATCTGGGCGATCGCCGCGTCCAGGTCCGCGTCCGACGTGCGCCCCTGCCGCCGCCCGCTGACGAGGAGCCCCGTGCCCAGCCGCTTCGTGAGCAGCAGCACGTCGCCCGGCCGCGCACCCCCCTTGCGGAACAGGCGATCCGGGTGCGCGGCCCCGATCACGGCCAGGCCGTACTTCGGCTCGGGATCCTTGATGGTGTGGCCGCCGGCGAGCACACCCCCGGCCTCGCGAACCTTCGCCGCCGCCGCCTGGAATACCGCCGCCAGCGCCGTCTTCGGGAAGTCCTCCGGGAACGCGGCGATCGACAGGGCGAACAGCACGCGCCCACCCATCGCGAACACGTCGGAAAGCGCGTTGGCCGCGGCGATCTCCCCGTAGGCCACGGGGTCGTCGACCAGCGGCGGGAAGAAGTCAAGGGTGCCGAGGATCGCGAGGTCGTCCGAGACGCGCCAGGCGGCGGCGTCGTCCGGGGGCTCGAGGCCGGCGATCAGGTTCGAGTCCGGGACGTTGCCGGCGCCGAGCCCGGAGAGAGCCTCGGCCAGGAGGTCCGCCCCCAGCTTCGCGGCGCAGCCGCCGCACTCGGTCATCTCGGTCAGGCGGATCGGCGGGAGGTCGGGGCGCACGTTCATCCCCGGATCATAGGGGGCGGGGACGACAGGCGACCTGGGACGACAGGAGACCCAGGCCAGCCGGGCCGGTGCGCGGACGCTCGCGCCGGCCGCCGTCCGGGCGACCCGTGATGCGGGGGGGCGGTACGCTGGCGGCCTGCCGATCCAGGGGACGGCATCGCGGGAGCGGAGGGGTCCCGGTGGGCCTCCCGGTCTTCAAAACCGGTGGCGCGGCGCCCGGCGTCGCGCGGTGGGTTCGACTCCCATGCGCTCCCGCCACGCGTTTGCTGAGTCCAGCCGAGGCGCGGGCCCGCGGACCGCCCGCCGTTGCAGGCACGCGGACCGTCAGCCGCCGGGCGTCCCGAAGCGTCCCGGATCGAGCTCCGCGGGGATGTCGGGCCGCCGGCCCAGGACCAGGTCCGTGACCAGCCGCGCCGACGCCGGTCCCGTGGAGATCCCCCACGCCCCGTGCCCCGCGCACACGAACAGGTTCCGCTTGCCTGGAACCATCCCCACCAGCGGCCGCCCGTCGTCGCTCTGCGGCCGGGCGCAGGCCCGGACCCCACGGATCGGGGCATCGGCGACGGCCGGGAGAAACGACGAAGCCCGGACCAGGATCGCCTCGACCCACGCCGCCGGGTTCGGCTCGAGCGCCAGGTGCGTGGACCCGATCGATGCGATCCCGGGCGTCGGGACGACACTGGGCTCCACCGCGTCGAGCGTGGGCGCCTCGCGCCCCGACAGGGATGCGGCGTCGGCCTCCCACCGCTGCCCGTTGCCGCTTGCCGTGAAGATCGTGTCCGGGGCGGCCTGCTCCCCGATCTCCTCGACGACGTGACGGGTCGGAACCTGCAGCTCCACCTCGGCCACGACCCCCCACAGCGGTCGGATCGGCGCCCAGGCGCCGGTGGGGTCCAGGAGCGCCGGCGTCCACGGCCCGGCGGCGGCCAGGAAGGTACCCGCCGCGATCCGCTCGTCGTCGATCCGCACGCCGGTGACCCTGTCGCCCTCCACCTCGAGCGTCGCCGCGCGCCCCGACCGGACGACGACGCCGCGCGTCTCGGCGAGCGTCGCGTACGCGTACGTGGACGATGCCGGTGCGATCGGGTAGCCGAGCTCGACGCGGCACGCCCAGTAGCCCGCCGCGATCCCGGGCTCCGCCTCGCGCAGGGCCGCCTCGTCGAGCACCATCGCCCCGAGCTCCGGGTAGAACGCCTCGATCGCTGCCACCTGCGCGCGGACCGCCGACTCGGACCTGGAAACCTCGAGCAGACCCGCGGGCCGCTCGCCGATGCGGAACGAGCCCGAGTCGCTCGCGAGATCCCGGTACAGCCCCACCGTCTCGCGGTAGAGCGCGACCATCACCGGATCGAACGGGTGCCAGACCACGCCCGAGTTCGCCCCGGACGCGCCCGACGCCAGCCCGTCACGCTCGACCAGGAGGACGCTCGCTCCCGAAGCCGAGAGGAACGCGGCCGCGGAGGTCCCGATGATCCCCCCGCCGACGACGACGACGTCCGGCGTGCGCGGCGGTGTCACCCGATCACCCGATGGCCTGCCGCGCGGCACCCAGGATCCGCGTCAGCTCGGCCTGCTCGGCCGCCCCGAGCGGCTCCGGCTGGTGGTTCGCGCGGACCCAGGCCGCCTTCTCGCGGGCAACCTCCACCGGGTCGCGGTAGCGCCCGCCGACCAGGTCGTGCTCGAGGCCGCGCGTGAGCGCCGTCCTCATGTGCTTCCGGGTGTGCTCCTCCGCCAGGTAGTGCCCACCCGGGCCCACGGCCGCGATGACGTCCAGCGCCAGCGTCTCGTCGCTGATGTCCGCCGCCATGAGCGCGTAGCGCGCCCGCTGATAGAGCTCGTTGTCGAGGAAGATCCCCTCCGGGTAGAGCAGCGTGTAGGTGCGGTCGAGGCCCATGCCCGTGACCAGCTCCGCCCCGGACAGGCCGCCAAGGAGCGGGTCCAGCGCGACGTCCGAGGCCGCCAGCCAGGTGCCCGCGGCAACGGAGTCCGTGCCGAAGCACGCGGCCATCGAGGGGACGCCCCAGTGGTGCGCCATCTCGACCGGGGCGTACCGGGCGCAGCCGGCGTCCAGCGAGTACCCGACGTAGGTGCCGGTCCGCGGGTCCGCCCAGGCCTTCATGATCGAGTGGAAGACCGGCGCCCCCGGATAGGCCAGCTGGAGCAGCACGATGCCGGAGATGACCTCCGCGTCGCCCACGATCAGGGCGCCGGCCGAGGTGGACGGCGCCGTCGTGCCCAGCGTCGGCATCGAGAGGAAGCCCACCGGGATGCCGGCCTCCGCCATGACCAGGGCGGATTCGAGACCGGCGTGGTCATGGGCCAGGGGCGCGATGGAGCAGATGAGGTTCGACAGGACGGGCCGGGCACGCAGGGCCTCGCGGCTGCCGGCGACCACCGTCGCCATCTCGACGGCGAAGCGGGCCGCCTCGTCGCCCATGACCATGGCCTGGAAGTGCTTGACCGTGTTGTTGAACACGGCGTCGATCTCGTGCAGCTGTGAGGTCTGTCCGTAGTCCTGGGCGCTGACGGTTGGCCAGATGAAGCCGATCGACGGCAGGTAGTCCGCCACGCGAGCCTGGCGTGCGAGGTCCTCCTTGCGCGACGGCCGCTCGAGGCCGGTGTCGGGGTCGATCGCGGCGACGCCGCACCCGTCCAGGGTGAAGTAGGACGTCCCCTCCACCAGCGCGAGGTCGAAGGCGGGGTTGCGGGCCGCCATCGTGAACGATCGCGGGGCCAGCGCCATGGCCTTCCGGACGAGGTCGCGGGGGAGCTTCACGATCTGGGTGGCCGCGTCCACCTGCGCCCCGTGGTCGCCCAGGATCTCCAGCGAGCGCTGGTTCGGGAAGCGGACCCCCACCGTCTCCAGCACGTGAAGCGTGGCCTCCTGCAGCCGGTCGAGCTGGTCGTCCTCCAGGAACCGGACGCGCCGGGTCGTGCGGATGGGCTCCAGCGGCGGCGTCTGGCTGAAGGTCGCGCCCGTGGTCTCGATCGTGCCGGTCATGTCTTGGGCCTCCCGCCGATCCGTGGTGTGTGGTGGTGTCCGCGTATCGTGTTCCGCATCATGCTCCGGCCTGCGATCATCGCGCCATGCCGGAGCAGCCCCCGCACCCCGTGGACCCCCAGCACCCCGCGGACCCCCCGCACCCGCCGAGCGTCGAGCGGATCCTGGCCATCGTCCGGGACGAGGCGGAGGTCTCCGAGCCTGCCGCGCTCACCGCGCTCGTGCGGGTCGTCATCGACGAGGAGCGCTGGCGGCTCGGGGCGGGTGCGCCGCCGACGCCGGAGGCCGACCTGGCTGCCGCCGCGCTCGGCCGCATCGACGACCTCTTTGATCCCGCGTTGACGATCCCGCCGCACGTCATCAACGCGACCGGCGTGGTGCTGCACACGAACCTCGGCCGCGCGCCGTGGCCTCGCGCCGCCCGCGCCGCCGCCCTTGCCGCCACGCGCACGTACGGCTACCTGGAGCTGGACGAGGGGACCGGACGGCGAGGACCGAGGTTCCGGGCGGCGGAAGAGCACCTGGTCGCGCTCACTGGCGCCGAGGACGCGATGGTCGTCACGAACAACGCCGCCGCGCTGCTGCTGGCCGTGGGCCTTGCGGGCCGGCGCGGGTCCGTGGTCGTCTCGCGCGGGGAGCTGGTGGAGATCGGCGGCGGGGTGCGGATCCCGGAGATCGTGGCGCGGGCCGGGGCGCGGCTGATCGAGGTGGGGACGACGAACCGCACGCGCGCCGCGGACTTCGAGGCGCCGCTGGCGGAGGGACGCGCGAAGGCGGTGCTGCGCGTGCATCCGTCGAACTTCTCCCAGTCGGGGTTCACCGAGACCGCCGGCCTGGCCGAGGTGGCGGCGATCGCCCACGCCTGCGGCGCCATCGTCATCGACGACCTGGGGTCCGGCGCCCTCCTGGACACGGCCGCGTTCGGGCTCGCGCACGAGCCGACGCCGGCGGAGCGGCTGGCGGCTGGCGCCGATCTCGTCCTGTTCAGCGGCGACAAGCTGGTGGGCGGGCCGCAGGCAGGGCTGATCGTCGGGCGGGCGGACCTGGTGGCCCGGCTGCGGCGCGATCCGCTGGCGAGGGCGGTCCGGCCGGACAAGGCGATCCTGGCGGGGGTCGCCGCGACGCTGGCGATCTACCGCGTCGGGCGAGCCGCGCTGGACATCCCGGTCTGGCAGACGATCGCGGTTCTCCCGGAGACGTTGCGGGCGCGAGCGGAATGGATCCGCGAGGCTGCGGCTGCGGCGCCGGCCCTGCGGTCCGACGTTGCCGTGGTGGCGCTGGAGTCGCCGGTCGGTGGCGGGTCGCTGCCTGGGCAGGTCCTGCCGTCGTTCGGGGTGTCGGTGCCGACGGCGTCGCCGACGCGGGCGGCGGCCGCGTTGCGCCGGGGGCCGGACCGGATCCTGGCGCGGATCGTGGACGGCGCGGTGGTGTTCGACCTGCGGACGGTGCCCGCGTTCGACGACGGTGTCATCGTCCGGCGGCTGGCGGATGTCCCGGTGCCGAGATCGTGACGTCGTTCGCGTCATGAGCGTGGTCGTCGGGACGGCCGGGCACGTCGACCACGGCAAGACCACCCTCCTGCGCGCGCTGACCGGCATCGATGCGGACCGGCTGCCGGAGGAGCGCCGGCGCGGGATGACGATCGACGTCGGCTACGCGCACCTGGCCCTGCCCGACGGCTCCGTCCTGGACTTCGTGGACGTGCCCGGCCACGACCGGCTGGTCGGCAACATGCTGGTCGGGGCGGGTGAGATCGACGCGGCCCTGGTCGTGGTGGCGGCCGACGACGGGCCGAACGCCCAGACGCTGGAGCACCTCGAGCTGCTCGATGCGCTCGGGATCCGGGATGGCGTGGTCGCGGTGACGAAGGCCGACATGGTTGAGCCCGAGCGCGCGGCCGAGGTTGCGGCGGATGTCGAGGCGCTGCTCGGGCGGACGAGTCTGGCCGGGGCGCCGATCGTCGTGGTGAGCGCCGCGACGGGCGCCGGCGTCGACGCGTTGCGCGCCGAGCTGGCGGCGTTGCGGGACCGGGTGGCGGTTCGGGCCGTCGCCGCGGCTGGGCCGCGCCTCGCGATCGACCGGGTCTTCGCCGTCAAGGGACGGGGCACCGTCGTGACCGGGAGCCTGCGGGGCGGGCGCGTGGCGGCGGGCGACGTGCTGCAGCTCCTGCCGGATGGTCTCGAGGTCCGCGTGCGCGAGGTCCAGGAGCGCGGCGTGACGGTCGATGCCGCCGACGGTGGGCGGACGGCGCTGCTGGTCGGCGGGGTGGAGGCCGGGGTGCTCCGGCGTGGCCAGGTGCTGACGACGGACTCCGCGGTGGTCGCGACGTCGCGTGTGCTGGTGGCGTTCCGTCCGCCGGCCGGCCTGGGCGGGCTCGCGGGTTCCGTGGCGCCCCCGCCCGGTGACCGGGACCGTCTGCGGCTGCATCTCGGGACCGAGCAGGCGGCCGCGCTGGTCGTGCGCGGGCCGCGCGAGGCGATCGACCTGCCGGATGGGTCGCAGCTGGCGATCATCCGCCTGGATGCGCCGATCGCGGCCTCGGCCGGGGACCGGTTCGCGCTGCGGCGGCCGTCACCCGGTTCCGCGGCGGGCGGCGGGGTCATCCTGGACCCGGCGCCACCGCGTGGGGTCTCGCGGCGCCGGCTCACGGCGGAGCGCGCAGCGGCGATGGCAGCCACCCCGGTTGGCGCCCCCGGTGCCCGGCTCGACCTGCACGGGGCTGTGCGGTCGGGTGCCGGCTGGAGCCTCGCACCGGACGTGGCCACGGCACTCGCGGACCGGGCCCGGGCACTCGTCGCGGAGCACCACGCCGCCGAGCCGGCCTCGCCGGGGATCTCCGCAGCGGTCCTTCGACAGCCGCTGGGCATCGCCACGCGACGGCTGGTCACGGTCAGCCGTGCCGGTGCGGACGAGGTCGCCCGACAGGTGGTGGAGGACCTGGTCTCCGCGGGCTCGCTCGCCCGGGACGGGGAGCGGGTCCGGGACGCCACCCGCGCGGCGGGCCTGCCGCCCGCGACCCTCGCCGCGATGGGTCGTCTCGAACTGGCCCTGTCCGTCGCCGCGCCCCCGTCCCTCGCAGAGGCATCGCGCGCGGCGGGATGCCCGCCCGACGGCGTTCGCGCGCTGGAAGCCACGGGCCGGATCGTCCGTCTCGAGGACGACCTGGCGTGGGCCGCGGGCACCTACCGGGAGCTCGTCAAGCGCGCCCTGGCCATGGCCGCCGCCGCACCGCTCCGTCCCGCGGCCCTCCGCGACGCAACGGGTTCCAGCCGCAGGTTCGTGATGGTCATCCTCGAGGACCTCGACCGTCGCGGGCTCCTCCGCCGGACCGAGGCCGGGCACGTGCTCGGCCCCAGGACCATCGCGCGGATGCAGGCCCGGGCGGACGCTACGGGTTCCACGAAGGCGGACGGCACGTGACCTCGTCCCCGTCCGGCTCGGCCTCGCCCGACGTGGTCGCGATCGTGCTGGCCGGCGGGGCGGCGTCCCGGTTCGGCTCTGACAAGCTGGCGACGGACCTCGACGGTCGGCCGCTGCTCCACCACGCGCTCGAGGCCGTCGCTGCGGTCGCCGATCGCATCGTGGTCGTCATCGCGCCGGAGGCGCCGCTGCCATCCGTTCCCGAGGGACTCGCTCGCCGCGTGGTCTTCGCCCGAGACGCCGCCGCGCACGGCGGACCGCTGGCGGGGCTGGGCGCGGGGCTCGCTGCCATCGACACTCCTGTTCGCGAGGACGCTTCGCACATCAGCGGCCCGGAGGCCGGCGGGTTCGGGCCGGTCGCCCTCGTCCTTGGCGGCGACATGCCGTCGCTGGTGCCGGCGGTGCTCCGCCTGCTGGCCGAGACCCTGGCCTCGGACCCGTCCCTAGCAGCGATGACGCTCGCCGCACCGGGTCCCGCTCCGCTCCCGATGGCCGTCAGCCCGGACGCGGTGCGCACCGCGATCGACGCGATCCTCGCCTCCGGGGGCCGTCGCAGCCTCCTCGCCCTGCTGGACGCCGTCCCCTCGGCAACCCTCCCCGGCGACCGATGGCGCCCCCTCGACCCCTCCGCCGCCACCCTTCGCGACATCGACACGCCGGCCGATCTCCAGCCGGGTTGACGCCGACTCTCATATCACTATCATGGCGCCATGAGAACGATCACCGCGCTCGAGGTCCGGGCGAAGCTCGGTCAGGTCCTGGACGAGGCCGCAGCCGGTGAGCGGTTCATCGTGGAGCGGGCGGGCATGCCGGTGGCCGCCATCGTCCCGCTGCGGGACCTGGAGGGCCTCGACCCGGAGCGGATCCGAGAGCGGCGGCTGGCTGCGGTCGACCAGCTCGTCCGGATGCGTGCTGCGGATCCGAGGCCTCGTCCGACTCGCGACGAGATCGTGGGCTGGATCCGCGAAGGGCGCGAGGAGAGACCCCGGTGACCTTCGCCATCGCGCCGGCTCCGGTCGTCATCGACGCATCCGTTGCGGTGGATCTCGCGTTGGGCGAAGGAGCGGAGCTGCCGACTGCCCTCCGTCGATGGATCGCCGAGGACCGGATGCTGCTGGCGCCGGCCGTCTACTGGACCGAGGTCGGACACGCCCTCCTTCGAAGAGCGGGCTGGGACTCGATCGAGGCCGGGCGTCGACTCGGCTCACTCGAGACGATCGGCGTGGAGACCGCCGATCGCAGCGTCGCGGGTGTCCGGATGGCCCTGTCCCTGGCTGAGCGTCACCGCCTGTCGGTCTACGACGCCACGTACCTCTGGCTCGCCATCGACGTCGACGGGGAGCTGGCCACGTTCGACCGGGACCTGGCGAGGGCGGCCGCTGCGGAGGGCGTGCCCCTCTCGCTTGAGCCCACCGCAGGCTGATCGTCCCGGCCGCGACTGGCTACCCGTCCAGGCCCGGGACCTCGTGCACCGCGACGCCCTCGACGAACGTCGCCAGGACGGTCGTCTCGCCGATCGCGCCCTGGCCCGGGTCGAACAGGTCGCGGTCGAGGATCGCGAGGTCCGCCAGCCTGCCGACCGCCAGCGTGCCAGTCTCGTCGAGGTGGTTGGCGTAGGCGGACCCGGCCGTGGCGGCTGTCAGGATGTCCACCAGCTCCAGCCGCTCGTGCGGCAGGAACGGCTCCCGGATGCCGCGGGACTCTTCGCTCACGCGGGTGACGGCCACCTCCATCTGGAGGAACGGATCGGGCGTGGAGACGCTCCAGTCCGAGCCCATGACCAGCGTCGCGCCGTTCGCCCGCAGCGAGCGGAACGGGTACTGCCGCGCCGAGACCTCCGGACCGAGGACCGGCAGCGTCAGCTCCTCCATCTGGTCCTCGAGGACGGCCCACAGCGGCTGGGCGTTGGCGAGGGCGCCCAGGCGGCGGAACCGCGGGAAGTCGTCCGGGTGGACGACCTGGATGTGCGCGAGGTGCGGCCGCGTGTCTGACCAGCCGTTGGCGTTGCGCGCAGCCTCGACCGCGTCCAGCGCCTGGCGGACGGCACGGTCGCCGAGAGCGTGGAAGTGGGGCTGGAACCCGAGGGCGTCGATGCGGACCACGGCGTCCTTGAGGACCTGCGGGTCGATGAAGTCGATGCCGCGGTTGGCGGTGGCGTGGCCGTGGACGTCGAGGTAGGGCTGGGTCATCGAGGCGGTCTGGTTCTCGACGATGCCGTCGGTCATGAGCTTGACGCTGGTGGCGGCGAACCGGCCGGAGCGTCCGTTCGCGCGGCGCTCGACCAGGTCGTCGATCTGCTCCAGTCCGCGATCGCGATCCCACCACAGCGCGCCGACGACGCGCCCGGTCAGCTCGCCCGACCCTGCCACGGACATGTAGGCGGCCTGGTCGTCCGGGGTGACCCAGGCGTCCTGCCAGGCCGTGATGCCGAGCGAGTGGAGGTACCGCTGGCTCTCGAGGATCGCGCGCCGGAGGTCCGCTGCCGTTGCCTGGGGCACGTGGCGGTTCACGAGCGCCATCGCGCCCTCGTGGAGGGTGCCCATCGGGGTGCCGTCGGGGTCGCGGGCGATCCGGCCGTCGCCCGGGTCCGCGGTGTCCTTCGTTATGCCGGCGATCTCGAGCGCCTTCGAGTTGACCCATGTGTCATGCCCGTCACGGTTGACCAGGAACACGGGCCGGTCCGGGACGACGCGGTCGAGGTCTGCTCGGCTGGGCCGTCCGCCGGGGAAGTCCGAGAGGGTCCATCCGCCGCCCAGGATCCAGTCCACGTCCGGGTGGGCTGCGGCATAGGCGGCGACGACGTCGAGGCAGGCGTCCCTGCCGCGGACGTCGTGGAGCTCGCAGCGGAGGCGCGCGAGGCCGCCGTGCGTGGGGTGGACGTGCGCGTCCTGGAAGCTCGGCGTGACGCTGCGGCCGCGCAGCTCCACGTGGCGCGTGCCGGGGCCGATGAGGCTCCGCACATCGCGGTCGCCACCCACGGCGACGATCCGGCTGCCCCTCACGGCCAGGGCCTCCGCCCAGGTCTTCGCGGCGTCGGCGGTGAAGATGCGACCCCCGGTCAGGACGAGATCGGCGTGTTCAGGATTC
>Ga0209014_10000644_pt1 | contig 20402 bp, 19 predicted proteins | sample BarGraNGADG00212_FD_184491 | JGI IMG/M metagenome (GOLD analysis project Ga0209014, IMG submission 184491) | Arctic peat soil microbial communities from Barrow, Alaska - Barrow Graham LP Ref core NGADG0002-212 (SPAdes) (version 2) | ecosystem: Environmental > Terrestrial > Soil > Wetlands >...
CGACGCGTTGACGGGACTGGCGACGGACTGGACGAGGAACACGTCCGCTCCGCGCACGCTCTCGAGGTAGCTCGATGACCGCCGTATGGATGACGGCACGCGGTGCCGGCCTGTCCGCGCTGCTGCTGCTGTCGATCGCGACCGCGATCGGAGTGGTGGTCAGCGGCCGTGGGCGAGCCACGACTCGTGTCGTCGTGCAGTACGTCCATCGGGTCGCCGCATCACTCGGGCTGGGCGTCCTGCTCCTGCACATCGGCACGATCCTCGCCGACTCGTACGCCCACGTCGGAGTCCGCGGCGCAGTCGTTCCGTTCACGTCGAGCTTCCGAGCCACCTGGGTCGGCCTGGGCACCATCGCCGCGTACACCTTCCTGGCGGTCGCCGCGCTCGGGTTCGCCCGCGGCCGGATGGCCGGATCAACCCGTGGCGCCGCGATCTGGCGGGCAGTGCACATGTCGTCCTACGCCGGTTGGGCGATCGCGATGGTGCACGGCGTCTACTCCGGGACGGACACCTCGGTTCCCTGGGTGCGCTGGCTCTACGTCATCTGCGGCGGCCTCGTCGTCGGTGCCCTGGCGGCGCGGCTCGCAGACGGCCGCCGCACGGATCTGGTGCGCGGCGCCGCGGCGTACCGGTCCGCCCCGCCATCCCGCCCAGCCCCCGTACGCATCCCGCAGGAGACCTCGAGATGACCATGACAATGGCCGCGCGAACGACCGCGCCGACCCCATCGACCGCCGCCGACATCTGGACGATCGGGGCCCCACGCCTGCTGGCGGGCCTGGACTCTCACGGCGCACTCGATCGCGCCGGACACCTCGCGGTGCACGGCCCGCTGCCCGACGTCGACCTCACCCGGCTGCTCACCCTGCTCGAGGGTGCCCGGCTGGCCGGTCGTGGCGGAGCGGGCTTCCCGCTCGCGGAGAAGCTTCGTGCCCTGCACGGCTCGAGCCCGAACGTCGTCGTGAACGGCAGCGAGAGCGAGCCGGCGAGCCAGAAGGACCGGACGTTGCTACGCCGCACCCCCCACCTGGTGCTCGACGGCGCATTGGCGCTCGCCGCGGCGCTCGGTACCCGCCGCGTGACCGTGGCGGTGCACGACCACCTCGCCGCCTCCGCCGTACGGGCCGCCCTCGCGCAACGGCCGGACGGGCGGCGGGTGCGGGTCGAGCTGATGGGCGGCGGTTTCGTGGCGGGCGAGGCCCGCGCGCTGGTGCGCGCCCTCAACGGCGGCCCCGCCCTGCCGCCGGGACGCGACGTACACCTGACCGACCAGGGTGTGCTCGTCGCCAACGTCGAGACGTTCGCGCAGGCGGCCGTGCTGCTGCGGCTGGGCGTGCGCCGGTACGGCGAGTCAGGCACCCGAGCGGAACCAGGCACCACGCTGCTGACGGTGGGTGGCGCGGTCGGGCGACCGGGCGTCGTGGAGGTTCCGCTGGGCACGCCGCTGGGCATCGTCCTCACCGCGGCCGAAGCGCGGGACACGCGTGCGGTCGTCACCGGCGGGTACCACGGCAGCTGGCTCGCGCCGATCGGCGACGTCGGCCTCTCGCGTGCCGGCCTGGACTCGGCCGGCGGTTCCCTCGGAGCAGGTGTCGTGCTCGCCGTGGACGGCGCCACGTGCGCACTGGGCGAGCTCGCCCGCGTCGCGGGGTGGCTGGCGCGCGAGTCGGCGAAGCAGTGCGGTCCGTGCCGATTCGGGCTGCCCGCGCTCGCAGCAGACGTCCAGGCCCTGCACCGCGGCGACCCGCGGGCGATCAGCGACGCGTTCCGCCATGCCGGCGCGGTAGACGGGCGCGGGGCGTGCAAGCACCCGGACGGCGCGGTTCGCTTCGTCACATCCGGCCTGCGCCTGCTGCGCGATGAGATCGAGATGCACCTGCGCGGAGGCTGTGGCCGGCCCGTTCTGAGCAGGCTGCCGATCGGAGCAGGCCGATGAGCAGCGTGGTGGGCAGCGAGGTGAGCCACCTCCCCGAGCTTCAGATCGACTGGACGCGCTGCGACGGCCACGGCCTGTGCACAGAGTTGCTGCCGGACCGGATCTCGCTCGACGAGTGGGGATTCCCGATCGTGCACGCGCGGCAGGTGCGTCCGACGGACACGGTCACCGTGCGGCGAGCCGTCTCGGCCTGTCCCGCATTGGCACTGCGACTGACCACTCGCTGATCGACTCACCACGCCGTGGGCAACTCCCCGCGCCGTGGGCAACTCCCCGCCCCGTGATCGACTCCCCGCGCCGTGATCAACAGCGGAAGTTGGCGGCTATGGCAGCCGAAACCTGCTGTTGATCAACGAAAGGGAGCGGACCGAGACAGTCAGTTGAGGCCGGCGTAGGAGTGCAAGCCCGAGACGACGATGTTGACGATGAAGAAGTTGAAGGTGATCGCGCCGAAGCCGGCCAGGTTGATCCACGCCGCGGTGCGACCCTTCCACCCCGCGGTGGCGCGGGCGTGCAGGTAGCAGGCGTAGACGACCCAGACGATGAACGCCCACGTCTCCTTGGGGTCCCAGCCCCAATAGCGTCCCCACGCTGCCTCCGCCCAGATGGCGCCGCAGATGATCGCGACGGTGTAGAGCGGGAAGGAGAAGGCGACGACGCGATAGGCGACCTTGTCCAGGGTGGTTGCCGCCGGCAGCCGGGCACCGAACGCCGTGATGGCGCCGATCTTGCGTCCCGGAGTCTCGGACAGCCGGTCGTAGCGCTGACGTACCAGGAACAGCATCGTCAGCACCGCGCTGGTCATCAGCGCACCTTCGGCGACCGACACGAGCGTCACATGAATGGCCAGCCAGTACGACTGCAGCGCAGGCACGAGCGGCTGGGCCTTGGAGTACAGCACCGTCCCCGCCAGGAACATCACGACGATGACGGGCAGCAGGATGAACCCGCCGAGATGACGTACCTGCGGTGCCTTCCAGAGCACAGCGACGAACGCGATGACCGCGACGAGCCCAGCCACCGAGGCGAACTCGTACATGTTGCTCCACGGCACCGCGTCGACCGCCAGCGCGCGGACCGCGATCGATGCGGTGTGCAGCAGCAGCCCTACGACCGTGGCGATGAAGGCGAAGCGGCCGATTCGATCCGCGGCGGACCCGCGCTCGCTGGAGGGCGCCGTCTCGGTCGATTCAATGGGTGTCGTGGGCGGCAGCTCGACGGGCGGGCCGCCGGCACCGACGAGCTCGCGGGTCGGGGCCGCCACCGGAACCGTGGCCGCGATCCGTCCGCGCTTGCCGAACGAGTACTCGGCGACGAAGCCGACCATGCCCACGGCGTAGGTGGCGATGGCGGTGGTGAACAGCGTGTCGGACAGGTGGGCCATCGACCCGTTGATCCCCGTCACGGTCACTCCTTTCCTGCTCCGACGAACCGCTGCGTCGGCGTCGCGGCACCACGCAGTCGCTCGAGCAGCCCCGCGAACTCGGCCGTGAAGTTGCCGGAGTCACTGCGCGCGAGCCCGCCAACCTCGACAACGGTAGGCGACCGGTCATGGGCGTCGGACGACGGGGTTATCCGCAGCCATACCCGGCGGCGGCGCACGCCGAGCGAGCCGAGCAGTCCGACCACCATCGCGACAGCCGCCGCGAGCAGGTAGCCCTGCGTCGGGTCGTGACTGACCTGGATGCTCGCCCACGGCACCCAGCCGTCGAAGGTGACCGAGACACCGTTGGCGAACGACTTCGTGTCGCCGACCTGCAGGTTGACCGCACCGAGCTTCGTCATCTTCGAGGTGTCGAGCGAGTACACCGACTGCGGCAAACCGTTGTAGTTGAGGTCGCCCTGATAGACGAAGATGCCCAGGACCGGGTTGTTGACCTGCGGCGAGACGGATGTGATGACGTTGTCGCCGGAGTCGGCGGGCGTCGGGGCGAAGAACCCCGAGACACCGATGTCCTGGTTCTTGTCCGGGACGCCGGCTTCCTTGAACGCCCCTTCCGACAGGAGCGTCGCCGCATTCTGAGGGATGAAGGCGGCCGTGTCGTGACGCACCGAACCGTCGGGCATGTGGATGGTGACCTCTGGAGCGAAGCCGTGCCCGATGAGATAGACCCGATCACCTTCCAGCCGCAGCGGATGGTTGACGGTGATCGTGGCCTGCTCGGGCTTGGCGGCCAGGGTTCTGCGATAGACGACGTGCGCCGAGAACTTCGACGGCTCACCGCTGGCGGTGTAGTCGGCGACGAACGAGCTCATCTCGTCGATGCAGAACGGGGCTGGACTGACCTTGCCCTCGGCGGCGAACCGTCCCGGCTTCCACGAGTCGTACTGCGAGACCGTGTTGCAGAAGCCCTGATCGGCGCCCTGGATGACGATCACCGAACCCTGGTAGCTGTACAGCCGTCCGACCGCGATCAACACCAGCGACACGAGCAACGCCACGTGGAAGATGAGGTTGCCCGTCTCGCGGCTGTAGCCCTTCTCGGCCGAGATGGTCACGACGCCCGCCGCCTCGTCACGCTGCACGATCCGCCATCGGCGGCCCAGCGCGGCGCGAACGGCGACCGCATACGCGCTCGGCCCATCGGCGATCTCGAAGCTCGACGCTTCGGGCAGCCGGCCGAGGTTGCGCGGCGCCGGCAACGGTTTGCGCAGGACGGCGCGGGCGTGCAGGCGGATGCGTGGAATCAGGCAGCCGACGAGCGAGACGAACAGCAGCAGGTAGATCGCGGCGAACCACACCGAGCCGAACACGTCGAACATCCCGATGGCATCGAGGAGCCGACCCCACGCGCCATGGCTGGAGATGTAGGCCCGGGTGCGGTCCGGGTTGAGTGGTCGCTGGGGCAGCAACGATCCGGGCACTGCCGCGACGGCGAGCAGGAACAGCAGCACCAGTGCCGTCCGCATGCTGGTGAGCCGTCGCCAGAGCTGTCGCAGCGGTCGTAGCGCGGCCATCGCCGGCCGCCGAAGGTCGGTCACAGGCCGGCTCCGATGCCCGAACCCGGGCCCGGGCCCACGGTGCTCCGCAGCGCGTCCATCCAGTCGTTCCACAAGCCGGTCACGAGCAGCACACCGATCACGATGAGCAGCCCGCCTCCGACCTGGCTGACCGCGCGAGCGTGCCTGCGCACGAAGCCGAGCGCGCCGGACACCCAGCCGATGCCGAGGGCGACGAGGACGAACGGCACGCCCAGGCCGAGGCAGTAGCAGAGCATCAGGAACGCGCCCCGCCCCGCCGTCGCCTGCTGGAAGGCCAAGCTGTAGACGGCGCTGAACGTCGGGGTGAGGCACGGTGCCCAGGCCAGGCCGAAGGCCGCTCCGAGCAGCGGCGCACCCATCAGGCCCGCGCGCGGAAGCCTGTGCACGCGGTACTCGCGCTGCATGAACGTGATGCCGCCGAGGAACACGACTCCCATCAGGACCGTCACGGCGCCGAGCACTCGCTCGATGGTGACCGTGTTGTTGCGGATCGTGGCGCCCAACGTGCCGAAGAGGACTCCCTCGGCGACGAAGATGGCCGTGAATCCGAGTACGAACAACAGGGCGCCGTACACCATGCGCCGCGGACGCGGCTGCTCGGCGCCGGCCAGTCCCGCGACGTAGGAGAGGTAGCCAGGAACCAGCGGGAGCACGCATGGGGACAGGAAGCCGACCAGACCTACGAGTGCGGCGACACACGCGGCGACGAGCAACGGGCCGTCGGTGACGGCGTGCTCGAACCCGGCGGCGGCGAGTGGCACTCAGGACTCCGCGACGAGCTGATTCAGAACGGGCTGCAGGTCCTTCGCCGACAGGCGGCTCAAGTAGACGGCTGCGATGCGCTGATGCTTGTCGACGAGCACCGTGAAGGGCAGGCTGAGCGAGGGGATCTTGCCGAGCGCGATCGCCGTCTGACCCTGTTCGTCGAAGACGATCGGGTAGGTGATCTGGTTGTCCTTGACGAACGCCTGAGCCTTGTTGCGGATGTCCTTGGTGTCGACACCGATGAACGCGACGCCGTTGGCGTGATTGGCGCGGTACAGACCGTCGAACTGAGGGGTCTCGACCGTGCAGGGCCCGCACCAGGTGGCCCAGAAGTTGATGACGACGACCTTGCCGGCGTCCTGGCTCAGGGCCAGCGTCCCTCCGTCGAGCAGATCGGCCGTGAACCCGCCGGTCGGCTTGCGGTCCGGCACGGGATAGGTCTTGCCGAGGCCGGTGCCGGTGACGAAGCGGAACTGGCTGCCGGCGCTCTGGTCGACGGCGTTCTTGCCGGTGCATCCGACAAGCACGGTTGCGGCGACGGCAACCAGGGCGAGGGCGCGACGGAGTTTCATCGCCGTCCAGTGTGCGTTACGGGTTCTCGGGCACCGCACGCACCTCAGCCACCTGTGGGCACCAGCCCCGGCCGTCTTGGCCCCTGAGCAGGGCGACACGCCGAAAGTTCGCCTGCTACGGGGCCAAGAGGCGACACGTTCAGGCCCCGGACCCACGTCCAGGCGGCAGCGAGACCGCGGGCTCGGTGTAGTCGATGCCGACGATCTCCTCACCGTCGAACGTGAACGACGTCACCGAGCCCAACGCACACTGCCGGTGTCGCGGGTCATGGAACAACCGCTGCCCTTCGGCACTGCGCCTGGCACAGACGATCGGGAGTTGGTGGCTGACACAGACGGCCTCCGCATCGACGCCGCTGCGCGCCGCGTGATCTCGCGCGCTGAGGACAGCGGCCCGCACCCGGGCAGCGATCTGCACGTAGGGCTCGCCCCACGACGGGCGCAGCGGGTTGAGGAAGTACTTCCAGTTGCGCGGGTCGGTGAACAGCCCCTTTCCGCCGGCCACCTTGCGGCCCTCGAGCGCGTTCGCCGCCTCGACGAGCCGCTCATCGGTCGCGATGGCAAGGCCCAACGCCTCGGCGAGTGGCGCGGCGGTCTGCTGCGCGCGCTCGAGCGGCGACGAGACGAGGTAGACGACCGGGCTTTCGCGCAGGAAGTCGGCGGCTAGGGCAGCCTGCGCCGCCCCGAGGTCGGACAGCCCGAAACCAGGAAGCCGTCCGTACAGCACCCGGTCGGGGTTGTGAACCTCGCCGTGCCGAAGGAGATGGACGACGTTCACCCGTGATCCACCTCGGCCCCGGCGGCGGCTCGGGCCGCCGCCGGCAGCGCGTCGGCGATCAGTTCGAGCGCCCGGTCGTCGAGGGCGGCGCTGACGAACCACGCCTCGAAGGCGCTGGGTGGGAGGTACACGCCGGCGTCGAGCATCGAGTGAAAGAACGGTCGATAGCGGAACGTCTGAGCCGCCTGGGCGGCCGCGAAGTTCGTCACCGGTGTCTCGGCGAAGAAGATCGAGAACAGGTTGCCCGCATACTGCACCTGATGGGCCACGCCCGCCGCGGACAGCGCATCCGACGCCAGCCGGCCGATCGTCGACGCGTGCCGGTCGAGGGCGGCGTACACGTCGGCGTCGGCGGCCCGCAACGAAGCCAGCCCGGCCGCGACGGCGACGGGATTTCCGGACAGCGTCCCGGCTTGGTACACAGGCCCGGACGGCGCGAGCGACGCCATCACGTCGGCTCGCCCGCCGAACGCCGCCGCCGGCAAGCCACCGCTCATGACCTTGCCGAAGGTGAACAGGTCCGGGTCGACCGGATCGAGGCCGTACCAGCCGGCAGCCGACACCCGGAACCCCGTCATGACCTCGTCCATCACGAGCAGCGCGCCGTGCCGGGATGTGACGGCACGAAGGCCCGCGTTGAACCCCGGCGCCGGAGCGACCGCGCCCATGTTGCCGGCAGCGGCCTCGGTGATCACGCACGCGATCTCAGATCCGAACTGCGCGAAACACTCCTCGACGGCGCCCAGGTCGTTGTACGGCAGGACGATCGTCTCGGCGGTCTGCGCACCTGTGACGCCGGGGGTGTCGGGAAGTCCGAACGTCACCACTCCGGAACCGGCCGCGGCGAGCAGCGCGTCGACATGGCCGTGATAGCAGCCGGCGAACTTCACGACGCGGTGTCGCCCGGTGTACCCGCGAGCCAAGCGGATGGCGGACATGGTGGCCTCGGTGCCGGAGTTGACGAGGCGCACCTGTTCCAGCGGGCGGCGCCCGGCGGGTGCGGCGGCGTTCACCCGAGCGATGATCTCCTCCGCCAGTTCGATCTCACCGAGCGTCGGCGTGCCGAAGGACAGTCCCTTCGACGCGGCGGCCTGCACGGCGGCGACGACCGCCGGGTGCGCGTGCCCGATGATCATCGGGCCCCACGACGACACCAGGTCGACGTATGACTGGCCGTCGGCGTCGGTCAGGTAGGCGCCACGCCCGCTGACCATGAATCGAGGCGTGCCGCCCACCGCGCCGAAAGCCCGAACCGGCGAGTTGACGCCCCCGGGGATGACGCGCTGCGCGCGGGCGAACAGCTCTGCGGAAATGGGTGCGGTCGACACCCGTCCAGTGTCCCAGTCGGCATAGGGCAGGATCGACGTGACTCCAGGACGCCGCACGAAAGGGCCGAGCATGCGCATCGAAGGCACCGTCGCACTTGTCACCGGAGGCGCGTCCGGCCTGGGCCTCGCCACCGCGCGCAGGCTCGTCAAGGCCGGCGCCAAGGTCGTGCTGCTGGACCTGCCGTCCGCGCCCGGCCAGCAGGCGGTCGGTGAGCTGGGCCCGAGTGCTTCCTTCGCCCCTGGCGACGTCACGAGCGAACAGGACGTCACCGCAGCCTTCGACACCGCGGCAGCGCTCGGCCCGATCCGCATCGTGGTGAACTGCGCGGGCATCGGCACGGCCGGGCGCGTGATCAGTCGCCACGGCGTGCTGCCCCTCGACGCCTTCGCGCGAGTGGTTCAGGTGAACCTGATCGGGACGTTCAACGTGCTTCGCCTGGGTGCCGAGCGCATCGCCGGCACCGAGCCGATCGACGGTGAGCGAGGCGTCATCGTCAACACGGCGTCGGTGGCCGCCTTCGACGGGCAGATCGGGCAGGCTGCCTACTCCGCGTCCAAGGGCGGAGTAGTCGGGATGACCCTGCCTGTGGCGCGCGACCTCGCCGACAAGCTCATCCGGGTGATGACGATCGCTCCCGGCCTGTTCCAGACACCGATGCTCGCCGGCCTGCCGCAGGAGGCTCAGGATTCGCTCGGCGCACAGGTGCCGCACCCGCGTCGCCTCGGCAATCCGGACGAGTACGCGGCGCTCGTGGAGCACATCGTCAGCAACCCGATGCTCAACGGCGAGGTCATCCGCCTCGACGGGGCGATTCGGATGGCGCCGCGCTGACCGACCTCGGCTCCAGCTTGGCCCCTCAGCAGGGCGACACGCCGTCGTGGACCCTGCCTGGGGGCCAAGACGGGTCAGGTGGCGGGTAGCTCGCGGCGCATCACGACACGCGGGCCGACCTCGTCCAGGCCGACGGCGTGCTCCCAGTCGCGGAGTTCGGCGAGCTCCGGCGTAAGCGCGTCGACGGGCACGAACCCCCGCTCGCGATAGAACGGCGCGTTCCACGGCACATCCGCGAACGTGATGAGCGTGACCGCGGGGTAGCCGTGTGCCGCGGCCCATTCGCACGCGGCTTCGAGCAGCCCCGAGCCGATGCCCGTGCGCATCTGTCCCGGGATCACGGCCAGTCCCTCGATGTGAGCCAACCCGTCCACCTCGTCGACCCGCACGTAGCCGACCGGTGGGCGGGACGCTACGAACACCGCCTTGGCGTCGTGCAGGGCATCCGACGGAAACGGGATCACCGGCAGGTCGATGCCCGCAACCCGGTACAGCGACTCGGCACGCCGATCGATCTCGGCCAGTACCGGCAGGTCGGCGGCGTCGGCCGGGCGGATCTCCGGGACGCCGTCGGTCAGTTCGAGCGCTTCGGCGAGTCGCCGCGGGCGGCGCGCGGGGACGACGATGGCGCTGCCGTCGGCGAGACGCACCGCCAGACCCTTGGCACCCTTCGGCAAGCCCTCGTGCCCCCGGCGCCCGAGCACCGCCATCGAGGCGTCGACGTTGCGATCGATAGCCACGATGTCCGCGCGTGACACCACGCTGTCTCCCACGCGCAGCGCGGTGCGGCTCAGTGAGATGGAGCGCAGCTTGCGTGCCGTGTGAACGGCCATGACATCGACCCCGACGACGAGCACGATCGCGAGCAGCCATCCCCAGACATGGATGGGGTCACCTCCGACAGCCATGTCGACCGCGAACCCCGCGCACAGCACGGCGAACAGCACGACGGCGGTGGCGTAGCTGCGCGCCGGCTCGTGGTAAACCGGCGATTGCTCGCGATCCGGCTCCTGCTCGCTGAGTGGCTCCTGCTCGCCGACCGGATCCGTGTCGCCCGATGATGCGATCACCGGGTCAGGCTAGACGCCTCAACCGCCCAATACGAGAGAATCATCGCCGCTCCGGCCCGCTTGATGCACGTGAGCGTTTCGAGGATGGCGCGATCGCGGTCGATCCAGCCCCGCTCGGCCGCGGCCTCGACCATCGCGTACTCGCCGCTGATCTGGTACGCCGCCACGGGCACGGGCGACACGTCGGCGACCGCCCGCAGCACGTCCAGGTACGGCAACGCCGGCTTGACCATCACGATGTCGGCTCCCTCGGCGACGTCGAGGGCTACTTCGGCGAGAGCCTCGTGGACCGAACGAGCGGGGTCCTGCTGGTAGGTCCTGCGGTCGCCCACCAGAGATGAGTTCACGGCCTCGCGGAACGGACCGTAGAACGCCGACGCGTACTTCGGTGCATAGCCCAGGACGCCAGTGTCGGTGTGACCAGCCTTGTCGAGCGCGGCGCGCACTGCGCCGACCTGGCCATCCATCATGCCGCTGGTGCCGAGCAGGTGCGCGCCCGCTTCAGCCTGCGCGACTGCCATGGCGGCGTACCGGATCAGCGTTGCGTCGTTGTCGACGCTGCCGTCGTCGGCCAGGACCCCGCAGTGCCCGTGGTCGGTGAACTCGTCCAGGCACAGATCGGCCATCAACACCGTCGCATCGCCGAGCTCGCCGCGCAGCTCGCGAAGCGCCACGTTGAGCACGCCGTCCGGGTCGTCTGCTCCGGTGCCGGTCGGGTCCTTGTCCGTCGGTATGCCGTAGATCATCAGACCGCCGACGCCGCTCTCGACCGCGGCGACGGCAGCCTTCACCAGGGAACTCTGCGTGTGTTGTACGACGCCCGGCATCGAGGTGATCCGGACCGGCTCGTCGATGCCTGCCCGCACGAACATCGGAAGGATCAGGTCAGCGGGCCGCACGTCGACGTCAGCGACGAGCCGACGCAGCGCCGGAGTGCGTCGAAGACGTCGCAGCCGCGACACCGGAAAGCCGGGCACCGCGGGCATGCCAGGCACGCCAGGCACGCCACCCAAGCCGCCTACGTCAGGCACGCCACCCATGGTCATCCACCCCTCGATCTCACTCGGTGATCAACAGCGGAGATTGGTCGCCACAGCAGCCAACAGGCGCTGTTGATCACCGAAGCGACGTCTCAGTGCGAGGCGCGCCGCGACGATGAGCGAGCTGCCTTCTTCGCGGCCACCGCAGCGGCCTTCTCACGTTCCTCGACCGCTCGCGCCGCGGCAAAGTCGGCCAGTGCGTCGACGAGCGCAGGCACCGTCGCCGACTCCGGCTGCACATCGACTCGCAGGCCGAACTCACGAGCAGTGGCAGCCGTCTGCGGGCCGATGCACGCCACGACCGTACGGGCGTGCGGCTTGCCTGCGATGCCGACGAGGTTGCGCACCGTGGACGAGGAGGTGAAGCACACCGCCTGGAAACCACCGGACTTGATGGCGTCACGGATCTCGGCCGCGGGCGGCGCCGCGCGTACGGTGCGGTACGCGGTGACGTCGTCGATCTCCCAGCCGCGATCGCGCAGACCCGCGGCGAGCGTCTCGGTCGCGATGTCGGCTCGCGGCAACAGGACTCGATCGATCGGGTCGAGCACGTCGTCATACGGCGGGAAGTCGGCCAGCATGCCTTCGGACGACTGCTCGCCGGAGGGCACGAGCTCGGGACGGATGCCGAACTGACGCACCGCGTCGGCGGTCGACTCGCCCACGCACGCGATCTTCACGCCTGCGAAGGCGCGGGCGTCGAGGCCGTACTCCTCGAACTTCTCGCGCACTGCCCGCACCGCGTTGGTCGAGGTGAACACGATCCACTCGTACCGGCCGGTGACCAGGCCCTTGATCGCCCGCTCCATCTGGGTCGGGGTGCGCGGTGGCTCGACCGCGATCGTGGGTACCTCGACCGGCACCGAACCGTAGGAGCGCAAGCGGTCACTCATCGCGCCCGCCTGCTCCTTGGTACGGGGAACGAGGACCTTCCAGCCGTAGAGCGGGCGGGACTCCCACCAGGACAGCTTCTCGCGCTGTGCGGCTGCCTTGCCGACGGCGACGACGACTGTGCCGGTCATGCCGACCGCGGCGAGCTCGAGTTCACCGAGCGTGCCGGCGATCGTCTGCTGGCCGGTTCCCGTGCCGTCGCAGCTCACGGTGATCGACGTGTCCGGCTTGAGGCCGTTCGCGACGAGCTGCTCACCGAGCAGCTGCACGTCGGCGGCGGCGACCGTGACGATGAGCATGCCCGGAGCGTGCGCGAGCGACTCGAAGTCCACCGAGGAGGCATCGCGGATGTCGGCCTCGGTTCGCACGGAGCCCAGGGGGACGCCTGCGTAAGCCGCGGTGCCAGAGGCAACGGATACCCCGGGCACTACCTCGAACGGTATGACCGTCTTGGCGATCGCCAGCGCTTCCTTCACCGCCGCGTCGTCGGCGAACGGGTCGCCCGACACGAGGCGCACGACCGAATGGCCGGCACGGGCTTCGGCGAGCAGCAGCTTGGCGGTCTCGGCCGGCTGGGCGTCGGCCAGCCGCACCTCGCCCGCGCTGAGTTCGGTGACAGCGGCCGGGACGTCGGGGTCGACGAAGACGAGATCGGCTCGCTTCAACGCCTCGACAGCTTCCACCGCCAGCAGGCCCGGATCGCCCGGTCCGGCGCCGACGAAGGTGACGAGGCCGCGGACGCGGCCAGCATGCCTGCGCGTTCGGGTCATGACGAACTCCCAATCATCTGTTCTGCGCCTTCGGCGATCAGGTCAGCAGCAAGCCGCCGCCCGACTCCGTCGGCATCGGTGGTGGGGCCTGTGGCCGACAGCCGGACGGCAGCACTGCCGTCGAGCGACGTCACCGAACCCCGAAGGAAAACTTCGAGCTTCTCGGTGTCACCCACCGAGTCGACTTCGGCCACTTCGGCCAAAGCCCCGACCGGAGCCGAACAGCCCGCTTCAAGCGCGGCGAGCAACGCACGCTCGGCGGTGACGGCGGCTCGGGTGTCGAGGTGGTCGAGCGCCGCCAACGCCTCGATGACGGGCGCATCGGATGCCCGGCACTCGATGGCGAGCGCGCCTTGCGCGGGGGCAGGCAGGACCTGGATCGGGTCGAGGACCTCGGTGACCTCGGCGGTGCGGCCGAGGCGGCGCAGGCCCGCGTAGGCGAGCACCACGGCGTCGAGCTGCCCGGAGGACACTTTGCCCAGCCGGGTGTCGACGTTTCCGCGCAGCGGCACGATGTCGAGGCCCAAGCCCAGGGCCCGCAGCTGCGCGGCGCGGCGCGGCGAGCCGGTGCCGACCCGCGAGCCGTGCGGAAGTTCGCCCAGAGTCAGGCCGTCGCGGGCCACGAGCGCGTCGCGCGGGTCTTCGCGTGGCGGTACGGCCGCGATCACGATGCCGGGAGCCGCAGCCGTGGGCAGGTCCTTGTAGGAGTGGACGGCGACGTCGATCTCGTTCGCGAGCAGCGCGGAACGCAGCGCCGAGACGAAGACGCCGGTACCGCCGATCTGCTCGAGAGCCGCGGGCGAGCGATCGCCTTCGGTGACGATGTGCACGATCTCGGCGGGAGCTGCGAGTTGTGCCACGACGTGCTCGGTCTGGGTGCGGGCGAGCGCGCTGCCCCGGGTGCCCACCCGAAGCGTTCGTCCGGCGAGCACCTCCGAGGCCGGGCCGGTGGCGGCACTCATCGCAGCTCCCCAGGTGCCTTCTTCACCGCGGTGACCGACTCGGCCGCGGCAGGGTCGAGGTCGAACAGCTCGCGCAACGCGGCGGCGTACTGGTCGCCACCGGGGGTCGAGGCCAGCTCCTTGACCCGAACCGTGGGCGCGTGCAGAACCTTCTCGACAGCGCGGCGCACGGCGTCGCCGACCTCGCGACGTACCGCGTCGTCGAGCCCGGGCAGGCGGCCGTTCAACCGGCCGAGCTCGTTCTCGATGACCTGGTTGGCGCGCGCGCGCAGAGCCGTGACCGTCGGCGCGACGGCGAGTTGCTGTTGCTCGGCAAGGTATGCCCGCAGCTCCCCGGCGACGATCGCCGTGGCTGCCGTCACCGCGGCATCGCTGACCATCGCGCCGCCGGCCCGGAGCGCATCGAGGTCGATGTGCGTGACGCCGCTTCGGTCGGCCACAGCAGGGTCTACGTCGCGTGGCAGCGCGAGGTCGAGGAACACCAGTGGACGCGAGTCGCGTGACTCGACCATGTCGATGTCGATGACCACGCCGGTAGCGCCGGTGACGGAGACCACCAGGTCGGCCTCGGCGATCTCGGCGGCCAGCTCGTCGAGCGAGACCGCACGGCCCTCCAGCGCAGCGGCGAGCCGCTGGGAGCGCTCGGCAGTGCGGTTGGCCACGACGATGTCGGTGACGCCCCGCCGGCGTAGCGTCGCGCCGGCCAGGGCACCCATCGAGCCGGCACCGACGATGACCGCACGCCGACCGGCAAGCGAGCCGAGCACCTCGGTGGCCTGGTCGAGGGCCACCGACACGATCGATGCGCCCGCCTGGTCGATCCCCGTCTCGGCGTGGACGCGCTTGCCGACACGCAACGCGCTCTGGGCAAGGTCGTGCAGGACGCTGCCGACAGAACCGGCCTCGCTGCCCAGGCCGTACGCGGAACGCAGCTGGCCGAGGATCTGCGACTCGCCGACCACCATGGAGTCGAGCCCGGACGCGACCGTGAACATGTGCTCGGCGGCAGCCTCGGCGAAGTGCACGTAGAGGTGGTCGGACAGGTCCGAGACCGCTACGCCGGCATGGCGCGCAAGGACTGTCGTGATCTCGGCCACCGCCGGGTGGAAGCGCGCCGCGTCGGCGTAGACCTCGATGCGGTTGCACGTCGACAGCAGCAGCACCTCGCTGATCGTTTCGGCGCGGTGCAGCTCGTCGAGCGTCTTGCGCAGGTCGTCGACGGATACGGCGGCGCGCTCCAGCACCCGCACGGGTGCCGTGCGATGCGACAGGCCGACGACCAGCACGCTCATGCTTCGGCCACCTCGGTCAGCAGGTCGGAGACCCGGGCGCCTCCCGAGGACGCCGCGGACGCCTTGCGTTGCTCGTGGAACGAGAGGATCTGCAGCTCGGCCGCGAGGTCGACCTTGCGCAGATCGACGTGCGAGGGCACCGACAGCACGACCGGGGCGAAGTTGAGGATGCTGGTGACTCCGGCCGCGACGACCGTGTCGCAGACCTCTTGGGCGACTGACGCCGGGATCGACAGGACCGCGATCGTGATCCGCTCCTGCGCGATGATCTGCCTGATGTCGGCGATGTCCTGGACGCACAGGCCACGGATGGTGGTTCCTACTCGTGCCGGGTCAGCGTCGATGAGGGCGGCTACCCGGAATCCGCGCGTGGCGAATCCCGCATACCCGGCGAGGGCTTGACCGAGATTGCCGACGCCGACGAGCGCGACCGAACGGTGCACGGTCAAGCCGAGCGTGCGCGAGATCTCGTCGGTGAGGGTGGCCACGTCGTATCCGACACCGCGGATTCCGTATGACCCGAGGAACGACAGATCCTTGCGGAGTTTGGCCGAGTTGACGCCGGCGGCGGTGGCCAGCTCCTCGGACGACACGGTGCACGTGGAGCGTTCGGCGAGGTTGCCGAGCACGCGCAGATAGGTGGCCAGCCGCGCGACGGTGGCCTCGGGGACGGTGCGCGAGTCTGCGGCGCGCAGATTGACCGGCGTACGGCGATTGACCGGCGCGCCGCGGCGCTCATGTCGGGAAAGGTCGTCGACGCCCGGCGCACTGTGCGGGTCGCGCTCGACGTTCATCGGCACCTCGACGGGGACGGCGGGGGGCTCGCGGACCGGGTTCGGCCGCACCGAAGCCATGTGGTAGAAGCTGGTTGGTCGGCGCCAAAGCTACGCCGCTCGTGAATCTTTTCCCAAATCGCGATCGGCCGTGCTATATGGGTCAGCGAGCAACCGCTCTACGGAATCGAGCCTCTTCTACCCGCCAATATCCGTGCTCTTTGCCGTCTATCAGGATGACCGGTACGCGATCGGAGTACTCGTCGCGCAGGCCGGCGTCGCCGTCCACGTCGACCTCGTCGTAGGCGAAGCCGAGTTCGGCGCGCAGCCGGCGCAGGACGGCCTCGGCCTGCTCGCACAGATGGCACCCGGCTCGCGTCACGAGGGTGACGCGGTGCTCAGCTGCCCCCATCGCGCTCATCCTCCGGCTTCAGCTGCCATCTCATGATCTTGCCCGTGACGGTGTGCGGCAGCGCGTCGACCACCGAGACCCGCGTCGGCAGCTTGAACCGGGCCAGCCCGTCGGCCGCCGCGGCGATGAGGCGGTCCGGGTCGAGATGCGCCCCCGCGGCGGGGACGACGTACGCGACGACAGCCTCGCCAGTGACCTCGTCCGGGACACCGACGACCGCCACCTCCGCGACGCCGGGCACGCGGGCCAGCACCGCCTCGACCTCGGCCGGGTAGACGTTGAAGCCGTTGACGATGACGAGTTCGGCGCTGCGTCCCACCAGGTGCAGCTCACCGTCGGCGTCGAACACGGCTATGTCGCCGGTGCCGAACCAGCCGTGCTGGTCGGGGCCATCGGCACCGTCGGGCCAGTAGCCCGAGAACAGGTTGGCGCCGCGGATGAAGATCCGACCCGGATCGCCGAGATCCGCGGGCTCACCGTCCTGGTCGCGCAGTTCGACCTCGACGCCGGGCAACGGCACGCCGATCGATCCCGGCCTTGGCCGGACCGGGTCACCGATGGCGTTCACCGCGACGACAGGCGCCGCCTCGGTGAGCCCGTACCCGTCGTGCAGCACGATGCCGCGCTCGAAGTAACCGTCCAGCACCGCACGCCCAAGCGTGGTCGAGCCGGACATCGCGAACCTGACGTGGGCGAATCCCCTTTCCACGTCGGGGTGTCGCAACCACTGCGCGTACTGGCCGGGAACGCCGAGAACAGCGGTGACCCACTCGTCGGCCATCGTGGCGAGGGTGCTTGCGGCGTCGAAGCGGTCGGCCAGCACGACCGTCGCTCCCACCCGAAGCGCCATGCCCAAGCCGGCGTTGAGGCCGAAGACGTGGCTCAGCGGAAGCGGGACGAACAGCACGTCTTCGGCGGTGAGCATCGGCGGCCGTACCGCGGCGAGCTGGTCGAGGTTGGCCAGCAGTGCTCGCGCCGTGAGCATCGCACCCTTGGGTCGCCCGCTAGTTCCGGACGTGTAGAGCAACACCGACAGGTTCTCGCCGCCGCGATCGGCAGCGGGGTCGCCGTCGCGGGTCGCGGACGCGAGCAGTGCGGGCGCGAGCTCCGCGTCGACGTGCAGCGCTGCCCGGCAGTCACCCCTGATGTAGTCGACCTCGGCCGGCGGGTACGCCGGATTGACCGGCACGACCACCAGACCGGCACGCAGCGCGCCGAGATAGAGCACGGCGAAGTCGGCACCCGTAGGCAGCTGCAGGGTGACCCGGTCGCCTGGCAGCGGCCCGGCACCGATCAGCGCGCGCGCCGCGCCGCTGACGGCGGCGTCGAGGTCAGCCCACGACATCCGGCGGGGCCCGTCCACCAGTGCGAGCCCCGTGCCGTCTCGCGCGGCGCTGGAACGAAGCAGGTCGGATACGCCGATCGGCTCGTCGTCGGACACGTCGACGCCCCTTCTGCACGCTGTCTGCCGGGTGACCGTGGCCCCGAGCGGTTCCTGGCAAGTGTCGCGGACGCGCCGCGGAGCGCTTCGAGGCTCGCCGGGCGCATCGGCTTGCCGGCTCGCCGGGTTCGCGAACGTTACCGGCGGGTAGGGCTGGGCGAGCACGTGCCGACCGTAGACAGATCCGACCCGTGCGCTTTGTCCCGGTTCGGCGCAGTCGTCGGTCGATTGGTCCTCGCGGGACGGTGTTCAGGTGCCAGTGCTCCAGGTAGCGTTAGCACGGTCTTCACACACCGATGACGGGAAGCCGTCGAAAGGTCGTGCGCATGCCGGACGCAGATACGCCCTATCCGGAGTCGGCCGACTCCGGATTCGGGCTGCGTTCGCTTGCCTATCTGATCAACGAGGTACTGGCCGGGCTGGGTACGCGCCCGGCCTTTGCAGTTGCCGGCCCGGGCTCGCCACTGTCGCTAAACATGGCGGTCGACGTCGCCTCGGTGCCGCCCCGAGCGGGTCGGGGCCGAGGCCCCGCACACGCGGCCGCACCTCGTAACGCCGTCCAGCCCGAGCCCGCCGACGGTGAGGCACCGGTCGTCGACGAGCAGCACGTCGAGACGTGGCGCCTGGTGCGGTTGGCGCAGGACGGTGACGGTGAGGCGTTCGGGAAGCTGTACGACCGCTACGTCGACATGGTGTACCGATTCATCTACTACCGCGTGAACGACCGTGCGCTGGCCGAAGACTTCACCAGCGAGACGTTCCTGCGGGCGTTGCGCCGCATCAGCACCATCACCTACCAAGGGCGCGACATCGGCGCCTGGTTCGTCACGATCGCGCGCAACATCGTGCTCGACCACGTGAAGTCCGCCCGCCACCGGCTCGAGATCACCACGGCGGACACTCTCGAGGGCAACGACCGCGCCCCGAGCCCCGAGGCCGCGGTGCTGGAGTCCATCGCGTCGAAGCACCTGATGGACGCCGTCAGGCGACTCGGCGACGAGCAGCGCGAGTGCGTGATGCTCCGTTTCATCCAGGGTTTCTCGGTGAGCGAGACAGCCACCGTGATGGGCAAGAACGACGGCGCGATCAAGGCCCTGCAGCACCGCGCGGTCCGCAAGCTGGCTGAACTCGTCGGTGGCGATCTGCGATGACCGACCACCGGACGCACCGTAACGAAAGCGACACATACTCGTTGGTCCTCGAGAAGGGCGAGTCCACCTCGCCCGCGTCACAGAGAGTCCGCACGCTCGACCCCCGGCTCGAGCGTGTATCAGGTGTCGTCGGGGTAGGAGTTGTCGGTCATGGCTGAGCATCGGGTGTCGATGCTGGGCGCAGCTCTGCGCCCATTCGACGACCCCGAACGCTCGCCTGATCCGCGAATCCGGCAGCTCGTCGCCGAGTTGCGCACTCTGGAGCCCTCGCCGCCACCGCGTGCGCACTTCCGCGCAGAACTCCGGGCCCAGCTGGTCGCGGTCGCGCCGAGACTGGTCTCCGAGGGCGTCACCGCCGAGATCCCACTCGTCGACGCCGCGGCCGCGCAGCGGTCCCCCCGTGCCGGCGCCAACTCGGCTCGCCCTGCGCTGGCGGGAGTGTTCGGTCGTATCCGTGGCCTCTCGCTCGGGCGTCCACTCGCGATCGTCACAGCCGTGGTGACCGTCTTCGCGATGCTTCTCGGCGGCGCCGTCTGGATCAGCAAGAAGGCGCTGCCAGGCGACGCCTTGTACTCACTGAAGCGTGCCGACGAGACGGTTCAGCTCTCGCTCGCCGACGGACCGATCCAGAAGGGCAAGACCTACCTCGACCTCGCGGCAACGCGGGCTGACGAGGTCTCCCAGCTCATCTCGCGCGCCAGTGCGCTGGCGCTCGGTGCCGGCGCGTCGGCCGCCGGAGGCATCAACGCGCACACGGCAAGCCTGGTCGGCAGCACGCTCGACTCAGCCGACAGCGACGTCCGCAGCGCGGCGCAGCTGCTCGGTGGCCAGGCGGTCGCCCAGGGTTCCGCCAGTCCGCTGGCCGTGCTCACCGGCTGGGCGCCGAGCGACCTCAGCCAGCTCCAGTCGATCGCAGACAAGGCACCGGCCGGCCCGGTCCACGACCGCGTGTTGGCCTCGGCTCAGCTCGTCACCAGCGCAGTGACCCGCGCTCAGCAGCTGCAGGCTCTGACCGGGTGCTCGTGCCTGGCTACGGCGCCGTCGGACTCGCTCGGACCGATCCCGTGCCAGCAGTGCACGGCTACTCCGCAGGTGGGCTTGCCCGGCAACCCGACGTCTCCGCCGTCCCCTGGCCGCACCAACCCCGGCGCACCCAAGCCCAACAAGACGTCCGCGGCGGCCACGAACTCAAGCGCCACGGTGACCGCGCCGGCTCCCACCGGCTCCGGCAGTGGCGGCGCCACCACACCGGTTCTCACGCCGCCGACGCTGCCCATCACGCTGCCCACGTTGCCCATCACGGTGCCCACGTTGCCCATCACGGTGCCCACGTTGCCCATCACGCTGCCCACATTGCCGCCGATCCGACTGCCGTCGCCCAATCCCTCCAGCTCGCCCGGCTCG
>Ga0209014_10000645_pt1 | contig 20397 bp, 23 predicted proteins | sample BarGraNGADG00212_FD_184491 | JGI IMG/M metagenome (GOLD analysis project Ga0209014, IMG submission 184491) | Arctic peat soil microbial communities from Barrow, Alaska - Barrow Graham LP Ref core NGADG0002-212 (SPAdes) (version 2) | ecosystem: Environmental > Terrestrial > Soil > Wetlands >...
TGGGGATACTGCGCGGCGCAAAACGAAGCCCCGCCCGCCGATGAAGTTGCGCGACTCTACGCGAGTTTCGTTGCTGGTTATCGCGCACCGCTGCGCGAGAACTTGCTCGGGATCTTCCGGATGGAGCCAGACGACGCCTGCGACTTCTTCCACGATCGCGACCACGACGACTGACAGCCGGAAGGGACGGAGCAACGGAACTTGCCTCTGCTAATCGACATGCATTGCCATACAGGCTGGGGCTCGGGCGACAGTCATACGGACCCGAACGTCCTCATCGAGCAGGCGAAAGCCTACGGGCTCAGCGGGCTGTGCATCACCGAGCACAATCAAACCTGGGAACAGAAGCGGATTGAACGCCTGGCGGACAAGCACAGTTTCCTCCTCCTCGGAGGCATGGAAGTCGACACGACCGACTTTGGACACGTCCTTGTTTTTGGCGTTCGAGAACCGCGAAGGTTCCAGCGCTTTCCGACGGCCGCTGAATTGCGCGCCATTGTCGATAAGGCCGGCGGGGCGATGGTCGTCGCGCATCCCTTTCGGAAGCGCGAGAAGCCCTCAACCACCGACTTCACGCACGGCCGCTCGCTCGAGATGTTCGAACAAGCACTGGACATGGCGGTCTTCGACATTGTCGACGCGGTCGAAGTCCACAACGGCCTGGCGGGGGATGTCGAGAAATCCTTTGCCGATGCGGTTGCGTCGGCTCGCGAGCTGCCAACAACCGGCGGCAGCGACACCCATCGCCATCCGGAGGTCGGGGCAACGTTCACCGTTTTCCCGGATGGCATCGAGACGGAGCGAGACCTGATCGACGCCATTAAGGCCGGCGAGATGCACGGTGGCGACTGGAAGCGCGAGAGTATCCCGGACAGCCGGCACGACAACATCTTGAGGTGGGGGCATCCCGCACTCACAGGAAGGGACGACAAATGAGCATCGCATCGAAGGGCCTGGACCAGATCACGGCCGAGGACATCGCCGGCCTCGTTGGCGCCGCAGCCGACGCGCAGCACGTCGCCACGCTCGAGAAGTGGTCGAGGGCGGAAGTTGTCGCGGCCGCCGCCTCCCTGGCGAATGCGGCAGGGGGTCTGGTGATCGTCGGGGCTACAGCTTCCGGGATTGTCGGCGCGGCAGTGACCGAAGCCGATCTCCTCTCGGCGGCAGGCGATCTTGGGCCTACGGGCCGATATCTCGCTCATGCGCGTGTCGTCGACGCCGGCGGCAAGAAGGTCGGCGTGCTGGCCGTCTCCGCCTCCGCGGCTCCGCCAGTCCTGGTGGAGACGACCGGGGCCATTTACGGGCGGTCCGACGCCGGCCTCTCCCCGGTTCTCACGCGTGCCGCGCTTGACGAACTGCTCCAGAAAGAACAACTCCTCCGCCAGCGGGCCGAGCACAACATCGAAGGTATGCTCGACCGCGTTGCGTTTGGGCACTTCAACTACATGACGGTCGCCGTAGTCGTTTCACCGCGCACCAACACTGACCAGGCGTATCGATGGGCTTCGGACAACCAGGCAGCCATTCTCGGGCTGGAGTTCGCGAAGTCGTGCGGGCTCACCGCGACCGACGTGTCGGTGAGCGCTGGCGAAATCGAGATTGCGCTCTCCGCTAATGACAGCACCGGGTTTGTCCGCGTGGCGAGGAATGGTTGCGTCGCGGTCGGTGAGCGCCTCCACCGTCCTGCTCAGGATCGCTACCTCGCCCCGGCTGCCCTGGCGAAGCGCCTGGCGGATATGGTCGCCACCGCGACCGCGCCGTTCCAGGCGATCCACGCGGGAGCAGTGACCGGTGCACTCTTCCTCGAGGGCGTCCGCGACCTCACGCTGCCGGTCGATGGTGGCGCAACTGCACCCGTGGGCAACGACCTCGTCCGCGAGTTCCTGCCGGTGCGCTACCTTGATGCTGCAGAAGAGCGCGAAGCCCTGCGGGTGGACGTGATGAAGGCGGCTGGCGGCGTGTTCGCCGCCGACCTGGTCACCGGGAGGGGTGAGGCAAAGGCTGCTCCGGCGCGTCCCGCCAGTCTCGCTCCGAAGGCGTGGCACGGAATGACGAGACGCACAGAGCGAAGGGTGGCCGGGTTGCGCGGTCACGGTAGTGGGCGCTAAGAGTTGCGATGAAGGGCGGCGCCGGGAATCCCCGGCCCGCCTGTTCCACTGCTGACGAATCCTGCAGGCTGTTGCGCTGAGAGTCGTCGCGCTCGCGCCTCGCGGTGCGAGCCGCATGGGCCTTCTTAGAAGACGTTCTTCTTTGGGTCAGCCGGTTCTGTTGGAGCCGGTGCGGCGGGAGCCAGGGGGGCTTCAACTGGCAGCGTGGCCGCGGGCGCTACAGGCCTGTCATCGTCCTTGACGGCCTTGCGGAATTCTTTGATCGAACCGCCGACTTCGCGGCCGAGCTTGCTGATCCGCCCGGCTCCGAAGAGGAGCAGGACAATCAGGGCGATGATGATCAGTTCAGGGGCTCCGAGCGAGCCAAGCATAGACATACCTCAGCGGGTCCAGTCCGGATCCACGTATCTCTATGCTACAGGATAGGCGTGTGGCAGGGCCGTCGGGCTAGTTCAGACGCTCGACGAAGATGTCCATCACTCCGCCGCAGATCTTGTCATCACCGTCGGTTGGCTCGGTGAGGTCGACGGTAACGATGCGTGCCTTGCCGTCCTGCATCACGGTCATGGCTTCCTGCCAGACCTCGGCTTCTCCGCAGCCGCCACCGATGGTGCCGAGGAAACTGCCGTCGTTCCGGACGACCATCTTGGCTCCGGTCTTACGAGGAGTGGAGCCGCGGGTTCTCGCGACCGTCGCGAGAACGACAGCCTCACCCTGTTCAAGCGCGGCAGCGATTTCCCGGTAGATTTCATCTTGCATGCGATGATCCTCGCAGGCTCTGATGACGCCCGCAAGATCATCACTTGTCCCGAGTCAGCGCCAGCGAGGATAGCTTCCGAAGACCTTCACCTCGGCGCAGAGCGGTCGGATGGTGTCGATAACGTCGGCGAACTTTGGCTCGGCGACGTGGCCTTCAAAGTCGACCAGGAAGACGTATTCACCGAACGCCTCGCGGGTCGGGCGGCTTTCGATTTTCGAGCAGTTGATGCTGCGTTTCGCGAACTCGGCCAGGACCGCAGCCAGGACGCCCGGCCGGTCGGCGGGGAACGTAAACGCGATGGAAGTACGGTCGCGGCCGGTCGGGGGCACGCTTTCGTGGCCCAGGACGACGAAGCGGGTCACGTTGTTGTCGGTGTCCTGGATTCCCTGGAAGAGGACTTCCGCGCCGTACAACTCCGCCGCCCGGAGGTTGGCGATCGCCGCGCTGTCGTCGCGGCGCATGGTTCGCTCGACCGCTTCAGCGGTGGAGAGAGCCGCCTCCACCTGCGCACCGGCGAAATGGCTCTCGATGAACTTGCGGCACTGACCCGGAGCCGCCGGGTGCGAGAAGATCACCTTCACCTGCTCGGCGCGGACGCCCGGTTTCACCACGAGGTTGTGTACGACCGGTAGCACGAGTTCGGCCTGGATCTGCAGCTTTGTGTCGTGGATGAGGATATCGAGCGTCTCGGCGACCGAGCCGCTCAGGGAGTTCTCAATCCCAACAATGCCGCAGTCGGCGCGGTGCGACTCCACGGCAGCGGCGACCGCCGCGTGCGATGGGCAGAGAACGAGCTCGGCGCCGGGAGCGTATTTCCGTGCGGCCTCTTCGCCAAAGGTCCCCGCCGGGCCCAGACAGGCCAGCTTCATCCCCGCGGCCTAGGTGTCGAGCCCGTGAGTCGAGCCGATGAGGACCTCACGAAGCATTTCGTGATTCTCGCGGGGGGTTACGACGACGAGAGCGTCTCCCGCGTTTAGCCGGGTTTCGCCGCTGGGGATGCGCGGCACCCCGCCCGGGTCGACCACGAGCGAGACGATGGACTCCGATGGTAGGAGGATGTCGCGTATGCGACGCCCGACGACCGGAGACGTCTCCGGGAGTTTCACTTCGACGAGTTCCAGGCCGCTGTGCAGCTGGAGCAGGGGGATCATCTCAGCGGTTGGGAGTTCGGACTCGATCTGGGCCAGGACCGCCTGGGTCGCCGAAATCGTGGTTTCGACGCCACGCCTTTTGAAGAGGAGTTCGTTCTTCGGATTGTTGATGCGGGCGATAGTCCGCGGCACGCCGCGCTGGCGCGCGATCTCGCACATCACGAGGTTGTCCTCGTCGTCGCCGGTCACGGCGCAGACCAGGTCCGCGCGGGCTACCCCGGCCGCGTCGAGTGTTGCAACCTCGCAGCAGTCGCCATACAAGACGTTTTCGCCCAGGTCATCGGCGACCGCCGACGCGCGCGTCTGTTCACGTTCAACGACGAGAACCTCGTGATTCCCCTGGAGGAGTTCCTGCGCGAGGTGAAATCCGACCTTCCCGCCGCCGCCGACGATGATGTACATAACTATCCCCCCGCCGCCGGCTTCGTGAGCAGCATATCCACCATGATCTGCGCGCCGAGACTCGTCGGGCTGAAGGTCTCCAGCCCGGCCGCGTGGTAGATGTCTTCGCGCATCGGGTCGTAGACCCTGCAGAGGACGCGCTTCACGCCGTAGACCTCGCGCGCCATCTGGCTGGCGAAGTAGTTGCGGTTATCGCCCTGTGTGACCGCCATGAATGCATCCGCCTGCCTGATCCCGGCGCGTTCCAGGGCAGGGCCATCCATGCCGTTGCCGATCGCGCGCGTTCCCTGGAATGTTTCGGGCAGGCGCCTGAAAGAGGAGGAGTTGATATCGAGGATCGTGACCGTCTGCCCGGCGACGTCGAGTGCGGCGGCGATCCGGGCTCCGAGCCGCCCACAGCCCATGATGAGCACGTTCATTCTTCCACCATCTTATTCGTGTTTCTGAGGGTCCGGCCCGCTGATGGCCTGCCGAACCACCCACACTTCACAATGAGCATTCTTGAGGACGTGGTCGGCCGTTCGACCTACCTGGAACGTCCCGATGAGCCGCTTGTACCCGATGCCCATGACAATCGCATCGACTCCGCGCTCCCGGGCCTCGTCCACAATCGCCTGGCCGGCTTCGCGTGCCTGGAGCAGTTCTCCGGTTATCTGGCTGCCAGCGCGCGCCGCGACCTCCTCGGCCTGGCGAAGGAGTTGCTCTCCACGCCGCGCATCTCCCTGCATCTCGGCATTCAGTGGGAGTGAGCGCAGGACTTCGATGACATGGACAACGTAGACACGTCCCTTGCGCTGCCTGGCCAAGCCGCAGGCGATAGCCACCGCTTCAAGGCTCGCGGGCGAACTACTTATTGGCACCAGGAACGTTTGCGGGCTTGGCATAGCAGTCGACTATTGTGCGCCTTGCCCGGTGAACGCGATACGGAACGATTTTTCCATCAACGGTCGTCCTGGAGAAACCAGAGACGGACGAGGCCGTTCAAGAGTAGGACAACGCCGATCGCCATCCCTATATTCCATCCGACGGACTGGGTGAGCATGAAGAGGATCAGTAGCACGCCCAGGGCAGCCGAGAGGATCGCGAAGATGTAGTTCACTCTGCGCATAACTGAGGGGTGGGCGGTCGGCGGCGGCTCCATCATTTCACTGGCGATGCTACGCCCGCGTCTGCAAACGCGGAAACAAGAAAAGGATCGTCCTCTGGCGAAACCGGCCCCTTCTTGATGATCGGGACTGCCGAATGTAGGAAAGATGACAATGGTACTATTAGAGTATCTGCGCACAGAGTAGTTGCAAGGCAGACATTGGCCCTGCTAGGGTTGAAGAGCAGCTATGGCAAAGAACCTCTATGACGTCCTCGAAGTGTCACGGAGCGCCTCGGACAAAGACATCCGAAGTGCCTACCGGAAACTGGCGCGCAAGTACCACCCCGATGTCAGTCCAAACGATCGGGCGGCGGAAGCACGCTTCAAAGAGGTCACGGCCGCGTTTGAGGTTCTCTCGGACGCCGAGAAGCGGCGGAAGTACGACCGCTACGGCGACCGCTGGGAGTACGCCGACCAGATCGAGGAGCAGCAGCGCCGGCAACCGGCCGGGGGCTGGGGGCGCCCGGATGGCAACCAGACCTTCAGTGCTGAGGGTGTGCCCGGGGACTTCGGCTCGATCTTCGACAGCCTCTTTCGCGGCAGTCGCGGTGGCCCCAGAGGACGCCAGGCAAGCCGCCGCGGGCAGGACATCGAGTCGCCAGTGGAACTCTCCCTTGAGGAGGCCTTCCACGGCACAACCCGGACGGTCCAGCTGGAAGGGCCCGAAGCGTGCACCACCTGCGGTGGCTCCGGACAGGTCGCGGGCGCGATCTGCCACGCCTGCGAGGGCGCCGGGCAGGTGCTGCGTCAGCGCCGGCTCGAAGTGAAGGTGCCGCCCGGCGTGAAGACCGGTTCCCGTGTTCGCGTGGCGGGCGAAGGCCGCCCCGGTATCGGCGGCGGGCCTCCCGGGGATCTCTACCTGGTCACCACGGTGAAGGAGAACGCGCGCTTTGAACGCAAGGGCGACGACCTCTACCTGGACGTGACGGTTCCCTACACCGACGCGGTTCTCGGAGGAGAGGTAGAGGTGCAGATGATGGACGGCAGGGTCGCCCTCAAAGTGCCCGAACTCACTCAGAATGGCCGCCAGATCCGCCTGGCGGGGAAGGGGATGCCTCTGCTCGGCAAAGCCGGGAGGGGCGATCTCTTCGTTCGTGTCCGGGTCCTCATGCCTGAAAAGCTGACACCCGAGGAGCGGGACCATTTCGAAGCACTCCGGAAACTCGGCGCGACGCCGGGAGCGGGGTCGTAAACCTCGAAGGGAGGTGACGTCACATGGCCCGAGGAAGAAGCAGCGAACAGCCGGGTGAACTGGGCAACGATGAGCCGTGCTATGTCATCTCCATTGCTGCCCGCATGGTCGGCGTGCATCAGCAAACGCTGCGCTACTACGAGCGCGCCGGCCTGATCGAGCCAAAGCGAACGGGTGGCAACATCCGCATGTATTCGAACTTCGACATCCAGAGGGTCCGGCAGGCACAGCGCCTGATCGACGACCTCGGGGTCAATCTCGCAGGGGTCGACATCATCCTGCGCATGGGTGAGCGGTTGCGGGAGGTCCAGGCTGCCCTCGAGGCAGTCCGTGCCGAGCTTGACCGACTGCGCGCCACGCGTCTCCCGGCGCCCTACACGGGGCCGGATGCCTACGAGGACTAGCCCACCGGACCGTCGTAATCCGGCGGCCCATCACCAACATCAAAAGCACAGGATGAGGCCCGGGCGTCGGGCCCAGGCAATCAAAGGTCAGGAGGCCCCCAAATGATGAGACAGGACAGGTTCACCGAGCAGGCCCAGCAGGTGCTGGCCCAGTCGCAGGAAATCGTCCGGCAGCAGCGCAACAGCCAGTGGGGCGTGCCGCATGTTCTCGCTGCCCTGGTGGGGTTGGAGGGTGGCCTCGCCCAGCAGGTGCTGCAGAAGCTGAATGTGGACCCGGCGCGACTCCGCGACCGTGTGGCGGCTGTCCTGAAGGAAATGCCTCGCCTTGGCTATGACGTGGTCCAGATCTACACGACTCCAGAGGTCGTGCGGATGCTCGAGGTCGCGAATGCCGAGGCCGACCGCCTGAAGGACGAATACGTCGGGGTCGAACACCTCCTCATCGCCATCGCGGACAACGAGGAGAGCGGCGCGACCAAGCTGCTCGCTGAGCTGGGCGTCACGAAGGAAGCGATCTACCGCGCCCTCCAGGACATTCGCGGCAAGGCTCGTGTGACGAGTCCTACGGCCGAGAGCCGCTACCAGAGCCTCGAGAAGTACGCCGCTGACCTCACCGAGGCCGCGCGCGAAGGGAAGCTCGACCCGGTGATCGGGCGCGAAGCTGAGGTCCGGCGCGTCATGCAGGTCCTCAACCGGCGGCGAAAGAACAACCCGGTCATCATCGGGGAGGCTGGCGTCGGCAAGACGGCGATCGTCGAAGGTCTCGCCCAGAAGATTGCCGCGGGCGACGTCCCGGAGAACCTCAAAGACAAGCGAATCCTCGCCCTGGACCTGGGAGCGCTCGTCGCTGGTTCGAAGTTCCGGGGTGAGTTCGAGGAACGCCTGAAGGCCGTCATGGAAGAGGTGAAGCAGTCGGAAGGCGAGGTCATCCTCTTCATCGACGAACTTCATACCGTCATGGGCGCCGGAGGGGCGGACGGCGCCATCGACGCCAGCAACCTGATGAAGCCGGCGCTTGCGCGAGGGGAGCTCCACGCGATCGGCGCCACCACGCTGGATGAATACCGGACCCGGATCGAGAAGGACCCGGCGCTGGAACGGCGCTTCGCCCCCGTCTACGTCGAAGAACCGTCGGTCGAGGACACGATCCTGATCCTCAAAGGTCTGCGGCCGAAGTACGAGTCTCATCACAAGCTGGAGATCACCGATGGGGCGCTGGAGATGGCGGCGACGCTATCGGCTCGCTACATCGCCGATCGACAGTTGCCGGACAAGGCGATCGACCTCATCGACGAGGCCGCCAGCAAGCACGTGATCGATGCGCAGTCGCTCCCCGATGGGGTGCGCGACATTCAGAAGCGGCTCGATGAGCTGGCACTGGAAGCCGATGCCGCAGTGCAGAAAGAGGACTACGAAGCCTCCGCGCGCATCCGGCAACAGGTCCTGCAGCTCCAGGAGGAGTACGCAGAACGCCGCAAGGCATGGGCCGATGAGCACCACGTCGACCTGCGGGTGACCGCTGAGGACATCGCCGGTCTGGTTGGCCAGATCACGGGCATCCCGGTGTCGCGCCTCGAGGAGAAGGAGAACGAGAAGCTGCTGAAGATGGAGGAGTATCTCCACCAGCGGGTGATCGGCCAGGAGCAGGCGATCACCGCCCTGGCTGATGCGATTCGCCGGGCGCGGGCAGGCCTGAAGGACCCGAAGCGCCCGATCGGATCGTTCATCTTCCTGGGGCCGACCGGCGTCGGAAAGACGGAACTCGCGAAGACGCTCGCCGAGTACCTGTTCGACGACGAGGACGCCATGATCCGGCTCGACATGTCGGAGTTTCAGGAGCGGCACACTGTCAGCCGCCTGATCGGAGCGCCTCCGGGATACGTCGGTTACGACGAAGCCGGTGGCCTTACCGAGGCCGTTCGCAGGCGCCCCTACCGGGTGATCCTCTTCGACGAGATCGAAAAGGCGCATCCGGACGTGTTCAACACACTCTTGCAGATTCTGGACGACGGCCGGCTTACCGATGGGCACGGGCGGACGGTCGACTTCCGCAATACGGTCATCATCATGACCAGCAACCTCGGAACCGGGATCCAGGAGCGCGCCTCGCTGGGCTTCACGCGCCGCACAGACGGTGTCGGCGAACACGACCGGCTCAAGGAGTCGGTCGAGCGCGCGTTGCGTGAGCACTTCCGGCCGGAGTTCCTGAACCGTATCGACGAGATCATCGTCTTCGAACCGTTGACCCGTGCCGAACTCGAGAAGATCGTCGACCTCCTGGCCGACGAAGTTCGGGAGCGGCTGGCGGATCGCAAGGTCGACTTCGAGCTGACCGAGGCGGCCAAGGCCGCGCTCGTCGACGAAGGTTACGACCCGGCGTACGGCGCCCGGCCCCTCCGGCGGACGGTCCAGCGGAGGGTGGAGAACGAGCTGGCGAGGCGAATGCTCGGAGGTGAGTTCCACGACGGCCAGTGCGTGGTCGTCGACTTCGTCAACGGCGACTACACGTTCACAGGGCGCGACTGCGACACGTTCGCTGAGAGCCCCGAGGCCGCGCAGGAACCTGTCACTGCCTGAGCACCAACGTGTGACCGGAAGGGGCTGGACGCAGGTCCGGCCCTTTCGGTACCCCGGGCGTCTGCCCGCTATACTACCGCCAGCCGAAAGGGCCGAACGACCCCGGTCACGAACGGGTGCCACGATGGGAACGATTCGCGCGGCAATCTTCGATGTGGGCGGCGTGCTCACGAACTCTCCCGTGACGGCGCTCATCGATTATGCGCGCCAGCATGGGATCTCCGATGAGACGCGGACCCGCATCTTCGCCGGCGATACGAGTCCCTGGTCGCGCTACGAACGCAGCGAGCTGACACCGTCGGCATTCGCGTCGGAGTTCGATGCGATCCTGCGTGAGGCCGGGGGGCGAACGAGCGGGCAGGCGTTTCTCGATTGGTTCGCCCGCAGCTGGGGCGAACGGCCCGAGATGATTGCGGTGGTCAAAGCCCTCAAGGGACATGTCCGGCTCGGCTGCATTACCAACAACATTCTTTTTGAGAGCCCCGATCCGACCCATGTGTCGGGCGCCGATGTGCGCGGACTCTTCGAAGTGGTGATCGAGTCAGCGAAGGTTGGCGTGCGGAAGCCCGAGCCCGCGATTTTCCGGATGGCCTGCGATGCTCTCGCGGTGGATCCCACCGAGACCGTCTTCCTGGATGACATGGGCGCAAACCTGAAAGGCGCGCGCGAGCTGGGGATGGTAACCATCAGGGTGGACCATACCTTCAGCGCAATCGACGAACTCCAGTCGGTGCTCGGCATACCGCTCCCGCGGCCATGATGCCGGGGCCCCGCTCTGACACGATGATCCCGTGCTGATTGAATTGCCCATCGGGCATCGCGAAGTGTTGCGGCCCCTTTATCGTGACTATCCCTATCTGCACGGCGCCGCCGAGGCGGGAATCTCAGCGGCATTCGGGGAGGCGGTGGCGGACGATTTGGAACGCCCGGCGGTGGCCTGCATCCACCTGGACTTCTGGCTTCTCGCTGGCAACCCTGCCCTCTTGGCCGCCCGGGAGATGGTGGAGCGAATCGTTCCGCGAGCTGCGATCGTGGCGCCCGGCGAAGCCTGGGAAAGCCTGCTGAGAGAAGTCTGGGCCAGCCGCGTCGAGCCGCATGAGCGGGTCGTCTATGACGCGCCACCCGCGTGGGATCGGGCGAGACTGAGGGAACAGGTATCGAGTCTCTCGTCGGGTTTCCAGATTGTGCGGATTGATGCATCCACGGTGGCGGCATTCCGGGCGCTCGATGACGCATTCATCTACAACTTTCCGTCGAACGCAGTCTTCCTCCGCGACGGCTTCGGCTTCGGCGTTCTCCACGATGGCCAATTCGTGGCGGGCTGTTCGTCGTTCACGCTCGGCGGTGGCAAGCTCGAGTTCGAGATCGAGACACACCGGGATTTCCGCGAGCGCGACCTCGCGACGGCCGTTGGCGCAAGGATGATCCTGCACTGCCTGGAGAACGGCCTCGAACCCTGCTGGGACGCGCACAATCCACCTTCGGGTGGCCTGGCGGCCAAGTTGGGGTTTGTGAACCCGCGGGCGTACCGCTCGTTCTATCTCGTGTGAGACTTCACCCGGCCGTTCGCCGCACGCGTGGGCTCTGGTAGCATCCAGCAGATGCCCGACTCCTACGCGACCGACGCCGCCTACTACGACCTCATCCACGACAGCTTCGACGGAGACGTTGGACTCTGGTTGTCGTTCGCGGCCCGGACGGAACGCCCGGTGCTCGAAGTTGGGACAGGGACGGGGCGAATCGCCGTGCAGCTGGCGGGCGCCGGGCACACGGTCGTCGGAATCGATCCGTCGCCGGCGATGCTTGAGCGTGGACGCCAGCGAGCCGACGAACTCGCGATCGATGTGACCTTTATCGAGGGCAAGGTGACTGACCTCACGCTCGGCGCGGACTACTACGGGCTGGTCGTCGTCCCGGCCGACGTGTTCCTGTACTGCGAAGACCGGGACGAACAGGTCGCGACCCTGGCAGCGCTACGGGAATGTCTCAATCCGAGCGGCCTGCTCGCGCTGGATCTCCCCGGGCCAGCCCTCTGGCTGGACCCGTCAACGAATGGACAGCCCCTGCTCGTGTATTCGGGGACCACACCGGAAGGTGAGCCATTCGATGCCTGGCAGCTGCACGAAGATGACCTTGCGGAACAACTTCGCATCCTCCGGGTGACCTACGAACGGACAGGCATCGACGGTCTCGTCCGTCGCTCGCAGAGTGAACACCGCCTCCGCTACGTCTATCCGCACGAATGCGGTTACCTGCTCGAGCAGGCCGGGCTGGCACCGGTCGATGTCTACGGGGACTATGATCTTGGCCCGCTGACTAACGACAGCGAGCGCATGATCGTGATTGCCGGGAGGGCCGAGGAATGACTGTGCGCATCGTGGTCGATGCCATGGGCGGAGACAACGCCCCGCAGGAAGTGGTCGCCGGCGCGCTCATGGCAGTCGGTGGCCTTGGCATCGAGGTGATCCTCGTCGGGCAGGCGGAAGTCATCCGGCGTGAGCTGGAGGGCACGACTGATATCCAGGGGCTGCGCGTTGTCGATGCCCGCGACGTTATCGACATGGACGAGCACCCCACCGAGTCGGTGAGAACCAAGCCGGATGCCTCGATCAATGTCGGGTTGCGGATGGTGAAAGAGGGCCAGGCGGACGCCTTCGTAACCGCCGGCAACACCGGCGCGACGATGGCCGCTGCCCTCCTGACCCTCGGACGAATAAAGGGTATCGGCCGGCCGGCGCTGGCGATCCTGTTCCCCTCGGCAGATGAGAAAGTCACGATGATGCTGGACGTTGGCGCCAACGCAGACTGCCGGCCCATTCAGTTGCAGCAGTTCGCCTACATGGGCGCGGCCTACATGGAGCGGATGTTCGGAACGCACAAGCCGTCCGTCGGACTGCTCTCGATTGGCGAGGAAGATACCAAGGGCAGCCAGACCGTGATCGAGGTCAACCAGGCCCTTCGAACCAGCCGCCTCAACTTCATCGGCAACGTCGAGGGGAAGGACCTGACCCTCGGCTCAGCCGATGTGGTCGTGATGGACGGGTTCACCGGCAACGTCGTGATAAAGCTCGCCGAGGGCATGGCCTCGTTGATGTTTGACGAGCTGAGGCGAGCCGTGGAACTCACGCCCTGGAACCGGGCGGCCGGCCTTGTCCTGATGAGCGAACTGCGAAAAGTGAAGCGGAGACTCGACTACACCGAATACGGTGGGGCACAGTTGCTGGGCGTTGAAGGAGTGACCGTCATTGGTCATGGGCGTTCAAACGCACGTGCTATTTTCAGCGCAATCCGGGCTGCTCGCGACGCCGTGAACAACGGCATTCTCGACGTTATCCGAGAGGTCGCGGCCGAGATTCCCGCCAGGAAGGCAACAGGCTCCCAGGCGGGTGACGAAGACTAACCCGGGGCTACTTCGTCTCGACCTTGTCCATCTCCGCCGGTAGATTCCTGCCGCCCGTTACGAATGTACGATTCCACCGGGACACGGGTTGTGAGTGCGGGCAAGCATTCGAAGGGGTGGCGCCGATGATTCGCATCGCCCTAATCAATCGATATACTTCGCCGCATGCCACATGACCGATTCAACACCTGGCCAGAAGAGTTCGCCGCGAAGCTCGTCGATCCATCGGAGGCCGTAAAGCTTGTCCGCCCGGGAGACCGGGTGGTCGTGCCTATTGGCTCCCTGACGCCGGCTCTCTGCCAGGCGCTCTTCGACCGCCGCGACAGCCTGCACGACGTCGAGATGCTCTTCTGCGCGCCATTTGTTGATCCCGGCTGGTTCGAACCGGGTCACCCGGCCTTCCATACCGTTGTAGAGATCTTCAACACGGCACTCGCGCGCGAGTCGATGGTGAACCACCGCACGGACTTCATCAGCGTGCCGTTCAGCCGCAGGTTTAAGTCGCTCGACGAGCCGGAGCGTGATCGCTGGGACGTCGATGTGGCGTTCATTTCCGTCTCACCGCCCGATCGGTTTGGGTTCTGCAGCTTCGGGCTCAGCATGTGGAACAAGGCCGGCTATGCAAAGCGGGCCCGGGTCGTTCTGGCGGAGGTTCACAGCGGCTACCCCCGAACGGGTGGAGCGAACCACATCCACGTCTCTGAGATCGATGCATTTGTCGAGAGCGCCGAATTCACCCCCCGGGGGGCCGCGGCGCGTCAGCGAGACTCGGCACTGCCCGTTGAAATCGCGGCCTACGCGAACGAGCTGATCCACGACGGCGATACGGTGCAAATCGGTACGGGAGGAACGACGGCGAGGCTGGTCCACGCTGGTCTGCTGGGCGGGAAAGAGGACATCGGCGTCCATTCGGAGCTCACGGTTGGCGGCATGAATGCACTCGTGCAGCAGGGTGTCATCACGGGGGCTCGGAAGACGCTCCACCGGGGGGAAGTTCGTGGCGGCGGCACTCGCGGCCCCGACGCTCGAGGAGATCGAGTTCATCCATGAGAACCCGGTCTACGAGGTCTATGACGTCGAGTACACGAATGACATCGGCGTTATTGCCGCCCACGACAACATGGTCGCGATCAACAACGCGATGACCGTGGACCTTCTCGGCCAAGTGGCGTCGGAGTCACTTGGCGCCGAGATGTGGAGTGGCCCCGGCGGCCAGCTTGAGTTCGTGATCGGTGCGATGCTCTCCAAGGGTGGCCGTAGCATTACCGTCCTGCCGGCGGCGTCACGTGATGGCGCGATCAGCCGCATCGTCACACAGCTTCCCGCCGGGACGGTGGTCACCGTGCCCCGGCAGTTCACGGACTACGTCGTGACCGAATTCGGGATAGCGAAGCTGTACGGCAAGAGCGATCGGGAGCGGGCAGAGGAACTGATCAGCGTCGCCCATCCCGACCATCGCGCTGAGTTGCGTCGACAGGCGGGTAAGCTCGTCAGCTCCTGATCAGCCGCTCGCGCCGGTGAGTGAGCGCTTCGACGCTCGCCTCAGCTGGGGGTGAAGCAGGCCGGAGGAGCCCCCGCAGAACCTGGTCCAGCGCCTCATCCACCAGCGACAGGGCCCCCGCACGGTCCCGAAGCCGGTGTTCCAGCACCTTGGCGAGCTCGACGTACGGTGTCAGTCGCCGGTTGCGTGGCTCGGCGATGAGGGCGCGCCACCAGCGTGCCGCGTCTTCGTATTGCCCAAGCTTCCGGGACGAACGCGCCGCGCGCTCGAGCGCCTCAAGCCGTTCACTCCGCTGGAGGTTACCGGAAAGGGCTACTTCGCAATGGGCGATGGCGGCCTCATGGTTGCCCGCGTATTCGGCAGCTCGCCCGGCCTGGAAGGGGTATTCCGCGCCATCGCAGACGCTTCCAAGGTGCCCCGCCAGTGCGACAAGCGAAAGGATGTCCCAGGCGTTATGGCGGAGGACCGGTGCGATCCAGGTCGGATCGCCGGAGCGCTGGAAGCGGAAATAGCGTTCCGGGACCTCGGCCGACGGGCAATCGTCTTCGCGTTCGAAACCAAGGAGTTCGGCTTCCATCCGGGGGAGGCGATAGGAGTCGAAGCTGCCCTTGAACAACCGCCGGTTCGGATGGAGCAGGTCGAGGTGGGGCAGGTTCCGGAAGGCAGGACGCAGGCGCGCAAGGATGTAGCGCGATTCGAGCATCGGTACGTCGAACGACTTGCCGTTGTAGCTGACCAGGGCGGTTGCGGTTTCCAGCTCTTCGGCGAGGCCACCCAGGAGTCCGCCCTCGTACTGGGGCGACGGCAGGAGATACTGTCGCAGCTTCAGGAGGGAGCCATCGAAGCGGGCGACGCCGGCCAGGAAGACCATCGCCCCCGCCCCCCCAAGTCCGGTGGTTTCCGTGTCGATGTAGAGCAAGTCACGAGCGTCGCAGTTAGCCAGGCGCGGATCGCGGCACTGTCCCGCCAGCTGCCCGGTATTCAAGGAGAGTGCCCGGTGGAGGGGGATGCGGCCGTGTGCGTGGCCTCCCTCATAGACACTCTCGATCACGTACCCCGGTCCCTGGGCCGATTGAAACCAGTGGCCGCCAAGGCTCGACAGGTCCGATCGCTCGGTGACGCTCTCCTCAACTGCACGTGGCGCGAGGCGAGCGGGCTGATTGAGCGCATCCCGGAGCCGAAGGCGCAGGGACTCTGAAGGACGTGACGGAGGAGTGGCGGAGGAGCCCTCAGCCTTGGGGCTGGCGGTGGAAGCGGCGTCCCCGAACATTTGTGCTGAGTGTCCGGCTCAGACGCAGTAATGTCCAGCCTTCGGTGGCGGGAGGAACGAGGCGAGTAGTTTCACGCGCTTCGCCTGATAGTAAAAACTCTTGCCGCGGCGCGGCTGGCGTTCTAGCGTCAGAGTACCGCCACCGCTGCGGCAGTGAGGCCGAAGTTGCCGGAAGAAGTACCGCCCGCGCAGGCCTCGCCCGAGATGGACGGACTCAGGTCTCGGGGTGTCTTCTCCGAGGAGACGCAACGGCACAGCGACTCGGTCGCGATACCCGTGGGGATCGAGCCGAAGGCTGGCGGGATCTTCCGGTGGGGCCTGTTTGGCTGCTTTGGGATGCTGGCCGGTACCGGAGTTCTCATCGTCGTGGTGAGCCTGGTCGTGGCCATGGCCAACGCTCACTAGCGCCGCTAGTGCATTTCTAACAGTTCGGTCTCGGCCGCTTCAGTAGAAGCTGGCATCGCCGTGGGGTGGAGGCGTTCGCGAATCCGGTCGACTGCGGAACTGAGTTCGGGCACCTGCAGGTAGTGCGCCAGTCCGGCGTAGACGGCGGCCCCGGCCACTGCCCCGGCCACTGCCGCCACCCCATTCTGGAACGGTGTGCCCGTCTTGAAGAGGGCGAGTGAGACGGCGATGAAGAGCGCCATCACGGCTCCGCAGATCGCGAACTCAGCGATCGCGTGCAGGTCCGCGAGGATCCCGGCGCCAGTACGGCGGACATAGGCGATGTACAGCGCGGTCCACTCGACCCATGCCGCGGCAGAGACCGCGAAGGCCAGTCCTTTGTGCTGGAAGTGGCCCCACAACATCGCGCTGAGGACGAAGTTCACGCCCACTGCGACCACCGCAAGCGTCACCGGTGTGCGCGTGTCGCCCATCGCGTAGAAGCCGCGGCTGTGGATTTCGATCCCGGCCTGGGGGACGATCCCGAGACAGTAGAGGCCGAGCGCCGTCGCGGTGATGGTGGCATCGGCGCTGGTGAATTGCCCGCGCTGGAGCAGCAACACAGTAATTGGCTCTCGCAGAAGGACGAGCCCCAGGGCGGCGGGAATCGTCAGGAACATGATGATCCGCAGGACCTGTGAGACCGTGGAAGTCAGCGCGTCGCTGTCCTCGGCGGCGGCGTGTTCGGCCAGCCGTGGGAAGACCGCTGTGGAGAGTGCCATGCCGAAGAGGGCAAGGGGGAGCCCGGCCAGGAGCCACGCGTAGGTCAGGTTCGAGATCGCCGACGCGCCGATCCTCGACGCGAAGTAGGTGGTCACCAGGAAGTTCACCTGGGCCGCCGCGAGCCCAATCACGCGGGGGCCCATGAGCCGTGCGACTTCGCGAACGTGTGACTCTCTCCAGTCGAAGGTGGGGCGCCACCGCATGCCTTCCCGGACCAGTCCCGGCACCTGGACGCAGAGATGGAGCCCCGCCCCGGCGATGACACCGATCGCCAGCCCATTGACTCCAAAGGGGCCGGAGAGCAGGAGTGCCCCCAGGATGATCGCGACGTTGTAGAACATCGGCGCGAGGGCAGGCAGCAGGAACCGCTGCCGGGCGTTGAGGATGCCCGTGACCATCCCGCTCATCGCGAAGAGCAGCGGCGAGAGGAGCATCAGGCGCGTGAGCGAAACGGCCTTCGCGGTCAGCTCGTCGTGGCGGCCGATGTCCTTGCCAAGGCCCGGCGCCAGGAGCGGCACGAGGAGCGGAGCCAGCACAAACGCGACAACACAGAGTGCGGCGGTCGCCGCGGTGACCAAGTTGAGGACATTGCTGGCGAGGCCCCATGCCTCGTCCTCGCTTTCGCGCCGGTAGAGGCGAGCGAAGACGGGGATGAATGCGCTTCCGAGGGTCGCCCCCGCCAGTACCTGGAAGATGAGGTCGGGAACCCGGAAGGCGACCCAGTAGGCGTCCAGCTCCGGGCTCGCGCCGAAGGCGCTCGCAATCGCCATTGTGCGGACGACGCCAAGCAATCGCGAACCGAAGAATCCGAACGCGACGATTGCCGCGGCGAGGACAAGGCCACCGGTACCTGCCGGGGCCTTCGCGCCGGCGGAGCTTGGTTCAGCCATGGTCGTAATGCTAGTGCGTCGCAACCTTGGGAGCGCGAATCGATTTCCTATGCGGCATGGGATTCGATTCGCGCTCCAGGGTCGCGCCAATCGCTGCGAACGGCTTTATGATTCCTCCACGCGCTGGGGGCATAGCCGAGACTCCGGCGGATGGAGGACGAGCAGGTGGAGTTCTGTCGTTACGAGAAGCGTGGCCGCGTCGCCTACGTGACCATCACACGCCCCGAGGTGCTGAACGCGCTCCACGCCTACGGGAACGCCGAACTCAGCGGCGTCTGGGACGACTTCGCCGCTGACGACGACCTCTGGGTCGCAGTGGTAACGGGCGAGGGCAACCGCGCCTTCAGTGCGGGCAACGACCTGAAGTTCAACGCTGCCTACGACGCGATGCCGCCCGCCCAACGGCCGGAGTTGCCCCGATCCCGTGGCTTCGGGGGTCTCACGAGCCGCTTTGACCTGTTCAAACCCATTGTCGCCCGGGTGAACGGGTTCGCGCTGGGTGGAGGATTCGAGCTGGCCCTGGCGTGCGACATCATCATCGCTGCCGAACACGCCGAAATGGGCCTTCCCGAGCCACACGTTGGCCTGATCGCCGGGGCGATGGGCGTCCATCGCTTGCCCAGGCAGGCGCCGCTCAAGGCAGCGATGGGCTACATGCTGACGGGCCGTCATATGTCGGCGCGCCGTGCCTATGAACTGGGGCTCGTCAGCGAAGTCGTCCCTTCCGCGGAGCTTGATGCCACGGTCGATTCATACGTGAAAGACATCCTCCGGGGGGCCCCTCTTTCTGTCCGCTCGACCAAGGAGTCGGCGATGAGCGGATTGGAAATGCCGCTGCAGCAGGCTGCCGTCGCCCGCTTCGAGTGGGAGACGCGTCGCCGGGCGAGTCACGATGCGGTTGAGGGCCCCCTCGCCTTCGCCCAGAAGCGGGAACCGAACTGGACGGCCCGGTAGGCCTTCACTTGCCGCCCATTCGGTCGGTCAGTAACGTGCAGGCACGATCTGGCGGTGGGCCGTGGTCGGAGGGACGGATGGGGGAGAATTCGCTTGACCCGGCGGCCTTTCGGGAGGCGATGGCGCGCTTCGCGAGTGGCGTCACCGTTGTGACCGCCCGGGACCCGGAGCATGGGCTGGTGGCCTTCACGGCGAGTGCCTTTGCCTCGCTGTCGCTCACGCCGCCCCTCGTGGCCGTGTGCCTGGACAGGCGGAATGATTCTTTTCCTGCTTTCAGAGATGCCACCCACATCGCGATTAGCATGCTGGCGAAGGACCAGGCCGACGTCGCCCGGCGCTTCGCCACGCGCGGCGCCGACAAGTTCGGCGGCGGTCCCACGATTGAGGGCGAAGTGACGAGGCTGCCGCTCGTACCCGGGGCGATTGCGCAACTCGAGTGCCGAATGCACTCACAGCTCGATGGGGGCGACCATCTCATCCTGGTTGGAGAGGTTCTCAGAGCGGTCAGCTTCGATGCGGAGCCGCTGGTTCATTTCCGCCGTAAATATGGCGAGTTCGTTCCGGAATGATACCGGCCCGGGCAGTCGGATAGTCGGCGCGGATGTGATGGAGGTCACTGCCGCCCGGCGTACCCATCGGGGGTGTGTTTAGCCAGCGATCGACGTTCCGAATGATGATCAAATACCTGGACCGGTATCGCGGGCGCTACTTGCTGGGCCTTGCAGCGCTCCTTGCTGCGTCGTTCATCGTTATGGTGCCGCCGCTCATCCTCCGATACGCGATTGACGACATTCGCAGCGCAGTTGCCGGGACTTATCACATGTCCCTCTGGAAACTGGCTGGCTACGGCGGCATCGTCTTCGTGCTGGCGCTCTTCGAAGGATTTCTGCGCTTCTCGGCTCGCCTCCTCGTCTCCGGCACCTCCCGCAGTCTCGAATACGAACTCCGAAATGAGCTCGCGAGCCATCAGATGGAGATGGACCAGGGCTTCTACCTGCGTTCCCAGACCGGCGATCTCATGGCGCGCTGCACGAACGACCTCCAGATGGTCCGGGACCTGCTGGGTCCGACGTTGATCGACCTGGCGCGCGTCATCGCGATGCTTGTCATCGGCTTCTTCTTCCTTCTCGCCGTGAACACCCGCCTAGCCCTCATCGCTTATGCCTACTTCCCGATCGTCGCGGTCGTGCTCGCACCTCCAGGAATGTGACGCTGAAAATGCCCAGCCCCAGGGTGAGTTGGTTAGCTTCAGGACGAGCCATGCTTGTGCCACGCGCTGCATCCATGTGCCGCTGAATGAGACGAGCTGGCCGCTCCAGTAGAGGCGATAGTTCCGATTCCGGAGGGCACGAAACGCGGCCTTCAGGGGGAGGCGTTTCTCGGTCGAGCGCTGGCTCATAGGCTTACTGAATCCTTCTGGGTTGCTGGTTCGGCGGCGTCCCCTGACCAGGGCTCGTGGGCATGGACGCGAGCA
>Ga0209014_10000646_pt1 | contig 20394 bp, 22 predicted proteins | sample BarGraNGADG00212_FD_184491 | JGI IMG/M metagenome (GOLD analysis project Ga0209014, IMG submission 184491) | Arctic peat soil microbial communities from Barrow, Alaska - Barrow Graham LP Ref core NGADG0002-212 (SPAdes) (version 2) | ecosystem: Environmental > Terrestrial > Soil > Wetlands >...
CGCGCCGGCAGCGGTCGCGGCAGAGAGGGTATCCAGGTAGCGCTGCTGGGACGGTTCGGCGGTCAGGAAGTGGAAGACCGCACGGTCGTGCCAGACGTGGTAGCGGCGCGGCGGGCGCCAGGTGAGGACGTCGGCGACCTGCCACGTCACGCGGGCGGCGTCGACGCCCAGCCGCTGCTGAGCGTGTTTCATGCCCGTCGCAGAGATGTCGAGCACGGTGACGTCGTCGTACCCGCGCCCGAGCAACGCGTCGACCAGCGTCGAGGCTCCGCCGCCCACGTCGAGCACGCTGTCGCGATTGCAGATCCCGACGTCGTCGAACATCTGCAGCGACATGCGGGGGTACTGCTGAAACCAGCTCCTGCTGGTGTCGCCCGAGGCGTATGCGCCGTCCCAGTGTGCCGCGGAATCAGCCTCGCTCGTCACGCCTGCATCATGCCCGCCCCAGCTGGTTCACGGTGGCGTGCGCGTTCAGTGCTCTGGGTCGAGCGAACCTCGGAGGGCTCGTGCGACCGCCGAGAGAAGCGACGACGGCGAGAACGGTTTCTCCAGGAAGTCGATCTGACCGCCCGCATCGCCGACGTGGTTCAGATGCTGGCCGGCGTATCCGGACATGAAAAGGACGGGAAGGGAAGGTCGGATCGACGCGGTGCGTTCGGCCAGATCTCGGCCCGACATCTGTGGCATCACGACGTCACTGAGCAGCAGATCGAACACCTTGGATTCGTCGCTGAGCAGTGCCAGCGCTTCGGTGCCGCGGCTGACCGGGACCACGACGTACCCGTTCTCGGTCAGGATTCGTGCCGTTACCGCGCGCAGTTCGTCGTCGTCCTCGGCCACCAGGATCACGCGGCCCGCTCCGGCGCGCTCAGCCGCGGACGCGACCGCGGCGACGCCTGCGCCGGCACGTCTGCGGTCGGCCGCCAGCGCCGGAAGGTACACCTGAACCGATGTCCCGACGCCCTCCTCAGAGTCGATGGTGACGTTTCCGCCCATGCGGGCGACGATGCCGTACACGGTGGACAGTCCGAGCCCCGTGCCCTGGCCCACCGGCTTGGTCGTGAAGAACGGTTCGAAGGCCTGTGCGATGGTCTCGGACGACATTCCCGCACCGTCGTCGCGGACCGTGACCCGGACGTACCTGCCGGGCATCGCCCCGGCATGCAGGGCCGCGTCGCGCTCGTGCAATCGGACCTCGTCGGTCGTGATCGAGACGGTGCCGCCCTCGCCGACCGCGTCTCTGGCATTGACGACGAGGTTCATGATCACCTGCTCGAGCTGACTGCGATCGGCCAGCACAGGATGCAGGTTGCCACTACGCGTGTGGTTGAGCTGGACCTGCTCACCGATGGTTCGGGTGAGCAGTTGGGCCACGCTCTCGACCATCTCGTCGACGTCCACCTCGACAGGTCGTACGACGTCGCGGCGTGCGAAGACGAGGAGCCGGTGCGTCAGCTCCGCCGCTCGCGCGGCAGCCGAGCTGACGGTGGCGGCGTCCTCATGCAGTTGAGCCCATCGTTCGTCGGGGTAGTCACGCTCGAGCTCGGAAAGGCCCTGCTCGACGAACTCCACGCAGTTGACGATCACGGCGAGGACGTTGTTGAAGTCGTGCGCGATACCCGCCGAGAGATGACCCAGGCTCTCGAGCCGTTCCGATATGCGCAGCCTGCCTTCCATCTCCTCGCGTTCGCGTTGGGCGTCGATCATCTCGGTGACGTCCTCGACGGTCCCCACGAAGATGGGGCTCTCGGTCGCGTCCGCCACCGGAGCGACCTGCATCGCGACCCATCGCTGTTCGCCGTCAGGCCTCAGCAGCCGGAGGCGCGCGCTGCCGCCGGCCGGCGTGGTGCTCGCGCCCGCGATCAAGACGCGCAACCGTTCACGGTCCTCGGGATGCACGATCGAGTCCCACTTCAGCTCGCCTGCCGCCCGCGTCAAGGCGCAGATCTCCATCAGGCGGGGGTTGGCGTAGGACACTTCGCCGTGAGCGGTCATCGAGAAGATCCCGAGAGGCGAGAACTCGGCGAGTGCACGGAACCGCGCTTCACTCGCTTCGAGGGCAGACTCGGCCTGCTCGAGCTCCTCGACCTTGCGGACGAGCTTGCCGCTCAGCGCTCTCAGATGCTCGCGATCAAGCTCGGCGACGGGGACGGCGACCGGGGCCACCGGTGTCGGCGTGTGCAGCGCATCGTCAACGGCACGGAACAGGTCTTCGGGGTTTATCGGCTTGGACAGCCGGTGGCCCACACCCAAGGTGGACGCGATCGAGCGCAGCTCGTCCTGCAGGTAGTACGCCGTGTAGAAGATGACGGGTGTCTCGGCGAGGTCCGGGTCGGCCCGAAGCTCGCGGACCAGCTCGTACCCGTCCATGTCGGGCATCAGCAGGTCGGTGATGATCAGGTCGACGGGTTCGGACTTCGCGATTGCGAGCGCTGCCTTACCGTCCGCCGCCTCGAGGGCGGTGTGCCCTCGGTAGCCGAGCAGGGTTACCACGAGATCGCGGTTCGCGGCGTTGTCGTCGACGACGAGAACGCGGGCCATCAGCTCGGTCCGTGTGGATCATCCGTGAGTCTCTGGGTGCCGAGCGCCTCGTCGACCGCATCGAGCAGGCTCTGCGACGTGATGGGTTTGGTCAGGATCCTGTCGCAGCCGAAGCCCCGCAGCGTCTCTTCAGTCAGGTGGTCGACCATGCCGCCGGTGATGACGATGACCGGAGTGACCGCCGTCGAGGTCAGATTGCGCAACCTCTCGAGCACGACGACTCCGTTGCCCGCCGGGAGTCCGAGATCGAGAACGACGAGGTCCGGGTGCTCCTGGCGCGCGGTACTCACGGCGGAGACAGCGTCGGGAGCGCTGCAGATCTCGTAACCGCGAGAGGCGAGCACGCGGGTGAGAACCATTCGGACCTGGGTGTCGTCGTCGACGATGAGAACCTTCACCGCTGTCATGGTGCCCTCGTTGATCAGTTGAGGGAAGGGCGGGGCAGGTCAGCTGGCCAGAGCAGCGCGTGCGGACTCCTCGGCGCCCGCCCGGGCCGCGGGGTCGAGGCCGATCCGGGTGCGCCGGTCGAGCAGGTCGGCCTCATCCAGCGCGCCCTCATGCCGGACGGCGAACAGCAACTCCGCGGCGGTGGTCTGCGTAGCGTCCGTGATCGGCTCCAGGAGCGCCGCGTTCCCCGCGGCTCCGGCGACGACCGCGGTCGCCTCGGTGCCGTAGCGCCACACCAGTCGTCGCGGCGCGCGCACTGCTCCCAACTCGGCGACGGCGGCGGCCCCGACGAGCGGAACGTCGCGGGTACGACATGGCCCGGCAGGCAGGCGCGCGTGCGCGAGCGCGGCGTCCACGGCGTCCTCTGCCATCCGCCGGTATGTCGTGAGCTTGCCGCCGACGATCGTGACCAGGCCGTCGGGCGCCGTGATCACCTGGTGCCTGCGCGAGATGTCGGCAGTGCTGCCGCCTCCGGTGTCGAGCAGCGGCCGCAGACCTGAGTACGTGCCGAGGATGTCGGCACGTGTGAGCGGCGTGGCGAGCGCCAGATTGACGGTGTCGAGCAGGAAGTCGATCTCGGCCTCGCTGGCCTTGGGTTCGTCAGGTACGGGACCGGGCGCATCTTCGTCGGTAATGCCGACGTAGACACGACTGTCGGGCGCGGGCAGTGCGAACACGTATCGCCCGAACGCGCCGGGCACCGGGACCATGAGACCGGCCGACAGTCCGCCGAATGTCTGCTGCGTGAGGACGAGGTGCGTTCCACGACTGGGGCGAAGTTCGAGACCTGGAGCGATCTCGGCCGCCCACACCCCCGTCGCGTTGATCACGGTTCGAGCCGAGACGTCGATGGTCGTTCCAGTGATCGTGTCGCGCAGCACGGCCCCGCGTCCGCTTGCCTGCTCCACCGCGCAGCGGGTGAGGATCCGTGCGCCGTGGCCCGCCGCTGTGCGTGCGAGAGCCACGACGAGCCGCGCATCGTCGGTCAGTTGACCGTCCCAACCCAGAAGCCCGCCACGAAGACCGTCAGTCCGCACAGTCGGCGCGAGACGGAGAACCTCTGCGCGCGAGGTACGTCGTGAGCGAGGCAGGGTCTGCGGGGAGGTGTGTGCCGCTGCCCGAAGTGCGTCGCCGGCGGCGAAGCCTGCCCGGATGAGCAGCGCACTGCCGACCCCGACGCTCGGGTGCAACGGGACCACCTGGGGAAGCGGCCGAACCAGATGCGGTGCCGTGCGGTGGATCAGGACTCCGCGTTCGACCGCGCTCTCGTGTGCGATGCCGATCTGGCCCGTCGCAAGGTAACGAAGCCCGCCGTGGACGAGCTTGGAACTCCACCGGCTGGTGCCGAACGCGAGGTCGTGCTTCTCGGCGAGAACCACGGTGAGCCCCCGCGTCGCGGCGTCGAGCGCAACGCCCGTGCCGGTGACACCACCTCCGATCACGAGGACGTCGACGGCCTGCCCGCCGGTGAGTTCGTCGAGTTCACGACTGCGGCGCGCCGCGTTGAGTGAGGTGTTCATGGGGCGAGATACCTGTCGATGAGCTCGGACAGCTCGGCGTCCAGAGCGGGGTACCGGCGTTTTGGTACGAATACCGGCCCGGTGAGGGTGAACGACCAGGCGCTGAGCAGGACCGCGCACGCCAGCATCTGCGCATCGCCAGCGCGGACGGAGCCGTCGGCCTGCCCGGCCAGCACACCCGTCTCGATCAGCGCGAGCTGGGTGTCGGAACTGGAGCCTCGGCGCTGCAGGAGGTACGGGATGAGGAAGTCGGGATCGACCTCGATGATCTTTCGCAACAGCGGATGGACGCGCAGCTCGCCGACGATGCTCACCACGGTCCTCACGACACCTGCCCGCCCGCCGCCCATCGACGCGCCGCCCGCCCGGGCGGTGACTTCGGCGAACTCGCGCGTCAGCAGCGCGGACAGGACTGCTTGCACGTTCGGCCAACGGCGGTACAGGGTCGCGCGTGAGATGTCCGCCTGGCGGGCGAGGTCCGCCATGTTCAACCGGCCCATGCCGACAGCGATCAGCAGGGCGTAAGCGGCGTCGAGTATGCGTTCTTCGGGGATGGCGTTGGCGGCCCGCGGAGGCTCGGCGCCCTCGACCGACTTGCGGCGCTGCGACACCATGTGCCAAAGTGTATCAGGATGTCAGGCACGCGAGGAGCCCCTGTGACGGAATCTGACCTGCCAGTCTTCGAGCGCCACCCCTACCTCTGGGGCAACCCGGAGACGCCTGGTCACCTGCCACCCGCGGCTGCCGGCGCACTTCAAGCCATAGGCGCGATGGCTCCGCCGCCGCCGGTCGCGCCCTCGGCGGCGCGCGTTCCCCAGACCACATTGCCGCCCGAGGCGACCGACGAGTTGGTGCGGGCGCTCGGCGCTGCGAATGTGACGTCCGACCACGACGCCCGAGTGGCGCGCACCCGTGGATACTCGATGCCCGACATTCTCAGGCTCCGCGCAGGCGATGCATCCGCCGCTCCCGACGCGGTGCTCTTCCCGGGCTCGCATGACGACGTGCTGCGCGTGCTCGCGATCTGCTCGAAGCACGCGATCGCGGTGGTGCCGTATGCAGGTGGCACGTCGGTCGTCGGCGGTCTCACGCCCGCTCGCGACGGCTTCGCCGGCGTCGTTGCAGTCGACCTCAGGCGCCTCGACCGGCTCGTATCGGTCGACACGGTCTCGCGCACCGCGGTGTTGCAGGCAGGTCTGCGTGGCAGCAGAGCTGAGGCGCTGCTCAACGACCAGGGCTACACGCTCGGCCACTTTCCGCAGTCGTACGAGGGCGCCGCCATCGGCGGATATGCGGCGACCCGGTCGGCAGGACAGTCCTCGGCGGGATACGGGCGGTTCGACGAGATGGTCGTCGGGCTGACACTCGCGACGCCGCGCGGAACGGTCACCCTCGGAACCGCGCCGATGTCGGCAGCGGGTCCCGATCTGCGCCAGTTCGTGCTCGGGTCCGAGGGTGCGTTCGGTGTGATCACCTCGGTGACCGTTCGGCTGCGGCGCAGGCCGGTGGTGCGCGTGTTCGACGGATGGGAGTTCGACTCGTTCGACTCCGGAGCCGCCGCACTGCGATCGCTCGTCCAGGACGGGCCGCTGCCGACGGTGCTCCGCCTCTCGGACGAAGCCGAGACCGCCGTCAACCTCGCCGATCCGAGCGGTGAGCTCGGTGCTGGACCTGGTGGCTGCCTGCTCGTAACCGGCTACGAGGGGACCAGGGAGGACGTCGACGCGACCCGTACGGCGGCAACCAAGCGACTGAGCGAACTCGGCGGTGAGAACCTCGGCACCGAGCCCGGTGAAGCGTGGCGCGCCGGCCGCTACCGCGGCCCGTACCTTCGCGACCCCCTGCTCGACGCTGGGGCGCTGGTCGAGACGCTCGAAACGGCGACGTTCTGGTCGAACGTCGGTCCGCTCAAAGCCGCGGTCACCAACGCGGTCCAGACCGCGCTGACCGAACAGGGCACTCCGGCGATCGTGCTGTGCCACATCAGCCACGTCTACGAAACCGGCGCGTCGCTCTACTTCACCGTCCTCTGCAAGCAACTCGACGACCCGATCGCGCAGTGGCGCAAGGCCAAGACGGCCGCGAACGCCGCTATCCGCGACTCAGGTGCGGCGATAAGCCATCACCACGGCATCGGCACCGACCACCGGGAGACGTACGCATTGGAGGTCGGCCCGATCGCCATCGACGTGTTGCGCGCCGTGAAGGCGAGCCTCGATCCTGCCGGGATCCTCAACCCCGGCGTCCTGATCGGCTGAGGCATGCGTACCTACACCGCACTGATCAACCCGATCTCAGGGGGCGGCCGGGCGCTGTCCAGATGGCGGCCGATCTCGGACGCTCTGGCGGCACGGGGCATCCACGTCAAGGTCGAGATGACCAGAAGTCAGCAGCACGCGGTCGAGGCGGCCGCGGCCGCGGCGCAGCGCGGGGACGTGGTCATCGCCGTGGGCGGCGACGGGCTCGTCCGCGATGTGGCAGCGGGCGTCTTGCCGGCCGGGGCGACGATGGCGATCGTGCCCGGTGGGCGTGGCAACGACCTGGCTCGCAAACTGGAACTGCCCGCCGATCCGCATCGGCTCGCCGCGATGATCGCCGGCGGCGTCGTCCGCAGGCTCGACGTGATCGATGCCGGCGGACATGTGGCGCTCGGCAACCTATACGTCGGCGTCGACTCCGTCGCGAACGAGGCGATCAACAACAACCGCTGGCTGCCGGGCCTGCTCGTTTACCGCCTGGCCCCGATCGGCGCGGTGCTGCGATGGAAGGCTGCCGAGTACACGTTGACCGAGGACGGTTCTGCGCGCACGGTTCGGTTGCACACCGTGGTGGTCGCCAACTCCGGCAGCTACGGCCACGGGCTGAAGATCGTCCCGTCGGCCGAGCTCGACGACGGGCTCCTCCACGTCCTGACGGTCGCGGACGGGCCTCGTCGCAAGGTCATCGAGTTCATGTCGCAAGCCAAGACCGGCAAGCACGTCGAGAACAGCACGGTCGCGATCCGGACCGTGACCCAGGTGACGATCTCGGCCGACCGCCCGATCCCGGTGTACGTCGACGGTGACTACTTGTGCGAGCTGCCGGTCACGGTCACGGTCCGGCGTTCGGCGCTGGACATGCTCGCGCCGCAGGCGTGACCGACGACACCGCGGAGTCCGCGCAGGCCGAGGGACCAAGGGCTCTATCACCGTGTCCGGGTGTCGGCGACGGTTGTCGTATCGAAGGAAGGTTGGCTAGCGATGTCCGATCCGGTCAAGGAATGGCAGAAAGTCAGTAAGCAGGTCGAGAAGATCGGCACCCACGTGCGCAGTCACTTCGGTGACATCGGTGCAAACGCCGCTGCCGATCGCGTGGCGCTCGAAAAGGCACTGCGCGGGATTCTGTCAGCGGTAGAGGAAGCGTTCGGCGCGGCAGGCGAGGTCGTTCAGGATCACCGGCTTCGCCAGGACCTCGACAGGCTGGTGACGGCCGTACAGCGAGCGCTGCAGGCCACGATCGAGAACGTCGGCGGGCAGGCGCGCGCACGTATCACCGCGCCGGTGCGAACGGCCCGTGGCGTCGCCGCGGTCAAGCACACGCCTGCTCGTCGGGCGGTCGCGCCCAAGGCCGCCGCACCCGAAGCGGCAGCCCCAAAGGCCGCCGCTCGCAAGACCGCACCTCGACAGGCCGCCACATCGAAGGCCGTCGTGCGCAAGCGGGCGGTCCGACCATAGGCTGTGGGCAGCGGGCCTCGTTCTGGATGACGTGCCCGGGAAGGTGCGGGCATGCCTGACTCGGTCAGTGGTTCCGACGCCGTCATCGAGGTGCGTGGGCTGACCAAGTCGTACGGACGCGAAGCCGCGGTCGCGGGGGTCGATCTGTCGGTTGCCAGGGGAGAGGTGTTCGCGCTCCTCGGACCCAACGGTGCCGGAAAGACGACCACCGTCGAGATCCTCGAAGGCTTCCGGCGTCGCGACGGCGGCGAGGTCGCCGTCCTGGGGCTCGATCCGGGGCACCAGCGATCGCAGCTGAAGAAGCGGATCGGGATCGTGCTGCAGGCGACGGGCGTTGACCGCTATCTCACCGTGGCCGAAACGATCAGGATGTACTCCGGCTACTACCCCCACCCTCGGCCGATCGATGATGTCGTCGAACTCGTCGGACTCATCGAGAAGCGCGACGCTCGGGTGATCACGCTGTCGGGCGGTCAGCAGCGTCGGCTCGATGTGGCGATAGCGCTCGCCGGAGACCCGGATCTGCTGTTCCTCGACGAACCGACGACCGGCTTCGACCCGTCCGCCCGTCACGAGGCGTGGCAGATCGTCAAGGACCTCGCCGATCTGGGCAAGACGGTTCTGTTGACCACCCACTACATGGACGAGGCGCAGAACCTGGCCGATCACGTCGCGGTGATCGCCCGCGGGCGGATAGTCGCTCAAGGCACGCCGGACACGTTGGCAGGCAGGGACACGGCCCGCCCCGTGGTGAGCTACCGCCTGGCCGACGGCGTGCAGCCGCCGTCCGGCCTGGTCGATCGTCGCCGAGCGGACGGCACGGTGGAGTTCGTAACCGACGATCTCACGGCCGCGCTGCACCAGCTGACCGGCTGGGCGCTGGACCACGGTGTGACGCTCGACAACCTGCAGGTGCTGCGGCCGTCCCTCGAAGACGTCTATCTTCAGCTCACCGAACACCCATCCGACACTGTGTCGTCGGACGAGGGGCCGATTCGATGAACGCCGCGAAGTTGACCTTCTTCCAGATGCGCTACGTCAACAAGGCGTTCTGGCGCAATCCTGCGTCGGCGTTCTTCACCTTCGCCTTCCCACTGATGTTCCTGGTCATCTTCACGGCGTTGCTCGGGCACGGTCAGGTGATGCTGGGCGGCCGGGAGGTGCACCAGACCACGTACTACGTGGCAGAGATGGCCGCGTTCGCGGTGATCACCTCTTGTTACAACAACATCGCCATCAGTCTCACGTTCCAGCGCGACTCCGGCGTGCTCAAGCGTACGAACGGGACGCCGTTACCTGGCGTGATCTACATGGTTGCGCGTGTTCTGCACGCGTTGTTGATGGCGTTGTTGCTGGTCGCGATCACGGTCACGTTCGGCAAGCTTGCCTACCATGCGGAGGTGCCGACGGGGGGAGCGCTTGCTCGATTCCTCGTCATCCTCGTGGTCGGTGCGGTGACCTTCTGCGCACTTGGGTTTGCCGTCACCGCCGCGATCCCGAACTTCGACGCCGCGGCGCCAATCGTCAACGCGACGATCCTGCCCTTGCTGTTCCTGTCGGGCGTCTTCATTCCGATCGGTGACAACGCCCCCACCTGGATCACCTGGACTGCGCGGATCTTCCCCGTGAAGCACTTCGCCGACGGAATGCAGGCGGGCTTCGTCGGGACCACCTTCCACTGGAACGACGTGCTCGTCGTCGGCCTGTGGGGCGTCGTCGGCCTCGTCATCGCGCTGCGTCGTTTCAGCTGGGAACCGAGAACTGCCTGACGCCCCTCGACCCTGCGGGCGAGCGAATCAGGAGGGCGACGAGACCAGCCAGCCAGACGAGTCGTAGATGGCGGCGCCTGCCGCGAGCAGCGCATCACGACTCAGGCGGGTGTGGTGGCCGCAGAGCAGCAGTTCGCCGGGGTGCTGACGTGACGAGTTCGCCGGCAGCAGCACCGAGTACTGCGCAGGCGCGCTGCAGCAGTCAGACCGACAGCCGATGAGCGCCCGCGACGCGGCGACGATGACGTCGTCACCGGGCTGGACGGCCACAGGTGCCGTGACACCCGGGTCGGTACCTTCGATGTCTAGCCGGTCCTCTCGCATGTGCACAAGCGTGCCCGTCTCACCCGGCCCTCGATCAGGATCGCAGTACCCGATTCGAGTAGGGCGAAGGTCACACCTGCGACAGGACTCCGGGTCGCGGTCGCTTCGCCGGAACTCCCGTCATGACCTGATATCACGGACGAGCAGGCAGAGCCGGACGGCGGTGCCAGACCACGTCAGCTCAGCCCCGTCTGCGCGCGCGGTCGTTCGGCGTCAGGCGGACGACGGTCAGCCAGAAGTCCTCGATGCCGCGCACCGCGGCCAGAAACGCATCGAAGCCGACCGGTTTGGTGACGTAACCGGCTGCCTGCAACTTGTACATCGCGAGGACGTCGGCCTCCGCCGACGAGGTGGTCAGGACGATGACGGGAATGGCCAGGAGTGCTGGGTCGGCCTTGACGTCCGCCAGGACCTCTCGGCCGTCCTTCTTGGGCAGGTTCAGGTCGAGAAGGATGAGATCCGGGCGCGGCGCGTCGGCGTGCCGGCCTTCGCGGCGCAGGAACTCCATCGCGGCCTCACCATCGTTGGCGGTGTGCATCTCGTTGACCACGCGCGCCTCACGAAAGACCTCGAGCGTCATTGCCCGGTCCGACGGGCTGTCTTCGACCAGCAGGATCTGGATCGGACGGGCCAAGTACGGGTTGACGACGCGGGAATCGCGGGACCCGGCGCTCACGTCGATATCGCCTCCTCGACCGGGAGTGTGAACCAGAACGTGCTGCCCACCCCGTCGGAACCGTCCGCCACGCCTATCTCACCGCCGTGATGTTCGACGATCTTCTTGGCCAGGGCCAGACCGATGCCCGTACCGGGATAGTCCTCGCGGCTGTGCAGTCGTTTGAACATACCGAAGATCCGCTCACGATGACGTGGTTCGATGCCGATCCCGTTGTCGGTGACGGTGAATCTCCAGAACGCGCCGGCGCGCTCTGCCGCGATCGACACCTTCGGCGTGACGTCAGCCGGAGCGAACTTGAGCGCGTTCGAGATGAGGTTCTGCAAGAGCTGCCGCAGCTCGGCAGGCGAAGTGCGCACCGTCGGCAGCTCGCCCGCCGAGACGATCGCCCCGCGTTGTTCGATTGTGGTCCCCAGATCGGCGAGCACGTTCTCGACGATCCGGTTGGCGTCGACCGCCTCGACGTCCGCGTTAACCCGGCCGGCGCGCGAGAACGCCAGCAGGTCGTTGATGAGGGTCTGCATGCGTTCGCACCCCTCGACGGCGAAGTCGATGAACGTGTCCGCGTCGTCGTCCAGCTGACCTCGGTACCGCCGCGCCAGCAGCGAGATCGGACCGGAGATCGCACGCAGCGGCTCGGCGAGGTCGTGCGAGGCCGCGTAGGCGAACTGCTCGAGGTCATTGTTGGAACGCTCGTACTCGACGTTGAGTTGCTCCAGCTCAGCTGCGCGCGTCTCCAGTTCCTGCTGCGCGGCCTTGAGCGCGGTGATGTCAGTGTTGGTCACCATCACCGAGGCGATGGAGCCCGCCTCGTCGAACTCGGCGACCCATTGGCTCACGACGGTGCGCGGCTCGCCAGACCGCGCGGTGTTGACCACCTGGCCCTGCCAGCGGCCCGCCGAACGCAGTTGATCCTCGATGACGTCGAGCGGCTCGGGGAGCCGGGTCTTCAGCAGCTGGATGCTGCTCTGGCCGTGCGCCTCTTCGGCGCTCCAGCCGTACATCGTCGCCGCACCCTGGTTCCAGTACTTGATCCGACCGTCGCGGTCCCTGATGAAGATCGCGTCGCCGGACAGGTCCAGCAGCGTCGCCTTCTGGGCGAGCTCGATCTCTGCCCGGTGCCGTTCGGTGATGTCGACGAAGGCCACCATGCTGTACAGCACCTCGCCGCTGTCGTTCCGCAACGGCGTACCCCATGCGTCGAGCAGGACGGAGCGGTCGGGTCGACGGATCTGCACGTCGTCGACGTGTGTCGACTCGCCGGCCAGGCCGCGATAGATCGGCGACCTGTCCATGGGGTAGGGCTCGTCGGTTCCGGCGAGGTAGAGGCCGTAGACCTCCGCCAGGTTCTCGGCCGACGTGGGCGGCACGGGAGCGTGCGGGAGCAGCTGCCGTCCCGCCTGGTTGAAGAAGTACGGTTGGCCGTCCTGCCGCAGGATCAGCACGCCTACGGGCAGTGCGTCGAGGAACTTGAAGAGAAGGGTCTCGTTCGCGCGCGCCGCCGCCTCGGCCTCGGAACGGAGCCGGACTTCGCGACGCAGCGTCTCGGCTGCCCTCACGGCCTCGTGCCGGCGATGGTTGGAGCGTTGAGCGAGCCGGCTGGTCAGTGCGAACGTGACACCCACGAGAAGTGCCAGCAGGAGCGCCGCGCGTGATGCGGAGGACGCAGACACCTGGTTGGTGCCGTCGGTGTTGATCAGGGACTGCCAGAGGATGCCGGCCACTGCGAACGCCGCTATGCCGATGGGGACGGCGATCCACACGTTGACCGGGCCGCTCGACTCGTCCCGGTCGGACAGGCCCAGCGCCAGGAGACCGGCCGAGAGCACGCATACCGCCAGCGCGGTCGGCAACGCCATCGAGACGTCGGATCTGCCGGTGGCCGGCGCCGGGCCCAGCATGAAGTCGAACAGCGCGATGACGGCGATGCCGGACACGATCACCGACGCCAGTGGCAGCACCTTGGCCCGCCATCCACGTGCGTGAGGGCGCCATGACACGAGCGCGATCCCCACGACGACGAAGCAGATGGCGGTGTTGGCCGCGGGCCGTCCGGGCGGGCGTCCGGGAAGTGTGAAGTACGCATGCATCAGCAGCTGGTCGATGTGCAGATCCCAGCCGCCCCAGTTCTCGAGCGCGGCGGCGACGCCGAGGACCACGTCGAAGACGCCGACCACGCGGACGAACCAGGCCAGCCTGGTGCGCAGCAGCGAAGCCGCGACCACGATCGCCACGCCGCTCAGCGCCGTTGCGAGAGCCGTATTGAACGCAATCGGCGTGTAGTTGACCCGGTACTGAAGCAGGCTCGTTCGGTGCAGCGGCCATGCGACCACACCGACAACACCGAGCAGCGTGACCACCGTGCCCGTGATCAGTGCGGCGCGCGTCCAGAATCGCGACCCGACCCGGTGCTTGGGATGACCCGAATCTGTGGCCAGCGCGGTGTCTGCCTCAGGCGTGGGCGTCAGTGTCGACATCAGCGGCCACCGCCGCGGCCAGCGCCTTCGCGAGCTCGTCGTTGTCCGCCGGCTTGCGGAGGAACGCCGACACGTTGAAGCGCCGCACCGCGGGCTCGGTGACGAACGGGTCGCGCCCGGTCAGGACGACGACGGGAATCCCGCTGAGCTGGGGCATCTGGCTGTACCGCTGCAGAACCGAGATCCCGTCACCGCCGGGGAGCGCCCGATGTCGAGCAGCACGACGTCAGGAAGTTCCTTGCGGGCGATCTCGATCGCGAAGTATCCATCGGAGGCCTCGACGACTTCATAGCCCAGCGAGCCGAGCCGCAGCCTGAGGCCGCTGCGCAGATCGTCGTCGTCTTCGACGATCAGTACCTTCTTGCTCATTGCGGAGCCTCCAAGTCAGCAAGTCTCCCGGCCGTCGGCAGGGTGAACGAGATCGACGTACCGTGGTCGAGTTCGCTCTCAGCGCGCATCTCCCCACCCTGACGGGTGATCAGGTCGCGGCTCACGAACAGGCCGAGGCCGAGGCCGTTTCGGCCCGCCTCGTCGCCCGGCTTGGACTGGAAGAACTGCTCGAAGATGTGCGGCAGGTCCGCGGCGCTGATGCCGTGCCCGGTATCGCGAACGGTCACCCGGACGAAGTCGGGTTCCGCGGCCGCGGAGACGATCACGTGCCCGCCGGCGGGCGTGAACTTCAACGAGTTGTCCAGCAGATTGCCGAGTACTTCGCGAACCCGTCCCTGATCTGCGAACACATCCGGAAGCGGTGGCCCGGCGACCAGGTCCAGGGTGATGTCCTTGCGTTCGGCAAGGGACCGGAACGCGCAGACCGTTTCGTCCAGCAGTCCGGTGATCGGGAACATCTCGCACTCGACGGACACGTCGTTCGGTGTGCGTGGCTGACCGTCAGCAGGTCGTCGATCATCAGCCTGAGCTGTCCGACGTTGCGCATGACGACCGCGAGGAACTCTTGCTGATCGGCCGACAGCGGCCCGCCGATACCGTCCAGCAGCAGCGACGAGAACTGGTGCACGACCGCCAGCGGTGAGCGCAGCTCGTGTGAGACGTGCGACAAGAACCGATCCTTGGCGGCCAGCTGCTCGTCGCGCGCGTCCCTCAGCTCGGCGAGCAGGCTCTGACGGCGGATCGCGTAGTCGACGGCTCGGGCGATCTCGCCCGGCCCGCGGGTGCCCTTCACCGGGTAGTCCTGCGCGCCGCGGTGTACTGCCTCCTCGGCGAGTCGCTCGTCAGCGAGCCCGGTGAGCACCAGGACGGCCGCGCGGCCCGCTGAGCTGGCGACGCGGTCGAAGGTCTCGAGACCCTCACTGTCCGGCAGCCCCAGATCGACGAGTACCGCGCTGTAGGAGGTGTCCCGGAGTCGGTCGAGAGCGCCGGCCAGTGTCGCGGAGTGATCGATCCGGCTGTCCGCGAACGGTCCGTCCCTCAGATGTGCTTTCAGGACCGCGAAGTCCGAAGGGCTGTCCTCGACGACGAGCAGGGAGCCCGGGTGGGCATCATCGTGGGTGGCGGTCACGCTTCGAGGGTCCGGTCTGCGCCGTCGAACCTGTAGATACAGACGTCACCGCGGGGGATGACGTAGGTCCCGGCGGGCGAGAACACCTGCGGCGGTACCCAGGCCGGCTGTCCCGAAGCGGGAGGACGACCGCCACGTCCGCGCACCGCCTGGGCAGGTGACCCACCCGGTGTGGTCATCGCTCGTCACGGACGTCGGCGGCAAGGCGTGCGTACTCCGCGGCCTTCTTGCGTCGTCCGGGTATCGCCACCGGTGCGCGGCCCCGGATCTCTGCCATCGTTCTGCGCGCCAGCCCGACAGCCGTCTCACCGGGAACGTGGGCGCCGCCGGTTGGGGCGAAGAACTCGACTCTGATCCTGGGTCGCTTCGGGAACCTGACGATGTCGACGGCACCGGTGACGGCAACGCAGACGATGGCAGCCTCTGGAACCGCCAGGGCGAGCCGGCCCGCGCCGCTGCGCGCTCGCATCGTGCGCCCCCGCGACACGGTCCCTTCGGGAAACAGGCCGATGCAGGCGCCGGCACGAAGTTGCTCGATGGCCGACGTCAGGGCCTGGGCGTCGCCTCGACCGCGCTCGATGGGGATCTGTCCCATCCTGTCGAGGATCCACGCCACCGGTCGATACCTCCACAGCGACGACTTAGCCAGTGCGCGCACCTCACGTCGAGACACCGCGGCCTCGCCGACGACGAGCGGATCCCACCAGCTGTCGTGGTTGACGAACAGCAGGATCGGTCCCGTCGTCGGCACGAGCTGTAGTCCGACGACCTCGAGACGGCCCCACCATCGCACCACGGGACGGGCGAGCGCCATCACCATGCGATAGATGAACGACACCGTGTCAGGCCTGTGCGGGCGTTCTCCGTCCCGCAACGCACCGCTCACGTCTGTGCCCTCCGATCGTGCACGTCAGTCCCTTCGTCCATCGGGAGCGACGCCCCGATGGGTGTACGAGTCACGGACCTGATCGACGAATCCCTCGACCAGGCTGAGCACCTTGCTGACCGACGCGTGCTCGGACGCGATCGGGCGTGGCCTGGTAGGTGCAAGTTGTTCGGCGCCGAGCACCCCCTCGCCGAGCCTGGCGAGCCGCTCGTCCGGACACGACGCCGCCAAGGCCGCGAGCATCGGCTCCTGGAGCGTGATGTGAATGGCGAACTCGGACCGGATGTCGGCCCAAACCGCTGTGAGCTGTTCGTGCGTGATGTCAGGATCCTCGAGGCGCCGAAGGTGCTTCTCGCACGAGCGATCCTGCTGGAATCCGCGCTCGGCCAACGCCTCGCCGTCTGCGATGTGCTCCCGGACCGCGGGGTAGAGGTACTGCTCCTCGGCCACCAGGTGCCGGACGAGGTTCATGACGAGCTGCTCACGGGCTACGGCCGCCTCGCTCGACGCCGCGGTCGCCGTGGCGTCGTCGATCAACGCCGCGATTGCACGATGATCGCTGCGAAGGGCGTCGACGATCGACGGCGAGTCGTTGTCAACCATCAATCCGCCCCTCGTCCGTGGTGCCCCGCGAGGGAATCGAACCCTCGCCATCGCCCGTGCTGTACTGCCGACGACCGTCCTGTGCGGGCGGCCGAATCCGTTTCTCGCCGGTGTCTACGTTGACCGACTACGCATCCAGGGGAGGCCTTCATCCAGTCTGCGCGCCTGACGATATCGACACATGGACCGTAGGGCGCGCGTGGCCAGGGCCAACGTCCCGCGTCAGCGGGTCTGGCCTGCCGTCCGGCTCGTAGACGCAGGCTGGATCCTCGCCGAGAGCGTCTCCCGTGGCGGCGAAGGCCCGCGCGCGTGAGCCACCGCACAGGTCGGCGTACTCGCAGCGGCCGCAGCGGCCAGAGAACTCGGCGGCCCTGATCCGGCGCAGCAGCGGATGGTCCTGATAGATGCGGGCGATCGGTGCCGTTCTCACGTTGCCGAGCGCGTCCGGGAGGAAGCCCGCCGGATAGACCTCACCGTCGTAGGCGACGAAGACGATCCCCTTGCCGTCGCGCGTGGATGCGGTGTGGGCGCTCGCCGTGCCGGCGGCGGGCCCCAGCAGCGCGGCGAGTCGGCCGGCCAACGCGCCGTACAACTCGCCGTCCGGTGACGGGTCGCCGGCCCGTCGACGGGTGACGACGCGGCGGAAGAACGGCGCCTCGACGGTCCTGATGATGAACCCGTGGTGGGAGGCGTCGTAGAGGAAGTGGCAGATCTGTTCGTGTTCCCGGGGACTCACCGCGTCGGTGGCCACGCCTCGACCTACGTGGACGAGGAAGAAGACCTCCCAGACGTGCGCACCGGTCTGCGCGACCAGTGCCGCGATATCGGCGAGTTCGTCGACGTTGGCTCGCATGACGGTGGTGTTGATCTGAACGGTGAGCCCGGCGCGAACCAGCGCGCGGATCGCCTGCTCGGTGGCCTCGAAGTGGCCGGGGATGCCCCGCACGTCGTCATGTGTGGCGGCCAGTGCGCCGTCCAGGCTGATCGAGACCGCCTTGACCCCGCTCGACGCGATCCGGTCGATCATCTGCGTGGTCAACGACGGCGTGACCGACGGTGAGAGCGCCACCGGCACACCCAGGTCCGTCGCGTGGCCGACCAGCTCGAACAGGTCCGAACGCATCAGGCAGTCACCGCCGGTGAGCACCAGGATCGGGAACGGACGTCCGAAGCCGGCGACCTGGTCGATCAGCTCCCGGCCTTCAGCCGTGGTCAGCTCGCCGGGCAAGGCCTGGATGGTGGCGCTGGCGCGGCAATGGCGGCAGGCCAGGCCGCAGGCTCGCGTCGTCTCCCAGAACACGAGCATAGGTCGCTGAGCGAAGTCGGGACCGGCGCCGCGCTGGACCGGGTGCGTTGCCGTCATGGGTGACCGAGGTTGTCAGGCATAGGACCATCGTCAGGCTCGACTGGCAGCCCACGGCAGGGCCATTGGTCACTGTCAGCTGCTCGCCCGCTCGATCGACATCCCGACAACCACGGCGGCTTTCGCGGGGTAGGTCAGCGCCCCGAGTCGATCAAGCCTTCCCCGCTCGTAGCCGCTGCGCGGGCCTCGGACCGGCCGCGCGCGGGGAAGACGTGATCCAGATCTGGTGCGCAACGGGAGATGCGAAACGGGCTCACGTTTCATATCATCCCTGTAGACTTCGATTCAGACTTCGGGGACCGGCAACTCTGCAGGGGTGGCGATGCACTGGACGCTGGCGCTCGGCGCGCTGGCCGTCGGCGTTGTCGTCGGCCTGACCGGCATGGGCGGCGGCGCGCTCATGACGCCGATGCTCGTTCTGCTGTTCGGCGTCTCGCCCCTGGCTGCCGTGTCGAGTGACCTCGTCGCCAGCGCCGTGATGAAGCCGGTCGGATCGGTCGTGCACCTGCGCAACGGCACGGTCCGGATGGACCTGGTCAAGTGGTTGTGCCTCGGCTCGGTGCCGGCGGCGTTCGCCGGAGTGCTGGTGGCCCGAGCGCTCGGGCACGGCGGCAACATCGACAACCTGATCCAGAAGGCGCTCGGGGTCGCCCTGATCATCGCGGCGACCGGCCTGTTCGTGCGGGCTTATCTCCGCCTGGCCGAGCGGGCTCGCAGTCGAGACGGGCGGCGCGACGGCGACCCGGCCGGTCCGCCGACGATCCAGGTGCGACCGCTGCCCACCGTGGTGATCGGCGCGATCGGCGGGCTGGTCGTCGGCATGACCTCCGTGGGCTCCGGCTCACTGATCATCATCGCGTTGATGTTCCTGTACCCCACGCTGCGAGCCAGTGAGCTCGTGGGCACCGACCTGGTGCAGGCGGTGCCGCTCGTCGCGTCAGCCGCTCTCGGCCACACCTTGTTCGGCGACTTGCGGCTGGGTCTGACGGCGTCGCTGCTCGTCGGCGCTATCCCCGGCGCGTACGTGGGCGCGCAGCTGTCGTCGCGGTTGCCCGCCGCGCTGATCAGGCGGGCTCTGGCGTTCGTGCTCCTGGCCTCCGCTCTCAAACTGCTCGGCCTGGGCAACACCCTCACCGGTGGGCTCCTGCTCGGTCTGGTCCTGCTGGCCCCGCTGACCTGGATGCTGCTTCGCAGCTATCACGGGTTCTCGGCGTTGCCGCGACGAGACATGCTCGTGCCGATCACGGCGTCGGATCCCGAGCCGCAGCTGGGCGTCCTCATTCCCGAGGTTCCGGGCGAATCGGCCTAGCCCCCAGGCTGGCGCGCGAGGCCGCCGGCGGCGACACTGCAAGCGGGCTGCAAGGTCCGGGCCCGAAGATCAGCGGTGTTCTGCCGGATCGGCCCAGGAGACCACCATGACCCAGCCAGCACACAATCCCGTCGACGCGTTCTTGGCCGCGGTCGAGTCGGCCACCGTCCCCGACTGCGACGCGTGGAGCCCCGACGACGTGGTCGATGCCACGGTGCCCAACTGGCGGTTCGTGGTCGCCGGCGCCGATGCGATCAAGATCGAGTACGCCCGGTGGTTCGCCGATCCCGCCGCCTTCGAGTGCCTGCGACGCCTACCGACGAACGACGGTGAGGTCGTCGAGTACACGCTCACCTGGACCGAGGCCGGTGTGCCGCACGCCGCACACCAGATGCACGTGATCACGGTCCGCGACGAGCGCATCGTGGCCGACACCGTGATGTGCGGTGGCCGCTGGCCGGCGTCGCTGCTCGCCGAGATGGAGACGTCCGGTGCCTAGCGTCGCGCCCCAGGTCGCGCGCTCGGTGGACGAACTGCTGGCGCGAGCCACCGACCGACGGCCGCTCGAGGACGGCGCCGGCAAGTCGGGCGCTCGGCTGGAGCGGGCAAGCATCGACGGTGAGCCTTACGCCGTCAAGTACATCGACCTCGCCCGAGACTGGACGATGCGGGCCGCCGGCAGCCTTTCGGGAGTGTCGCTCGAGCTCTGGCGCCGGGGACTGCTCGAGAGGCTGCCGGACTGCATCTTCCAGCCGATCGTCAGTCTCGCCGTTGACCCCGGAGATCCGGACGTCGTGCCCAGTGGTGGGAGCGTGCTGCTCATGCACGACGTCGGCGACTGGCTGGTGCCGGTGTCCGACGAACCGGTCGCGCTCGGCCGGCACCGGGTGTTTCTCGACCACATGGCCGCCGTGCATGCGCAGTACTGGGGCGGCGGCGCCGAGATCGAGGTGGTGCCCGACATGCACCGGTACCTCGACCTCTCGCTCTGGACGGCGGCAGCCGAAGCGGCGATCGGATCCGAGCACCTGGTTCCGCGCCTGATCGGACAAGGTTGGCCGCTGTTCGCCGAGGTCGCGCCGGCCGCTGCGGCCGTCGTGTCCCCGTTGGTGGACGATCCATCGCCTCTGGTCGAGTCGCTGGCCCGGACGCCGCAGACGTTCGTCCACGGGAACTGGAAGTTCGACAACCTGGGGACGCACCCGGACGGCCGGACGGTCCTGCTCGACTGGGAGCTGTCCGGCCGC
>Ga0209014_10000649_pt1 | contig 20325 bp, 15 predicted proteins | sample BarGraNGADG00212_FD_184491 | JGI IMG/M metagenome (GOLD analysis project Ga0209014, IMG submission 184491) | Arctic peat soil microbial communities from Barrow, Alaska - Barrow Graham LP Ref core NGADG0002-212 (SPAdes) (version 2) | ecosystem: Environmental > Terrestrial > Soil > Wetlands >...
TCTCCGCGGTTGTCCGACAAACGTTCAGAACCGGCCTTGGTCAGTGCAGTCCTAGATCGTGATCAGCACGATCGACGTCGCGGCCAACGCCAGTCCGACGCGCTGGACCCTGCTCGTCTGCTCGTGCAGCAGTCCCACGGCGAGCATGACCGTGACTGCTGGGTACAGCGACGTGAGAACGCCGGCCAATGACAGCAGCCCGTGACGGGCGGCGAGCAAGAAGCACATGTTCGCGCCCGCGTCGCAGGCACCGGCAAGCGCGACCACGGCCAGCAGGCGGCCGCGGATGGCACTCACGGCGCGGCGCTGCTGAGCGATCGGAATGATCAACAGCGCCGACGCGAATCGCGAGACGACGAGCGGCCACAGCCCCGAATGCTGACCCGCGCGGGCGAGGAACACAAAGTAGAAGCCGAAGCCGATGCCGGACACGAATGCGAGGGCCAGTACCCGCAACGCGATCTTGCCGTGTGGATGGTCCTCGTTCGTGCGGCTGACCAGGATCACCGCGCCGATGCCGACGGCGATGCCGAACCACGCCGACGGGCGTGGTCGTTCGCCGATGAGGACGCCGACCACCACGGGGACGATCGCGGCCAGGACCGCGGTGACCGGCGAGATGATGTTCATCGGAGCCTGCGCCATGAGGCTGTACATGATGATCACGCCGATGAGCCCCGAGAGCCCGCCGAGTGTTCCGAACACGATGACTCGCCCGTCGACGTGTCCCGGGAACAGCGGCAGCATGATCACCATCAGCACCGCGCCGACCGGGTAGCTGTGCAGGAGGACGGTGACCGCGCTGCGTCGCCGCGACGCAAGGCCGCCGACGAAGTCAGCGACGCCGTAGAAGACGGCGGCCAGCAGGCCGAGGACGACGGTCACGCCCCACGGTATCGGGGTGCGCCGACCGCCTTGTCCGGCAGCCTGCCGGCTGCCTCCAGCGCCGGTGGCCTACCGGGCAGGACGCCGGTGCCGTGCGGGCTTTGTCAGGGTGAACTGGGCGACATCGAGGTAACCGGTGCGAAAGCCCGCCTCGGAGTACGCGAGATAGAGCGACCACATTCGCCGAAACGTCTCGTCGAATCCCAGCTGCGCCACCTCACCCGCTCGCGTGTCGAAGCGTGCGCGCCACCTGCGCAGGGTCTCGGCGTAGTGCCTGCCGAAGTCGTACCGGTCGGCGATGTGCAGGGACGTGGCTCTGGCGAGCGCCCGTTCGATGGCAGGCACCGACGCGATCTGGCCGCCCGGAAAGATGTACTTGCGGATCCAGGTGTACGTGTCGCGCGTGGCCAACACGGTGTGGTCGTCCTGCAGGATCGCCTGAAGACCGACCCGGCCGCCGGGGGCCAGCAGGCGATCGATGGTGCCGAAGTACTCGTCCCAGTGATTCGCGCCGACTGCCTCGATCATCTCGACGCTCACGACCGAATCGAACGTACCTCTGGCGTCGCGGTAGTCCTGCAGCAGCACGGTTGCGCGTTCGGACAGCCCAGCGGCCCGGATCCGCTCCCTGGCCAACGCGGCCTGTTCGACGGAGATGGTCAACGAGGTGACCTCGGCACCTCGGCGGGCTGCCCGCATGGCCAATTCGCCCCAGCCGGTGCCGATCTCGAGCAGCTTCGTGCCTTGACCGACGTCGGCGGCGTCGAGCAGACGGTCGATCTTGCGACGCTGCGCCTCGGTGAGGTCCTCGTCGGCGCCGTACGGTTCGCCGTTGAAGATCGCGGCGGAGTAGGTCATCGACTCGTCGAGAAACGTCTTGAACAGCTCGTTCGACAGGTCGTAGTGATGCTGGATGTTCTTGCGGGCGCCCTCGACCGTGTTGTCATGGGTATCCGGCTGGCGCCGCAGCACTGCGTGACGCAGTCGCTGCAACGCGGCGGGCACCAGCTCTCGCATGTGTCCGGCGAACGCCGCCAGCACCCCGGCCAGGTCGTCGGCCGTCCAGTCGCCGGCCATGTAGGCCTCGCCGAATCCGATGGTGCCGGTGGCGCCGAGACGCCAGAAGAACGACGCCGGCCGCACCACCCGCAGCACCGGATCGGCTGGATCGCCACCACCGTAGGCGTTGCCGCCGCGCTCGATCACGCGCAAGGGGAGGCGGTCGACGGCGCCGCGGAAGATGCGCCGGGCCACTGCGGCACGGACAGGGGAGTGCGGCACGACGGCGATGTCGGGCCACCGCTGCGGGTCGATGCCGCGCGCTGGTGACGCCTCACGATTCACGGTGACCGTCATGCCCGTTCCCCTCGTCCGTGCCACCCGTGACGGTGACGTCCGACCCGCCCGCCGTCCGCTCGCCACGGTCGGGGGCTGTGGCCGTGACTCAATCAGACGACGAGTGACGCCTCTCCAGCAAGTGCCTTCGCCAACACGTTCGCCGTGTCGAGTGCCCATCGAGCGTCCGGAACGGGGACCGGTCCTGGTGACAGGTCGACCCGCAGCGCCGGCTTGCGCGTCATCGCGGGCACGTCGTGCCGGCCGGTGGGAGCGTGCCGCTGACGAGGTAGTTGTTGACGTAGTTGTCTATGCAGGAGCTGCCCTGCAGATAGGACGTGTGGCCTTCACCGTCCCAGGTCAGCAGCTCGGCGTTGCCCATCGCGCTGGTGAGGTCCTTCGCGCCTTGGTACGGCGTGGCCGGATCGTGCAGGTTGCCTATGACGAGCACCTTCTGCGGTGTGGCCGCCGACGGCAGCGGGACCGGAGTGCGGTGCGGTTGCCACTGCTGACACGAGAACAGCGACGACGCTGCCCAGATCCCGAACATCGGGTATGTCCCCGCCCACTTGGCCGCCGTCGCCTTGATGGTGGCGTCGTCCGGGCCGGGCTTCGAGTCGTTGCACGCGATCGTCGTGTTCGCGTCGTAGATGTTGCTGTAGCTCCCGTCGGAGCTGCGTTCGTTGTACGAGTCGGCGAGCGTGAAGAGCCCTTTCGCGTCGCCGCGCTGTGCCGCCGAGAGTGCGTCGCCCAGCGTGCTCCAGTCGGACTTCGAGTACAGGGCCGACAACACGCCGGTGATGACGATCGCGCCGGTGGCTGTGCGTGAATCGGAGTGGTCACTGGTCCTGATCGGTGTGGCGTCGGCCTGCTTGACGAGGTTGTAGACCACCTGACGCGGATCGCCGAGTCCCTTGCAGCTGGACCGCCTGGCGCAGTCGGCGGCGAACTGGTCGAAGGCCCCTTCGAAACCCCCGAGCTGATTGGCGAACGACGTGATGTCGTCGGTGAGCGGGTCGACCGCTCCGTCCAACACAGCGACCCGGATGTTGTGCGGAAACAGGTGTGCGTACACCGATCCGAGTTCGGTGCCGTAGGAGAACCCGAGGTAGTTCATCTGCTGGCCGCCGAGACCTTGCCGGATGAGGTCCATGTCCCTTGCCGTCTGCACGGTGTTGTAGTCGGCGAGGGAGGCGCCGTACTTGGCGGTGCACGCCTGGGCGACGGACTTGGCCAGGTTCTTGGCCTCGGCGAATCCGGACGCCGTGAGGACGTCGGGGGAGGCCGCGTTCAGGTGGTCCTTCTGTCGATCGCTCAGACACGTAATGGGTGACGAGAGCCCGACGCCGCGCGGATCGAACCCGACGATGTCGAAGTGGCTCAGCAGAACGTCGGAGAGCTGCGCGGCGAGGCCGACCGCCAGCTCGACGCCGGAGCCGCCAGGGCCCCCTGGGTTGACCACCAGCGAGTTGCCCGTCGCGTTGGAGTCGTCGTGCACCTTGACGATCTCGAGGTTGATGGTCGCCCCGGACTCGTTGCTGTAGTCCAGCGGGACGGCGAGCCGCCCGCACGAGAACTTGAGGTGATCGACCCGGCCTTTCGGAAACGGCACCGCCGACAGGTTGAACAGGGACGTGCAGTCGGTGAATGCGATCGGCAGCGCGCTCGGCGGGGGCGCGGAGGTGGTTGCCGGACCGACAGCCGGTTGGGCGGCGCCACGGCCGGAGATAGTCGTCGTGCACGCCGCGAGTGTCGTCATCAGGGCCACACCGACGGCGGAGCACCGAAACCAGCCGGGCCGGGAGTGTTGGACGGGCACGTCCTGCACGGTACGCGAATCGTTCAGGTGCTCAGTGTGAGGCGAAGTGCTCAAGCAGCAGGGCCTGGGCCTCGCCCATCGTGAAGCCGAGCAACGCCCCGACGGTGATCAGGATCCACTCGTCCTGCTCGAAGGCCGGGCGGATCAGCGATTCGAACTGCAGGTCGTCCAGAGCCTGCATCTTCGCGATCAGCAGGTTGCGGACGTCCATCGACTCCCGTGCGTAATCCTCGATGTGGGTGAGCGTCTCGGGCATGCGGGCCATCACCTTGTGGGTGATCGAGCGCTTCATGTCCTGATATCGGGTGGTGCCCACCGTCATCACCACGAGCGGCTTCGCCAGGCCGGTGTTGCGGTCGACGGCGGCCTGCACCTGATTGCGGATCATCGCGAAGACGCGATCGGACAGCGGGCCACGCAGGACGGCTTCGATGACCTTGCGCGGCGTGATGATCTCGTCGGCGATCAGAGCTCCGTAGTCGGCCGCGACCTCCTTGCGCCGCTTCAGGAACAGGCCCTGCCATTCGATGCCGAGGATCCGGATGGGTTCCTTCGGATTGAAGATCATCTTGAGGGCGAGCCAGTCGGTGAACCAACCGACGATGAGGCCGAACGCAGGCATGATCAACGGCTCGTGGAACAGCACCCATAGGGTCATCTGCAGCAGGCCGATCGTGCCGCCGAAGTAGATGCCCGAGCGGGCGATGAAGCGGAACTCCTTGCGGCCGGCCTCCCGGAAGATCCGGTTCAGCAACGCCTTGTCGGTGACCAGATTGGTGATGACCATTTCTCTGAGGTCGAACACGCTGTCGACGTCGGCCTGGATCTCGGCGAGCACGCCGCTCACCATGCGCGGTGACTCTGCCTGCACCCGGCTGATCATCAGGCGGCGTACCGGCTCGGGCATCGCCTCCCACAACCCGGGTTGGTACTCGGCCATGATCTCGCGGGTGATCTCTTCGGCAGCGGTTCGGAGCGGCTCGGCGATCTCCTGGGCGACGAGCTCTGGATCGAGACGCGAGACCACCTCGCTCGCCGAGATGAGATCACGCGTCATCGTGTCGACGGCGATGCTGGCCATGCGCGCCGCGCGTCTCGGCACGATTCCTTGCCAGCCGAGGTAGGGCTTGATCCCCACGAACTCGAGCGGTTCGAACATCATGTGGATGGCGACGAGCTTGGTGACGTAGCCGATGATCGCCGCGACGACGGGGATGCTGAAGTCGATGTACCAGTGCGTGGCGATGTCGTGCAGCACCGCGCCCGAGCCCATCAGGAGTCGGCGCCGGGCAGAGCAGGTCGCGAAGGATCGGTCGCCGCCCAGAAGTCGCGGCCGAACTGCGAGATCGACAGTGTCTTTCGGATCATGCGTACGGAGCCGAGGCGGCGCTCGCCGATGGCCGTCTCGGCGGCCTGCACGGTGGAGTCCGTGGCCAGGATGTCGTACTGGAAGGAGATCGAGTCATCGAGCGGCCCGAGCTCGATCAGCCCGAATCCCAGCAGCCGGGTCAGGTAGGTCGGCACGTTGTCCGGCGTCACGACACCAGCCGAACGTCCGACCGTCGACGCGTTGGCCAGCACCATCCGCGGGGTCGAGCGGCCGAGTTGCTTCGCGACGACATCGGCCGCGGCGAACCGCGCGCCGTCCGAGAGCGCGGCGAGGATGCGTGCCTCGTCCGGCACCAGCTGGCTGATGATCGTGCCGAACAGGTACTCGCGACTGGCGTTGCGATCCGGCTCGATCGAGCGCTCGAGCAGCTCGTTCATCGCGTTGCGAAGCGGGTCCTTCCCGCTGTTCTGGACCAGCATCATGACGCGCTGTTCGTCGCGGGAGGCACCTGCGGCGTGTGTACTTTCGGGGACGTCCAGGATGCGGCGCATCTCGGTGAGCGCAGCGTCCTGCAGCCGCTGGACCTCGCGCTGCAGCGCCTCACCGCCGGGCAGACGGCGCGCCAGACCCCAACCGGATCGGGTGAGCAACCGGCCGACCTTGGCCGCTCCGACGATCGCGGTCCCGGCGGCGGCGACCACCTGAGCGGCCGGGACGGGCTCGATGCGAGCCACCTGCCGGCCACGGGATGCGCCAGGCAACGGCCTGCCTCGCCTGGCTGGTCCAGTCACGTCTTCTCCCCTGCATCTTTGAACCTGTAGAGGATAAGGGCCTGCCCGGATTGTCGAGATGTCAGGACGTGTTCGTCACGGCCTGGGGCGACAATACGCGGCATGAAGCTGCCAGTGATGCCCCCCGTCGCGCCGATGCTGGCGAAGTCGGTGCCGAACATCCCGGACACAGGATCCTTCGAACCCAAGTGGGACGGCTTCCGCGCCGTGATCTTCCGGGACGGGGACGACGTCGAGATCGGCAGTCGCAACGAGAAGCCGATGACGCGCTACTTCCCCGAGCTCGTCGTCGCCTTCAAGGCAGAGCTGCCGCAACGTTGCGTCATCGACGGCGAGATCGTCATCGCGACACCGGGCGGCCTGGACTTCGAGGCGCTGCAGCAGCGCATCCACCCGGCGGCGTCACGCGTCACCATGCTGTCGGAGAAGACGCCGGCGTCGTTCGTCGCGTTCGATCTGCTGGCCGTCGGCGACGAGGACCTCACCGGCCGGCCGTTCGCCGAGCGACGTGCCCGGCTCGAGCGGGCGTTGGCCGCGTCGAAGCCGCCGGTGCACGTCACGCCGGCCACGACCGACCGCGTCCTGGCGGTGCGCTGGTTCTCGGAGTTCGAGGGCGCCGGTCTCGACGGCATCGTGGCGAAGCCACTCGAGGGCACCTATCAACAGGACAAGCGGGTCATGTTCAAGATCAAGCACGAGCGAACCGCCGACTGCGTCGTCGCGGGCTATCGGCTGCACAAGAGCGGCCCGGACGCCATCGGTTCCCTGTTGCTGGGCCTCTACGACCACGACGGCGGGCTTCAGTCCGTGGGCGTGATCGGATCCTTCCCGATGGCGCGGCGCCGCGAGTTGTTCGGTGAGCTGCAGCCGTTGGTCACCACGTTCGACGATCACCCGTGGAACTGGGCGGCGCTTGCCGAGCGGAGCCGGACACCTCGCTCGGGTGAGACCTCTCGCTGGAACGCGGGAAAGGACCTTTCGTTCACCCCACTGCGCCCGGAACGTGTCGTCGAGGTTCGCTACGACCACATGGAAGGCGCCCGGTTCCGGCACACCGCGCAGTTCTCGCGATGGCGACCTGACCGGACACCGCGATCGTGCACGTACGACCAGCTCGATCGGCCCGTCACGTTCGATCTCGATGAGATCGTGCCCGGGCTGCGCTAGTCGCGGGTCGATCGTGATCGCGCACCGGCGGATCAGCGGGTCAGGCGGTACCGGCAGAACAGCGCGCCGTTTTCTTCGAGCAGCCCGGTCAGGGCGAGCGGGATCAGATCGCCGCCCCACGTCCGCCCGGCAACGATGCGAGGCGCTCCGGGTCCGACCAGCAGCGGCGTGACGCTCAGGCACAGCTCGTCCACGACGCGTGCGTGAGCCAGGTCGCCGAACATCGTCGGGCCGCCCTCGCACAGGATTCGCGTCAGACCGCGGTCCTCGAGCGCAGCGCGGGCCGCGACGAGGTCGACGTCCTGGTCGCCCGCCACGATCACGTCGGCGACGTTGCGCAGGGCGGCGAGCACCTCGACATCGCCCGCGGTCGCGGTGATGACGATGGTGCGTGCCTCAGCGGGCGCGGCGGTGAACAACGCCGAGCTGGGGTCGAGTCGCAGCGATCGACTGATCACGGTGGTGGGCAGCGCTTCAGACAGCCCGTGGTCTCGGCGGACCGCCCGGCGGCTGGCTGTGACGTCGATCGGCCGGTAGCCCTCGGCGCGCACGGTTCCCGCGCCGGCGACGACTACGTCGGCCAGATCACGCAGGGCCGCGAAGACCCGGTTGTCGCCCGCTGTCTGCAGGCCGCCGGAGAGGCCTTCGGCCGTTGCCGCGCCGTCGACACTCGCCACGAAGTTGAGCCGTAGCCCGCCGCGATCGAGCCAGTCGCGGGCGTACCAGAGGTGGAGGTCGACGTCGTCGGCCGGCATCGGCAGGAGGGCGCGCATGGGTCCATCACAGCACGTAGGCTCGGGAGCCGTGCCGGGCAAACGACCGACGCGCGTGCCCACCAGCGTGGCGCATGCGCTCGACAACGCGCTCGACAGGGCTCTGGCCATCCAGCGGCCGGTGGTGTTGGCCTACCTGGCGAGGGTGCGGGCCAAGCGGCCGGACGCCACGCCGGCCCGTGCCATCGAGCAGCTCGAACGTCGCTACCTGGCGGCTGTCATCGGTATCGGTGGGGCCTCTGGCGCCGCGGCCGCGGTTCCGGGAGCGGGCACCGGTGTCGCTGTCGCCTCGGGCGCGGCCGAGATCGCGGCGTTCGTCTCGGCGACCGCGCTCTACGTACTCGCAGTCGCAGAGGTGCACGGTGTGCCGGTCAGCGACCCCGAGGTGCGCCGGGCCCTCGTCCTGGCCGTGCTGCTCGGCGAGGGCGCGACGGCGGCGCTGGAGAGCGCCGCGGTCGAAGTGCCGCACTGGGCCCAGGTCATCGGCCGGGCCACCTCCCGTGACAAGGTCGCGGGCATCAACAGCCGCTTGGCGCACCTGCTCGTGACCCGCTTCGGCACGCGCCAGGGAGTGTTGCTGGTGGGACGAGCCTTGCCGCTCGGAATCGGCGCCGGCGTCGGTGCGGTGGGCAACGCCGCGCTGGCCCGGACGGCGGTGGCTGCTGCCCGCCGGGCGTTCGGTCCGGCGCCGCACAGGTTCGCGCCGCGGGTGATCGACGTGATCAGCAGCTGAAGTTGGCTGCCATGGACGCCGTTTCGCGCTGTTGATCACGCACGATCGGCGCGGTTCGCGGCGCAGGCTCAGTCCGTCCCGGCAACGGCAGCGTCGGTGCGGACGACGGCAACGCTCTCGGCCGACAGCAGCACCCCGTCATCGATCGCCACAGCGGTGCCCGTGCTGAGGACGATCTCACCCGCGGTGGCGGGCACGACCTGCTCGCCCGCCGACAGGTTCACGACGACGCGCAGGGCACCACGATGAACCACGAGCCAGCGTGCGTTCTCGTCGAAGTCGACCACGACGCGCGTCAAGTCCGAATCGCGAAGATCAGGCTCGGCAGCGCGGAGCGCGATCAGGGTGCGGTAGAGCGCCACCATCTCGGCGTGGGCGGGTGAGCGCGGCTCGTCCCAGTCGAGGACGGCCGACCGGTAGGCGGCCGGATCCTGTGGGTCGATCATCTGCTCGACGTCCCAGCCGTGTCCGGCGAACTCGGCCAGGCGGCCCTTCGCCGTCGCCTCGGCGAGCTCGGGCTCAGGGTGCGACGTGAAGAACGGCCACCGCGTGGACGCCGCCCACTCCTCGCCCATCCACAGCAGGGGAGTGAACGGCGAGGTGAGCAGCAGCACGGCTCCGACGCGCAGCAGCTCGGGCGAGGTGAGTTCCGTCATCCGTTCGCCGACGGCACGGTTGCCGACCTGATCGTGATTCTGCAGGCAGACGACGAATCGCCACCCGGGTGTCCGGACGCGGTCAACCGGTGTGCCGTGGTACCGACCACGGAAGGTGGAGTAGGTGCCGTCGTGCAGGAACGCCGATGTCAGCACCTTGGCGAGTGTCGCGATCGACCCGAAGTCGCAGTAGTAGCCCTGCCGCTCGCCGGTCAGCAGAGAGTGCAGGGCGTGGTGCACGTCGTCGTCCCACTGCGCGTCGAGGCCGTAGCCGTCCGGCCGGGGCGTGATCACCACCGGGTCGTTGAGATCAGACTCCGCGATGAGCGAAAGCGGTCTGTCGAGTGACCGGGCGAGTGCCTCGACCTCGGCCGACATCGCGGTGAGCACGTGGGTGGGCGAGCTGTCGTGCAGGGCGTGCACGGCGTCGAGCCGCAACGCGTCGAGGTGGTAATCGCGCAGCCACATCAGCGCGTTGTCGAGGACGAATTGGCGAACGGCCGGCTCCTCCAGATTGACGAGGTCACCCCATGTGCTGCGCCCGGGCTTGAGGTACGGGCCGAATCGCGGCAAGTAGTTGCCCGACGGTCCGAGGTGGTTGTAGACGACGTCCAGGACGACAGCCAGCCCCCGCGCGTGGCAGGCATCGACGAACCGCTTGAGACCGTCCGGGCCGCCGTACGGCTCGTGGACCGCATACCACCCCACTCCGTCGTATCCCCAGTTCCATACGCCGTTCACGGCGTTGACGGGAAGCAGTTCGACGTGCGTGATGCCCAGGTCGACGAGGTGATCGAGACGTTCGACGGCGCTGTCGAACGTCGCGCCCGGCGTGAACGTGCCGATGTGCAGTTCGTAGATGACCGCATGGGCGAGAGCGCGGCCCCGCCACGACTCGTCGTGCCACGCGTACGCCGACTGGTCGTAGGCCCGGCTCGGGCCGTGCACCCCGCTCGGCTGCCAGCGCGACGCGGGATCGGGGATCGCCTCGGCGCTGTCGTCGAGCACGAAGGCGTAGTCGCTGCCCGGCGCGGGCCGCGGGCCCTGCCACCAGCCGTCGGCCTCAGCGATCAGGTCGACGGTGTGCCCGTCGACGATCGCCCGTACCCGTCTCGCGAGCGGTGCCCAGACCCGCATCGATGCCATGACGTCACCCTGCCACGCCGCGGACCCGGCCAGATCGCCGCGGACGGATCACCGGACGAGCAGTGCCACCGGGTAGGCGGCGAGCAGGTCGCCGAGCTCGATCACGTCCTTGAACGTTCGGCCGCTGATCGCGTCGGTGGCTGCGCCGTTCAGCTCGAGCCTCGTGTCTCGCCATCCGCCTGCTCGTTCCAGCCGGACGGGCAGGCGCGTCGCCACCGTGATCGAGGCGCCTCGATCGAACGCGACGACGTGGTCGGCCGCGGCCCCGACCGCCGATATCGGCGCGTAGCTGTCGAACAGGTCAGGCCAGTCCCGCCTTAGTCGCAACGTGCGAGACGTCACCCAGAGCTTCGCTCGACCGGTGGCGTCGACGGGAGGCGCCTCCACGTCACCGTCCAGCTGGTCCAGCAGCGCGCTCGCCGCGTCCAGATCGACCGGGCGCCGATTGTCAGGATCGACGAGCGAGTCATCCCACAGTTCGGTGCCCTGATAGACGTCCGGAACACCCGGCATCGTCAGCTGCACGATCTTCTGGCCCAGCGAGTTGACCCAGCCGTACGGCGTGATCCGACCGATGAACTTGCTCAGCCGTGCGTTCGTCTCCGGATGGTCGTAGGCGGTGTCGACGGCTGTGTGGACGGTCTGCTCGAACGCGGCATCGGGTCGAGTCCAGGTGGTCCTTACAGCGGCTTCGCGCATCGCCTTCTGGGCGTACGCGTGCAGCCGATCGCGTGGGATCAGTCCCGCACCGACCACGGTCTGCCACAGCAGGTAGGCGAACGACGGATCCGGGACGGGGACGGTGTCCATCAGGTGCCGTACCAGCGAAGCCCACTCGTCCGGGATCTCGCTGAGCACGGCGAGGCGGGCTCGCACATCCTCACCGCGCTTGGTGTCGTGGGTCGACAGCGTCGTCATGCCCAGCGGGAATGCCAGCTGGCGATGCTGTTGCGCGTCGTGGAACGCCTCTGGCAACAGTCCGAACCGGGCTGGATCTCCGCCGACCTCGTTGAGCGCGATGAATCGCGTGTACCGGTAATAGGCGGTGTCCTCGACTCCCTTGGCCATCACCGCGCCGGACGTCTGCTGGAACCGGGTGCACATCTCGTCAGCCGGATCCGCCAGCCTGGTCACGAGCGCGGAGATCGTGTCGCCGAGGTCGGGACGAGCGGACCGGGCGAGCTCGATCGCGGTGGCGAGGCGGTCGGCCCCCGCCGGCAGGTACGAGCGGTACACCGGGAACGCGACCAGCAGCTCGGCGAGCGCCTCGGCGGCCCGCGCGAGCTCAGGGGCGAGCCGGGCGATGCGCGCCACCTCGGCCCGCAAGATCGTCGATACAGCCAGCTGTTTGCCGCGCCGTACGTGTTCGTGGAAGTCCGCCGGGTCGGCCGTGAGATCGCGGTACAGGGTGTCGAACACCCCTTCGGCCGACGGGTCGAGGAACAGCCCGCACACCTCGGCGAGGGCGTCGTATCCGGTGGTTCCCTGCACCGGCCAGTCAGACGGCAGCTCCTCGCCCGGCTCGAGGATCTTCTCGACGACGATCCACGATGCCGGGCCCGACAGCGCGCGAAGCTGGGTGAGGTAGTCGAGCGGATCGGCCAAGCCGTCCGGATGATCGATCCGAACTCCGTTGACGCCGTCCTCGCGAAGCCACCTGCCGATCTGGGCGTGCGTCGCCGCGAACACCGCCTCGTCCTCGACTCTCAACCCGGCGAGCGACGTGACGGCGAAGAACCTCCGGTAGTTCTGTTCGGTGTCGGCCCGCCGGTAGTCGACGAGTTGGTAGTGCTGACGGTCGTGGACGTCGGTGGCCTCCCCGCCGGCCGCGAGTCCGGTGCCGGGCGCCACGGGGTAGCGATGTTCGAAGTAGTGCAGCTCGTCGTCCACGATCTCGAGCTGCGACGGGCTGAAGTCGTCGCCCAGGATCGGGATGAGGACGCGCCCGGCTGACCAGTCGATGTCGAACCATCGGGCGAACTCCGACTCTTGCCCGAACCGCAGCACATCCCACCACGCGGCGTTCTGCCGGGCGTCCCCGACGCCTGTGTGGTTCGGGACGATGTCGACGATGACCTGCAGAGCTCGGGATCGAGCTCCCGCCAGTAGCCGCGTCCATCCGTCGAGGCCGCCACGTTGGCTGTCGATCGAGTCGTACGCCACGACGTCGTAGCCGTGATCGGATCCGCGCTCGGACGGTAGCAGCGGGGACAGGTACACCGCTCCGGCACCGAGAGTGGCCAGGTAGTCGCAGCTGATCGCGGCGGCGTAGAGGCTGAAGGACGGACGCACCTGGAGCCGATAGGTCGAAGTCGGTGCCGGCACGTCAGCTCACCCCGCGCAGGACCACGAGCGCGCGAGAGGCCACGGGCACGGCTTCGCCGGCTTCGACGGTCATGCCTTCGCGGTTGGCGAGATCCGCGGTGTCGAGTTCGATCTGCCAGGCAGGGGCGTACTCCGGGCCGGGCAGCCGGAACTCGATTGCCTCGTCGTGGGCGCTGAAGCAGAGCAGGAACGAGTCATCGACGACACGTTGGCCCCGCCCGTCGGTGGACGGGATGCCCTGACCGTTCAGGTAGACGGCGATCGAGCGCCCGAAGCCGGACTCCCAGTCCTCCTCGGTCATCTCCGTGCCGTCGGGCGTGAACCACTCGATGTCGGGCAACGTGTCGTGCCCCTTGCGGCGGACCGGGCGCCCGTCGAAGAAGCGGCGTCGCCGGAACACCGGGTGGCTTCGCCGGAGTTCGGCGACCCGGCGAGCGAACGCGAGCATGTCGACGTCGATGTGCTCCCAGTCCATCCAGGTCGACTCGTTGTCCTGGCAGTAGCCGTTGTTGTTGCCGTGCTGCGTCCGGCCGATCTCGTCGCCGTGCGCGATCATCGGCACGCCTTGCGAGACGAACAGCGTGGCGAGGACGTTGCGCCGCTGCTGGGCCCGCAGTGCGACGATGCCGGGATCGTCGGTGGGTCCCTCGACACCGCAGTTCCAGGACCGGTTGTGACTCTCGCCGTCGGTGTTGTCGTCGAGGTTGTCCTCGTTGTGCTTCTCGTTGTAGCTCACCAGATCGAGCAGGGTGAAGCCGTCGTGGGCGGTCACGAAGTTGATGCTGGCGGCGGGCCGGCGACCTGACGACTCGTAGAGGTCGGCCGAGCCGGTGATCCGCGCGGCGAACTCGCCGATCGTCGAGGGTTCGCCCCGCCAGAAGTCGCGGACGGTGTCGCGGTACTTGCCGTTCCATTCGGTCCACTGCGGCGGAAAGTTGCCTACCTGGTATCCGCCCGGGCCGACGTCCCAGGGTTCGGCGATGAGCTTCACCTGGCTCACGACCGGATCCTGCTGGACGAGCTCGAAGAAGCTGGAGAGCCGGTCCACGTCGTAGAACTCCCGAGCCAGCGTGGCGGCGAGGTCGAAGCGGAATCCGTCGACGTGCATCTCCGTGACCCAGTAGCGCAGTGAGTCCATGATCAGCTGCAGGGCGTGTGGATGGCGCACGTTCAGGGTGTTGCCCGTTCCGGTGTAGTCCACGTAGTGCTGGGGGCTGTCGTCGACGAGCCGGTAGTAGGCCGCGTTGTCGATGCCGCGGAACGACAGGGTCGGGCCGAGGTGGTTGCCCTCGCCCGTGTGGTTGTAGACGACGTCGAGGATGACTTCGATGTCGGCCTCGTGCAGGGTTCGCACCATCGCCTTGAACTCCTGCACCTGGCTGCCCGGTGACGCGCCCGACGCGTACTTGAAGTCCGGCGCCAGGAAGCTGATCGTGTTGTAGCCCCAGTAGTTCGACAACCCCTTCTCGATGAGTGTCGAGTCGTTGACGAAGTGGTGCACCGGCATCAGTTCGATGGCAGTGACTCCGAGCTCCCTGAGGTGCTCGACGATGACCGGGTGGGCGATGCCCGCGTACGTCCCCCGAAGGGCCTCTGGCACCTCCGGGTGTCGCGAGGTCATGCCCTTGATGTGCGCCTCGTAGATGACCGACTCGGCGTACGGATGCTTCGGCGGCCGGTCGACGCCCCAATCGAAGAACGGGTTGATCACGACGCACTTGGGCATGTGCTCGGCCGAGTCGGCGTCGTTGTGACTGTCAGGATCGCCGAAGTGGTAGCTGAACAGCGACTCGTGCCAGTCGACAAGGCCGTCGATGGCCTTGGCGTAGGGATCGAGCAGGAGTTTGGCCGGGTTGCACCGAAGACCGCGCGCTGGGTCGTTCGGGCCGTGCACGCGGTAGCCGTAGTGCTGGCCCGGATTGACGCCTGGCAGGAAGGCGTGCCAGACGAAGCCGTCGACCTCGGGCAGGTCGACGCGCGTCTCGGCACCGTCGGCGTCGAACAGGCAGAGCTGTACTCGCTCGGCGACTTCGCTGAACACTGCGAAGTTCGTCCCGGAGCCGTCGTAGCTGGCGCCCAGTGGGTAGGCGCTTCCGGGCCAGACTTCCATGCTCCTCCTCGTCGGCTATGCCGACCGTCGTGGACACGGCGGTGTCGGTGTCAGTCGAGAAGTTCGGCGCCCTCGAGCCGGGCCGCGTATTCGGGGTCGTCGACCGATTCGGCGGGGATCGAGCCGAGCGGGCCGGGCGTGGCGTCGACGACGTCTCTCGGCCAAAGGTAGAGCACGGTCGCGGCGGTCGCGCACACGGCGGCGGCCAGCGCCAGCCAGAGGGCCGGGCCGACGGCCATGTGGATCGTCGGCTGCGGGGAAGCCACGTCACCGGACGCCGGGTTGGCGCCGAGCTGTGCCGCCTGGCGATTGGCGGCTCGGTACTGCGAGAACGCGCCGTCGATCATCAGCCAGGTTGCGCTGCTCAGGCCCGCCAGGATGCACGGTGGCGCGACCGCGTGGGCCGCGATGGCGATGCCCGGGCGCGTGGCGTGGGTCCGTCGTAGCCCTCGCCAGGCCGCGACGACGACGAGGACGGCCAGCACGACGGCCGTCGCGACGAATGCGGCGCCGATGCGGACGCCGTGCGCGCCGAACGTGGGCTCGCCCCCGATGACGGGCGTTCGGCCCCAGCCGTCGACGCTGAAGCGCTGTCCGGTGCCATCGGGAGCCTGATACGAGGCGGAGTACACGAGCCGGAACGGAGCGGCCGCGCAGAACGCGGCCGCGGCACTCCAGCCGAGGAGCGGTCCGCCCACGTACAGCGCGTTCGCGCGCAGCCGGGCGGTACGAGTCGGGGGCGGCGGGGCGTCGGTGGGTGCGTAGACCGGCGGGTCGACGAACTCCACTTCGGGCCGCATCATGACTGAATCATGCCCCGACACCGGGATGGCGGCTCAGGTTGTCGGACCCGCCTCGTACCGTGGACGTCGTGAGAGTGCTCAGCGACATCGTCCCCACCACCGGCAAGTTCGAGGTCATCGCCGACTTCGAGCCCGCCGGTGACCAGCCGGCTGCCATCGCCGAGCTCGAGCAGCGCATCCGCGCGGGCGAGAAGGACATCGTGCTGCTCGGTGCCACCGGCACCGGCAAGTCGGCCACCGCGGCGTGGCTGATCGAGAAGCTGCAGCGCCCGACGCTGATCATGGCGCCGAACAAGACGCTGGCGGCGCAGTTGGCCAACGAGCTGCGCGAGATGCTGCCGAACAACGCCGTCGAGTACTTCGTCAGCTACTACGACTACTACCAGCCCGAGGCGTACGTCCCCCAGACCGACACCTACATCGAGAAGGACAGCTCGGTGAACTCCGAGGTCGAGCGGCTTCGGCACTCGGCCACGATGTCCTTGCTCACCCGCCGCGACGTCGTGGTGGTCGCCACCGTGTCGTGCATCTACGGCTTGGGCACGCCGCAGGAGTACGTCGACCGGTCGGTTCGGCTGCACGCGGGGCAAGAGATCGGCCGCGAGGTCATCCTGCGTGGGCTCGTCGACGTGCAGTACAGCCGAAACGACCTGTCGTTCACGCGCGGCACGTTTCGCGTGCGCGGCGACACGGTCGAGATCTTCCCGATGTACGAGGAGCTTGCGATCCGCGTCGAGATGTTCGGTGACGAGATCGAGCGTTTGTACTACCTGCATCCACTCACCGGCGAGGTTGTGCGCGAGGTCGACGAGGTGTTCGTCTTCCCCGCGACGCACTATGCGGCCGGCCCAGAACGCATGGAGCGGGCTATCCGCGGCATCGAGGCCGAACTCGCCGCACGACTGGCTGAACTCGAGTCGCAGAACAAGCTGCTCGAGGCCCAGCGGCTTCGCATGCGCACCGCCTACGACATCGAGATGATGCGCCAGGTCGGCTTCTGCTCGGGCATCGAGAACTACTCCCTGCACATCGACGGGCGCGAGCGCGGCAGCGCGCCGAACTGCCTGCTCGACTACTTTCCCGAGGACTTCCTGCTCGTCATCGACGAGTCCCACGTCACGGTCCCGCAGACCGGCGGCATGTACGAAGGTGACATGTCGCGCAAGCGAATGCTCGTCGAGCACGGCTTCCGGTTGCCGTCGGCGATGGACAACCGGCCGTTGAAGTTCGAGGAGTTCGTCGATCGAATCGGCCAGACGGTGTACCTCTCCGCGACGCCCGGGACGTACGAGCTGGGGCGCACCAAGGGCGAGTTCGTCGAGCAGGTCATCCGGCCGACGGGGCTGATCGACCCCGAGGTCGTCGTGAAGCCGACGAAGGGCCAGATCGACGATCTGGTGCACGAGATCCGTGAGCGGGCCGAGCGAAACGAACGTGTCCTCGTGACGACGCTGACGAAGAAGATGTCCGAGGACCTCACCGACTATCTGCTCGAACTGGGCATTCGGGTGCGCTACCTGCACTCCGAGGTCGACACCCTGCGCCGTATCGAACTGCTGCGCGAGCTACGCATGGGCGAGTTCGACGTGCTCGTCGGCATCAACCTGCTTCGCGAGGGTCTCGACCTGCCTGAGGTGTCGTTGGTCTCGATCCTCGATGCCGACAAGGAGGGCTTCCTGCGCTCGGGCACGTCGCTCATCCAGACCATCGGCCGCGCTGCCCGCAACGTGTCGGGGCAGGTTCACATGTACGCCGACACGATCACCCCGTCCATGCAGAAGGCCATCGACGAGACGAACCGGCGCCGCGAGAAGCAGGTCGAGTACAACCGCCAGAAGGGCGTCGACCCGCAGCCGCTTCGCAAGCGGATCGCCGACATCACCGACATGCTCAGCCGTGAGGCTGCCGACACCGAACAGCTACTCGGCTCGACGCCGATGGGAGGCTCAGGGCGCTCGCAGTCGCGCGGCAAGTCGGCGGTGCCGGGCCGTGGCGGGCGCGGCGTGTCGCCAGGGGTCGTCGGAGTCGGCGCCCACGCAGCGGGTGGGCTCGACATCAGCGAGATGCCTCGCGCACAGCTGGCCGACCTCATCCAGCAGCTCAACGACCAGATGCTCGGCGCGGCGCGCGAGCTGCAGTTCGAGGTTGCCGCCCGAGTCCGGGACGAGATCACCGAACTCAAGAAGGAACTGCGCGGCATGGACGCCGCCGGCGTGGGCCGCTAGCCGATCGACTGCCGGTGCCGCTGGTGGATCACGTTTTCCCCCCGGTGTGACGGGTTCGCCCGCGGCAACCGGTCAGCAGCGGTGAAGAGGTGATCGATTCACGTGGCGAGCCTGCCGGTCGGCCCGCCGCCCGCCGCTGTCAGCCGTCAGCCGTCAGCCGTCAGTGACGCTGAGCGTCGTCGGCAGGCCGACGAAGCGACCGATGTCGTCGATCTCGGCGTCCAACGCGCTTCTGGCCGCCCTCGACAGAGGCACGAAGGCCGTCACCTCGATCCGCGCCGCGTTGGGCCGCCGCACCAGCCTCCACATGCCGACCACCCGGCCGTCGAGGAGGACGGTCGGCCGGATCACGCCGCCCACGTACTCCGCCGGCCGGTACGCCGCGTCGATGATCAGGTCGCGGTCGCGGTAACCCACCAGATAGTTGTCGTACCCGGCGATCAAGCGCAGGCCGCGCTGTGGTTCGACGGCGCCCAGGGTGAAGCCGGCACGTCCGGCCACATCCACCGGCGTCAGCTCGTCGCGAATCAGAGACACGGCCCGTCCGGACGCCATGCCCGACCAGGTCGTGAAGTCAGCAGGCGTGGCAGGGGAGAAGGCCCTGAAGAATCGACGGGCCAGCTCGGCGAGCGCGTCGTCACCCTGCGGCCCTGCCGGCGCGTCGGGCAGCCACGCGTCGAGCAGCGCGAACGTCGCGTCCCGGCCACGGTCCGCGCCCCGGCACAACAGGCCGACCCCGGTGGCGTGCAGCAGCACGTGCGACGGAGCCTGGTCCGCCCGATCGACGACGACGCCCCGCTCGGCGAGGCGGTCCATGATCTCGCCGCGGGTCAGAGGCCCGTCAGCGAGCACGGCCGGAAGCTCGCCGACGGTCCGCGACAGCAGGTCGCCGGTGAGGCCTAGGTCCAGCCATCGCTTGCGGAACTTGCGTGCGAACGACGGGCCGATGATCGCCGTCAGCCAGCGCACGTCATCAGCCGCGACCAGGTGGATCGTCGCGCGCATCAGCCAGGTCCGGACGACCGTCCGGTCGGTGTCGATCGCATGCCGCATGTCGGCCTCGGTCACGCCCCGTGCTCGGGCGCGGATGCCCAGTCGGCACGCCTGGGCATCCTGCGCCTGGATGGCGGTCGTCAAGGCCGCTGCCTGCTCGACGTTCCGTGCACGCCGATCGACGAACCCGTGTCGTGCGATTCGTTCGGCCACCACTGGATGGACGGGCGCACGCATGGCCCGATTGTCGCCGATGCGATGATCGGTCGATGACCACCTGCCGCTGGCGTCTGCCGATCCACGCGTGAGGCAGGCGAAGCGGCCGCAACGGCGGCGATCCACACGCTGGCTGGTTGCGTTGGCCGTTCTCCTCGGGCTCGCGGCCGGCGCCGACCGGATCTCGGTCCTGGTCGCCGAGCACACCGTGGCCGCGAAGATCCGCTCCTCGGAGCGACTCGAGAGCACTCCGACGGTGCACATCGCCGGCTTTCCCTTCCTCGCCCAGCTGATCGGACAGACGCTCGACGAGGTCGACCTGACGGTGCGGAACTTCGCCGCGGGCAGTCCAGGGCACGTCGTGCAGATCGCGCGCCTGGCGGTGCAGCTTCGCCGGGTGCACCTGATGCGGTCCTACTCGGCGGCGCGGGCCGAGACCGCCACCGCAACGGCCCTGATCTCCTACCCCGCCCTGTCGGGCGTACTCGGGGTCGACCTGCGCTACGGCGGCGCAAGCACCGACGGCCTGGGGCGGGTCGAGGCGGTGACCTCGACGTCGATCCTCGGTCAGCCGGTGTCGGGCACGGCCAGCGCCGAGGTCCGCGTGTCGACCGCCAACGTGCTGAGCTTCGTCAATCCGCGTGCCGTGATCGAGGGTGCGTCGGTGCCTCAGGTGGTCGTCGGTGCCCTGACCGCGGTGTTCGGCAACTCGATAGCGCTCGGCCGCCTGCCGTTCGGGCTGGTGCTGGAGTCGGTGCGGGCGACGTCGGCGGGCGTCTCGGTGGTGTTGACCGGCACGAACCTGACCTACGGCTGATCGGGGCCCGGAGCGGGCACGCCCGCAACGTAACGACCCGCCGACTTGGTTGCACGGCGCTGTTGCATGTGCAACTTCATGCCGCGGGGCCGTCTCTCGCCAACCCGCCCGCCTCGAATCCGCGTTCATCTGAATGACCTCTCCATGTAATGACGGTGGGTCAGGTCCGGATGGACCGCCATGGTCGGCCGGCGTCCGGCT
>Ga0209014_10000650_pt1 | contig 20319 bp, 28 predicted proteins | sample BarGraNGADG00212_FD_184491 | JGI IMG/M metagenome (GOLD analysis project Ga0209014, IMG submission 184491) | Arctic peat soil microbial communities from Barrow, Alaska - Barrow Graham LP Ref core NGADG0002-212 (SPAdes) (version 2) | ecosystem: Environmental > Terrestrial > Soil > Wetlands >...
AGCGCGTGCTGCGCGACAGGAGCTTCACGCACACCGTGCCTGACCTGCCCGGTTATGGGCGCTCGGCGTGGCCCGAACCGCCGCTCGGGCTGGACGCTCTGGCGGACCAGCTGACCACCTGGTTGGCCGGCTTTCCGACGCCGCCTGTGCTGGTCGGCCACTCGATGGGCGGAGTGCTGGCCGTGCTCGTCGCCGACACGTCTCCGTCGGTAGTGAAGGCGATCGTCAACGTCGAAGGCAACGTATCGCTCGACGACTGCTTCCTGAGCGGCCGCATCGCGGCGTGGGACGATTCGAGCTACGCGACCGATGGCCACGAAGCAATCGCGCGGCACATTCACTCGCTCGCTGTGGACGGGACGCCGGAGAGCTTCCATTACGCGGCGTTCCGATTCGCAGACCCAGCATCGACCCACCGACACGCCAGGGATCTCGTTGAACTGTCCGCCACCGAGTCGATGGCCGAGCGGATGGCAGCGCTGACCGTCCCGTGCGTCTTCGTGGCTGGCGTCCCTCGAGGTATCGCGCCGCGCTCGCTGGAGCTGCTCGATACCCATGGGGTGCGAACCGTGCGCGTCGAACCCTGTGGCCACTGGGTCTACTGGGATCAGCCGGCCGTGTGCGCGGAGGTCGTTGCCGGGCTGGCCTGAACGGGCGCGCTTGCGCCTCAACAGCGTCGCGCTGACGCACGACTATGCTTCGGCGACCACTCGGCTCTGTCGTCTCGCCGGAGGTCTCAGGTGTCTCTCGTCCGCCGTTCGGTCTTCATTCTCGGCGCCATCACCGTTCTCATCGTTGGCGCTGCGCCGGCGAGCGCTCGCTCCGCTGACAAGCTCGTCATTGCCGAGGTGCGCATGGCGCCGCGGGCGGCGGCGACGCGCGACAGCACGGTTGGCATTGCGCCGCCGCCCTGCCAGGACAGGGCGTTCAACACGCTCGGGGGCAAGCAGGCGGGCACGTACAAGTGGTCGTTCAAGCAGACGAGCACACCGTCCGGCCTCGGCCGTTCGGCCGTTGCGGCCGTGCTCAAGAGGTCCTTCAACAACGTCACCGGTGAGAACAACGACTGCGGCCGAGCGGACACCGTCAGTGCCACGAGCAAGTACCTGGGCACGACCAGCCGCGCGCCCAACTGCAACAACCGTGACGGCCACAACGTCGTCGGCTTCGCCAAGCTCGACCCCGGCACGCTCGCGGTCACCTGCTACTGGATCAGCGCCGGCAAGATCGTCGAAGCGGACATGAAGATCACGACGCGCGAGTCGTGGGCGCTTTCGTTGGCTACGTGCCATGGCAATATGCCCATGCTGGAGGCGACGATCACCCACGAGGCTGGCCACGTTTTCGGGCTCGATCACGTCGGCGAGAATCGTCACGGGCGGCTGACCATGAGCCCGTATATCGACGGGCCGTGCGAGAACAACGAGGCGACGCTGGGCCTGGGCGACATGCTCGGCCTCGAGTCGCTCTACTGATCCGGCCCATTACGAACGCTCACTTTGACGCGGAGACGCTCCGCTTCCTGGACGCCGCCAAAGAGGTAAAGGTCGAGACCGTTCGGCCGGACGGCAGCCGGCGGCGGACGGTGATCTGGATCATGGTCGATGGCGAGGATGTCTTCGTCAGGTCGTGGAAGGGCGACCGCGGCTTCTGGTATCAGTCGGCGGCGGAGCCCCACGCGGAGGTCGCCCTGATCATCAATCGCCGCCGCGTGGCCGTGAGCGTCCACGACGCGACCGACGATGAATCCGTCGCACGGTGCAGCGAGCAGCTCCGGCGCAAGTACGCGCGCAGCCAGTCACTGGCGGGCATGCTCCGACCGGAGGTCCTGGGCACGACGCTGCGCCTCGAGCCGATCCCAACGCGGGCGCGATGAGCCTCGAGCTTCGCGAAGTCCCGGACCTCCCAGACCCGAACATCCGACCACCCACGGTTGCCCAGTCGACAGATCCATTCGCTGCGCTGCGCATCGGTCACCTGATCGCCCGCCTGCCACGCGGGGTCCCCGTGCGCATCCGCGACGTGGTCGATCGACTCAACGTCGACTACCTCGATTGGTCGTTCTCCCGCTCCGTAGTCATCGCGACCGCGGTCCAGTTGCAGTCGAACTGGCTGGCCGACTTCCGCACGTCGGTCGGCTTCGCGCTGACTGACGGGGAGCGCGGCGAGGAGCTCTTGGTCGAGGACAGCCCGCGCGCAGGGCCGTGGCTGGTGCGCCAGGTCGAGCGGCTCGCGGCCGAGTGTCGCGAGCAGCTGGCCGCGTTCGCGCGCGAAGAATCGGACCTCGCCTAGGTCGTCATTGCCTCATAGGTGCCGCGCAGCGCCTCGGTCTCGACGCTGCGGTCGGCGGCCCAGCGGTTTGTGAAGAAGACGAACACGAGCCGCGCGTCAGGGTCGATCCACAATCGGGTCCCGCTGGCGCCGCCGTGGGAGATGACGTTGGGCGATCCGGGGCCGTCGCGCATCAGCGTCGGCTTGCCCCAACCAAGGCCGTGGTGGACGTGGCGTTCCTCACCGTCAGATTCGCCCGGCAGGCCGCGCGTGTGGTCCTCGCCCATGAGGGCAATCGACTTCGCGGCCAGCGGCTGAGGGCGGTCGGCGACCACGCGCGGCCGTAGCAGCGCCGCGCCAAACCGGGCCAGGTCGTCGAGCGTGCCGAACAGTCCGCCGCCCGGCAGGGCCGCGCGGGCCATGTAGCGCAGGACGAGGAACCGCTTCAGGAACGAGTCGACGCCCACGCCGTGAACGGCGACGATCGGCCGGCCCGCGCGGCGCGGATCGAACGTCGTGTGCATGTCCAGCGGTCGCTGTAGCCGCGAGTCCAGAAACTCCACATAGCCCATGCCCGTGACGCGCTCGATGATCAGCGTCAGCAGGTAGAACGACGCCGAGCAGTACTCCCAGCGCGTGCCCGGCTCGAAATGCAGCGGCGACTCGATCACCATGCTCGCCATCTGTGCCGCACCCAGGCGTTTGCGCGCGATGAACCCCGGATCCAGGTCGGCGACGCCCGACGTGTGCGTCATGACGTGCCATGGCGTGATCTTCTCGTGTCCGCCGCCAGCGAGGCGCGGGTCAAAATCAGCGATCGGCTGGTGCAGCCCAACGAGGCCGTCCTCGACGAGCTGCATGAACGCGGTCGAGACGATCGGCTTGGTCACCGACGCGAGGAAGAAGTTGCTGTCAACGTCGATCGGCTTGCGCTCAGAGCTGAACGCGGCCTTGCGGATCATGCCGTCGGCGTCGCCGACGGCAAGCGCGGCCGCGGGCAAAGCGCCGTCCGCAACCCGGCGGGACAGGCGCTCGAATACGCCGTCCAGTCGCGCCGGGTCAGCGCGCAGGAGGTCGGCGGACAACGCCCGCTCGGAAACCGCGGTCACCGTGTGACCATAGCCGCGAATGACGCGAAATGAGTTGATCGAGCGGACCCAGCGCCTCGTTGCGGAGGGGGAGCGGCTCCAGAAGCAGCCCGGCCTGCACGCACTGCGCACCTGGCTCCAGCTGTCGGACGAGCTCCTTTCGGTGGCGTGGGGCTCGATGGACCGTTACCACCTGGTCTGGCTGTCGGTCGGCCGCTCAAACGACGTCCGTGGCCGGCGAATGTCGGCCGAGGAAGAGTCGGAGTACGTCAGGGGAGTGGCGTCGCAGAAGACCGCGGCGCTGCAGATGAGCCTGAAGGCCGCCCAGGACAACATGCCCTTCCTGGGCGATACCGGCGACTAGCCGGGCAGCGTTCGCCTCGCTAGATGCGCGTGGCGCATCGCGCGACGGCAATTGCCTGGGCAAAGTCCGCACACAACGCTGATAGCGATGAGGTTTGCCCAGAGAAACGGCCGGGTGCGAACCGCTGCCCGCATCAGCCGCGCAACCGGACAGGCAGCGGACGCTAGATCCGCCTGATCTCGTCGAGTGGCACGACGAAGACCGTCGCGCCGCCGTGGGTCACCTCGGCCGGGATCCAGTTCGCGCCGAACGCGCCCAGCGGCTCGGCCGGCAGCGACTCGGTCCGCGATTGGCAGTTCTCTTCGATGAGGTGCATCGCCGCGTCGACCTGGTCGTCCTCGACGCCGATGTAGAGCATCGCGTTGCGCGCCTGGAGAAATCCGCCGCGGCTCAGGACCTCGGTCACGCGCAGCTCGGCGCCGCGCAGCGCCTCGACGAGTTGGCCAGCATCCTGGGCGTGGACGACAGCGATCAGCAGCTTGGGCACGTCTCTCCTCTCCCCCCAATCATCGCGCGCCGCGCCACGCCATGAGGGCCATCAGCGCCAAGGCGATGACGTGGATGAAGCGGACGATGTCCAGGCCCAGGAAATAGTCAACGAAACCGCCCACGGTGACGCGCTCGCTGAGCGGAGTCGCGGCCTGCGGCAAGAGCGCCTGGCTGATCACGAAGGCGAGGAAGAGGGCACCGACCCACGCTATAACGGCAAGCACAACCGCGGTCCATTGCAACGCTTTGAGGGTTTGGTGCTCCCGACCCGACCACGATCCGTACGCGATGCCGTTGCCGATCAGCCAGCCACCGACGAAGCCGATGACCAGCAGCCCAAGCGAGAACTCGAACGGTTCGCTGAGCACGCCGTAGACGACGGTGGTGACGATCGCCGCGACGATTCCGAAGGTGATTCCGCGGGCTGCTGAAGCTCCGTTCACACCCGATAGACTAGGTCGCCGGATGCACCACCCCGCCCTTGGGCTGCCGCCCGACGACCCGACCGCTGGCTTGCCCGCCGCTGCCGCCAGCCTGCGCGCCAGCCGCGAGCGGCTGGCGCGCGTCGCGCTCCAGGAGACGACCCGCCTCGCGCCCGGGTTCGATGAGCGCTACGACGAGCGGATGCTGCGGCTGATGCTGCGCGACTACGACCGGCACATCGAGCAGCTGGCTCGCGCGCTCGAGACCGGCGATGACGGCTATGTCGTCAACTACGGCGAGTGGCTCGTGCCCATCTATCGCAGCCGGCACATCCCGATGCTGGATTTCATCGCGATGCTCGCCGGTCTGCGCGACGCCTGCGCCGCCGTGCTGACCCCCGACGAGAACGAGGCGGCGCTGGCGCTCTTCGCGCGTTGGAACGACAAGCTCAAGGCCCACGGCCGTCTGCCCGGCGATCACAAGGGCAACCCAGTCATCCGCTTCTTCTTCAAGGGCGCCGGCATCGGCGACGACAAATGGATCTGACGCAGTGACCATCAAGTGGGTCAAGGTCGACCCGCTCGTGATGAACGGCGAGCCGTTCTGCTACGGCACGCGCCTGACGGTGCGCAACATTCTCGAGATGCGCGTCAACGGCCTGTCCCCCGCGGACATGCTGGCGCAGAACCCTGAGCTTCGCCGCGTTGGCATCGCCGAGGCGTTCCGATACGCCGCTGACAACAAGGCGCGCTACGGCGACTTTTTCGAGCCGGACGGCACATTGCGCGGTGCGGGTTTCTCGGCCGACGATGCGACTCGGCTCCCGGAGAGTTTGCGCAGCCTGACGGGAGTCGTCGTCAGCTAGCACTGACCACAACCGGGCTGCGCGGCTCGTCAAGGGAAAGTGATGCGGCGATCTGCCCTCGTCGTCCTGTCCATCCTGTCGGTGTCGTGCAGCTCCTTGCTCGCGACTCCCGAACCGACTGGCCTCTCATCCGCTCCGCCGTCATCCATGCCGAGCGCGCCCGCCACCGCAGTTGCAACGTTCAGCGCAACGGCTTCAGCGACTGCTACCCCTCCGACGGCTCAAGAAACGTCGCCATCTCCGAGTCTCATGGCCCCGCCAACTCTCTACGTCAGGACCTGGTCGCTGGACCTCGTCGTCGACAGCGATTCGCAATGCAGCGACCGGCCAGACTGTGTCACGGCGTACGTCGGCATTCAGCCAATGGACCCGCCGGGACCCGCACAGGAGTGGCCGGTCAACGGCATTCCAGGGCCGGGGACCGGCGCTACGCTCTCGTACGACATGCCACGGAGTTGGCCATTCGGCGCATATCGGCTATTTGCGCACGCCGAACGAGCAGCAATGTCGAGCATCCCCGCCTCCCCATCGATATCCACGGTCGCCTGGTGTGACCAGTACGTCGACGTCACCAGATGACCGAATCTCATCGCTGAAGCTTCCTGTCGATTACGTCGGCGCCTTCGCAGCGTTTGGCGAAGCCGCCGCGTTCATGAATCGCTACAGCATCTACCTCGCTGATCTCGCCACCGGAAGCGTCGGAAAGATCGGAGACAGCAATGGGAGCTACGGCCTCGAGGGCTTCGCCTTCGATGGCGAGGCCGCGTACTGGCTAAAGAACACGAAGCAAACAACTCCGGATCTCGTCCCCTGTCTCCGCAACGGACCGATCACCTGGCAGCTATTCCGCCTCGACGTCTCGACCCGCCAGACACAGACCCTTCGGTCCGGAGTCCAGAAACAGGATGTTGATTGCGGTCCGCTGCCAGTCATTTTCGACGTGGATGCCGACACGCTAGCTGTCGCCCACGAAGCCGACGCCAGTCCTGGGTGGGACATTGACCTGACGTCTATCGCGAACGGAGCGCTAGTGCGGACGATCCACACGGATCTGCCTGTCCAATCGGTCTCGGTCTCCGGCGGTGACGTGGCGTTCGTGGTCGGGACATACAAGGACGTCCTGAGCTTTGGGGATCCCGGCGGCGACTACGGGCCGACGCCGGCATTCGTCGATACCAAGCTGATGTTTTCGGCAGCCTCGGACGGCACTTCACGGGCACTCGCCGATGACGCGTACTCGGTCGAGCTGGACGCCGGTCGCCTGATTTGGATGAAGGGACTCGACGAGAACGTGAGGCCGGTGCCTGGCGAGCTCATGACGTCGCTCGTTGATCCCTGGTCGCCGATCATCGTCAGCGACCTCAGGTTCCCCGACTATGCCGACGACGGAGCCTTGATCACGTGGTGGGGAGAAGGTCAGAACATCTGGCGCGCATCCGATCAAGCGGCGGCGCAGATCGGCCTTTCCTGGGATCCAAGCGAGATAGCCGACGGAACGGTGTCTGACGGCTGGTTGACGTGGCACGGCGGTCGAACCTCCGCCGACTCCGAGATCTACGGCCCCGATTACCTGTTCGGCATCCCGGTTGCCGACATTCCGCTTTGATGCGGCGAACTGCCCTCGTCGTTCCGGTTGCCGTCCTCGCCCTTGCCTGTGGCGGCATTCAGCGCACTCCCGCGCCGACTTTGCCGACGACAGCGGCAACGACGTCCCCGTCCCAGATCCCGAGCGCGTCGGCGAGTTCGGCGTCGATCCCGACACCTTCACCCACGGGAACGCCAAGGAGCACGCCAACCTACACAACGACACCATCGCCGACGCCAACGACGTTGCCAACTCCACCCACGCGAGAGACGCCGCGACCGTCGCCCACGCCCGACTGGTCCCGGTCGCCTGCAGCGCCCGAGACGGTCGTCGTCGATGGGGTGACCTGGCAGCGCCTGTACGCGGACTCGCTCCCGCCTGTTGACGCCATCGTGCTTGTCGGGCCAAGCGGCGGGCAGCTGCTGGCGATGGGAGTGGTCAGCTACTGCCCCACTTACTGCGTGTCGTCAGACTGGTTTCTCTTGACGAGTCCCGACGGCATCTCGTGGTCGGTCCTGGGCCAACTGCCCGGCGAGCCGAACTCGATCAGCACTGTGTTCGACAGCCAGTTCGGGTACTTCGCGGGCGGTTCTATCGAACCTGACGGCGTCGAGGGTCCCGTCGGCATCTGGTGGTCGAAGACCGGAGCCAATTGGACCTCACTTGCCGATGAGGACGCGTTTCAGCTAAACAATTGTCAGCGGGCCAGCCGCGGCCAGATTCTCAACTTCTATTCCACCGACAACGGATTAGCGGCGTCAGGCACCGGGACGTGGTTCTCTTCCGACGGAAAGCTTTGGCAGTGCGAGAGCGATCAACTCCTTTTCCAGGTCGCCGCCAGTAGCGGCGCCTATGCCGCGGCTGGAGAGTCCAGTGGCACACCAGCGCTGTGGAGCTCCACTGACGGTCTTAAGTGGACGGTTGCACAGACGTTGCCGACCGATGTCGGCGTAGCGGCCGTGGCCAAAGGATTCGTGGCCCTGTACGACAACTCTCCGATGACCACGGACGACCGGTTGACGTTCACCTCACCAGACGGCCAGAAGTGGTCTCAGCAGGAGTATCCATTCGGCCCAGATGAGGTCTCCGGACTCGCATCGGATGGCAACCGGGCCGCCGTTGTCGATCCACCCGGCGGCAAGTCAGGTCCTCCCGCGCCTGGCACTGTCTGGGTTTCGTCCTCAGATGGATCGAGCTGGACGAGCTATCAGTTGCCAACGGGCGACGGCGATGAAGTCGACGGCGGGGTGGCGCTGTTCGGCGACACCGTGGTCGTAAGCGGTGACGCCGGTCGCCATGGCTCTGTCCTATGGGTCGCCAAGATCCCGTGACCGTCAACCTGTGACTGACCACAATCCGGCGACACGACTCGTCAAAGGGAAGTGATGCGGCGAACTGCCCTCGTCGTCCTATCCACGCTCGCCCTGACTTCGTGCACGGCTCCTACGGCGCCATCTCCGTCTCCGGCTCAAACTCCCTCGCCGGGTGCGACGCCAACCTCTGTCGCGACGCCGTCCCAGGCATCGCCGTCCTCTGCGCCGATCATGCCTGGCTCATCCTTGCCATTCCAATACGCGTCACCGTCGCCGTCCGTCATCCAGACAGCTCCGCCAGGCTTGACCGAGATGCCGCTCGAGGTCCCCGCATATCTGATCGAGTCCGTCCCGGTGCGTGGGCAGGTCGATGCCGTTGCGCAGCGCGGAGAGTTCGTCTACGCGGCGGGCGACCAGGTCTACCTCGGGAGCATCGTCCAAGGCACGCGTTCGCTGTTCACGGCCGACGACGGTTACAAGGTGATGGGCGTCGACGAAGCTTGGAGTGATCAGGGTCCGCTCTACGGCTGGGCCGAGGGCAAGTACGACGCCGAGACGGGACGTGCTCCCTGCTCCGACGCAGGATCGGTCACCTGGCGCCTGTTCGCCAGTGACGGTTCGCAGACGCACCCGATCACCTCGGGCGTCAACTCGAGTCTTCGCGGATGCACTGCCGCGAAGCCGCTCTACGCGTTCGATGGCAACGAGGTCGCGTATGCCGTTGAAGCGCCGCGCGACGGGCATCCCAATGCATGGGCAATCCACGTCGTTAATGTCTTGACAGGAGCTTCGGACCGGAACATCGACACAGACGAAGACCTCTTCTCTCTCGATTTCGAGAACGGAATCGTCGTGTACACAGAAGGAACGCTGGACCCGAATGTCGACCCGAACAAAGAGTTCGGCACACGCCTGATGCTGTCGAGCCCCGACGAACAGCGTCCGCAGCAAATCGCCGCCGACGCCTACCACGTCTCGCTGTTCGAAGGCCGACTCGCGTGGGTCGCCGATCAGAGCTCGAGCCAGCGCGACGAAAACGCGCCCGGCCCGCAGATCATGACCGCCACCGTGTTCGACCTGACTCCACGTTCGCTTGGTCCCCTGAATGGGCCGCGCGGGCCGATTGCTGGCGGAGATCTGATCACATGGGTCGAGGCCGGTCAGATCGTCCTTGCCGATCCGAACCTCGGTGTCGAGTGGCGTGTGTCCGGGACAGGCGACGTCGACTCGGCCTGGGCGTCTTCCACCGATCAAATGCTGGACTGGGTCGTCGACAACGACGACGGCACGCAGACTCTCGACACGATCCCGCTGGCCAAGGCTCTGCCAGAGCTTCCCGAGCCAACAGAGCTTCCGTCACCGACGCCCAGCGCGACGCCTGCTCCGACCACCAGCCCTACGCCATCGCCATCGACTTCGGGGCCGCCCGCGGTCGCCGTCCGCCTGCCGTCCGACAAGATTCGCACAGTTCAGGCCTACGCCCGGGAGTTTGCACAGTCCGGTTCGCTGGTCGCATACGCCGACGGGACCGGTGTTGAGCTTGTCGACCTCGAGCAACAGTCGACAAAGGAGCTCTACCGCTTTGGCCCAGGTGAAGACACATCTGGGGTGGCAATGACCGCCAACACGGTGATCTGGACGGTCGATAAGTACGACACCTACGCCGGCCCGAGCGCTTCTTGCCCGTGGCAGGGCGACGTGTCGTGGACGATCAACGCATACGACCTCGCCACGAGCACAACGTCGGTTGTCGCGAGTGGTCGGCACACCAAAGTCGTCGTCTGCGGGGCGGAGCCGCCGCCGATCGCGATCTCTGGCGACCTGGTTGCCTACGGGCGCGAAGGAACTTCAGATGGTTGGACGATCGTGGTCCAGTCTCTGTCGACGGGCGAGGTCGTGAGGTCAATTGACACCGAGGGACGACTCGACGATGTCGCGCTTGACGGTCAGGACGTTGCGTACGACGAGGATTACTGGCCAGGCAGTCGATTGATGATCTCGACAGCAGCCGCTCCCGACCCTCAGTTCGTTATGAACGACGCCACAAGTATCTCGTTCGCGAGCGGTCGTCTGGCGTGGACCGCGGAAGGCGGCGACGGAGACGAGGTCTGGACAGCGACCGTTTCGGACCCGACGCCGGTCAAGGTCTCCAGTGACGACTATCAGCTGATCTTCGACGTACACACCGCCGACGGCTACGTGTCATACGCCACAAGCACTGGTGATTCCGGCATCGCACTGTGGGACGAGAGAACCGGCCGCCTCTACGAGCTGCTGGAACGCGACGCGTATCCAGACGACGTGGTTGTCGGAGGCGGTTGGATCGCCTGGTACGACCCGTTCGACACGAACCCGGCAATCCTGCAGGGTTTGCCGCTGTCGGAGGTGCCGCGCCTCGGCAAATAGGCCGTCGGTGCTACGATCTATATCCGACATGACCGATCAGATATCCGCCGACCCCACCGCTACGGCCGCGGCCGCCGCTCCTGCCTTTGACCCTCAGGCGCGCGCGACCGAGCTCGCGATCATGGATGCGCTGCGCGCCGTCGTGGACCCCGAGATCGGCATGAACGTCGTCGAGCTCGCGCTGATCAGGCAGATCATCCAGTCGCCGGAGCAGACCGAGGTCAAGATGATCCTGACCACGCCGTTCTGCCCGTACGCCGGCTCGATGATCCAGCAGGTCAAGGAGCAGGTCGAGTCGGTCGTGCAAAACGACGTCAAGATCACCCTGCTCGCCGAGCGCTGGGATCCGCGCGACGCAGGCCTCGTCTGGTAGGTCGGGCGCAAGGCGGTTAGTCGGCCGCCTATCCTGACCGCGTGACTTCGCGCCGGGACTCGATCAAGAACAGCGCGGTCGCGACAGGCAGGGGCGACGACGGCACGACCGGGCTCCTTTTCGGCGGTCGGATTTCCAAGGCCGACCCACGGACGGAGGCCTACGGCACGGTCGACGAAACAGTCGCTGCCCTGGGGATCGCGCGCGTTGAGCTCACCGACAACGGACTTTCCGATCTCGCGTCGCTGATCCTGCACCTGCAGCGCGAGCTGTTCGTCGTCGGCGCCGAGCTGGCGACCAACCCCGAGCACGCTGACCGACTCGTGGATGGCACCACGCGGGTGTCGGAGCAGATGCTCGCCTCGGTCGAGGCGGAGCTCGCGCGCTGGGAGTCAATGGTCATCATGCCGCGCGAGTTCATCATTCCGGGTGAGACGCGGGCTTCGGCCGCGCTCGAGGTCGCGCGCTCCGTTCTGCGCAGGGCGGAGCGTCGGATCGTCGCTCTTTCCGCCTCGCAGGCTTTTGGCGAGTGGCTGCTCCCGTACGTCAACCGTGTCGCGGACCTGCTCTGGGTTCTCGCGCGAGCCGCCGAGCAGGCCGAACACGTCGCTCCGACCAAACTCCATGGCTAAGAGCACAATTCGGCGCGACATGCGGTACCGACTTCCCGCGTTGGCCGCTTTCCTGGCTCTCGTCGCCTGCTTCGCGCTGGGCTGCGACAACATCGGGATCTCGGGGGACACGCCGACGCCACCGTCTGGCATCAAGGGGACCGTCGTTCTTGGCCCGACCTGCCCGGTCGGCGGGGATACGAGCCAGACGGGTGCGGTGCCGTCGGCATGCCTCACCCCGTTCGCCGCGCAGCTGGTCGTGCTCGATTCAGAGAACAAGGTCGTCAAGCGGCTCGCGGCGGGCAACGACGGCACGTTCCAGGTCGATCTTGATCCGGGCGACTACGTGATCGCGCCCGCGACGGGCACTGACTCCTACCCGATCGCCCAGCCGGTGTCAGTGACCGTGCCGCCAGGCCAGTACGTCACCGTCCAGATCAACTACGACACGGGCATCCGCTAGGCGTCACGGCGCGCGCCGTCGACCTACCACTGCTCCCAGTGGGCGAAGTCCTCGCGCGGGACCCACCCGCGCTTAAGCGAGCCTGAGCGCCTGTCGGCCAGCGGGTAGCCGACCGTGATCACGCCGATGGGCTGTTGGTCGGGCGGGATGCCCAGGTACGACCTCAGGTCCGTGTAATCCGCAAGACCGAGGAAGCCCGCGGCCATTCCCTCGTCGATTGCGGCGAGGTGGACGAGCAGCGCAGTCGCGCCGATGTCGGTGTACCAGTAGGGGATCGGCCAGTTGATCTCTGTGCCGTCCTCCTGGATCTTGTCCGCCTCCTGGTAGCGCCGGTGGTAGATCGCTTCGCTGACGGTCGGGATGAACAGCGCCGGCGCGCGGCTGACCCAGGCGTCGAAGCCCGCGGCCACGTAGGCCGGCTCCTCGCAGATCCCGGCGACGCGTTGCCGGCGCGCCGGCTCGGTGACGATCACGAGGCGCTGGCCCTGACTGAAACCGGCGCTCGGCGCGCGCTGGGCAGCAGCGGCGATCCGTTCGAGTGACTCGCGTGAAACCGGCTTGTCAGGGTCGTAATTGCGGACCATGCGCCGCCGGCGGACCACTTCGTTGAACTCCATTGGTCGAGGTTACTGCCGCGACGCCCACCGCGATTGCGCACGCCACGGGCCTGGTCTAGACTCAATCCTGACGTGATAACTCGGAATTCCCCCGTAGCCGAAGCCGAAGCTCTCGACTCGGTCGAGGTCGCAATCGACGCGGCCGTCAAGCAGCCGCGGTCGCGGAGCATCTTCCCCGGCACCGGCGCCGTGCATTTCTCCACGCGAGGCGAATACGGCGTGCGGATGATGGTCGAGCTTGCGCGTCACCACGGCGCCGGACCGGTCAGCCTCGCAGAGATGGCGGACCACGAGGCCCTGCCACGGCCATACCTCGAGCAGCTCGTCGTCAGCCTGCGTCAAGCTGGCCTCGTCCATTCCACAAGAGGCGCACATGGCGGCTACGAGCTCACGCGTGAGCCCAGCCAGGTCCGCATGGGCGAGGTGCTGCGTGCCCTCGAAGGCCCGATCGCGCCAATGGTCTGCGCCAGCGAAGATCCGTCACATGCGAGCATCTGCGATCGGACCGGCTACTGCAGCGTCAACCACCTGTGGATGACCGTCCAACGCGCGATCATCGGCGCGCTCGACTCGATCACCCTCGCCGATCTCGCGACGCCGAGGCCCAGCCACCCATTCCATTCGATGCCAATCTCGATCAGCCAACTGGCAAACACGACGGAGCCATGACCGACACACTTACCCAACCCGGCGCCACGACGCCCGACGCTAAGAGCGACGCCGACCGCACGCTTGTCATCCGCGACCTGCACGTCGTGCCCATCGCCGACAAGAAGCGCGAGATCCTGCGCGGCATCAACCTCGAGGTCCGCCAGGGCGAGATCCACGCGATCATGGGTCGCAACGGCTCGGGCAAGACGACGCTCGCCTACGCCCTCATGGGCCACCCGGGCTACCACGTGACGAAGGGTGAGGTGATCTGGAAGGGTCGCAACATCCTGACCCTCAGCGCCGACAAGCGCGCTCGGCTGGGCCTCTTCCTCGCCTTTCAGTACCCGACCGCCGTCCCGGGTCTGTCGATCGCGAGCTTCCTGCGCACGGCGCTCAACGCTCGCTCGCGACCGCTCGATTCGGAGCCGAGCCAGCAGCCGAACTACGACCCGTCCGACCCGACGCGCGGGGGAATCTCCATGGGCGACTACCGGCGCCTGCTGCGCGAGAAGATGTCTCTCCTCAAGCTCGAGGATTCCTTTGCTGCGCGCTACGTCAATGAGGGCTTTTCGGGCGGCGAGAAGAAGCGCCTCGAGATGCTCCAGATGGCCGTGCTCCAGCCGCAGATGGCGATCCTCGACGAGACCGACAGCGGCCTGGATATCGACGCGCTGCGCATCGTGGCCGAGGGCGTTAACGCCCAGCTCAACCCAGACCTGGGCGTGCTCCTGATCACGCACTACCAGCGCCTGCTCAACTACATCAAGCCCGACGTCGTCCACGTCCTGGCGCAGGGTCAGATCATTGCCACGGGCGGACGCGACCTTGCCCTGCGACTCGAGGAGGAGGGGTACGCTCCTATCCTGCGCGAAGCCGGCATGGAAGACGTCGACGACGAGCCCGAGGCGCCCGAGCCGGCGCAGTCACCCGCGCACTGATAAAGGAGCACAGCCAACGATGGCCATCGTCCGGCCGCTCGACCCGGTTGCCCTGCGGGCCGACTTCGCGATCTTCGAGCGTGAATTCCGTGGCCGTCAGCTGGCGTACCTCGACAGCGCCGCGACGAGCCTCAAGCCGCGCGTCGTCGCTGAGGCAATGAGCGGTTATTTGAACAACTACAGCGCCAACGTCCACCGCGGCATCTACGAGATCGGCGAAGAGGCGACCGCCGCCTACGAGGCGGCCCGGGCCACGATTGCTGCCTTCCTCGGCGCCAGGGACGCGCACGAGATCGTCATGGTGCGCAACGCGACCGAGGCGATCAACCTCGTCGCGTATTCGTGGGGCCGCAAGAACATCAAGCAGGCCGACACGATCGTGACCACGGAGATGGAGCACCACTCCAACCTGGTCCCGTGGCAGATGCTCGCGCAGGAGAAGGACGCCGACCTCGAGTTCGTGCCCTTCGACGACGAAGGCCGCCTGCTCCAGGACTCGTACGAGGTCCTGCTCCGGACGCACCCCAAGCTGGTTGCGTTCACGGCCGTGTCCAACGGCATCGGCACGATCAACCCGACGGCCGAAATGGTGCGCATGGCCCACGAGGCCGGCGCGCTCGTGCTCGTCGACGCGGCCCAGGCGGCCCCGCACGAGCCGGTCAACGTCCAGGAGCTGGACTGTGACTTCCTCGTGTTCTCGGGCCACAAGACGCTCGGTCCGCCAGGCTCAGGCGCGCTCTGGGCGCGACGCTCGATCCTCGACGAGATGCCGCCGTTCATGGGCGGTGGCGAGATGATCCGCGAGGTCAAGCTGCGCCACTCGACCTTCAACGAGGTGCCGTACCGCTTCGAGGCGGGCACGCCCGACGTGTCCGCGGCCATCGGCCTTGGCGCGGCGCTGGACTACCTGAGCAACATTGGCCTGGAGCACGTTCGGGCGCACGAGAAGGACCTCGTCGACTATGCGCTGGCCGTGCTGCCAGAACGCGTCCCGACGATCCGGATCCATGGGCCGCACACCAGCGCGGACCGCGCCGGCATCATCACCTTCAACCTGGCCGACGCTCACCCGCATGATGTCGCCACTCTCCTCGATCGTGAGGCCGTCGCGGTCCGTGCCGGCCATCACTGCACGATGCCGCTCCACCAGCGGCTCGGCGAGGAGGCCAGCGCGCGGGCCAGCTTCTACATCTACACCGACCGCGACGACATCGACCGCCTGGCCGAGGCGCTCAACAAGGTCGAGCGGCTCTTCGGCCCACGAAACTAGGAAACATGGACGACCTATACCGCGACGAGATCCTCGAGCACTACCGGAACCCGCACAACTTCGGCATCCTCGAGTCGCCGACCACGGCCAAGGAAGGGGCAAACCCGCTGTGCGGCGACCGCATCACGCTGATGCTCGGCATTGACGAAGAGGGCCGGGTCGAGGACGTGGCCTTCACCGGCCGTGGCTGCGCGATCAGCCAGGCGTCGGCGAGCATGCTCACTGACGAGATCAAGGGCAAGACGCTCGACGAGATCTCGCACATGGGCCGCCAGAATGTCCTCGACAACCTTGGCATCGAGATCAGCCCGGCACGGATGAAGTGCGCGATGCTGTCGCTCGACACGCTCCGCGACGCCACCAAGGACCGAGTGACCTGGTCCCAGAGCGATGAGGGCTGATCCGGTCCATGAGATCTCTCCGGCACAAGCCCAGGAGCTGATCGACAGGGGCGCTGCACTGCTCGATACACGCGAGCAGCACGAATGGCGCGCCGGGCATCTGGCAGGTGCGACCCTGCTGCCACCCGTCGAGGTCGCTGCGCGCGTCCGGGATGTCGTTCCCGACAAGCGCCAGCCGGTCGTCATCTACTGCGCCGCCGGCGCCCGCTCGTTGCGCGCGGCGTACACGCTCGCGCAGCTCGGCTACCAGGAGGTCTACTCGGTCGCCGGCGGCATTGGCCGCTGGAAGGCTGAAGATCGGCCGTGGGAGCTCCCGTTGAACACACCGGCGGGCGCGACCAATCCGCGCTACGCGCGCCACCTGGTCATGCCAGAGGTCGGCCCGGAGGGGCAGGCCAAGCTCCAGCAGGCGAAGGTGCTGTTCGTCGGTGCCGGTGGGCTTGGTTCGCCCGGCCTGCTCTACCTCGCCGCGGCGGGCGTGGGCACGATCGGTATCGTCGACTTCGACTCAGTCGACCTCTCGAACCTCCAGCGCCAGGTCGTCCACGCCGAGAACCGGATCGGCATGAAGAAGACCGAATCCGCGGCGATGACGATCAAGGCGCTCAACCCGGAAGTGAAGGTCGTCCAGTACGTCGAGATGCTGACCGACGCTAACGTCGACCGACTGATCCAGGGCTACGACCTGGTTATCGACGGCACGGACACGTTCGAGACGCGCTACACGCTCAACGACGCGGCCGTGCGCCACGCAATCCCGGTCGTTCACGCGTCGGTCTTCCGTTTCGAGGGGCAACTGACGGTGTTCGTGCCCTTCGAAGGGCCGTGCTACCGCTGCCTCTACCCGACGCCGCCGCCGCCTGAACTCGCCCCGGGCTGTTCTGTTGCGGGCGTCCTCGGCGTGGTGCCGGGCGTGATGGGCCTGCTCCAGGCTACAGAGGCGATCAAGGTCATCCTTGGCCTGGGCGACCCGCTCGTTGGCCGGCTCCTGATCTGGGACGCGCTCGACGGCACGTTCAGCGAGGTCAAGCTGCGCCGTGACCCGAGCTGCCCCGCGTGCGGCGTCGAGGCGCTTGCTCGGCAGGCCCAGACCGTGGATGCGGCCTTCGCCACGGCGTCGTGACGCGAGTCCGCCAGAAGGCTGTCGAGGCGCAGATATCCGCTGAGCTAATTCAGGCCGTGATCGCCGCGGCGCGCCGCGGCGTTCCCAACGAAGCGTGCGGATTGCTCGTCTCGGACCATTACTGGGCGGAGGGTGGCGCGCCGTCGCGCTGGACCGGTCTGCGCAACGCGGCCCAATCGCCGTACCGATACCTGATCGACGCGCAGGAGCAGCTTCGCGTCTGGACGGAGCTCGACGATGCGGACGAGGTCGCCTGGGCGATCGTCCACTCGCACGTCGCGTCCCCGGCCGAGCCTTCGCAGACGGACGTCGGGCTCGCCTACTACCCGGACTCGCTGTACGTGATCTGCTCGCTCGCGGAGGTTGACCGACCCTCCGTGCGCGCTTGGGCCATCGCCGACGGCGCGGTGTCGGAGGTCAGCCTGGTCGTCACGGATTAAGCGCGTCGCCGAGCGACAGTCCAGCGACTGCGTCGAAGTCGCGCCGGTTTCGCGTCAGCAGCGTCAGGCCGTGCTCGATCGCCGTCGCTGCGATCAGGGCATCCGGTAGGCGGACGTTCGCCTCGCGCCGGATGCGCCCGGCGCGCTCGGCAACGGCCCGATCGACGGACAGCTCATGCATTGCTTCCAGCAGTCGCGTGACTCGGCCCTCATCGGCGCACGACCGGAGACCAACTCTGCGCGAGTGATGCTCGACACAAAGCATGAGCCCAGTGTCAGCGCGGCGGGTTTTCCTCCTGCTGATGAGCGACGCGTCTCTCGACCTCCGCCTCGATCTTGTCATCGCGTCGGTTGCGACCGCGGTGGGGGAGGTACCAGCCGATCACGATCGGCCACAGTAATGCGGCAACGGCACCGACGATCGCCGCCGTGGCCCACGCTCCCGCGTCGGCATGGTTGAGCCACAGCAGTGCGAATGTCACCAGCGCGCCGACTGCGCCGCCAATCAGTCGTGAAAACACGGTGATCTCCTCAATGCGTCGCGGACTTGACCCGCAACCATCCTATTTGGTCTGGAGACCGGCGACGAAGGACGCCGTGGTCGGGGTCGAGCCGAGGCCGAGGCGAGCGCCAAGGCGGGCGACGAGCGGCGGCTCGAGGAACGTCGACTCCAGCAGCCCCCAGTTCGGCTCGCCGAACACGTCCGCGACTGATCCGTCGGAGATGAGCCGGCCGTCGCGCATGACGAGGACGCGCTCGAACGTCTCGGCAACGAAGCTCATGTCGTGCGAGATCGCCACGACCGTCCGACCCTCGTCGGCCAGCTCGCCGACGATGCGCTTGACGCGCGCGACGCCATCGGCATCCTGACCGGTCGTCGGCTCGTCCAACACGATCGCGGGCGTGCCCATGGCGATGACCGACGCCAGCGCCAGCAGCTTTCGCTCGGAGAAACCCAGGTCGTACGGGTTGGCGTCGGCGTAGTCGAAGAGCCCGACCTGGGCAAGCGCGCGCTGCACGCGCTGTTCGAGCTCCGTGCCGCGGACGCCGATGTTGCGTGGGCCGAAGCTGACCTCCGAGCGAACGTTGGCCGAGAAGATCTGCCGATCCGGATTCTGGAAAGAGATCCCGACGAGGCGCGCGAGATCCGCCACATGGGTGCGACCGACGGCCCGGCCGTCGACCAGCACGCGGCCCTCCGTTGCCCGCAGGAGGCCGTTGAAGTGGCGGACGAGGGTCGACTTGCCGGATCCGTTCTGGCCGATGATGGCGACGCGGGTGCCCGCCGCGATCGAGAGTGACACCTCGGACAAGGCGCGCGTGCCGTCCGGGTAGACGAAGCCCAGGTTCTCCGTTGCAAGCTCGATGCCAGTCATCGTCATGGCCATTCGCCGCGCCACGTCAGTCCCGCCGCGACCACTGCCTGGCGCAGCGCAACGTCCGCCGGTGGCGCCACGCCCCATTGATGGAGCGACGGATCGGACAACACGTCAGCGGCCGTGCCACGGGTGACGATCGTGCCACCGTTGATCACGGCCACCTCGTCGCACAGCCGCGCGAGCAGGTCGGTCTTGTGCTCGGCGATGAGCACACCGACACCGGTTTCCCTGGCCGCGCGAGCGAGCGTTTCGCCTACCAGTCGGGTGCCCAACGGGTCGAGCTGGGAGGTCGGTTCGTCAAGTACGAGGTAGCGCGGCCCAAGGGCGAGCACAGCGGCGAGCGCGACGAGCTGCGCCTGGCCGCCCGACAGGCGTGCCGGGTCGCGCCCGACGATGTCCGTCAGTCGGAGCGATTCGATAGCCGTCCAAGTGCGCTCGATTACCTCGTCGGCGGGCAGCGACAGGTTGCGCGGGCCAAAGCAGATCTCTTCCCAGACCGTCGGTGCGCCCGACGTGATCTGCGTCTGCGCCTCCTGGAAGAGGATGCCTGCGTGCTGGGCGAGTTGGTAAATCGGCGTCTTGCTCGTTTCGAGCCCGTCGATGCGGACCGAACCCTCCATGACCCCGCCCACCGCGTTGGGAGCAAGGCCCACGGCGCACAGGCACAGCGTCGACTTCCCCGATCCGTTCGCTCCGACCAGACCGACCACGCGCCCGGGCTCGACCGACAGGTTGATGTTGCGCAGCGCGTTGACCTGCGCGCCCGCATAGCGGTAGGAGACGGCGGCCATCGTCAGCGTCATGGCAGCGAGCTGAGCGCGCCGCTGAACGCGGAGACGAGCAGGACGATCGTGAGCAGCACGAGTCCCCAGCGCAGCACGCGCTGCGCCCGACTGTCGGGATAGGCACGTAGAATGGTCCTGCGCCCCGGCGCCGTGAATGCCCGCGCCTCGAGCGCCATTGCCCGGTGCTCGACCTCGGTCAGTGCCGAGAGGACGAGCGGCGCGGCCACCGGCAGGACGCCACGCACGCGCGCACGAAAGCCACCTTCAGTGTTCAGGCCACGCGATCGCTGGGCTTCGACGATCTCGCGCGCGCGCTCCGCCAGCCGGGGCACGGTCCCGATGGCCGTGGTCAGGATGAACGCGGGCCGTCGGCCCAGGCCGCGCCGCTCCAGGTCATCGACGAGCTCGTCGGTCCGCGTGGTCAAGGCGAAGAGTGCCACTGACGTCGCGAAAGCCAGCACCCG
>Ga0209014_10000651_pt1 | contig 20315 bp, 15 predicted proteins | sample BarGraNGADG00212_FD_184491 | JGI IMG/M metagenome (GOLD analysis project Ga0209014, IMG submission 184491) | Arctic peat soil microbial communities from Barrow, Alaska - Barrow Graham LP Ref core NGADG0002-212 (SPAdes) (version 2) | ecosystem: Environmental > Terrestrial > Soil > Wetlands >...
CCGGATGATGAAGCTCTCCTTCTCATTGAGTCCGGCGAGCGCCCCCGCGATATTGTGCTGGACAAGCGCCATCTCCTCCTTTCGGATCAGCGCCGTCTCCTGGTCCTCCCCGCCGTAGGTCAGATAGTCCATGTGCGTGGAATCCCCATCCTCGCCCACGCTGGCATCGAGGGAGAGATCGCGGCCGCTCATCCGAACGTCCATCTCCGCAATCTCCTCCGGCCGGACCCCAAGGGTTTCAGCAATCTCCGCGAATTCCGCGCGCTTTTCAGAGAGGCTCTCCAGTTTTTTCCGGGCCTGGCTGAGCTTGAAGAAGAGTTTGCGCTGGGCCTGGGTCGTTCCGATCTTGACAAGACTCCACGATTTGATGATGTAATTTTGGATATAGGCGCGGATCCACCAGACGGCGTAAGAGATGAGGCGGTAGCCCCGGTAGGGATCAAACTTCTTCACGGCATGCATCAGGCCGATGTTTCCCTCCTGGACCAAATCGGCCAGTTTGATCCCGTAATTACGATACTCGTGGGCAATCTTGACCACAAAACGCAGATTCGAGACGACGAGTTTCTCCGCGGCCTCCATATCGTTGTACTTTGTCAGTCTCACGGCAAGACGGAACTCCTCCTCCGCCGTCAAGATCGAAAAGCGGTTGATCTCCGAGACATAAACATCGAGCGTTCCTGTAACCGCCGGAACTTGCAAATTCCTTCCTCCCGGTGCACCAAAACTATTGTTGTTTTATACAAGGATGTTTCCGGGCCGTCAACCCCTTTTGCTGGACCTTTTGCTGGACCGTGGCCCGGTGCCTGTACCATTCTTGACATCCCTCTCCGGGGTGTTTAATTTACGGCCCGATGACTGGGAGCAACAAACAGGAGGAAACTCACAATGAGATTCGATAAATTCACACTGAAGGTCCAGGAAGCGATTCAGGAGGCGCAGGGTCTGGCCGGGCAGAGCGGCCACCAGGCGCTTGACGTCGAGCATCTGCTCGTCTCTTTTCTGAAGCATCCGGAGGGTATTGTTCCCGATATTCTCAAGAAGTTGGGCGCCGACCCTGGGCGTATCGAGCGCGAGATCAGCAAAGTCCTGGAGAGATTGCCGAGGATCGAGGGCGCTGCCGCCGGCCAGACCTACATGACTCCGAGGCTGAACCGCGTCCTCGATGCCTCGATCAGCGAAGCGGCGCGTCTCACGGATGAGTACGTCAGCGCGGAGCACGTCCTCGTCGCGATGGCCGATGAGAAGGAAGGATCGCTCGCGAAGATCCTCGCCGCGAATGGCATCACGAAGGATGCGATCTTCAAGGTCCTCGTGGAGATCCGGGGAAATCAGCGCATCACCGATCCCAATCCGGAGGAGAAGTACCAGGCGCTCAAGCGCTACGGCCGCGATTTCAACGAGCTGGCCCGGAGCGGTTCCTTCGATCCCGTGATCGGCCGTGACGAAGAGATCCGGAGGGTGATGCAGGTCCTTTCCCGCCGGACCAAGAACAACCCCATTTTGATCGGGGAGCCTGGGGTGGGCAAGACGGCGATCGTCGAGGGTCTGGCCCAGCGGATCGTGAACGGTGACGTACCGGAAAATCTCAAGGACAAGAGGGTGATCGGCCTCGATATCGGCGCCCTTGTAGCCGGGGCGAAGTACCGCGGCGAATTCGAAGAACGGCTGAAGGCCGTCCTGAAGGAGGTCACCGCCGCCCAGGGGGAGATCATCCTCTTTATCGATGAGATCCACACGGTGGTGGGCGCCGGGGCGGCGGAAGGCTCCGTCGACGCCTCCAACATGCTCAAACCGGCCCTGGCAAGGGGCGAGCTGCGCTGCGTCGGGGCAACCACCCTCAACGAATACCGGAAACACATCGAAAAGGACCCGGCGCTCGAAAGGCGGTTCCAGCCGATCCTGGTCAAGGAACCGTCGGTGGAGGACACGATTGCCATCCTCCGGGGTCTGAAGGAACGTTACGAGGTCCATCACGGCGTCCGAATCAAGGACGCGGCCATCATCGCCGCGGCAACCCTCTCCAGCCGCTACATCAGCGACCGGTTCCTCCCGGACAAGGCGGTCGATCTGATCGATGAGGCGGCATCAAGGCTCCGGATCGAGCTGGACAGCATGCCCGCGGAGATCGACGCTCTGGAACGGCGCGTCATCCAGCTTGAGATCGAGCGGCAGTCGCTGAAGAAAGAAACCGACCGAACCTCGGTGGAACGGCGGGAGAAAATTGAAAAGGAGCTGGCCGAGCTTCGGGAAACGATGGACAAGATGAAGCTCCATTGGACAAGCGAAAAAGAGGCCATTAAGAAAATCCAGGCCATCAAGGGCCGGATCGAAACCTTCAAGATTGAAGAACAGAACGCCCAGCGCAGCGGCGACCTCGCCCGGGCGGCGGAAATACGCTACGGAAGGCTTGTCGAATTGAACCGGGAGTTGGAAGAGGAGAACGGAAAACTGCTGGAGGTCCAGAAGGACAAGCAGATGTTGAAGGAAGAGGTCGATGCGGAGGACGTGGCCGGGGTTGTGGCCAACTGGACGGGCATTCCCGTCTCCCGCATGCTGGAGAGCGACGTCCAGAAACTGATCCGGATGGAGGAACGCCTCCGGCTGCGGGTCATCGGGCAGGAAGAAGGGATCACGGCGGTCTCCAGCGCCTTGCGCCGAGCCCGTTCCGGCCTCCAGGACCCGAACCGGCCGATTGGATCGTTCATCTTCCTGGGACCCACCGGCGTCGGAAAAACTGAACTCGCCAAGGCGCTCGCCGAATTCATGTTCGACAACGAACAGGCGCTGATCCGGATCGACATGTCGGAATTCATGGAGAAGCATTCCGTGGCCCGCCTGATCGGCGCCCCGCCGGGGTATGTGGGGTATGACGAAGGCGGTCATCTGACCGAGGCCGTGCGGCGCCGGCCCTACGCGGTCCTGCTGTTCGACGAGATCGAAAAGGCCCATCCGGACGTCTTCAACATCCTGTTGCAGATCCTCGACGACGGTCGATTGACGGACGGTCACGGACGCACGGTGGACTTCAAGAACACGATCGCGATCATGACGTCGAATGTCGGCAGTCAATGGATTCAGGATCCCACCCTCACGGATGAGGAGAGGCGTGAACGGACCATGGAGGCGCTCCGGGACACGTTCAAACCGGAATTCCTGAACCGGATCGACGATATCATCATCTTTCGCACGCTGGCCATGGCGGATATCGAGCGGATCATCGACATCCAGCTCGGACTCATCCGGAAACGGCTGCAGCAGAGGAAACTCTCCCTGGAATTGACAGAAGGCGCCAAACATTATATAGCTCAAGCCGGTTACAGTCCGGTATACGGGGCCAGGCCCCTCAAGCGGGTGCTTCAGAAGCAGATCCTGGACCCATTGGCCCTGCAGCTTCTGGAGGGGGCTTTTGTCGAAGGCGACCGGATCGTGATCGACCAAGACGAAGGCCGGGTCATCTTTCGCAAAAATTGAATGATGCTAACCGATGTTGATTCTCGGCGAAGGCCATCCCCGGGAGACCGACGCCGAAAGGAACAAGCGATAGCAACCTTATGTTTCAAAGAGGAGAAAAAGGATGAACACGATTAAAATCGGACTCTTGCTGGGCGCCCTGACGGGCCTCCTCATGCTGATCGGCGGCTGGTTCGGGGGGCAACAGGGGGTCGTCATCGCCTTCATCTTCGCGATGGTGATGAACTTCGGGAGCTACTGGTTCTCGGACAAAATTGTCCTCCGCATGTATAAGGCCCAGGCAGTTTCGGAGAACGAGGCGCCGGAGCTCTACGCCACGGTCAAGAATCTCGCGCTCAAGGCCTCTATGCCGATGCCGCGGGTCTATATCATTCCCGGCGATACGCCAAACGCGTTCGCCACGGGACGAAACGAACAACATGCGGTGATCGCCGTTACGGAAGGGATACTCCGGATCCTTGGCAAGGATGAACTGGAGGGGGTCATCGCCCATGAACTGACCCACATCCGGAACCGTGACATCCTGATCGGTTCCATCGCCGCGACGCTGGCCGGGGCGATCGTCATGCTGGCCAACATGGCCCAGTGGGCCGCGATGTTCGGCGGCGCCGGACGCGATGACGACGAAGGAGGCGGAAGCAACATTGTCGGCCTGATCCTCATGGCCGTTCTTGCCCCGATCGCCGCGACACTCATCCAGATGGCCATTTCCCGTTCGAGGGAGTACCTTGCCGATGCGGGCGGGGCAAAGATTTCGGGAAAACCTTACAGCCTGGCAGGCGCACTCGAAAAACTCTCCCGGGCATCCCAGACGATGCCTATGGAGGCAAACCCCTCAACGGCCCACATGTTCATTGTAAATCCGCTGACCGGACGTTCCCTGATGAACCTTTTCAGCACCCACCCGCCGATTGAGGAACGTATTGCCCGTCTGCGAAGCATGAGACCGATCTAGCAAAGGCGCAACCTTAAGACAACGGGTTATAGCGGGATTATGCCCCATTTGCCCCAAGCGACCGGAAATGAGGCCCATAAAGAGTCAAGGAGGTTTCATGGAAGAAGAAAAGAAGAATAAGGGTTTTGTGATCAAGGACCGGCGTCTCTTCGACGAATCCGGCGCCGCACGGGTCGAAGAAGAGATGAAGCCGGAAGATAAAAAACCGGTGGAAAATCCCGAAGCGGGACCAGGAACTTCCCCCACCGAAATGGATACTCCCGAAACGGAGGACTCTCCTCTTCCCGAGATCAATTTCGCCAGTTTCATCTTTTCGCTCAGTACGACAGCCATGTACCACTTTGGAGACTTCCCCGATCCGGTCACGAAGGCGCCGCAGCGCAACCTCCCGGCCGCCAAGCAGACAATCGACATCCTGAGCATCCTGAAGACGAAAACGGAGGGCAACCTTGACGAGCAGGAAAAACAGATGCTGGACGGCATCCTTTACGAATTGAGAATGCGCTTCATCAAGGAAATGACCAACAAATGATCACAAGGGAGTCGCCGGCCAAGGTCAACCTCTATCTGCGGGTTCTCCGAAGGCGGGAAGACGGCTACCACGACATCCTGTCCCTCATGCAGCGGATCAGTCTCTGCGACGAGATGACCTTTGCATCGACCGATGGCGGCATTGCGGTCCGGTGCCCCGGCACGGACCTGCCGGAGGATCAAGGAAACATCGTATACCGTGCGGCGATGGCCTTTTTTTCCTGCATCGGCGCGCCGCCGGAGATCGAAATCACCATCCGGAAACGGATCCCCATCGGCGCCGGATTGGGAGGTGGAAGCTCCAACGCCGCCACGACCCTCATGACCCTGAACGAAATGCATGGTTCCCCGCTGGCCCGGAGGGAGCTGATGAAGATCGGAGCGGGAATCGGGGCGGATGTTCCTTTTTTTATTTTCGGAAAGACGGCCTGGGCCTCGGGGATCGGCGACCTCCTCACGGAAGCGCCTTTTTTACCCACCCTCTGGTTTGTGCTGATCAATCCGGGTTTCGAAATCTCCACGAAAATGGTTTATCAGGGACTCAATTTGGGATTGACAAAGCACGGAATAAATTATAGCATCCCCCGTTTTTATGCAGCGGAAGATTTGATCCGGGGTCTCTTGAATGATCTCGAGAAGGTAACGCTGCAAATTCATCCTGTTCTGGATCAGATCAAGACTTTTTTGTTGGAGAGTGGCGCCCGTGGCGCCCTGATGTCGGGCAGCGGACCGACCGTTTTCGGTATTTTTACGGACGAGAAGTCCGCTTGCAGGGCGGAGGAAAATTTGGGGCAGAGAACCGGGTGGCGGGTGTTCAGGGCAAAATCCCTGTAAAGAGAATGGATTATCGATCAGGGGTTTCCCACCGATCACCCATAACCTGCCGCCTCTTGCCTGTTTTGTATTGGGGCGTCGTCAAGCGGTAAGACACAGGAATTTGGATCCTGCATTCGGAGGTTCGAATCCTCCCGCCCCAGCCAATCCATATTTGCCGTTAAAAGGAAGAGAGATGCTCGAAAGAATCAGGGTATTTACCGGAAATGCGAATCTGGAGCTCGCCCGGAAGATAACGGAAAATCTGGGTGTAACCCTTGGGAAAGCCCATGTCACGTCCTTCAGCGACGGTGAAACTCGGGTGGAAATCAACGAAAATGTGAGGGGCATGGATGTCTTCATCATCCAGCCGAGCTGTCCGCCGGTAAACATCACCCTGATGGAACTTCTCATCATGATCGACGCCGTGCGTCGGGCGTCCGCAGACCGGATCACGGCGGTCATCCCCTACTACGGCTACGCACGACAGGACCGGAAGGTGGCGCCCCGCGCGCCGATTACCGCCAAACTTGTGGCCGATCTCATCACCCAGGCTGGGGCAAACCGGGTTTTGGCGATGGATCTTCACGCAGGCCAGATCCAGGGATTCTTCAACATCCCGGTGGACAATCTTTTCGCCACGCCCATTCTGCTGGACCACATCAAGAAGAACTACCCCGGCGACAACATCGTGATTGTCTCACCGGACACGGGAGGTGTGGAACGGGCGCGCGCCTTCGGCAAACGCCTGGGAGCCAGTCTGGCCATCATCGACAAACGCAGGGATGGTCCGAACGAGGCCCAGGTCATGAACATCATTGGTCATGTCAAGGGAAAGAGGGTCATCCTGCTCGACGACATGATCGATACGGCAGGAACGGTTGTGCAGGCGGCAAAGGCGCTCAAGGAGGAAGGCGCGATTGAGGTCAGCGTCTGCTGCACCCATCCGGTACTTTCCGGTCCGGCCGTGGAAAGGATCGAACAGTCGGACCTGAAAGAGGTCATCGTGACGGACACGGTCCCCCTGCATGAGAAGGCGAGAGCCTGCAGTCGCATCAAGGTTCTCTCCGTCTCGGGACTCCTCAGCGAGGCTGTCCGAAGAATCTATTACAACGACTCAGTCAGTTCATTATTCATTTAGGAGGAATTCCATGGAGGCAACCGAATTAAAAGCCTGTATCCGCAACACATCCGGCAAGGGGCCGGCAAGGCGTTTCAGGAAGGAAGGATTGATCCCGGCCGTGTTTTACGGCCGCGGTGAGGAGGCCATTCACCTTTCGGTGAATGCTGCAGAACTGCTCAAGATTATCCGAGCGAAAAAGGAGAACGTCTTCATCAAACTTCTGATCGATGGAGAGAAAAATCTGGAAAAACTTTCTTTGATCAAAGAGCTGCAGATCGAACCGGTCAGCAGGCGGTTCTATCACGCGGATTTTTATGAAGTCCGCATGGATCGCCGGCTGACGCTCGATGTTCCCCTCCATTTCGCCGGCATTCCCGTGGGCGTTGTGAACGGCGGCGAGCTTCAGCATCTGAAACGCGATCTGAAGATCACCTGTCTGCCTTCGGTTCTGCCCGATTTCATCGAGATCGATGTCACCGGACTGGAGATCGGCGACTCGATCAAGGTGCAGGACATTCTGGTCCCCGAGGGAATTACGGTTCTCGATCCGGGTGATGTTGGCGTGGCCATGGTCGCCATCGTGAAGGTGTCCGTACCGCAGGTGGAAGAGGCAGTGGAAGGCGCGGCCGCTGTGGAAGGCGAGGCCGACGCGGAAGGAGCGGCCGTTGCAGAAGGAGCATCGCCCAAGAGGGATGTGAAAGGCTGACGAAATCACCTTTTGATCCCTCTCAAGGTTATTCAGAAACTCTGCACGCACAGCTTCGGAGGGGCGGTGTGAAGTTAATCGTAGGACTGGGAAATCCGGGGATACAATATCGGCTGAGCCGACACAACGCGGGTTTTCTGATCCTGGATCAATGGGCGCTCGAACGGGATATACCCATCAATCAAACCCTCTTTGATGCCCATATCGGAAAGGGGAAGATAGACGGCGACGGCGTTATTCTAGCCAAACCACAGACATTCATGAATTTGAGCGGTATCGCGGTCCGGAAACTGACGGACTACTTTCGAATCGCTCTTCAGGATGTCATTGTTGCACATGATGATCTGGACCTGCCATTTCAGTCGATCCGTTTGAAAGCGGGCGGGGGGCATGGCGGGCACAAAGGGCTTATTTCACTGATCGATCACCTGGGCGGACAGGATTTCATCAGAGTCAGACTCGGCATTGGAAAACCCGCCCGCAAGACGATGGTTGAAGGGTACGTCCTGGAAAATTTTTCTAAAGAAGAGATGGATTGTCTGCCACAGTTGACCACAGCGGCGGCGGCGGCGGTAACGGACATCCTGAGTTTCGGTATTCAAACGGCCATGGAAAAGCATCATGGGAAAAAAATAAACCTAACTGAGGAGGGTTGAATCATGTGCAGCGGAAAACGCAGTTTCTGGCCTCTGTTGTGTTCTTTCGCCATCATCCTGTTTTGGATGACCCCCATGGCTTTCGCAGGTGAGGCAGACATCAAGATCCCGGATCTGACCCAGGTCGCTTTCATGGGCGGTTCGCTCGGCGGGTTGACCATCCTGAACGTCGGGCTCCTCATCTGTGTCGTCGGCATGATCTTTGGCTGGTTTCAGTACATCCAGACCAAGAATTTGCCTTCGCATCAGGCCATGTTGGACGTCTCCAACACGATATGGGAAACCTGCAAGACCTATCTGTTTCAGCAGGGGAAATTTCTCGCCGGTCTCTGGGTCCTGATCGCCATCTGTATCGTCTATTATTTTGTCGGCCTGCAGGGCAACACGATCGCGGCCGTCATGCTCATCCTCTTCTGCTCCGTCATGGGGATACTGGGCTCCTATGGCGTGGCCTGGTTCGGTATTCGGATCAATACGGTGGCCAACTCCCGGGCGGCCTTCGCCTCTCTGAGCGGCAACCCCCTCAGCATGGTGAACATCTGTCTCCGCTCCGGCATGAGCGTCGGCCTTCTGCTCGTAAGCATCGAGCTCTTCTTCATGATCCTGATTCTGGCCTACATCCCCAAGGAACTCGCCGGTCCCTGCTTCATCGGCTTTGCCATCGGCGAATCTCTCGGCGCCAGCGCGCTCAGGATCTGCGGCGGTATTTTCACAAAGATCGCCGATATCGGCTCTGATCTGATGAAAATCATCTTCCATCTCCCGGAAGACGATCCCAAGAACCCCGGTGTGATCGCGGACTGCACGGGCGACAACGCGGGCGACAGCGTCGGTCCCACGGCAGACGGTTTCGAAACCTACGGCGTCACCGGTGTGGCCCTGATCGCCTTTCTGGCCTTGGCGATGGCCACGAACCCGGCTATGGGCGGGAAACTAATCGTCTGGATCTTCGCCATGCGCATCCTGATGATCCTCACCTCGCTCGCCTCCTACTTCGTCAACGACGCAACGAGCAAAGCCCTGTTTACCGGCAAGAAGGAGTTCGACTTTGAACATCCGCTGACCAACCTGGTCTGGATTACCTCCGCCGTTTCGATCGTCGTCACCTTCATCGCGAGCTATCTCCTGCTGGGCGATCTGCCCGAAGTGGGCGGTTCGATCGCGGCCTGGCTCGCGCTTTCGATCATCATCAGCTGTGGAACCATCGCCGGCGCACTGATCCCTGAATTCACCAAGATCTTCACAAGCACCAAGTCCCGCCATTGCGAAGAGGTCGTCAACGCCTCGCGGCAGGGCGGTCCGTCCCTGAACATCCTCTCCGGCCTGGTCGCCGGAAACTTCTCCGCCTTCTGGGAGGGCCTGATCATCATGATCCTGATGCTCATTGCCTATCTTGTTTCCCAAAGCGGATCGGTCACGGGCCTGATGCCGAAAGAGTTCCTGTTTGCCGCACCGGTCTTCGCCTTCGGTCTCGTCGCCTTCGGTTTCCTCGGCATGGGTCCGGTCACGATCGCCGTGGACAGCTTCGGCCCCGTCTCTGACAACGCCCAGTCTATCTATGAACTCTCCATGATCGAAAGCCGCAAGGACGCCAAAGAGGTGGTCAGGAAGCACTTCGGCGTCGAAACGGACTTCGAAAAGGCGAAACATTATCTCGAGTCGGCCGACGGCGCGGGCAACACCTTCAAGGCAACGGCCAAGCCGGTTCTCATCGGCACAGCCGTCGTCGGGGCTACGACCATGGTCTTCGGGATCATCATCCTGCTGGAGCGCCTCTTCGGCAACGTCATCGCCAATCTCAGCCTCGTCCAGCCGAACATCATCCTGGGTCTTCTCATGGGCGGCTGCGTGATCTACTGGTTCACCGGCGCCTCGATACAGGCCGTTGTGACGGGCTCCTACCAGGCCGTTGTCTACATCAAGGATCACATCAAGCTGGACAAGCAAGAAGCCTCCATTGAAGACAGCAAGGAGGTCGTCAAGATCTGCACGATCTACGCCCAGAAGGGGATGATCAACATCTTCGTCGTCATATTCTTCATGGCCCTGGCGCTCGCCTTCTTCAACCCCTACTTCTTCATCGGTTACCTGGTCGGCATCGCCTTCTTTGGTCTCTTTCAGGCGATCTTCATGGCCAATGCCGGCGGCTGCTGGGACAACGCCAAAAAGATCGTCGAGGTGGATCTGAAGCAGAAGAACACCCCGTTGCATGAGGCCTCCGTCGTCGGCGACACCGTCGGCGACCCGTTCAAGGATACCTCGTCGGTCTCCCTGAACCCCGTGATCAAGTTTACGACGCTCTTCGGTCTTCTGGCCGTGGAGATCGCCGTGACGATGCAGAGCGCAGGTCTCAAGATCGGCCTCGCGTGCATCTTCTTCCTCATCGCGCTCATCTTCGTCTATCGCTCCTTCTACGGGATGAGGATCACCGGTGAAAAAATCTGAGTAAGGATCTCTGAATCATGATCAGCTGATCAACGCTCAAAAAAAGGCGCCTCGGAACGGGGCGCCTTTTTTACCTGTCGCTCAATGGCGGATTACGGTCGATCCGATCGGAACCGATTTAAGACAAAAAAATGGTGGATGGAAAAGGAGGGAGCCTAAAAACCATCCACCATTATAAAACTGAAAGGGGTTTGATGATCGCACCACCTTTCAGATTATTCATAATTATTCTATTCCGAAAGAAAAAAGGTCATGCTCTTGTTCGGGTCGTTCATTTTCTTCTTTTTTTTGGCTTTTCGTTCCGGAACACCCTCCTCCACTGCCTCCTCATTCGGGGCCAGGAAAAAATTATACTCACCAATTCGGTCGGGCCGGTCAGGCCGGTCGGGACCAAGGTGTTCTTTTTCCCCCTTACTACCGCGTGATTTGGCCTTCTTATTTTCCCCTTGCATCAAGAAAATCAGTCTCTATTTCAATGGCAGCATACTTTTGAAAAAACTGTCCACGAAATTCAGGGTTGTTGATCTGTGCCAAACGCTCACTGTTTTAAACGAAGCAATAGTAATGCCAATTTCCGTTAATCATTTCCGCTGGACAGTTCTTTCCGGATTTTTTCAGTGACAATATAATGATATCTAAATGTTAATTGATAGCGGCTCGATAAAACGCCTTTTCTTCTCTTCTCAAAAACGATCGGAGGATGATGAAATCCTGGAAGTGTTACAGAACGGAGAAGTGCAGATACCGCACAACTCCGCGGGAATGCTGGGATGAAAATCAACAAACCCATGGCAAAGACAGGCCGTGCGTCAATAGCACGGAATGTTCATATTAAGCACGAGCAATTATTGAATACATTTATTTGATATCATTATTTATTTTCTTTTGTTCCCGAATGAGTTTGTATCGGGAAATCCCCAAGCACCTTGCCGCCGCGGTCTTGTTTCCTTTGCTCGCTGCCAGGGTATTCTCGATAATCTTCCTCTTGATGTCGTTGGTGATTCTTTCCGTGACCCGGGTAAAATCGATTCCGTCGGGGGAGAGTTGCGGCAGGATGTTTTCGATCTGGAGTCGGAGCTTTTCCTGGTTTGTCGTGATTCTCATCTCCGCCGGCAAATTTTCACAGGTAATATGGAACCCGTCATTGTGGAGAATCATGATTCGCTCGATAATATTTTTCAGCTCACGGACATTCCCCGGCCAGGGATAGGCGGTCAGAATGCGCTCCGCATCCTCCGTGAATCCGGTTACCTTCTTCTTGAACTTTCGGTTGAACTCCTCCACATAGTACCGGGCGAGAAGCAGAAGATCATCGCTCCTTTCCCGGAGCGGCGGGATCACGATCGGCACAACACTGATCCGGTAGTAGAGATCTTCGCGGAAAGAACCCTCCGCAACCATTCGGCTGAGGTCCCTGTTGGTCGAAAAAATGAATCGAACATCGATCGGAATGTTATCATTGCCCCCGAGCCGGCGGATGTGCCCGTCTTCCAGCATCCTCAGAAATTTGGCCTGAAGATGGATGCTCATATCGCCGATCTCGTCCAGAAGGATCGTCCCGCCGCTGGCGTATTCGAGAAGTCCGATCTTTCTTTTTCTCGCATCGGTAAAGGCGCCCGCTTCGTAACCAAAGAGTTCGCTCTCCAAAAGGGTCCCGGGAATCGCGGCGCAATTGACATCGACAAAGCGTTTGGTATTCCGGTTGCTCTGCCGGTGGATCGCCCGGGCGATCAGTTCCTTCCCTGTGCCGCTTTCTCCCTGAATCAGGATGTTCGTGTTGTGTCCGGCCACCTCTTCGATCACATGAAACAGGCTGAGCATCTTTTTCGATTTGCCGAGAATATTGTGAAATCCGAGGAGTATGTCCTCCCGCTCCTTGAGCTTCTCCACTTCCGTCTTGAGGGACTTCGCTTCCAGGGAGAGCATCGAGTGCATGATGGCATTGTCATAGGAGGTGGATGCATTCTTGACCAGGATATCAAGGACGTGGATCTGATCCGTGGAATAGCCGCCCGACTTCTTCGCCAGATAGAGGGCGCCTTTGAATTTTTCCTTGACCTTGAGGGGAAGGGCGATTTCCGACAGATAGCCTGAAAAGACGGGCCGTGTTGCCGATCCGGCGGAAGATCCCTGACGGGCAGTGACGGTATTCGTGTCGATGGCCTCCCGGATGATGGTCTGACCGATCCTCTTTTCGCAGGCCCGGCGGTCGTCGATGAAAACATTCCCCCCGTCGTTCACAAGACAACGATTTTTCTCGATATCGAGAAAATAGACCAGCACTTTCTCCGATCTTGCAATCTGGAGGGCGCTCTTGACGAGGATCTCCAGGATATGATTGTCCAGGATATGACTCGCGTTCATCTCGGAGACGGCATCCTGGAGAATCGTGAGCTGCCGGATCTTCTCGGCGTTGGCCTCGAGGAGCCGCATGTTGTGGATGATGATGCTCAGCGTGTTGGCATAGGTAACGAAGAGACTGATCTCCTCCGGGAAAAATTTGGTCTCCTCCTTGAACCAGGCGGCAATGATCCCGATCACCTCGTCCCCGATCTTCAGCGGGGCGCAGAAGTAAGAACCGCGGTCATAGATCTTCGTCAGCATGCGGTCGGTCTCCGTGATCCGGGGATCGGTCGCGGTAACCTCCACGGCAATCGGCTGGCCGGATTTGGCCACCTTGGTCACAATACAGTCATGCTCGTGGATGTTGAGGGCCACGGCGAATACCTTCCGCTCCTCCTCCGGGCTGTAATTCTTGACAACCTTGGCCTCCAGATTCTGCCGGGAGGCGTCGAACAGCCGGATGATCCCTCGGTCGAAACCGATGCTGTCCACCACCTCGTCGAGGATCTTCACCAGGATTTCATCCACATTGAAGGGCGCGGTCAAGAGGGAATTCAAGCGGAATATGCTTTGCAGAAGCTTATCCTTGTCCAGCAGAAGTATGGAGGAGATCCGCGAACGGTCATCCGTGATTTGCGATGGTTGGGACATCAATAAAAATCCTTTCTCATTGTCTTTCCGACCGATGATCAAATCAGGATTCCCGGGGGACAGATTTGAAATCTGTCCCCCATTACGGTCTATTCACTGCGCAGTGAACGCCTTCGCAAAGAAATCATCCGACCTTATCGTAGGCAAAGAACTGCATCGTAAAAACAGCCCTTCCCTGTGTGGCGGAACGGAGATCCGTTGAATAGCCGAACATCGCCTTCAGAGGGACCTTTGCCCGGATATCGCTGACCGCCCCCTTGGGCGCAATGGCCTGGATCTCTCCACGCCGGGCATGAATGTCGCCGATCACCTCTCCCATAAATTCGCTCGGGGTGATGATATCCACCAGCATCACCGGCCCCAGGAGCACGGGATCGGCCTTCAGACAGCCCTCCCGAAAGGCGGAGGAGGCGGCGATCTTGCAGCCGAGCGGCGTCGTTTCTCCCTCTTTCTGGCTCCCCCCGAGGAGGACGATCCGGATGTCGATGACCGGATATCCCGCGAGAACGCCGCTCAGCACCCCCTCGCGGACGCCCTCTTCCATCGCGACCAGCAGTTCTTCCGGAATGACGGCCCCTTCTTCGAGTCGGCGGACGATCTCGACCCCGCCGCCCCGGTTCGTCGGCTCCAGAATGAGTTTCACATGACCGAAATGTTTTTTCTCTCCCAGTTCCCTTTCGAAGAGCCCCTCGCATTCGACGCGCTTCTGGATCGTCTCCCGATGGACAACCCTCGGCTTGCCCACGTTCACCCGGGCATTGAACTCCCGCAGCAGGCGATCGGTAATGATCTCGAGGTGAAGCTCCCCCATCCCGGAGAGGACCGTCTGGGCCGTCTCGTCGTCATACTTGACCCGGAGGGTCGGATCCTCCTCCATGAGTTTGATCAGGGCAACGGCCAGTTTCTCCTGATCGGCGGGCGTCTTGGCCTCGATCGCCTGGCTGATGACCGGCTCATAAAAATCAATCGGTTCAAGCAGGATAGGGTGCGCCTCATCACAGATCGTATCGCCCGTCGTGATCTCCTTGAGTCCCATGACGGCGATGATATCGCCGGCGCCGGCCTGCTCCACCCGCTCCCGTTTGTTTGCGTGCATCTTCAAGAGGCGGGCGATCTTCTCCCTCTTCCCCCGGCTCGCATTGTAGAGCTCATCCCCCGCGTGGAGGCGTCCCGAATAGATCCGGAGATAGGTCAGTTTTCTCCCCTCATCCTGCATGATCTTGAAGGCCAGTGCCGCCAGAGGCTCTTTGTCGCTGCTTGCCCGGACCTCCTGCTGTTTCGTCAGCGGATTCAGGCCCGTGACGGGGGGGATGTCTTCCGGCGAGGGCAGATAGTGAACTACCGCGTCCAGGAGCGGCTGCACCCCTTTGTTCCGGAGGGCCGAACCGCACAGGACGGGTACGATTTTGAGAGAGATCGTCGCCTTGCGGATCGCCTCGATAATCTCCGCCTCGGGGATCTCCGTCCCTTCCAGATATTTCTCCGCGATCCCGTCGTCCACGTCTGCAAGCAGCGCGATCATCCGGTCACGATGCTCCAGGGCCTGCGCCCGGATCTCGTCCGGAATATCCGCATATCCGTAGGACACTCCCTTGGTCGCGTCGTCCCAGGTGATCACCTGCCGCCGGATGAGGTCGACAACCCCCCGGAAGGCCTCCCCCTCCCCGAACGGGATCTGGATCGGCAAAGGGAGGGAGTTGAAGCGCTCCTTCATCTGCCGGATCGTCCCGGCATGGTCCGCCCCGACCCGGTCCATCTTGTTGATGAACGCCACCTTGGGAACGCCGTACTTGTCGGCCTGGTGCCAGACGGTTTCCGACTGAGGCTCAACCCCCCCTACGGCGCAGAAGACGACGACGGCCCCGTCGAGGACCCGAAGACTCCGCTCGACTTCAATGGTAAAATCGACATGACCGGGCGTATCAATGATATGAATTTCGTGGTTTTCCCAGGTGCAGGTGGTCACCGCCGAGGTGATGGTGATCCCCCGCTCCTGCTCCTGCGGCATCCAGTCCATCACCGCCTCGCCGTCATGGACCTCGCCCATCTTGTAGGATTTGCCCGTGTAGAAGAGAATTCGCTCCGTCACCGTCGTTTTGCCCGCGTCGATGTGAGCGGTAATTCCTATATTCCTCGTGCGGGAGAGTCTGGATTTGGATGCCATAGAGATTCACCACGGGATAAAAGCCCGCTATCCCTCTTTCGGCGGGGCAGCCGGAGCGATCAGTTCCCGATTCATCATGAACGGGCTGCGGAGACCGATATGCCCCTTGAGCGACTCCCTTTCCTTGCCGCCGATCAGGATTCTGACCTTCTTGATCGCCGGCAGGTTGGTGGTTAACGTATTGGTCAATGAATAGACAGTGGCCATTTCCGCGGTGCTTCCCCCCGGATGATTCGCCACGAGACTCTCCCGAAAATTGACGGAAAGGATCTCCTCCCCTTCCTTTTTGACGCCCTCTATCTCCGCCTTCTCTGGAAAGGTGTTGACCAGCCCCGTCTTCGAGCCGGCGATGAGGGCCAGGACAAGCTCCTTCGCCTGGTCTTCCGGTTCCTTTTCCCTGGGGATGAGCCGCTTTTCAGGAACGAGAAAACGTTCGTTGGCATCGGAAAAAAAGAGGGTTACCTCCTGTTTCTCCCTCTTTTTCGATGCGGACTGTTTTCCGGCGGCAGGCGGATAGATATAATCGAAGAGCGTGATGAAGAAGATCGCCAGAAAGACCACGGACACCACGACGATCACGGAAAGGAGTAAAATCCTTCGGCCCTTCCTCGTTTTCTTGTGTTTGACCTCTGCGGTCCGCCTTTGCTTTTTCGTGGCCATCAGATCCTTCGTCCTTCCTGCTTGCGAGTTCCGGCAACTTAGGGTATTTTCACGACAGTGTCAAGAAGAGAACAGCCGCCGCCCGCCCGACGACGGTCTGGAAGGAGGCGCCAGCCTTTATCTATATTTTCTCCGATGAAGATCCGTGATTGCCATTGACCCACCAGTCGCTTTTGTCCTTGAACCACCAGTTGGAAGAATCCGTGTCGAGGATGGTCGCGGCCAGACTGCGGGCGGTTTCCGTGGTGAGACGCAGAACGGCGAAACGGATCCACTCCCGGCTGTATTTGTTTCCCAGATCGCCACACTCCTTCAACTGGAGGATCAGCGCGAGCTGATCGGCATCCCGAGCCAGCAGGGCCTCTCTCGTCTCTTTCCCGTTGAATTCGTCGAGAGCGGCCTCGATCTCCGCCCCGAAGAAAAGCGGCTCCGCGAGCTCCCGGATCGCCTTCTTCTCATCCACCGTCACATATTTCTTGTTCACGTAATTCATGTCGCCCGTACGGGCCTCGGGCAGATCATGCATAAGGCAGAGTCGGAGGACCTTTAACTCATCCGCCTCCAAATCCATTTTGCACAGGACGTAACCGATGTAGAGCGTCCGTAAAACGTGTTCCGCCACCGATTCGCACCCGGAACCCAGAAACTGGAAACCGCTCCGCGGGGTTTTTTTCAGCATCCCGACTTCAAAAAGAAAATCCGCTATCTCCCTCATCTTTTTTTCACCCATTGACCATGATCCACGATCAACCATCCACGTGGTCAAAAACCCAAATGGATAACCTGCTTCTTTAAGTTACCCTCGCTTCAACATCCGGATCCGGTTTGCCATCATCTCGGAAATGTTTCTCACCTGAAGCTGGAGGGCGGCGATCCCTTCCGGTTTCATCGCCCCCACCCGGTCCAGATGCTCCTTCCAGTATTCCAGCAGACTGATCTCGTTCTCCTTCAGCTTACGGTCGAACCGCACCTGGATCTCCTTCAGCAGAACCGCCTGCTGCTCCATTTCCGCCATGAATCCTCCTAACCCCGTCGCATGCGCCTTCGCCAAACCACTGCGGAAGCAGATTTAAAGCCTGCCCTGTTATTCCCAATCGGCTCATATATATCACTTCAAACCGATCTTGCAACCCAGAAAATGGTCAACATCCCGTCATGGCCTCCACGTGCGATAACGATCGCCCCATTCCCGCTGGACATTTCAAGAAGGTTGTCATAAGATCCCAGTACATCGGACTTCAAAGGAGGGAGGGATTATGTCGCTTGATTTCGAATTCACACCGGAGCAGAAGATGATCGAGGAGATCGTCTGGCGCTGGGCATCCAACTGGCTGGAACCGCAGATGGAGGAACTCTACGAGCAGGACCGGATGCCTCCAGACCTGTTCCGTGAACTGGGCAAGATCGGTGTCAACGGCATCGTCTTTGAAGAAAAATACGGCGGTGCGGGCCTCGGCTACGTGGAGACCCTGCTCATCTACGAAACCATCGCCCGGGTGAGCAACGCGCTGGCCATGACCGTGGGGGCCAGCCAAACCCTCTGCTTCGACAACTTCCGGCGAAACGCGACCGAAGAGCAGAAGATGGAAATTCTCCCACGGGCTTGCAGCGGCGAGTACATCGGCTGCCTGGGAATCACCGAACCCAACGCCGGCTCCGATGCGATGGGGATGACCACTCGGGCCGTGAAGGTGAAGGACCGCTATGTCGTGAACGGGAGCAAGGCCTTCATCACCAACGGCAACGTCGCCGATGTCATGCTCTTCTACGCAAAGACCGACCCCGCTCGCGGCGCGCACGGAATCTCCGCTTTTTATTTTCTGACGAACGGGGTAAAGGGGCTTTACCGCGAAAAAATCAAAAAGTGGGGCATGCGGAGTTCCCCCACGGCGCTGATCACCTTCGATGATATGGAAATTCCCGAAGAAAACCTGATTGGCGGGTTGAATCGCGGTGGGGCCATTCTCACCAACGGTCTCTGCACGGAGCGGATCACCCTGAGCGGCTGCTCTCTGGGCTCGCAGCGGGCCTGCCTCGATCTGAGCCTGCGGTACGCCAGGGAAAGAATCCAATTCGGAAAGCCGATCTCTTCGTTCCAGTTCATCCAGGGGAAGCTGGCCGACATGTACACAGGCTACATGGCCTCCAGATGGATGGCCTACAGCGCCGCCGCCTACTGCGACTCCCTGGAGAAAAAGGTCGGGGGGAAGGGAACCGACCTGGACCGCAAGGCGGCCGCCGCTCTCCTCTTCTGCGGAGAAATGGGCACGAAGGTGGCCGCGGACGCCATCCAGATCCACGGGGGCTACGGCTACTGCCAGGAATACGCGGTCTCCCGGCACTATCTCGATCAGAAACTCTGGGATATCGGCGCCGGAACCGCGGAGGTGCGCCGGATGATCATTGCCCGGGAGCTTCTCCGGGACAACTTCCAGAGCGCCCGTTAATGGATAGCGAAATGACCAGGATTTTATTGCAATCGGGAAACGCGCTCAAGCATGGCGTAACAAAAGGGCGGTGTCAAAATAGCGCACGCCGATTTTGGAGAACGTCTGCACGGACGCTGTTTCGAGGATCCGTGATCCTTGTTGCCATGATATTCCTGCCCCTTCTCTCCGCCCCGCTTTCGGCCCGAGAAGACAGCGCCAGTCTCGTTCTTCAGAAGACGGCGGGCAGCGGCAACAGCCGGGTCCATGTGGTTAAACGGGGAGAGTGGATCGCCGACATCCTCCGGAGCCAGTTCAAGGACGAGCAGGTCCCTTACGCCCTGATTCACAGGTTGAACCCCGGGATTAGGAATCTGAACCGGATATACCCCGGCCAGAGGATCGTTCTTCCGGTCCCGGGCAGTTCAGAGCCTTCCGAATCCATCTCCGACATTGGCAGGGAAAATTCCTCCCCGCCGGTTATTTACCGGATCCTGGAGGGGGACTCCATCAGCCGGATCATCCTGTCCGAAATGAACGTGAACCCCGCGGAGGCCCTCCCGGCCTATCGTCTCATCCGCAAGCTGAATTCGGAGATCCCGGATCTGACCCGGCTGCCGGCCGGCCAGACCCTCCGCCTGCCCCCCGCGCCCGCTCGTTCGGCCGTCCCGCCGGCGGCGCCCCTGGAGACCGCCGCCCGTCCGACGGAAAAGTCCGACGCGGAAACGGCGGCGATTGCGGACTCCCTGCTCGGAATCATCCGGCCTGTCATCGGCCGGATGCGGGGAGCGGTCACCGTTACGGGAAGTTACTTCATCCCGTTGCAGGAGACCACACAGATCACCATCGACTGCGCCCAGATCCCGGTCGTGGAACTGGATGATGGAACGACGGTTCTTCTGGATTACGGAGATCGTCTGTCGGAGAATCTGAAAAGACTGATCCGCCAATCCTGGAAGAACTACGCCTTTCTGACGGCGGAAGAGTTTCGCGACGGACTCGGGGGCCTACTGGGCATTATCCGCCATTCCAAAAATTACAGAATGGTTCGGACCGACAAACCCCTGGAGCTGACGGTGAAGCCGGAAATCCTCATCTTCCCCGACTGGCTCATCACCGGCAAAGAGACGGCAGGCGGCGTAACCTACCGTCAGGGGCTCTTCCTGCTCGATCAGGGCGAACCGCCCCTCCCCGCAGAGGCAAGAGAGTTCATCGAGAAAAGCGGCGTCACCGTGACGGAGATCGCAGAAAACCGCTCAGTCTCTTCCCTGGAAACACCGCCGGCACTGCGACCAGCCATGGTGGATTTGCGAGGCATGAAGGGCATCGCCCTGGCGGAGAAGCTTCTCACGACTCTCGGCGAGACGC
>Ga0209014_10000652_pt1 | contig 20312 bp, 15 predicted proteins | sample BarGraNGADG00212_FD_184491 | JGI IMG/M metagenome (GOLD analysis project Ga0209014, IMG submission 184491) | Arctic peat soil microbial communities from Barrow, Alaska - Barrow Graham LP Ref core NGADG0002-212 (SPAdes) (version 2) | ecosystem: Environmental > Terrestrial > Soil > Wetlands >...
GGTTGATGCGCAGGTAGTAGTCGAGGGCGCCGGCGGGGTTGCCCGCCAGCACCTCGGCGATCATGACCCACGGGTTCGTGTGGCAGAAGATGCCGCCGTTCTCCTTGTAGCCCGGTGGATAGGAGGTGATCTCGCCGAGCCGCATTTGGTACCGGGAGAAGGCCGGCTGGACAAGGACGATCCCGTGCGGCGTGGCGAGCCGGTCGCGGACCGCCGCCAGGGCCCGAGCCGCCCGTCCGTCGTTCAGCCCGATGCCCGCCATGATGCAGATGCCCTGGGGCTCGATGAAGATCTGGCCCTCGTCGTTCCCGGTCGAACCGATGGGCTGGCCGAAGTAGTCGTAGGCGCGTCGGAACCAGTCGCCATCCCAACCGTGGGCGTCGACGGATGCGACCATGTCCGCCGCAGCCCGGCGCAGGCGCGCGGCCTCGCCGACGTCGCCCCGGTAGCCGGCGAGCGCGGCCAGCTCGTTCGCCGCGAGCACGAACAGCCCGGCGATGAGCACGGACTCGGCCACGCCGCCCTCGCGGTTCTGGGTCGTCTGGAACGACTCACCCGGCGTGTCCGAGAAGCAGTTGAGGTTGAGGCAGTCGTTCCAGTCCGCACGCCCGATCAGCGGCAGTCCGTGCGGGCCGAGTCGTTCGAGCGTGTAGTCGAGGGCCCGCCTGAGGTGGTCGTCGAGCGGCCACTCGCTGCCGGGGGCGTTGTCGAAGCGGACCGGCTCGTCGAGGATGGCGAGATCGCCGGTCTCCTTGACGTAGGCCGCGACGGCCAGCACGAGCCAGGCCGGATCGTCGTTGAACCCGGAGCCGACCGCATCGTTGCCGCGCTTGGTCAGCGGCTGGTACTGGTGATAGGCCCCGCCCGTGGGGAGTTGCGTGGCGGCGATGTCGAGGATCCGTTCCCGTGCCCGCTCGGGCACCATGTGGACGAACCCGAGCAGGTCCTGGTTCGAGTCGCGGAAGCCCATCCCGCGCCCGATCCCCGACTCGAACAGGGATGCCGAACGCGACAGGTTGAACGTGACCATGCACTGGTACGCGTTCCAGGTGTTGACCATCCGGTCGAGATGCTCGATGCCGGTCTGGACCTGGAAGCCGCCGAGCCGCTCGCGCCAGGCCTCCCGCAGTGCCGCGAATGCCGTCTCGACCGCGGTCGGCTCGAGGTGGCGGGCGATGACCGTGCGCACGCGCCGCTTGTCGAGCGTCCCCGAGCCGGGGGGGTCGAACTTGGCGTCGGCCGGGTTCTCCGCGTACCCGAGGACGAAATTGACCTCGCGTGTCTCGCCGGGGCCAAGCTCGAGGTGGACCTGGTGGGCGCCGATCGGCTGCCATCCATGCGCGATCGAGCCCGACACCGCCCCGCGTTCGACGGCGATGGGCCGGTCCCAGCCCCGGTAGGGCCCGAGGAAGGCGTCCCGCGACGTGTCGAATCCGGTCGCCGGCCCCGAGCAGGCGAAATACGCGAAATGGTTGCGCCGCTCCCGGTACTCGGTCGTGTGGTAGATGACGCCGTCCTCGACCTCGACCTCACCGACCGAGTAGTTGCGCTGGAAGTTGGTCGCGTCGTCCTGGGCGTCCCACAGGCAGAACTCGACGGTGCCGAACAGGGACACCCTCGCCGGTTCCGGCCGCTCGTTCGTCAGTCGGCACCGCCAGACCTCGAGCGTCTCGCCGATCGGCACGAAGTAGCACGTCTCGGCGCGGAGACCGGCGCGCCTGGACGCGATCGTCGTGTAGCCCAGTCCGTGCCGGCACTCGTACTCGTCGAGGTCGCTGTGGGTCGGCTGCCAGCTCGGGCTCCAGTAGTCGCCGCTGTCGTCGTCGCGGAGGTACAGGTACCGCCCCCCGAGGTCGAGCGGCGCGTTGTTGTAGCGGTAGCGGGTCAGGCGTCGGAGGCGGGCGTCGCGCACGAACGAATAGCCCCCAGCCGTGTTCGAGATGATCCCGAAGTAGTCATCGCTGCCGAGGTAGTTGATCCACGGCAGCGGCGTGTCGGGCCGCGTGATGACGTATTCGCGGCGGCTGTCGTCGAAGTGACCGTAACGCATGACCCTGCTTCTCGGCTCCGGTGACGATCCACGCGACATGACCGCCGGCTGGGATCCGGACGCCGTCGGATCACCGGCAGCCCGCATCGTCTGGCACGATGCGCAGCCACACGACAGGAATGGGAGCGCTTCCAAACTAGGCCCCGCCCGGGTCCGTTGTCAAGCCCAGGGACCCCGACCATGAGCGCCATGATTGCCGGATCGCGGCATCAGCCTGCGCTACGATGTCGGCACCAGAACCTGAGAGCGCTTCCAAGCACAGGGGCCCGCCAATGGCCAGGGACGACTCGTTTCCACCCGGTTTCGCATGGGGAGCGGCCACCGCCTCCTACCAGATCGAGGGTGCCGCCCGCGACGATGGGCGCGGCGAGAGCATCTGGGACCGTTTCTCGCATACGCCCGGGCGCGTCGCCCGGGGCGACACCGGCGACGTGGCATGTGACCACTACCACCGGTACCGCGAAGACGTCGCGCTGATGGCCGAACTGGGGCTGGACGCCTACCGCTTCTCGGTCGCCTGGCCCCGGGTCATCCCGGGTGGCACCGGGCCGGTGAACGCGGCCGGGCTCGACTTCTACGACCGGCTGGTCGACGAGCTGTGCGCCAGGGGGATCGCTCCGCACCTGACCCTCTATCACTGGGACCTGCCGCAGGTGCTGGAAGACGCGGGCGGCTGGACAGTCCGCTCGACCGCGGATGCGTTCGCCGTCTACGCGGATGTCGTCGCCCGCCGCCTCGGCGACCGCGCCGCGGCGATCGCGACCCTCAACGAGCCGTGGTGCAGCGCCCAGCTCGGCTATGCGCTTGGGATGCATGCACCGGGTCGCACGGACCCGGAAGCGGCCAATGCGGCGGGACATCACCTCCTCGTCGCCCACGGGCTCGCGGTCCGGGCGATCCGCGCCGTGACGCCGCGGACACCGGTCGGGATCGTGCTCAACCTCGAGCCCAAGCGGCCGGCCTCGACGCACCCGCTGGACCTTGAGGCCGCCGGCATGGCACACGACCGCTACAACCGCTGGTTCCTCGATCCGGTCGTCGGTCTCGGCTACCCGGCGGACGGCGTGCGGGCGTCGGGCTGGGAGCGCGAGGAGGTCCGACCCGGCGACATGGACCTGATCGCGGCCCCGATCGACTTCGTCGGCGTCAACTACTACACGTCCAGGACGATCCGCTCGCCGCTCCTGCCGCCCCAGCCTCCTGCAGGAGAGGCGGAGACGACCTCGATGGGCTGGGAGGTCGACCCGGAGGGACTGACCGAGATCCTGGAGTTCGTCCAGTCACGAACGGGCGAGCTGCCGCTGTACGTCATGGAGAACGGGGCGGCCTACGACGACGACCCTGCGGATCCGACCCGCGACCCGGAGCGGACGAGCTACCTTCGCCGCCACGTCGCGGCGGCCCGTGTGGCCATTCAGCATGGCGTGCCGCTGCGCGGCTACTTCGCCTGGTCGCTCCTGGACAACTTCGAGTGGGCCGAGGGGTACGGCCACCGCTTCGGTTTGGTCCACGTCGACTTCGAGACGCAGGAGCGCCACATCCGCGATAGCGGCCGCTACTGGGCGTCGCTGGCCGCAGCACGGCAGGAGGTGGTCCCGTGACGCCGACCATTCCGTGGGAGGAGCGGCCGGTGGGGTCGCCGGCCGTCGTGTGGCGCTCGAGTCGCAACCCGGTCATCCCGCGCGACCTGCTGGCGCGCTCGAACAGCATCTTCAACTCCGCGGTCGTGCCGTTCGGCGACGGGTTCGCGGGCGTGTTCCGCGTGGACGACACCGTCCGGACGATGAACCTGCACGCCGGCCGCAGCGCCGACGGCATCACGTGGGGGATCGACCCCGAGCCGATCGCATTCCTGCCGGCCGACGCGCGGGTCATGGAGATCCAGGAGGACTTCGTCCACGCGTATGACCCGCGGGTGACGTGGATCGAGGACCGCTGGTACGTGACCTGGTGCAACGGCTACCACGGGCCCACCATCGGCATCGCGTGGACGCAGGATTTCGAGACGTTTCACCAGTTGGACAACGCGTTCCTGCCGTTCAACCGGAACGGGGTCCTGTTCCCACGACGAGTCGGTGGCCGGTACCTCATGCTCAGCCGGCCCAGCGACAGCGGCCACACGCCGTTCGGGGACATCTATCTCTCCGAGAGCCCCGACCTGGTCCACTGGGGTCGCCACCGCCACGTGATGGCTCCGATCCCCTGGACGTGGCAATCCACGAAGGTCGGCGCCGGCCCCACGCCCATCGAGACGGCCGAGGGCTGGCTGCTCCTCTACCACGGCGTCCTGACGTCCTGCAACGGCTTCGTCTACTCGATGGGCGCAGCGCTGCTCGACCTCGAGGAGCCCTGGAAGGTCCTCGGCCGGGGGCGCGACTACCTGCTCTCACCGCAGGTGTTGTACGAGCAGGTGGGCGACGTGCCCAACGTCGTGTTCCCCTGTGCGGCCCTGGTGGACGCGGCGGCCGACCGGGTGTCGATCTACTACGGCGGGGCCGACACGGTGACCTGCCTCGCCCACGCGCACCTCTCCGAGCTGGTGGCGTTCGCCCGAGGTGGCTGAGGCGGGCACGCCCGGGCTGGCTGCCGGACCTACCCCTCGCCGAAGCCCGCCGGCACTCCCGGCAGCCCGGCCAGGCCGAACGGCTCGCCCGCCTCGAGGACGCGGGCGACCAGCGCGGCCGCGATCCCCGGATCGATCGCCGGCAGCGTGTGAGCGGCCACCAGCTCGTCGGCACGGACCCGCGCCCTTCCGAAGGCATCGAGGCCGCCGGCATCCAGCCAGGCGCGGCGCGAGTTCCGGTCGATGATCCTGGTGGGCAGGAACTGCTCGCCGCGGAACAGCCTGCGTGTCTCCTGCAGCTCCAGGAACCGGCCCTCGGGCCCGGCCGCCTCGAAGAAACCGGTGGCCAGCGTCTCCGTCGGCGTCCCGATGCCGCGCAGCAGCCGCTGCACCATGCCGATCGCCTCGGCGTCGATGACCAGCTTCTCGGGGCTCTGGGCCAGCAGGAAGTCCAGCATCCCAGCGCCGCTGATCATGTCGATCCCGGCCAGCCCGCCGATCAGGGCGGTCATCCCGGTCTCCAGGCCGGCCTGGGCGTCGATGAGCTTGGAATCGGTCGCCCCCAGGTAGGCGTGCGTCGGCATGCCCAGCGACTTGCCGACCGCCGCATACCCCCCGTCGATCATGGCCGTCTCGATCGCCCCCATCGGCGTGGAGCCCGTCCGCATGTCCACGATCGTCGGCGCGCCGCCCCACACGATCGGTGCCCCGGGCTCGGCCAGCTGGTGCAGGGCGATGCCGGCCAGCGTCTCGGCGGCGTGCTGGACGATGGACCCGATGAGCGTGACCGGCGAGGCGACGCCGGCCAGCGGCATGGAGATCAGCTCGGCGGGGACGTGCGCCCGGGCCAGGTCCATCACGTTGCGGCAGGCGAACTCGGACCAGGTGAGGGGCGGGGACGGACAGACGTCAAAGACGGCCCGGGGCTTCTCGGCCAGTGCCTGCCGGCCACCGGCATCCAGCGCCAGCAGGTCGATCATGATCGCCGATCCACGCGGCGTGAACGCCCCGGTCACCACCGGCTTGTTCGAGTGGAGCATGACCAGGAACAGGCGGTACAGGTCACCGATCTCGGTCGGGACATCGTGGGCCACGATCGCCGTCGAGACCGCGTCGTAGGCCGCCAGCGAGTCGGCGACCCGCGTGATCCGCACGAGGTCCGCGGCCTGGGACTGGCGGGTGTCCAGCGTGTCCGGGTCAAGTACGGCCACGCCCGAGGAGCCCGGGTCGAAGTGGACGACGCCCTGCCCGTAGCGGACGGCGACGTCGCCCGTGCGACTGTACAGGTCGAACGAGCGCGGGACGGTGTCCAGCGCCCGGCGGACCATCGCCTCCGGGATCCGGACCCGGTCGCCCTCCGCCGTGCCGCCACCGCCGACCAGGACCTTGACCGCCTCGGGCTCCTCGACCTTCACGCCGGGCCGGGCGAGGAGTGCCAGGGCCTCGCCGACGACCCGCTCGATGAGGGCGGGGTCGAGGAGCTCGAAACGGGGTCGCATCAGGGGTTGCCTCCGGGTGCCTGGGGCAGGCTGGGACGGGAAGGGTGGGTCGGGTCGGCCGCCGGGGCGGGGCTCAGGGCCGGGCGTCGGCCGTGAGGAAGGTCGCCGGGTCGGCCGCGTGCACCGTGATGAGCCGGTCGAGCTCGGCGTCCAGCGCCGGCTCCAGCGGCTCCGGCCGGTGGTCGCGCAGGAGCGTGCGGGCTCGCTCGAGCGCCTCGCGGTGCGGCTTGTCGGGGTCCGCGGCCCACTGGCCGTACGGCCGGCGGTCCAGGTACTTCGACTGCCACAGCCCGCGCATGTGGGTGCGGGTGTGGGGCAGCGTCAGGTATTCGCCACCCGGGCCCACCTCGGCGATCGCGTCGAGCGCGAGCGACACGTCATCGGTCGGGATCCCGCGCAGCATCGCCTTCACGATCCCGTCGATCTCGGTGTCCAGGATCATCTGCTCGTAGGACCAGATCCGGCTCCCGTGGAGCAGGCCGGCGCCCAGCAGCATGTCCGAGCCGGTGGCGGACGCCATGAAGGACGAGAGCCCGTTCTCGAGACCCGCCTGCCAGTCCGAGGCCTTGGCGCCGGTGGCGTAGGCGCCCATGGACAGCGGGACGTCGTAGAAGTCGGACAGCTCGTTGGTGGCGGCGCCGAACAGGAAGTCCTCGGGCCCGCCGCCGGTGTACGCGCCGGAGCGCAGGTCCATCGCGGTCTGGGCGGCGGCGTAGTAGACCGGGCAGCCGGGATAGGCGAGCTGCATCAGGGCCAGCGCGGAGATCACCTCGGCGTTGCCGACCACCAGCGAGCCCGCGATCGTGGCCGGTCCGCTGAAGGCGCAGGAGGCCATCGTCATGTACCCGACCGGGACCCCGGCCTCGGCGGCCACCAGTCCCGCGTCGATCGACCCGCCGTCGTGGGCGAGCGGGCTGATCGTGCACTGCATCATCGAGAACACCGGTCGCGCGCGGAGCGCGTCCCGCCCGCCGGCGATGGCCGCGGCCATCTCGATGACGGTCGCCGCATCCTCGCCCGTGACCACGCTCTCGCTCTGGGCGTGCTTGGTGGAGTTTCGCCAGACGGCCGCGATCTCCTCGAGGGGTCGCGTCGCGGGCGGGCGATCCTGCGCGGACACGGCGACCCAGTGGAACGCGATCGCGTCCAGCGCATCGGCCACGCGCGCGATGTCGGCCACGTCCTGGAGCGTGGACCGGCGCACCTCGAGCGTCCGCGCGTCCATGACCTCGATGCCGCAGCCGTCGGTCGCCAGGTAGACATGCCTGCCATCGAGCGGCAGGTCCCAGGCCGCGTCCCGGGCGCCCAGGACGTAGGCGGGCGGGGCCGTCTTGAGGGCCGCCTCGATGATGTGCCCCGGCACGCGGACGATGCCGCTGACCGGGTCGACCGTCGCGCCGTTCGCCTTCCAGATCGCCTGGGCCCGCGCGGACGGGAACCGGACGCCAACGCGCTCGATGACATCCAGCGTGGCGGTGTGGATCCGGCGGATCGCCGCCGGGGAGAGAACCTGCAGCTTCGGGCGAGCCTCGCCGTCCGTCGCTGACGCAGTCGTGGTCATCGGTGCCTCCAGCCGGGTATCGCCCCGGCCTCTTCCGGGCCGCCCCGCGCGGGGCTGGCCCACCTGTCCCGCGCGGGAACCCGTGAGTGGGAACCCGGGACCCGCCGTCCGGGCGGGCCCGCGTCGTGGGGCCGTCGGGGTCAGGCGGTCGCGACGTCGGCCCCGAGCAGCTTCCTGGCCAGCGCCACGGCGCCGATCGCGTCCTCGCTGTACCCGTCCGCGCCGATCTCGGTCGCCCAGCTCTCGCTGGCCGGGGCGCCGCCGACGATGACCTTCACCTTGGGGCGCATGCCGGCGGCCTCGAGGGCCTGGACCACGGTCCGCTGTCCGGCCATCGTGGTGGTCAACAGGGCGGAGACCCCGATCAGGTCCGCGTTGTGCTCCCGGGCGGCCTCGACGAACCGCTCCGGCGCCACGTCCACGCCGAGGTCGTGGACCTCGAAGCCGGACGTGGAGAGCATCATGCCCACGAGGTTCTTGCCGATCTCGTGGATGTCGCCCTTGACCGTGCCGATGACCACCCGGCCGACGACGTGGCGCGTCTGGGACTGGCGGGCCATCTCGGGCTCGAGGATGGTGATGGCCTTCTGCATCGCCCGGGCGGCCAGCATCATGTCGGGGAGGTACAGCTCGCCGAGGCCGAACTGCTCGCCGACGTACGACAGGCCAGGCACGAAGCCCATCTCGATCGCGTCCAGAGGCGGGACCCCGTTGGCGAGCGCCGACTCCGCGAGAGCCGCGGCGGCGGCCGGGTCGCCGTCGATGACGGACTGGCGCATCGCCGCGAAGATCTCGTCGCCCATGAGTGTGTTCCTCCGGTCAGGCCTGGTGCGCGTCGGCGCTGGATTCGATGGTCACGGTTGCGGTGATGGTCACGGTTGCGGTGCGGACCGCGGGCTGGTGGCCGCTCGTTTAAGGATACCGGCGATCACCCCCGTCACGTCCTCCGGAAGCGGCGGTCGGGGTCAACCGGTCGTAGCGCTGCGACCGCGCCTGGCGCATCGGGACCTGTCCCGGGGCGAGAAAGACCACGGGCGCCTCTGCGGGGGGACGAGTGGCGGCCAGCGTCATGCCCCGGCCACGGGTCGCGATAGGGCAGAATGTCCCGAGGGAACGGGCCGAGCGACCATCGGACCACCCCCGCGCCTCGTGAGACTCAGCCCGATGCCCAATGTCGTCCACGGGTCCGAGCGTCGCCCGCTCGAACCCGGCCACCTCCTGTTCGACGATGCCGCGGAGCTGGCCGTAGTCGTGCCGGCCTCGTGCCGCAGGACGGGTCGCTGCCACGAGTGCGTTGTGGAGATCCGCGCGGGCGGCGACCAGCTCTCGCCCCGCACGGAGGCCGAGACCTTCCTGGGAGCCTCGTTCCGCCTCGCCTGCCAGGCGACCGTGGAGCGGGCGGAACGGGACGTGGAGTTCGTCGTCCTGCGCCGCCGCCTGCGGATCCTGCTGGCCCCGGAGGCGCCCGGCGCCCGGCCGGAGCTGGACCCCGTCGTGTGCGTCGTCGATGGCCGCATGGTCGCGGACGACGGGACGGACCTCGGGACCGCGACCGGCAGCCCTGTGGGCGTCGCGATCGACATCGGCACCACCACGGTCGTGATCGAGCTCGTCGACCTCGAGTCCGGGGCGGTCCTGGCCGTGGCCGCGATCGAGAACCCCCAGCGGTTCGGCGGCAGCGACGTCATGACCCGGATCTCGTACGACAGCGAGCTCCCCGGCGAGCTGCGCCAGGCCCTTCGCCGCGCGCTCAACCACGAGCTCAGGCGTCTCTGCTCGGGGCTGGGTCTGGACCGCCGGCGGCTCGTGGACGTCCTGCTGGTCGGCAACCCCACGATGCGGGACCTCGCCTTCGGGCTGGACGTACGCCCGATCGGGCTGCTGCCGTACCGCTCGGTGACGGAGACGGCGTGGCGGGACGGCGAGGCCGATACGACGATGGTCACGCGCCGCGCCCACGAGCTGGGCATGCTCGTCAACCCGCAGGCCCGCGTCACCGGCGGCCCGCTGATCGCGAGCCACGTCGGCGCGGACGCCGCCGCGGACCTGGTCGCGGTCGAGGCGGTCGAACGGGGCGGCTCGTTCCTGCTGGTGGATATCGGCACCAACAGCGAGATCATCGTGTCGGATGGGCGCCGCGTCCTGGCAGCGTCCAGCCCGGCCGGCCCGGCGTTCGAGGGCGGCGGCGTCCGGTACGGGATGCCGGGGGCCGATGGCGCCATCGAGGCCGTCCGCCTCGTGAACGGTGCCTTCGAGATCAGCTGCATCGGCGACGCGCCACCGGAGGGGATCTGCGGCTCCGGCCTGGTGGACCTGCTGGCGGAGCTCCGGCGCCATCACCGGATGTCGACCCGGGGCGCGTTCGCGGACAAGGCCACCGAGATCCAGCTGGTGCCGGAGCCGCGGATCACGCTGTCGCGGAGCGACGTGGGCCACCTCTCGATCGCCAAGGCCGCGACCGCCGTTGGCCAGCGGGTGCTGCTCCGGCGTCTCGGCCTCCGGCCCGAGGACCTGGACAATGTCTACCTCGCGGGCGGGTTCGCCAACGCGCTGGACGTCGAGTCGGCGATCGAGATCGGGCTCCTGGTGCCGGCCCCGCTCGAGAGGATCGTCCGGGCCGGCAACGCGTCCATCGGCGGCGCCCGGTCGCTGCTACTGTCACGGCGGAAGCGCGCGTCGCTGGATGCCCTCGTCCGCCGCATCGAGCACGTGGAGCTCGAATCCGAGCCAGACTTCTTCGACCTGTTCACCGACGGCTGCCTGTTCGAACCGATCATCTCCTGAGGATGCCGATGAGCCCCGCTCGATCCCGCCACACCGAATCCGATCAGCCGGTGACCGACCCGGCCGCGGGGGCTGCGACGCCTGCCATCGGACCCGGGGCGCTCCGCCGGGTGCTGGCAGATCCGGCAGGCTTCGCCACCGTGGTCGAGCTCGTCCCGTGGGCAGGGGTGCTGGGCGACGCCCGCGGCCAGAAGCCGCTGAAGACGGCGGCGGACCTGGCCGGCAACCCGCGCATCACCGCGCTCTCGGTCACGGACAATGCCGGCGGCCACGCGAAGCTTGCGCCCGACGTGCTGGGCGAGGAGGCCCGCTCCCGCGGCCACGACGTCATCGTCCACGTCGCCTGCCGGGACCGGAACCGCAACGGCATGCAGAGCCTCGGCTGGGACCTGCTCTCCCGCCGGCTCACCACGGTCCTCGCGCTCACCGGGGACTACCCGGTGGAGGGCTACCAGGGTCTCGCCCGGCCCGTCTTCGACATCGACTCCGTGGCACTCCTGGCGCTCCTGCGTGTGCTCGGCGAGGAGGCGCTCGCCAAGGCGGCAACCGATGGCGACCCGGATCCCGACGCGCACCGCTTCTACCTCGGCTGCGCCGTGGACCCGTTCAAGCGTCTCGAGCGGGACCTCATCCCGCAGTACCTCAAGCTCGCGATGAAGGTCCGCGCCGGCGCCGACTACGCCATCACCCAGGTCGGCTACGACGCCCACCGCCAGGACCAGCTCCTCCGCTGGATGCGGCGCGAGGGGATCGAGCGGCCCGTCGTCGCCAACGCCTACATCCTCAGCGCCCCCGTCGCCCGGGCGTTCAACGCGGGACGGGTCCCGGGCTGCGTCGTCCCGGACGAGCTGCTCGCCATCGCGGAGAAAGCGGCCACCGGCCCGGACAAGGGCCGCGCGTTCTTCCTCGAGTTCGCGGCGAAGCAGCTCGTCGTCTCGCGCGGCCTGGGCTTCCGGGGCATCTACCTCTCCGGCCACCGGGACGCCTCGGAGATCAGCCGCGTCCTGGAGATGGCCGACGCCCACGACCCCGCCGACTGGCGATCCCTGGTCAAGGATGTCTCGTGGGCGCTGCCGGGCGGGTTCCAGCCCTTCGAGCCGGACAGCAACGGCCTGTCCACGGACCAGCTCGGCCGGGCCTACGCGGCGTCCTTGACGCCGGCGGCTCGCAAGCGTGCCCGTCGCGGCGTCGACGCGTTCTACAAGGTGAACCGGACGCTCCATGCCCGCGTGTTCGAGGCCGGTTCGCCGGGCTTCCGGACCTGGGCCGGTATCTACGGGAAGATCGAGCAGCTCCACGTCGAGAAGCCGGTCCACCTCCTGGAGCAGGCGGCCAAGCTCCCGATGTTCGACTGCCGGGACTGCGGCGACTGCTCGCTGCCGGACATCGCCTACCTGTGCCCGGAGTCCCACTGCCAGAAGAACCAGCGCAACGGCCCGTGCGGCGGTGCCCACGACGGGCTGTGCGAGGTCCCCGGTCACACCTGCGTCTGGTCCGACGCGTACCGGCGCCTCAAGCCGTACGGCGAGGAGCTCTCGATGCTGGATCGGGCGCCCGTGATCCAGGACAACGGCCTGCGCCGCACCAGCGCGTGGGGGAACACGTTCCTCGGCCGCGACCACTACGCGGCCGCCACGCCCGCCAATTCCGCCGTCGCACCCGTTACCGGACCGGCCATCCCCGCCATCGCTCCCGAGAAAGGATCCAAGTCGTGAGGCCCGATCGCACCGGCACCCCGTTCCTCGTCGTCGGCGAGAACATCCACGCCACCCGGATCCTCAAGCGGACCGGCAAGCATGCCGCCGAGCTCCCGGACGGCTCCGTCGGCATCGGGTTCGACGGCCCCGACGGGTCCCGCCTGATCCTTCCGGTCCACCCGGCGCTGGTCGCGGCGCGCGACTTCGGGCAGGGCAAGATCAAGCACGTTGCCAGCGCGATCCGCTGGGGCCTCGACGGTGGCGACCAGGCGGAGACCGCCGCCGCCTACATCCAGGTGCTCGCGGCCCGCCAGGAGCGGACCGGCGCGGACTGGCTGGACCTCAACGCGGACGAGATCGCGTCCGACTCCGAGACGCGCGCCCGGGGCATGGCCTGGCTCGTGGAGACGGTCGAGGCGACCGCCGGCATCCCGGTGTCGATCGATTCGTCGGACGTGGCGGTCCTCGTCGCCGGCGTCGCCGCCTCCACCCAGCCCGTGGGCCGGCTGCTCCTCAACTCCGCGTCGATCGAGCGCCCCGAGGTCCTCGAGCTCGCTGCCTCCGCCGGGTGCGCGGTCATCCTCGCGGCCAGCAGCGCCGGCGGGATGCCGGCCAACGCCGAGGAGCGCGTGGCCAACGCCGTCAGCCTGATCGAGGCGGCGATCGCCCGGGCGATCCCGGCGGACCACCTCTTCGTGGACCCGCTCGTCCTGCCCGTTGCGGTTGCGCCGGACGCCCCGGGGTACGTCCTGGAGGCCGCCCGCCGGCTCCGCACGGAGTACGGCGATGCGATCCACCTGACCGGCGGCCTGTCCAACGTCTCGTTCGGGATGCCCGAGCGGCGCCTGCTCAACGACACGTTCATCGATCTCGCGGCCGAGGCCGGCATCGACAGCGGGATCATCGACCCCGTGGCGTCGGACCTTCCGCGCGTCTTCGGTGCCGACCGCGACAGCGAGCCCTACCGGCTGGCGGCGGACATGCTGCTGGGCCGGGACCCGTTCGGCGGCGCGTACGTGCTGGCGTTCCGCGAGGGACGGCTGGGCGGCGGCGAGGGGTAACCGGGGGACCGGGGGCGTTTCAGGCGCCGGCGACGGGGGCGGCAGGAGCGGACGAGGTGGCGGGAACCGCCTTCACCACCTCGTCGTCATAGCTCATCGCCAGGCGCTCGCCGGGTTGCAGCGTGAGCATGTCGTCGCCCCAGTCCCCGTCGATCAGCCGGCGCACCAGGATCATGTTGCCCTCGACGCGCTCGAAGGTCCATCCCCGGCGCTCGGCCTGCTCGCGTGCGACCGCCTCGGAGGCCGCCTCGTCGGCGACGCCCATGGAGACGAAGGCGGCGCGCCCGTAGTGGACCTGCCACGCGCCGAGGACCTCCATGAGGTAGTCGGCGTTGTCCTCGCCGTACCTGGCGACGTACTCCGCACGGGTCTCCTCCATCTGGGCGTCCGTCTCGCTGCCGACGCCATAGTTGCCGATGCTTGTCCCGTACCCGTCGCCGCGCTCCAGCTGGTCGGCCACGTACCAGTAGGTGGCCGGACCGCTCGTCTCGGCCGCGTATCGCTCGCGGGCGCCGAGGAACAGGGTGATGCAGTCGTGGGCCCGGGGCAGGATGACCGGGATGTCGCGGGCCTCGAGCCCGGCCGCCGCCCCGCCGCACAGCCCGTAGCCCAGGACGACGGCGTCGTGATCCGGCGTAGTCGCGTCGATCGCCGCCTGGAGTGTCGAGCGCAGGTTCGGCGGCTCGTTGTGGAGGCCGCGTTGGAGCAGCGTCACGTCCACCACGTGCGGCGACCGGGCCGCGCACAAGTAGACGGGGCGGGCGAGGATGTCGCAGGCGATGACGTGGAGGCGCATCAGGCGGCGGTAGGCTGCATGCGCTGATGCTAGCGGGCCGCGGTCATCGGCGGGCGAACGGCTCTCGGTGGGCGAACGGCTCTCGGCGGGCGAACGGCTCTCGGCGGCGAACGGCCGCCCTCAGCCCCGCAGCGGATACCGCCCGAACTCCTCGACGGCGTCCACCATCGCCAGCACGTTCTCCGGCGGCACGTCGTCCATGACCGTGTGCACGGCGCCCAGCATGTAGCCGCCACCCGCGCCCAGCGTCCCGATCACGCGCTTCACCTCGGCGCGGACCTCGTCCGGCGTCCCGAGCGGGAGGACGTGATGCGTGTCCATCCCGCCACAGAAGACCAGGTTGTCCCCGAACCTCCTCTTGAGGCCCACGAAATCCGACATCCCGCCGGCCGACGCCTGGACCGGGTTGAGGACGTCGACCCCGATCTCGATGAAGTCCCCGAGCAGGTCGTAGACGTCGCCGTCCGTGTGGAACACGATCGCGGCCTTCGTCCGTTCCCGGATGAACGCGATCAGGTCCGCATGGATCGGCTTGAGGATCCGGCGGTACATGGCGGGTGACATCAGCAGCCCCACCTGGGACCCCAGGTCGTCGCCGATCTTCACCATGTCGATGAGGTCACCGCACTCGCGCAGGAAGCCGTCCATCAGCCCCTTGCACAGCGCCTGGGTCCTCCACAGGAGCGCCTCTGCGAACTCCGGTTCACCGGCGAGGTTGGCCAGGAAGTTGTCCGTGCCCTGCATCGCGAACGCGCGCTCCAGCGGGAAGGCGAGCCAGGGCGTGCCCATCGAGGCGTAGACGTTCTCGTCCCGCAGGCGCTGGGCCTCCGTTCGGACGCCCTCGAACCTCGTGGGATCCGTCATGTCCGGCCACGGGTACGCCTCGATCTCCTCGAGCGTGTACGCATCCGCCATCGGGTGCCAGCCCGGGAACCAGGTGCCGGGCGTCCCCTCCACCTGGCCGCTGCCCCAGTCGTCGATGAACGGGGAGTGCGGGTCCCGGGCGGCGTTCCGGGCGCGGGTGGCGGCCGGGAAGTGGTCCAGCACGCCGCGGACGTCGGCGTGGAGCCGCCGGTACGTCGCCTCGTCCAGCTTCGCGGTGCCCAGCTCCGGCCACTCGTAGATGTACTCGTTCGGTGCCTGGATGCCGGCCAGCGCCTTGATGCGCCGGTAGACGGACATCTTGATGCCCGTCGCGTTGCTCGGGCCGAGCATGATCGGGACACGGTCCGGCGTCTCGTGGGCGAGCGTCGCGAGCACGCGCTCGCGGGGTGTCATCGGCATGCGGGCCTCCCGGGAATGCGGTCCTCCGTCGGCCGCGTGGACGGTGGAGGCCTCCCGTCGAGCCTAGCTGATCAGGCGTGGTAGCGTCCGCGGACCGGGGCCGACCGCGGCCCCATGCGATGGAGGTCGCCATGCCGGGCAGTGGGACGCGCGAGGATCCGTGGGACCTGGTGACGGCGAACGGCGGATCGCCATACCGGATGTGGCGCGACGAGGCTGCGGATCCGCCGGCGCTCGTCTGCCAGGTGGGCTCCACCCAGCTCCGGTACCAGCTGCGGGCGATCGAGGACCTGCGCGGGTGGCTGCGTGAGCAGGCCGACTGGGTGCCGCTCGGCGGCACTGACGAGCAGAAGCCGGCACCGGACGGGTCTGTGGAGGCCTGGGGCCGGTCCGGGACCAACCCGGTCGGCGGCTGGTACGGCCTCCGGAAGGGGTATCGCGCGCGCTTCGGTGCCTACCTTCCGCCGCTGCTCGAGGTCCTCGGCCTGGCCGAGCTGGAGCACAACCCGAAGAACAACCGCGTGCGGGCCAGGTAGCGCTGCGGGCTTCTCAGGCAGCACTCAGCAATGCAGGGCATGCTTAGGGGGTGACGACCCTCAGGACCCCGCGCCCGGAACCGGGCAGACCCACACCCCGGACGCCCGATGAACAGGTGCGTTCCGAGACATCCGGCCGGACGACGCGACGGTTCGCGCTGGTGGCGGTCGTGCTCTCGGCCGTGGCCCTGGGCCTCGCCGGGCTCTCGACCTTTGCCCCGGCCGACGACAGCTGCCAGACGTCCGCCTGGAACACCACCCCGAAGGACACCGACCTGCCGGTCGGCTGGACCGTTGCGTCCAGCCAGTACGACATCGCCCGCAAGTCCATGTCCCTGCTTGGTCCGCAGCCGACCGACGGCACCACGGCCCAGGCCGTCGTCTACGCCACGATCACGTGCTACCCGTCGGGCGCCGCCGACGCGGTGACCCGCTCCGCCGATGCGTCGACCGCGGCCGGCCAGACGGTGACCGAGCGCAATGACCTGGGGAACCAGGGGTTCAGCGCCGCGGACGCCTCGGGTGCCACCTTCCTGCAGTTCCGTCACGACCGGATCGTCGTGTACCTGGCGGGATCCGGCGACGCGACCGCCGCCGAGGTGGACGCGATCGCCTCCGCCTTCGACAAATCGCTGGGTGGTGACGGCGGGGCGGTGGCCGTGGGTGCGTCCGCCGGCGCGAGCCCCGCGCCGAGCGTGGATGCGAGCGCCGACACGGGCCCCGGATCGGCCGCCCCCGCGTCCAGCGGCGACGCGTCGGCCAGCGCCGCCGCGGCTCCGGAGCTGGAGGCCGCGCTGCCGACGAAGGTCGGTGACGTCGTCCTGACGGTGGACAGCGCGTCGGGCACCATGATCCTGGGCGAAGACCAGGGGAGCCGTGCGATCACGGCGGCGCTGCGGGCCGAGGGCAAGGTGCCCGATGACCTCAAGGTCGCGCAGGCATACGACGAGACGGCAGCGTCCGACCTTTCGATCCTTGCCGTGGGCGTGAATGGGCTGAGCGCCGCCAAGGTGCTCCCGATCGTCCTGGACTCGTGGCTCGCGGCTTCGGGTGCCGGGGTGACCAGGACGCCGGTGACGCTCGCCGGCAAGCAGTTCACGCGGGTCGACTACGGCGACGAGGGTCCGATGGACTACGTTGGCGTGAGCGGCGATGCGGTGATCGTGATCACCACCTCGGATCCTGCCGCGGCCGCCGCGGCCGTCGCTGCCCTTCCCTGAGGGCTGCCCGGGCGGAGACCCCGCCAGCCCATCGCCAACCGGCACTTCCATCCCGGACACCGGGCACGTATCCTGCTGGGCAGGGATGGACGGTCGTTCCCGCGACCGCGCGGAAAGGGGTTTCGACATGCGCGAGCCTCTGGTGGCCTGGGCCGGAGACTGCGTCGTGCGCGGCAGCATCGACGTCGGTGATGGACGCCTGAGCGACCAGGTCAACGACCTCGACCTGATCACCTTCTTCGACGCCACCCTCGAGGCCCTGGACGACGGTCACCAGGTGCGCGTCGGCGAGCTGGAAGTCGAGCGGCGCGAGCTGCATCTCATCGAGGTCAACGGCCGTCGCGGGGACCCGAGCCGGCGCCTGCGGACCGTCGAGGACCGCGTGGCGCTCCAGGTCGGGCCGTTTGTCGTGACCGGCAACCTCCACCGACCGCCGAGCGCGCAGCCGCTGGCGTCGTTGACCGGCTGGGCGCGGTTCGTCCCGGTCACCGATGCCGTGATCGACGTAGGCGGCACGCCGGCGGAGCCGGTTCACGAGGAGGTCGTGCTCGTGAACCGCGACCGGGTCTCTGCCTCCCGGTCACTGGCGTCCATTGCCATCGAGCCCGATGGCCCGTGGGAGGACGAGCCCTCCGCGTCGGTGTAGATCAGGGCGCAGGGCTGCTGCTGCGGCGCAGATCCGCCCGGGGCCGCCCCCGGGCCCGGATCAGGCCCCTGTCCGGCGCCCCGGGCTGCGGACCGTCGCCAGCGAGACGCCGGCCAGGACCGCCAGGATCCCCAGCACCGCGAGGCCGGCCCCACCGCCGGGGGTCTGCGGTCCTGCCTGGGCAACGCCATCGGTTGGTGGCACCGTCGGGTCGGGCCGGCCCGTGGCGCTGCAGACGATGCTCGAGATCACCTGGTCCAGCGAGAGGGCGACCGGATCCGGCGTCAGCGTCTCGAGCGTGAGCGTGGCCGAGCCGATGGGCGTGTCGCGGTGCACGCACCCGTCCTCGCCCGGGCCGCTGACGGTGGTCGGGCCGGTTGCGCGCAGGGCCACCTGGGACCCGATGCCGGCATCGACGGCGAGGCTGAAGGTGCCGTCGGCGCCGGAGGTGGCGGACAGGATCAGGTCGGATCCATCAACCGTGACCGCGACCTCGACCCCGGCGACCGGCGTTCCGTCCCGCATGACCGTGCCGGACAGCGTGACCGGATCCGCGGCGAACACGGATCCCGGCAGGGCGAGCAGCGAGACCAGCGCGATGAGCACGATGCGGACGACGTGGGCGCGGCGGACGCGGCGGACGCGGGACATAGCCTCTCGGACGGTGGAACCGCGTACACGGTACCGCTTCGGGTGTCGGCTCACAATGCGGAAGTGATGGGCGCTTCACCCCCTCCGATGGCTATCGTGGGGACATGCATCAGCCCGCCTTCCCCGGAGAGGCACGCCTGACGGCCGTGTCCGGTCCCGCCCACGTCCGGGTCTCGCATGATCCGGATCCTCGTCGTCGATGACCATGCCGTCGTCCGCCAGGGGATCGCGCGGCTCCTCGAGGACGCCCCGGACCTGGTGCTGGTCGGCGAGGGTGCCGATGGCGCCGACGGCCGCCGGCTCGCGCTGAGCGTCGAGGCCGACGTCTGCGTGCTTGACCTGGCCATGCCGGGCGGCGGCGTGGAGCTCGTCGCGGAGCTCCACGAGCTGCGCCCGCGCCTTCGGATCCTCGTCTTCAGCATGCACCGCGAGGAGCACTACGCCCTGCGCGTGCTCGCGGCGGGCGCCGGCGGGTTCCTGAGCAAGAGCTCGCCTCCCACCGAGCTCGCGGAGGCCGTGCGCGCGGTCGCGTCCGGCCGGCGCTACCTGTCCGCCGCCGTGGCGGAGCAGATGGCCGTGCGCCTGATCGACGGCATCACCGATGTCCCCCACGAGCGCCTGTCCCCTCGAGAGCTCGAGGTCTTCCAGCGCCTGGCGCGCGGCGAGGGCCCCAGCGAGATCGCCGCCACGCTCGGCCTGTCGGTGAAGAGCGTCTCCACGTACCGGAGCCGCGTCCTCGAGAAGCTCGGACTCCAGCGCAACGCGGACCTCACGCGCTATGCGCTCGAGCACGACCTGCTCGACTGACGTCGGCGCATCCGCCGCGCCCGTCGAACGCGGAGCTGGCGGTCCATGCACCGTAGGGTGATTAGCGCCCAGGTCAGGGGTGGGTGGGCCCGATCTGGCTATTGCCGATCCGTCGACAGAGAGTACGGTCGGGGAGTTGGACGCCCGTACCGGGTGACGATGGCGTCTGCAGCTGAACCGAGGCACACCTTGCCCATCGCCCACGCCAGGACCTCCGATCTCCCGCGGCGTGCGCTACCGCGTCGGACTCCCCGGCGATCGGCGGCGGCATGGATCGCAGCGCTTGCCCTTGCGCTCGTCACGGTCGTCCCGATCCCGGCCCAGGCCTCGACGACATGGTCGCGGAACCTGTACGTCGCGAGCGGCTTCGTCTACCAGGACCCCTACTTCACGGCCTGCACGGCGGCATCGACGATGACGATGCTCAACACGATCGCCCTGCGGGGCACCGGCGGCACCGGTTTCGGCTGGAGCCCGTACCGGGTGAGGAACAGCGCCAACCCGGCGAACCTCCGGGACATGACGTCGATCCTTGCGTTCGAGCGATCGCACGACACCCTCCGGGCGGCTTCCCACGGGTCCGATGCCCACGGCTGGCGCAACGCCCTGAACTACTACGGATGGGGACCGACCGCGATGACAAACCCGTCTCGCATGGTGTACGAGGACCGGGCGTACGGGTCGTTCGGTGCCGCCGTCAAGGCCGCCGTCAAGGCGATCGCCCGATACGGCATGCCGGTGGGCATGCTCGGCTGGGCGGGCGGCCACGCGCAGGTCATCACCGGCTACGTCGTGGTGGGAGCGAACCCGGCGGTGTCGGACGCGTTCAGCGTGCAATCCGTCTACCTGTCGGATCCTCTCCGGAGCGATCGGATCCTGAACCTGCGGGTCAGCCTCGCCAACCTGCGCGCCGGCAACCTGCACTACCGGTTCCGGGCGTATGGCGAGACGGACAGTCCGTACCGCGATCCGCTCAAGGCCGCTCGGCTCCCGGGCTCGGTCGCTGCCACGCGTGGTGCCTCCGAGTGGTACCGCGACTGGGTCCTCGTCGTTCCCGTGCGGCCAGGTCCGCCGGCCCCGACCCCGGCTCCGGTCCCGACCCCGGTCCCGACCCCGAAGCCGACCCCGGCCCCGACCGTGGCTCCCACGGACGCCCC
>Ga0209014_10000653_pt1 | contig 20305 bp, 19 predicted proteins | sample BarGraNGADG00212_FD_184491 | JGI IMG/M metagenome (GOLD analysis project Ga0209014, IMG submission 184491) | Arctic peat soil microbial communities from Barrow, Alaska - Barrow Graham LP Ref core NGADG0002-212 (SPAdes) (version 2) | ecosystem: Environmental > Terrestrial > Soil > Wetlands >...
GACCTCGCCGGGCGACAGGGAGGCTAGCCGCGACTAGGCCGCAGCTGCATCATTCGCCGCCGAGCCGCGCCCCGACTCGACAGCCATGAGCACGCGTCCATCCCTGTCGTGCAGGGCGTCGACGCAATGCGGCCGGCAGCCGCGCGCATCCTGGCCCGACATCATTGACGAAAAGTGACGCCACGCGCCATCTTCGTGGCCCGTCGCGGCCACAAGACGGCAGCCGCACACCGCGCACGTGACGGGTCCGGCCGCGTCACGCGCTGGAAGAAATCGCCCAATCGAATACTCGCTCATGCAAGCACGTTAGAGACACCCATCGGCTGGGTCAGCGCCGCGCCGGTGTCCGTTTGGTGGCGAACAGGTTGCGCCACATGCCCTGATAATCGTCGGCCGGATGAGGGTCCCCGCACGCTTCTCAGTGCGCAACAGCGAGCTGCCCGCGTCGTTCTGGTATCTCTGGGTGGGCACAGTCATCAATCGGCTCGGCGGCTTCGCCGTGCCCTTCCTGATGCTCTACCTGACCGCCAGGCTGAGCATGGCGCCGGCGTCGGCGGCGCTGCTCGTATCGGTGCTCGGCGCTGGGTCGTTTGTCGCCCAGCTGACCGGCGGCGAGCTCGCGGACCGCCTCGGCCGGCGCCCGGTGATGATGCTCAGCTTCTTCATCGCGCCCATCGCAATGGTCGCGCTCGGCTTGACCCATGAGACGGTCCTGCTCGTCATCGCCATGTTCGTGCTTGGCTTCTTCACGGACCTGTACCGCCCGGCGGTCAACGCCGCGATCGCCGATCTCGTGCCCGCCGAGCGGCGCACGCGCGCCTACGGCTACATCTATTGGGCGGTCAACCTCGGCGCGGCGCTAGCGCCGGTGATCGCCGGCCTGCTCGCCAACTACGACTACTTCCTGCTGTTCCTGGGTGATGCACTGACGACGGCAGTATTCGGCCTGATCGTGCTTACCCGCGTGCCCGAAACCCAGGCGGCCGAAATCGCGGCCGCTGCGCGCACGCCCACCCGCGCTCGCGTCGGGCAGGCGCTCGGGGACCCGATGCTGCTCTTCTTCGTCCTGCTCTCGGTGCTCGTCGGCATGATCTATTCGCAGGGTCAGGTCACACTGCCGCTCGACATGGCCGCGAATGGTCTCCCGCCCAGCGACTATGGCCTCGCGATCGCCGTCAACGGCGCGCTGATAGTGCTCGTCACGCTGTGGGTCAGCCGGCGCACCGAACGGCTCCCGCGTTACGCGGTGATGGCCACCGCAGCGCTGTTGCTCGGCGTGGGCTTCGGCCTTACCGGGCTGGCGGCGACGCTCGCGTTCTACGCGTTCTCGGTGGCCGTCTGGACGTTGGGCGAGGTGATCAGCGCGTCGATCGCGCCGACGATCGTGAGCGAGATATCGCCGCCAGCGCTGCGCGGCCTATACCAGGGCATCTGGGGCTCGTCGTGGGGGCTCGCGTTCTTCCTCGGGCCAGCGCTGGGCGGCTTCGTCTTCGAACACCTTGGCTCCGACACGTTGTGGCTGACGACGTTCGTCATCGGCGTCATCGTTGCCTTCGGCTACCTGCTGATGTCCATACCCGCGCGGCGCCGAGCACGCGTCGTCGTTGGTCAGGACTGATGTCAGCCGTCGAGCCGGTAGCCGACGCCGCGCAAGGCCACGGGTACGGGCGCCCCAACCGCGTGGAGCTTGTCGCGCAGGCGTGCCAGGTGAGGCTTGAGCCACAGCGGATCCGGGTCGGGGACGTCCGGCCAGCCCGCCGATAGCAGATCGGGATGCGCGACGAGCTCGCCCAGGCGCTCGATCAGCGCGGAAAGCAGGCGAAACTCGATCGCCGTCGCGGGTATGAGCGACTGCTGCCAGCGGATCTCGTGGCGCCGGAGATCGAGATCCCAGCCGCTCGTTGATGCGGCCGGCGCCGTTGCCGCGTCTTTCGAGATCGCCCGCTGGCGGCGGCGAACAACGGCGCGGATGCGCGCGAGCAGCTCGGTCGACGGCACACCTTTGTGCACGTAGTCGTCCGCGCCCAGGTCGAGCAGCTCCGCGGGCGAGGATCGATCCCGCTCGCCGGACACGACGATGATCGGCGTGTCCGATTCGGCGCGGATCTGGCGGCACACCTCGGCGCCGTCGAGGCCGGGCAGCGCGAGGTCGAGCAGCACGGCATCGACGTGATCGGCCCGGAAACGGCGCAGCGCCTCCTCGCCGTCGTAGGCGGCAACGATGCGATGCCCGGCCTTGCCCAGCACGGCCCCCAGCGCACCTACCCACGCCGGCTCGTCGTCGACGACGAGCAGCGTCAGCCGCCTGTTCTTCTCGGCCGCGTCGGCCGCGTCGGCCGCGTCGTTACCAATCGGTGACTTCACACCTTTTCCTCGCGGCAGTGGTTGACCAGCCGGCCGATGCCCTCGATCTCGACCACGACCTCGTCGCCGTCTTTGAGCAGGCGCTTGGGCTCGCTGTACCAGCCAACCCCCGCGGGCGTGCCGGTGGCGATGATGTCGCCCGGCTCCAGGGTGAACGCTTGGGATGCGAACGAGATGAGGTGAGCGACGCTGAAGATCATCTCCGCCGTGGTCGAGTCCTGGCGCAGCTCGCCGTTGACCAGGCTGCGAATGGGCAGCGACTGGGGGTCGGCGATCTCGTCCGCGGTCACCAGCCACGGCCCCATCGGGCCGAAGGTGTCGAGCGACTTGCCCCGCGTGAACTGGCGGTCAGGGAACTGGAGATCGCGCGCGCTGACATCGTTCAGGCACGTGTAGCCGGCGACGTAGTTGAGCGCGCGCGCCTCGTCGACGCGCCGACACACGGCACCGATGACCACCGCGAGCTCCGCCTCGTAGTCGACCGCCTGCGTCAGCCGCGGCGACCACCGAATCTGGGCACCGTCGCCGACGACGCTCGTGCTGAACTTGGCGAAGAAGACCGGGTGATCCGGCGGCTCGCGGCCGCCTTCAGCGGCGTGGCTGCGGTAATTGACGCCGGCGGCGACGATCTTGCCCGGCCGTGGCACCGGCGCGAGCAGCTCGACGGTGGACAGCGGCATGGCCTCAGGCGCGTCGTCGGCGCGCAGTGCCGCCTGCAGCACGAGCAGGCTGTCAGGCCAATTCCTGAGGAGCTCGGCCATCGTGCCCGGGACGCCGCGGCTCAGGGATCCGGCAGCAAGCAGCGTCTCGCCTTCGACGATGCCGAGCCGATCGGCGCGCCCGGGCTCAGCGCCGAACGCTGCACGTGAGCGAAACGAGACGAGTCTCATTCGGGCTGTACCTCCACGCGGGCGCCGCGGCGCTCCGGCTCCTGGGCATCGGCCGGACGCGCATTGCCGGTCTGGGCGAGCACTACGCCAATGATGACCAGTGCGCCACCCAGCAGCTGGATCGGCGTCAGCGTCTCACCCAGGAGCCACGTCGCGAGCACGATCGTGTAAACAGGCTCGACCGTCGAGACGAGCGACGCCTGCGCGGCGCCGATGCGTCGCGCGCCGGCATAGAAGGTCTGCATTGCCACGGCTGTCGAAAGGACGCCGACACCGACCAGGCCGGGCCATGCGTCGAGCGGGATCTGTGCGGGCAGCACGGGCCGGCCGACGGCGAGCGCTGCGACCCACCAGGCGACGGCCGTGGTCGTGATCATGATCGCCGCTGCCGGCCCGGCCTGTGCCTGATCACCGGCCCTGCTCGAGCTTGCGTCAGCGGCCGTTTCCGAGTCATACGGCGGGATCGTGTCGGCCTCGCCGCGCTCGCCACCGAGACGCGCCGCGAGCACGATCCACACGGCGTAGATGATCGGCGAGGAAACGATCAGGACGAGGCCGATCAACGGCGGCGCGTGGTTCTGGTCGATGCCGCCTACCGCGAGCGCGACACCCACCATTGCCAGGCCGAGCGCGGCCCACGCACGCCGGCCCTGGAGGCGGCGACCGAAGCGGATGGTGATGACCGCGACGAGGGCCGGGTACATGTATACGATCAGCGCCGAGAGCGAGGCACTGACCGTCTCGAGCGCGGCGAAGTAGGTCCCGCTGTTGCCCACGAAGAAGAGCCCGAGCAGGACCATGACCAATACCCGGCGACGGGGCAGCGAGCGCAGCGCGCGACGCTGGCTTGGCCACAGCAGCAGCCACGCCCACGACAGGACGGCGCCGATCAGGAAGCGCCATGCGAGCAGCGTCAGCCAGTCGACGCCGGTGGCATAGACGGGTTTGGCGAACAAAGGGCCGCTGCCGTAGCCGCACGCAGAGATGACGATGAGCGCGATGCCCAGCGCACGCTGGCGGTCCATCAGCGGCGTCTCACGCGAACCATCGGAGGCGATGCTACAGGCGCGCGCCGACACGTCCCGAGGAGCCAGCCGCGATGGTCGGTAGACTGGCTCGATGGGACAAGCCGCTGCCGATGCGACGACCCGCGTCACCGTTGTCGTTCTCGCTGACGACCTGATCTGGGCCTGGCGCCTGCATGCCGCGGTCGAGCATGCCGGCGGGCGGCCGGTCGCGGTCAAGGGCGCTGGCCAGATCAGCGGTGAGCTCGTCGTGATCGATCTCGGCGGCCGTACTTACGACGGCATTGGCGCGGTCCGCGCGGCGGCGAGCGCGGGTGCCACTGTGCTCGCGGTTGCCCAGCACGACGACGTCGACGTGCGCAAGGCCGCGCTCGCCGCCGGTGCCAGACGGGTGCTGTCGTACAACAAGATGTTCAGCGACGGTCCAGCGGTCATGGAGCGGCTGATGGACGGCACCCTGTGAGCGCGGCCCGCATCACGTCCACGATCTCCGCCGAGCGCTACGCCGCTCGCCTCGCCGCGGCCCAGGGGCAGCTGCCGGACGAGGATGCCGCCGCGTTGCTCATCGGCGTCGGTGCCGACCTCCAATGGCTGACCGGATACGCAGCCAAGGATCTCGAGCGGCTGACGCTGCTGATCGTGCCCAGCGTCGGCCGTGCCATGCTCGTCGTGCCGCGCCTCGAGCGCGCCGCCGCCCAGGTCGCAACTGCTGTCGAGGCGCGCCTGGTCGACATAGTGACCTGGGAGGAGACCGAGGATCCGTTCGCGCTTGTCGCCGAGCGGCTATCGGCAAGCAATAGCCGCCCGGAGATCCAGCTCGGTGCGCTGGGTGGGGCATGGGGCCGCCTGGGCGGGCTGCTCGTGTCTGATCGGCTGTGGGCGACCTTCCTCCTGCGCCTCCAGTCGGCTGTCCCCGACGCCGCGTTCGGCCTCGCCTCCGCGGTACTCGGTCCGCTACGCGCGGTCAAGGACGCCGAGGAGATCGAGCTGCTGCGCGCCGCGGCCCACGCCGCAGATCGCGTGGTCGCGCAGATCGCGGGCGGGCGGCTGGTCGGTCGCACGGAGGCCGAGGTGGCGCGCGAGGTGCGAGAACGGCTCGTCGCCGAAGGCCACGATGGTGCCGATTTCTGGATCGTGGCCAGCGGTCCGAACTCAGCATCGCCGCACCATGAGCCGGCTGAACGGGTCATCAACGCCGGCGAGCCGATCGTGCTCGACATCGGTGGCTCACTGGCGGGTTACTGCTCGGATATCACGCGCATGCTGTGGGTGACCGGCGACGCCGACGTTCGGCCGACGGACGAGTTCGCGCGCCTGTACGAGGTGTTGCAGCGCGCCCAGGACGCGGGTCGAGCCGCCGCCAAGGCGGGCGTGCCGTGTGAGGACGTCGATCAGGCTTCGCGCTCGATCATCGCCGACGCCGGCATGGGCGACCGGTTCATCCATCGCACGGGCCATGGCATTGGGCTCGAGGGCCACGAGGATCCCTACATCGTGGCCGGCAATGCCGATCCACTCGAGCCGGGCAACGCGTTCAGCATCGAGCCCGGCATCTATATCGACGGCCGCTACGGCGCGCGCATCGAGGACATCGTCGTGTGCACCGCGGACGGCCCGGACACGCTCAACGAGGCCTCGCGCGACCTGTACGTCGTCCGCGGCTGAAACGGATCGAGGTTATGACGCAAGACGAAGCAGGCGCGCCGGCCGAGGAAAAGGTCGAGACGCAGCAGGGCCCGACCGCCGCGCAGCTGCGGCGCTTCATCAAGTCACGGCCATACGTGCCGCTCCATGAGCTCCGGCGCCGCTTCGAGCTGAACGGCGAGCTCGACGACGTGACGCCCGTGGAGGTGCCCGAGGGACAGATCTTCGTCGGACTGCCGCGGCGCGAGGCGGAGTTCCTCGCGACACTCGTGCGCGATGGCGAGGTCGGCCTCGAGCTGAGCCACGATCCGGCCGTGCCGATCGTCGTCGGCGTGTTCGCGATGCGGCCCGTGACGCGCAACTGACGCGAGCGCGCCGCGGGCCAGCTCGAATAATCAGGCCTAACGTCCCGCGCGGCGCGCCGAATGGCACGTGCGTGTTCAGCGGTGGGGCCGCCGTATACTAGGGGGGAGTATGACGAACATCACTCTTCCTGAGCACGAGGTTCAGCCGATCGAGCTCGAGCTGCCCATCGAGGGCATGACCTGCGCCGCGTGCAGCAATCGTGTCGAGCGCTTCCTGCGCAAGACCGACGGCGTGCTCGATGCAACCGTCAACCTGGCCACCGAGCAGGCGCGCATCCGCTTCGACCCGCGCAGCGTTGGTCGCGACGAGCTGACCCATGCCGTCGAGGCCGCGGGCTACGGCGTACGCCAGGTTGCCGAGCCGGATGAAACGGCGGCGCTTGGCGAGGCGGCACTGGCCGACGCCGAACGTCGTGCGCGCGAGACACGTCGCCTGGGCGTGGAAGCAGCGGCAGCGATCGTGACCGGCGCGCTGATGATGGCCGCGACCCTTTGGCTGACGCCGCTGATAGGCATCACCCAGCTCAACCCGATCCTGTTCGTGCCGGCGAGCATCGTCCAGTTCCTGCTGGGCCGTCGCTTCTACTCGGCCGCGTGGAGCGCTGCGCGCCACGGCTCGGCAAACATGAGCACGCTCGTTGTCCTGGGCACGAGCGCGGCCTGGATCTACTCGACGGTCGTCACGTTCGCGCCGGGACTGGTCGCCGCTGCGTCGCTCGAGCCGATGACTTACTTCGACAGCGCCACGATGATCATCGGCCTCGTGCTCGCCGGCCGCTGGCTGGAGGCGCGCGCCAAGGCCCAGACGGCGGGCGCCGTGCGCCAGCTCGCCGGGCTTCAGCCACGCACGGCGCGCGTCGTCCGCGATGGCCTCGAGATCGATGTGCCGCTCGCGCAGGTAGCCGCCGGAGATGTCATCCGAGTTCGCCCTGGCGAGAAGGTGCCCGTGGACGGGCGCATCGTGGAGGGCAGCTCCGCGCTGGACCAGTCGATGCTGACCGGCGAGGCATTGCCGGTCGCCCGCGGTGTCGGCGATGAGGTGATCGGTGCCACGATCAACACGACCGGATCCTTCCTGTTCCGCGCAACCCGCATCGGGCGCGACACCGTCCTCGCCCAGATCGTGCGCCTGGTCGAGCAGGCACAGGGTTCGAAGGCACCCATCCAGCGCCTCGCGGACTCCGTCACGGGCTGGTTCGTGCCCCTCGTCCTGGCGCTCGCGGCGGCCACTTTCGTCGCCTGGATGGCGTTCGGGCCCGAGCCCAGGCTGACCTTCGCATTGGTCAGCGCCATCAGCGTGCTGATCATTGCCTGCCCGTGCGCCATGGGCCTGGCCACGCCGACGGCGATCATGGTTGCCACCGGCCGCGGCGCGGAGGAGGGGATCCTGATTCGCGGTGGCGAAGCGCTCGAGAACGCGGAGAAGGTCGACGCCGTCGTTTTCGACAAGACCGGGACGCTGACCCGCGGCCGGCCAGAGGTCGTCGACGTTCTCGTCGCGCGATCCGGCGTAAGCGAAGCAGACGTGCTGCGTATCGCGGCCGCGGTCGAAGCGAACTCCGAGCACCCGCTGGCGAGCGCGATCGTCGAGGCCGCCAAGCAGCGCGCCGTCAAGATCGAGCCCGGGACGGAGTTCGAGGCGACGGCCGGTCACGGCGCACATGCGCAGGTCGACGGAGCGCACGTGGTCGTGGGCAACGAGCGGCTGATGGCCGATCACGGAGTGGACGTCGCGCAGCTCGCGGCCGCGATCGCGGAGGCGGCCGCGGCCGGGCGCACGTCCGTCTACGTCGGGCGTGCGGACGCCCTGCTCGGAGCGATAACGATCGCCGACCCGATCCGTGTCGAGGCCGCGGCCGCCATCGCCGCGCTGCGCGCCAGGCACGTCGACGCGTGGCTGCTGACCGGCGATCAGCGCCGTGTCGCGCTGAGTGTCGCAGCGGCCGTCGGCATCGCCCCGGACCACGTGATTGCCGAGGTACTGCCGGCCGACAAGCAATCGCAGATCGCGGCACTGCAGGCCGCCGGCCGCCGCGTGGCGATGGTCGGCGACGGCATCAACGACGCTCCGGCACTTGCCCAGGCGGATGTTGGCGTGGCCATCGGCACCGGCACGGACGTCGCGATCGAGGCGTCGGACGTGACCCTCGTCGGCGGCAACCCGGCCCTCGTGCCCGTCGCGATCGAGCTTTCGGCGCGCACCATGCGCATCATTCGCGAGAACCTGTTCTGGGCGTTTGCCTACAACGTCGTACTCATACCGGTCGCCATGGGCGCGTTGTACCCGTTCACGGGCGTCCTGCTCGATCCGATCCTCGCCGCGGCGGCCATGGCTCTGAGCTCGGTGACCGTGGTCTCGAACTCGCTGCGTTTGCGCCGCTTCCGGCCTCGTGTACCCCAGGTTCGTGACGAACGTCGGGTGTTCGCGCACCAGGAAAGCCTCTAGGATGATCGCGGGCTCGTCATCGCGGGCCGCGTCGCACTTGGTTCCGGGGGTCGCCCTTGTCGCTCGGCAAACGAGCGCTCACTGCTCTGTTGGTAGCGCTGGTCGCCATAGCGGTAGTACCGCATGGCGAGTCGAGCGCCAGCACGGTGCGGTCTCGCAGCCCCCAGGCGGACACGTGGCTGAACCAGGCCAACGCCAAACACAACTACGGCCGGTCGACTTCGCTCGTGAGCGCATCCAATGCGCAGGCGCTGATCCGCTTTGACGTCAGCGGCTGGAAGGGGTCGTCGGTCGGGCATCTGACGCTCACCCTGTTCAACGTCACCGGCGACACGAGCGGCCTTACCGTCAAGCTGGACAAGAACAACTGGTCGGAGACGGCGGCGACCTGGTCCAACAAGCCCGCGACGATCCGTTCATTGGCGACGGGCGGCGATCTGAGCGCAAGCGGCGACGGCCTGATCGTCGACGTCACCAGCGCGTTTCCAACCGGGTTCGTCGATCGGTCTCAGCTCACGCTTGCCGTGACCAACAGCTCCGCAAGTCGGGTGACGTTCTCATCGCGCGAGGCGTCCGCGAAGCCCGTCCTCAGCCTGACCTCTGCGTCTGTCGGCTCACCGCCAAGCGGTCTGTCGCCCGTTGCGGACACCTGGGCCGACTCCTCTGCGCCGTCGAAGACTCATTCCCAGGCAACACTGCTGCGCGTCGATGGCAAGCCGAAGGCGGAGACGTTCGTGATGTTCGACGTGTCGGGTGAGACGACGTACGACTCGCTCGTGCTCCACCTGACGGTGCGCGAGGCGGGCGGGCCGATCAGCGTCTACAAGGTTGCGACGACGTGGACGGAGGCCGGGCTGAAGTGGTCGAACCGGCCGACGACCGGTCCACTTGTCGGGTCGGTCAAGGGCTCGATCAAAACCGGCAGCCTGGCCATTGATATTTCGGCCGCGTTCGCGAAGCGCACCGTCGACGCGCCGCGGCTTGCCCTGCGCATCGTCTCGACCAATACGGATGGGATCGAGCTTGGCTCCCGAGAGGGGACATCGCCGGCGACGCTCGAGTTCGTCGGGGCTGCTCCCGCCCCGACACCGTCGCCGACACCTTCGCCGACACCGTCGCCTACGCCGACCGTCGCGCCCACGCCCACGCCGACCAAACCGCCCGATCCAACCCCCGCGCCGACCACCAATCCACCCGACCAGTGCCCGACAGAACAGGCGTACTACTTCGTCGGCCACGGCACGGATCACGGCGTCGGTTTGTCGCAGTACGGCGCCAAGGGCCGCGCCCAGGCCGGCCAGACCTACGACCAGATACTGAACTTCTACTACACCAACGTGACTTTCTCGACCATCGACGGCTCGACCCTGATCAAGGTCCTGCTGAGCGATTCCTTCGTGCCCAGCGCCGCAAACCCGGCGCGCGTCACCGGATACAGCGGCAGCTGGCAGAGCGACGCCTTCCCGGGCATGGCCTTCGATCAGGGCAGCTATCTCGAGTTCACGCTGCCGTCAGCTCAGCCCACTCCGACCCCGACCGACTCTCCCACGGCGGCCCCTACGCCGACCCCGACTGACTCGCCGACGCCCGCGCCGACCGACTCACCCACGCCCCCGCCGACGGGCTCGCCGATGCCAACGTCGAGCGCTTGTCCAACGCCGACGCCAATCCCGACCCCGACACCGACACCGACACCGAGCCCGACGCCCACCCCGTCACCGCTTCCGACCACCTGGATCGCAAACGTCTACGACGTGAACGGCAACCTGCTCGCGACGACCCAAACGTCGGACCTGACCATGCAACCGGTCGACCCGGTCAACGGACTGCTGTACCTGCCGTTCCGAAACGAAGGCAGCAAGAGCTACCGGATCTATCGTGGGTCGATGCGCTTGCTCGTAACGTCGACGGGGCTGCAAGCGATCAACATCCTGCCCCTGGAAAGCTACCTGCGCGGTGTCGTCCCGTCCGAGATGCCCGCGAGCTGGCGGCTCGAAGGCCTGAAGGCACAGGCCGTCGCCGCCCGCACATATGCCTGGTCACGCATGTCGCCCAAGAAGACCTGGGACCTCGTTCCGACTGCCGCGAACCAGGTTTACCTGGGCTTCCAGCACGAGCAGGCCAGCAGTGACCTCGCGGTCAGCTCGACCGCCAACCAGGTCCTGACCTACAACAACTCAGTCATCAGCGCCGTTTTTCATTCCGACGCCGGCGGTTACACGGAGAACAGCGAATACGCCTTCACCAATGGCAGAGGCGATCCGGGCTCAAAGGTCCCGTACCTGCGCGGCAAGCCCGACGTCGACCCCAACGGCGTGCCCTACGACATCAACACGCCCAACTACGACTGGCACACCGGCCAGTTCACCATGACCCAGCTGTCGGCAATCATGGCCATGAGCTCGCTCACGGACGTCGGCGTGATCACCAACATCACCTTCAACCGTGGCGTATCCGGCCGTGCCTACCAGATCGTGCTCCAGGGAACGGAGGGCACGAAGTACATGTCGGGCGGCCGATTCCAGTCCGTCTTCAACACCTACGGGCCGCCGGGCGGCAATCTCAAGAGCAACATGTTCTACCTGACCCCGGTCACGCCTCCCTGACGTAACCGCACCTGACCTCACCCGCGCAGCGGACCCTCGTACCCACGAACCATGACCTACGTTGCGTGGCTCGCGGTGTCTGCAGTCAATACCTTCGATCCCTAAAGCCGGCGCGTGACTGCAAGCCGTCGCAGGCACGCTTCCATGGAGGGATCAGTTGGCGTTCAAGCTCTTGGGCCGTGTTCTGCTTGCAGTCGCGGTCATCTCGGTCGCCGGTCTCGCGCCGGCGCTCGTGTCGGCATCGCAGGCGGCAGCTCCTCGTCCCCATGCCCCCGCCACGACCACGAAATCGAAGCGCGCACAAACCATCGATGTGCAGGCGACCAGCGCTGCCGACGCCTACGTCACTCCGGTGAGACCGACCGCCAACTACGGCACCGTCAAGTGGCTCGCGGCCGACGCGGCGCCAGTCGCCGAGGCGTATCTGTCGTTTGACACCTCTGCCTGGGTCGGCCGACGCATCGATCACGTCGTGCTCTCGATCCAGACCAAGGACATCGCCGGCGGCGGGCTCAGCTTCTACCGGCTGAGCGATCCGTTCACGGAATCGTCCGTGACCTGGACCACGCGACCCGGTCCCGGCACTCTGATCACGACCGTCGCCGGATCGACGCCGGCGGGCCAGCTCGCAATCGACGTCAGTGCCGCATTTCCGAGCGGAAAGATCGATACCAGCCGGCTCGATATTCGAGTCGCGACGTCGAACAGCGACGGCGTGATGTTCTCGTCGCGCGAAGGCCCCACGCCGCCCGTGCTCGACCTCACGCTCACCGGCGGGAGCTCCTCGACAACACCGACTCCGACTCCGACGCCCACGCGCACACCGACTCCGACTCCGACGCCCACCCGGACACCGTCACCCACGCCCACGCCCACCCCCACACCGACGCCCACGCGCACACCGACTCCGACGCCGACGCCGACGCCGTCCGCTACGCCCACGCCTACCCCGTCGGGCCTGCTCTACTTCAGCGGCCACGGCACGGACCACGGAGTCGGCATGTCGCAGTACGGCGCCCTGGGCCGCGCCCAGGCCGGTCAGACGTATGACCAGATCCTGGCCCACTACTACGCGGACACGATCCTGGGCACGATCAGCCCTGACACGATCGTCAGGGTCGAGCTCGCCGCGTCGCATGTGCCCACGAGCCAGGCCCCGGCGCGGATCATCGGCCGCGACGGAACCTGGTCGAGCCACTCCTTCCTGAACAGCACCGGCAAGCCGATCGTCTTTCCGGCCGACAGCTACGTCGAGCTGGCGCAGGGCGCGAGCGGCTGGGAGGCCGATGTCTACGACTCAGCCGGTGCGCCGCTCGCGTCGACGCAGACGACGGATGTCACGCTGCAGCCCAACGACCCAGCGACCCTGCTCGAGATGGACTGGCGCGACTCACTGCCCAAATACAACCTGTATCGCGGTTCGATGCGCCTGCTGGTCAACGGCGACGGCGTCCAGTGCATCAACGCGGTCGGCATGGACGACTACCTGAAGGGCGTCGTGCCGGCGGAGATGCCTCCTCGCTGGCCGGTCGAGGCAGTCAAGGCCCAGGTCGTCGCGTCGCGCAGCTATGCCTACGTCCGCTTGCGGTCCGACGGTATCTACGATGTCGTCCCCAACGCCAACAACCAGGTCTACGGCGGCGAGAAGATCGAGTTTCCGCGCTCGAACGCCGCGGTCGACGCCACGGCCAACCAGGTCGTGATGTACGACGGCCAGGTCGCCAACGCATTCTTCTTCACCGTCGGGGGCGGCTACACCGAAGACAACGAGTACGCCTGGGTAGGCAACAACGGCAAGGTCATCGCCGCACCGATCCCGTACCTGCGCGGCGAGCCTGACTTGAACGCGAATGGCGTCGCCTACGACGCCAACGCGCCCAACTACTCGTGGCAGTCGGCGACCTTCACTTGGACGCAGCTCCAGCAGATGCTCGACCGCGACTCGCGCACCAACGTGGGCACCCTGCTCGACCTCCAGTACCAGCGGGGCGTCTCGGGCCGCATCTACCGGGTGACGGTCGTCGGCTCGGCGCGGACGGTGAATGTCGCGGGTCAGGTCTTCAAGGTGATCTACAACACGCAGCGCCTCTCTGGCGCCGCCCTCAAAAGCACGATGTTCTGGCTGGGCCCTGCGCCGTCCTGAGTCGGGCGGGCTCGCCTGTCATGATCCGTTCGTGAGCAGGCGAGCAGAGGCGATCGCGGGCGACTTCACCTACGAGCATCCAGTTGAGGTCCGCTTTGTCGACACCGACGCATTCGGCCACGTCAACAACGCGACCTATCTCTCGTACTTCGAGGCGGCGCGCGCCGGTTACTACGCCAAGGTTGCCGGGCAACCATTCATGACCGGCGCGCACGGGGCGGCCGACATGTTCGTCATTGCCGACGCCCGCATCAGCTATCGCGCGCCGGCCTTCTTCGGCGAGACGCTGCTGGTTGGCTGCCGCTTCACATGGGCGAGCGGGACGTCGTTCGGGCTCGAGTACCGCGTCCGTGCTGAGCAGTCGATGGTCGCGCCGGCGCGCGTCATTGCTGATGGCGAGACGGTCCAGGTCATGTTCGACGGGCAGCGCAACCGCGTTACTCGCGTCCGTGCCGACCTGGTCGAGATGTTCGAGCACTTCGAGGGCCACCCGATCCCGCGCCGCTAGGTTCGCGCTGCCTGGCCGTCAGACCTCGAAACGGCGGAAGACGGCGACAGCATTCTGGCCGCCAAAGCCGAAGCCGTTGATGATCGCCGTATCGACCTTCGCCTTGCGTGCGTGCTTGGGCACGTAGTCGAGGTCCAGCTCGGGCAGGTCGGGCTCCTCGTAGTTGGCCGTGGGCGGGATGATGCCCTCGCGGATCGCGCCGATCGCGGCCAGCGCGTTGATCACGCCCGCAGCACCGATCGTGTGGCCGACCATCGACTTGGTCGAGCTGATCGCAACCTTGTGCGCATGCGCCCCGAACGCACCCTTGATCGCGCGTGTCTCGGTCACGTCGTTGAGTGGCGTGCTCGTGCCGTGCGCGGCGATGTAGTCGATCTCGTCCGGCGCGACGCCGGCGTCGCGCATAGCCTTCGTCATCGCCATGCATGCGCCGCGGCCCGTCGGCTCGGGCGCCGAGATGTGGAATGCGTCGGCGGTCAGCGCAGCGCCGATCAACTCGGCCTGGATCGTCGCGCCGCGCGCGAGCGCGTGCTCCGCGCTCTCGACGATGACCACGCCGGCGCCCTCGCCGTAGACGAAGCCGTCGCGGTTCTTGTCGAACGGCCGCGACGCGTGCTCGGGGTCGTCGTTGCGGCGCGACAGGGCGTGCATGTTGCCCAGCGCCGCGAAGCCCATGGGCAGCAGCGGTGCCTCAGATCCGCCGGCAAGGACCACGTCCACCTCGCCGCGCTGGATCATGCGCAGCGCGTCCAGGAAACAGATGATCGACGTCGCGCATGCCGCGGATTGAGTTATGACCGGGCCGGTCGCGCCGTATTCCATCGACAGCTGGCAGGCGGCCATCGACGCCGACAGTGCCGGAAACGCGAAGGGCGAAACGAAGCCCGGGCCCTTGGTCTCGAGCGTTTGCTGGCCCATCGTGACCTGCTCGATGCCGCCGCCGCCGGTGTTCAGGGCCACCGAGACGCGGTCGCGACGCTCGGGCGACCAATCGCTGAAGTCGAGCCCGGAGTCGGTGACAGCTTCCCTGCCCGCGCCCATCGCGAGGTGGATGAAGCGGCTCATCCGGCGCGCCATCTTGCGGTCCATGACCGTTTCGGGGTCGAAGTCCTTCACCTCGGCCGCGATACGCACGTCGAACCCGGTCGCGTCGAAGCGCGTGATCGGCCCGACGCCACTCACGCCGGCGACGAGATTGCGCCAGAACGTGGGCTGGTCGTTGCCGATGGGAGTGACAGCGCCGAGGCCGGTGACGACGGCACGACGCGCTAGGTCCTGTTGGGGCACGTTGGCGAACTCCTGGGGTGTCCTCGAATTGTATCGAGGGGCTTGACGGCGGCCCGCTCTCCGGCAATACTCAACCAGCCAGTTGATAAACCGCATGGTTGGAGACTCGTTCATGGATTGGAAGTTGGAGGCCGTGACGATCCCGGTCACTGACCTGGACCGCGCAAAGCAGTTCTACGCCGAGAAACTCGGCTTCAACGTCGATGTCGACAACGAGGCGGGGGACTGGAGAAATATCCAGCTCACGCCGCCAGGCTCCGCTTGCTCACTGGCGATGGGCAGGGGCTTCGGCCATGGGCTCCAGCTGGTCGTCGACGATGCCGTCGCGGCCCGTGCCGAGCTCGTCGGCCGCGGCGTCGATGTGGGCGAGATCGTCCACTTCGAGGGGTCAGACCAGAAACCGGGACGTGGTGGCCCCTTCAACACGTTCTTCTTTTTCCAGGACCCCGACGGCAACAACTGGGCAGTCCAACAGAAATGAACGCGGGCGCGGGCGACGGCAGGGAGGAGGCGGATCAGCTCAGCCTCACCTTCGCGGCCCTCGCCAACCCGACACGACGAGCGATTCTCGCCCGACTGGCGTCTGGCGAGCTGACGGTCAACGAGATCGCGCGGCCATTCGCGATGAGCGTCCAGGCGGTCTCGAAACACCTCAAGGTGCTCGAGCGTGCCGGCCTGATCAAGCGGGGCAGGGAAGCGCAGTGGCGGCCAAGCCGGCTGGATCCGGCGCCATTGAACGCTGCGTCTTCGTGGATCCAGCAATACCGCGAGCTGGCCGCCGATCGGCTGGATCGGCTGGACACCGAAATCAAGAAGCTGCAGTCAAGAACGATGGAGAACCAAGATGGGCAAGTTTGAATTGATCATCGAACCCGGTCGTCAGGACATCGTCATCCGGCGCGAGTTCGATGCGCCACGCGACGTGGTCTTCGCCGCGTTCATGGATCCCGCGCTGATCCCGAACTGGTGGGGTCCGCGGCGCTACTCGACGATCGTGGATCACATGGAACCCAGGGCCGGTGGGTCGTGGCGTTTCCTGAACCGCGACGCGGATGGCAAGGAGTTCGCATTCCGTGGGGTGTTCCACACCGTCAATGCGCCGGAGAGCCTCGTCCAGACCTTCGAGTTCGAGCCGTTCCCCGGGCACGTATCGCTCGATTCCGCCACGTTCGTGGAGCACGACGGTCGGACATTGATGATCTCCGCGTCGGTGTTCCAGTCAGTCGAGGACCGCGACCAGATGGTCGCGGACGGCATGGAAGGCGGTGTGCGCGAGTCGTACGAACGACTCGACGAGATCCTTGCCGGGATGCTCGCCCGCGCCTAGACCGTCAGGCCACGGAGCTACGGCCGGTCATCGCCGAGCGTGTTAACAAAGGCGGCCACGAAGCCTTGCCACGTCCACCGTGCGGTGTTCAGCGTCGACGGCGGACGATCAATCTTCTCGGCCGCGGCCGCGATCCGGCGGTAGGCGGCGCGCGCCTGGGGCATCCAGCGCAGCGGCCCAGGCACGGCCGATGTCCAGCCTCTGACTCCAGCGCTCAAAGCCCGCGCCAACGCCTCGTCCCGTCCGGTCCATTTGATACCGAACTCATCGCGCAGGCGGGGCGGGAGCAACGCCATGCCCGGCAGGCCGAGCAGGCCGACGACCGAATTCGGCAGGAGCGGCAGCGGCGGACGCAGGATCATCGGCGACAACCTGCGCGCGGTCGGCGTGGCGTGGATCGGTCCGTCGTCGGCGATCATCCGCGCCCAGTAGCCGGTCAGTGCCGGCCAATCGGCCGGGCTCTGCGCCAGCGGGATGCCCAACCGGACGCCGACCCGCCGCGCCTCCTGCCAGAACTGCTCGCGCTGGCCGGCGCTGAGCGGCCTGACCCAGCGCGAGTAGGCGTCGACACTGGTCTTGATCAACGTCACCTGGACCCACAGAAGGAGCTGCGGGTCGAGTGCCCGGTAGCCTTCGCCACGGACGCTGGCGTGGACGGAGTTCAGCCGCCGGACGGCAGCCTCTGCCCTGCGGCCATCACCAAAGACCAGGTCCATCGTGGTGATCAGCGTGCCGCGCAGCCTGGCGAACGGGTCGTGTTCGAACGTCGAGTGCTCGGCGACGCCAGCGGCGACAAGTGGGTGTGCGACCTGGAGCAGGAGCGCAGCCGGCCCGGCGCCAAGGAGCACGGCCTCGCGGTTGATGCGCCACATCATTGAATCGGGGCCGTAGAAGCCAAACAGCGCATCGGCGCGCGTGCGTTCCATCACACTGTCATCGTGGCGTCCGAACTCGTTATCCGCAACGGCACCCTGATCACGTCCGGCGGTCAACGCCGCGCCGACGTCGCGATGGCTGACGGGTTGGTCGTGGCGATCGGCGACGACGTTGGTCCGGGCACGGACGCGATCGATGTGCGCGGCCTCTTTATCCTGCCCGGCCTCATCGACGGGCACGTCCATTTCCGTGAGCCCGGCCTCGAGCACGAGGAAACCTGGCTGACGGGCAGCCTGTCCGCCGCGATGGGCGGCGTGACGACCGTGCTCGACATGCCCAACACGATCCCGCCGACGGACACCATCGAGCGCGTGCGCGACAAGCTCGCCCGCGCCGCGCGCTCGTCGTACGTCGACTTCGGAGTATTTGGGCTGCTCGGCGAATCGGCGGAATCGGTGGCAGAGATCGCCAGCAGCGGGCTTCTGGTCGGGCTGAAGGTGTTCATGGGCCCGAGTACTGGCGGCCTGCGCGCACCGGACGACGAGGGCATGCGCCGAGCGCTGAAGATCGCGCGCGAGGTGGGGCTGCGTGTCGCGTTTCACGCCGAGGAACGCGCGGTCATCGGGCGATCCGAGGCGCAGGTGCGCTCGACCGGCCGGACGGATGCGCTCGCGCACCTCAACGCGCGGCCGGCATCGGCCGAGGTCGTGGCCATCGAACGCGTGGGGAGGCTCCTCTACGATACGGGCGCACGCGGTCACATCCTGCATCTGTCGAGCGCCGCCGGCCTCGCCGCGGTCGAGCGCTGGCGCGCGGAAGGCGTCGACCTGACGTGCGAAGTCACGCCGCACCATCTGCTGTTGGGGCGCGACGTCTACGGCGCCGCTGGTGGCGTGGCCAGCGTCAACCCGCCCATCCGTGGCGGCTCTGACGCCGCGGCACTGCGCGAGGCGCTGGCCGACGGCCGGATCGACATCGTCGCCTCGGACCACGCGCCGCACATCGTGGCCGACAAGCGACGGCCGTCGATCTGGGACGTGCCAGCCGGCTTCGCCGGCGTGGAAACCGCTCTGCCACTGCTCCTGACGCGCGGCGTCCACGAGGGCTGGCTGACGCTCGAGCGCCTCGTCCACGCGACATCGGAAGCGCCGGCACGTACGTGGGGGCTGTGGCCGCGCAAGGCCGGCCTCGAGGTCGGCAGCGACGCGGACCTGACGATCGTTGATCTCGATCGTGCCGGCGTCATCGCCGAGGCCGCGCTGCACGGCCTGAACAACCTGTCTCCGTTCGAGGGCTGGGCCACGCGCGGCGCGGCCGTGGCCACGATCGTCCGCGGCCAGATCGTGATGCGCGACGGTGAGCTGCTCGCGCTGCCGGGTACGGGCCGGAGGGTCGGCGGCGACCCACAGCGCACCCACAGCGATTCTTGGTAGCGTCCGGCAACGGACGAATCAACGGGAGGAAGCGTGCGTACTTGCTTGAGGATCATCGTCCTGGCGTTGACCGCGGCAACACTCTCCGCCTGCTCGTGTAACGCACCCTTGCCGACACCGACGGCCAGCTCGTTGACATTCGCACCTTTGTCGCCCACGCCGCTCGCGACCAGCACGCCTGCCGCCACGATCACAATTCCGAGCGGCACGCCCTCGCCCGAGCCAGGTACGCCGGTCGCGTCCGCGTCCGCGTCCCTGTCCGCGTCCGCGTCCGCGTCCCCGTCCGCTACGCCAACCGCGCAGCCCTCCGCTTCTCCTACGAGGGCTCCGTCCGCTTCTCCGACACCAACCGCTCAGCCCTCTCCGAGTAGTTCGCCGCCGGTGGCAAAGGTTGCCGGGCCATGGCGGGGGACGTGGCGGAGTGCGAAGTTCGCCTCGACATCAGGAACGTTCCACGTCACGTTCCAGGTGAACGGCTCGAGCTTCTCGGGGACGGTCTCGGTTTCGACGCAGTGCGTGAGCCAGGGAACGGTCAGCGGCAGCGTCGTCGGCAACAAGATCAAGTTCGGCGCGGTACAGGGAAACGAGCTCGTCACGTTCGACGGAACCGTGAACGGTGACACCATGGGCGGCACCTATCACACCGGCAAGGGCTGCGGAACCGACAACGGCACCTGGAGCGCCAGCCGATCCTGAGGACTCGAACCGCTCGCGTTTGATGAATTCGGTGCGCTCGCGTCGGCCGGGGTCACCGACCTCGGGAACGGCGATCCTCGGAAGTGGGTGGCTCAGGCCGCCTGACCTTCGTCGCCCCGACAAAGTCGGCCAGTTCCTCGACGGCGCGATCCACCTCACGGCGGACTCGCGCCGTCGGCTCGCGCTCCCAGTGCGTTCCATTGACGACGAGCTCGTTTGACTTGCAGTCCACCTCTGAATCGAGCCGCCCGACGAGCTCGTTGTCGTGCAGCATGGGGAGCGTGAAGTGGCCGAACCGGCGCGCCTCCTTGGGCACGTACATCTCGAGCTTGTACTCGAAGTCGAACACGTTGAGCGTCCGCTCGCGGTCGTAGATCAGTGGATCGAACGGCGACAGGAAGGTCGTCCGTGACGTCCGCGGCGAGTCGGCGACCGCGAGCGCTTCGGGCGTCGCCCACGCTGGGCGTTTCTTGGGGTTCCTGAGCAGGCTGACCGGGATCAGTCGGCCCTCTTCGACGAAACGCTCGATCGTCCGCGGCAGCACGGCTTTTGGCACCCAGTAGGTGCGCGTCTTGATCTGCGCCAGGTCGGCCACACCGAAGCGGAGCATCGCCTCGTTCACGCGGCGCTCGGCCTACGCCTCGTCGTCAACGATGGTGGCGGGTGAGTCGGCAGGTATGACGCGCTCCGGCAGG
>Ga0209014_10000655_pt1 | contig 20267 bp, 15 predicted proteins | sample BarGraNGADG00212_FD_184491 | JGI IMG/M metagenome (GOLD analysis project Ga0209014, IMG submission 184491) | Arctic peat soil microbial communities from Barrow, Alaska - Barrow Graham LP Ref core NGADG0002-212 (SPAdes) (version 2) | ecosystem: Environmental > Terrestrial > Soil > Wetlands >...
GTCGTCGACGGCGACGCGGATGTCATTGCCGAGCTCCCGGATCGCGGCGCCCACGACATCGTAGTCGTCGATCACCTCGTGCTCGGTCACCTCGAGCACGAGCGGACGCTCGGCCTCCCAGAGGATCGGGCGCAGACGCTCGGGGTCCGCGAGCAGGCGGGGCGAGACGTTGAGGTCGAGCCAGACTCCCGGTGCCAGCCGCTTGCCCGCCTCCACCGCGGCTTCCAGGGTGGCGAGCTCCATCTCCGCTCCGAGGCCCACCGCCCAGGCATCGGCAAAGCACACGTCCGGGCGCTGGCCCGAGTCGAAGCGGGTCAAGGCCTCGTACCCCATGACCTCGCGCGACTCGAGATCGACGATCGGCTGGAAGACGGGGTGGAAGGCGCCGGCGGCGAGGATGCCACTGACGCGCTGCTTCAGCCCCGCCGTCTCGCGCCTCCGGTACATCCGCTCCGCGAGCAGCGCGCTGGATGCGACGCCGAACGAGACGATCCCCGGCATCTCCTCGACGACCATCCGGGCGAACCGCTCGTCGAACGTGCCGAGAACGAGGGTCCCGACGGTGGTGTCGCCGTGGGAGATGGGACCGTAGGCGAGGGCCTTGAGGCCCTCCCCGACGGCCGCGGCCCGCAGTCCGTCGTCGTCGGGATCGCTCTCCGCGTAGCGTGCCCAAGGGCCTACAGCGGCCTGTTCGATGACGGTGGCCGCCCGGGCTGCTGGTAGGTGCGTGCCCGCCATCACGGGGTACCCCGGCGGGGCGCTCTGGGCGAGGACCTCCACCTCGTCGCCCCCGAGGAAGATCTGGATGACGGCGACGTCGACGGATGCAAGCGTGACGAGCTGGTCGCAGATCGCCTGCGCAGTCTCCTCGAGACTCGCCTCGGGCGGAATGCTATGGAAGCTCTCGACGAGCGCCGCCCGCACGAGGGCCTGGAGGAGGACCTCCGCCTCTGCCTCGCGCAGCTGCGTGACGTCGCGGATCACGACGACGTACCCGGCCGCGGTTCCGCCCGATCCCTCCGCTGGCGTCAGGCTCACCTCGAGATGGCTCGTCGAGCCGTCAGCGCGCTTCTGGTCGACCTCCTGCAACCACGGCGCCGTCTCGACACCCGCCTTCTTGAACGCGGCGAACGCTTCCGGTCCGGCGACCTCGAGCGCGACCGCCCCGGCGCGACGGCCGACGATGTCGCCGAGGGCGAGACCGCTCGACGCAAGGTAGGCGGGGTTGGCATACGTGACGATGCTCTCCGCATCCGTGACCACGATCCCATCGAGACTCTGCTCCACGACCGCCACGAGGCGCTCGCGCTCGCCTGCAAGGCGCCGGCTCTCGCTCACGTCACGCCAGGTCGCGAAGAAGCCGTCGTCGTAGCGGGCGATCTGGATGGCGAGCGTTCCGCGCGCGCCGGCCACGCCCAACCCCGGGACCGCGAAGTCGACGGCGTCGTCGGCCCATGCCTCACCGGACTCGACGACCCCACGGCAGACGTCGAGGAACGACCGCCGGCCCAGGTTCGCCGCCCAGTCGGGGGTCATCGCGCTCGCCAGCGCGCCCATCAGCGCGTGCGGCGTCCTGCGCATGAACGAACCCGCGACGCCGTTCGCGAAGTCGACCTTGAAATCGACGATCGCACCGCCGTCGTCGTCCCGGACCGCCGAGCAGAGCAGGAACGCGTCGCGGGTCGGGTCGAGCGACCCGTGCCTGAGCGCAACGGAGCGCCGGACGGTCTCCTCGGCTCGCTTGCGGGCGGTGATGTCGCGCAGGAACACGGCGATCCCGGTCTGGACCGGGCACGCAAAGACGCCGACCGACCGTGCCCCGGGGCCGATCTGATCCTCGTAGTCGTGCGTGATTCCGGCCGACGACCTGAACATCTGGTTCTGCGTCCCGACGATCTGCGGGAACTGCTCCCAGGGACGGTGACCCACGAACTCGGTAAGGCTGACGCCCACGAGCGCGAGCGCCGCCGGGTTCGCGTATGTCACGCGAAGGTCTTGATCCAGTGCGACGAATCCGAGCTCCATCTGCTCGAAGGCTTCGGCTGCGATATCCCAGAAGGTCTCGAGGCCCGAATTCGGCCGAGTTTCCTCCGCGGGCCGGTCGGCCTCCACGAGAGCAACGATCGCAGCCTTGGCCGTCTCGTCGAGGCTCGCGCCAGCCGAATCCGCGGCTGTCGGCACGCCGGTGGCGGCGACGCCGGCCCGTTCAAGCGTCGCTCGATCGTTCTCGATCGACCCCGCGCTTGAGCGCTTCGGCATTCGAGCCTGCCTCCGAGTCTGGCCGCCGACAGACAACCGCCGACGCTGGAGACCCAGCCGGCACCGACGTCAGGGCGGACAGGCCAACCGGGCTCCCAGAGTCACCGTAGTGCGAATGACGGTCGGTGTCATGACGTCCCGTCATCGGCGGACCTCGCCTCCACGCCGACCGTGCGAGCCAGCATCGAGGATGGCGACGGGCGTCTGCCCCCGAGAATGTGACCTGCGGCGCTATGCCGGGCCGGGACGTCGGCGGAGACTGCGCGAATGAACCAGTCGCCCTCACCGGCCGCCGGGCCCACCCCTGACGATCTCAAGCGTTTTCGAGCGAACCTCCAGGGCGAGATCGACGGCGCCGCGCTCTACCGAACGATGGTCGACGCCGAATCGAACGCCTCGCTCAAGGAGTTCTACCGGCGCCTCGCCGAGACCGAGACCCGCCACGGCGCGGTCTGGCGCGCCCAGCTCGAGTCTGCCGGCGTCTCGACCGCCAAGCTCGGGCCGTCCTGGCGGGCGCGAATCCTGATGCTGATCGCGCACCGCTTCGGGTCCGCCGTCATCGTCGCGACCATCGCCCAGCGCGAGTCGAGCGACCAGGCGATGTACGACGACCAGCCCGAGGCGGACGCGACGATGCCGGCCGACGAGCGGTCGCATGCCCGGCTTTTCCGCGAGCTCTCCGCGGGACGCGGCCTCGAAGGCGGGGCGCTGGCGCGCATCGAGGGCCGCCACAAGGGGTCCGGCGGGAACGCGCTCCGAGCCGCGGTCCTGGGCGCGAACGACGGCCTCGTCTCCAACCTGAGCCTCTCGATGGGAGTGGCGGGCGCCTCGGGCGGCGGCGGAGCCGTGCTGGTGGCCGGCTTCGCGGGACTGCTGGCCGGGTCGCTCTCGATGGCGCTCGGCGAGTGGCTCTCCGTGCAGAGCGCCCGCGAGCTCTACGCCCACCAGGTCGAGGTGGAGCGCGCCGAGCTCGCCATGATCCCCGACGAGGAGGAAGAGGAGCTGGCCCTGATCTACGAGTCGAAGGGCCTGAGCCCCGAGCAATCGCGCGCGACGGCACGCTCGATCATCGGCGGGGACGCCGGTCGCGCGGTCGACACGCTCGCGCGAGAAGAGCTCGGGATCGATCCGGATGCCCTCGGTGGATCGGCATGGGTCGCCGCCGGGACATCGTTCTGTCTCTTCGCGCTCGGCGCGATCGTCCCGGTCGCGCCATTCATCTTCGCAAGCGGCGTCCCCGCGATCGTCGCGTCGATCATCCTGAGCGCCGTCGCGCTGATGGCCGTCGGGGTCGCGATCACGATCGTCACGGGATCGAGCGCGCTGCGGTCCGGGGGCAGGCAGGTGGTCTTCGGGATGCTCGCCGCCGCGGTCACCTTCGGCCTGGGAAGCGTCGTCGGGACGGCCGTGCACGGGTAGGCCCGCGCACCTGGCCGGTCTCGCCGGCGCCTCCGATCGACACCGCACACCCTCGGCTCGACGGACCCGGACGCGCGTCCAGCGCGCTCAGACCGCGGCTTCGCGCAGGCGGTGCTCTGGGTCGTGGCCGGCAACGTCCGCGCAGGGCGCTTCTGCGAGGCCGTCGCACGGGGGACGTCGAAGCCTGTTCCGGGCCGAACCGCTACCATCCCCTCCTACTTCGGCCACGTGCCAATCACCGGAGCCCCGTGGAGCCGCTCGCCCGCGCCACCGCACAAGGAAGAGGATCAATGGAAGCGTCCCCCCCATTTGACCCGACCGTCGACAGCCCGACTCTCGAGAACGACCCCGCGCTTGGCCTCGAGCGGCGCGCCAAGTTCGAGATCCTCTTCGCGATCCTGCTGGGCATGTTCCTCGCGGCCCTGGACCAGACGATCGTGGGCCCGGTGCTTCCCCGGATCGTCACGGAGCTCAAGGGCGCCGACTACTACACGTGGGTCGTCACGATCTTCCTCGTGACCAGCACGATCACGGTGCCGATCTACGGCAAGCTCTCGGACCTCTACGGGCGGCGGCCGCTGCTGCTGCTGGGCATCACGCTCTTCCTGATCGGATCGGCCCTCTCGGGTCTGAGCCAGACGATGTGGCAGCTGATCCTCTTCCGGGGCCTGCAGGGTCTCGGTGCGGGCGCCCTCTTCCCGATCGCACTGGCGGTCATCGGCGACCTGTTCACGCCGGCTGAGCGGGGCAAGTACCAGGGGCTCTTCGGCGCGGTCTTCGGGATCGCCTTCCTGATCGGGCCGGGCCTCGGCGGGTTCCTGACGGACTCCTTCAGCTGGCACTGGGTCTTCTTCGTCAACCTGCCCATCGGGGTCGTGGCCCTGGCCGTCATCGGGCGCCTCCTGCCGAACATCAAGGGGCGCCGGCGCGACATCCGGATCGACTACCTCGGCGTTGTCACGCTGACCCTCGGGCTCATGCCGATCCTGGTCGGCCTGACCGTGGCCGAGACGTCGCAGTGGTCCGATCCCGCCGTGTGGGGCAGCATCCTGATCGGCTTCGCCATCCTGGTCCTGTTCGTGTTCGTCGAGGCGCGCGCCGCCGAGCCGATCATCCCGCTCCACCTGTTCCGGAACCGAACCTTCAGCGCCTCGATGGTCGCGATCTTCCTGGCCACCTTCGGGTTCGGGGCGGCGATCATCTTCCTGCCCCTCTACTTCCAGATCGTCGAGGGTGCCAGCGCGACCGCCTCCGGCTACAAGCTCCTGCCATTCCTGGGCGGCCTGATCATCAGCTCCATCGCATCGGGATTCATCGTCAGCCGGACGGGCCGCTACAAGTCGGTCGTCCTGGTCGGCCTGGTGATCCTCACGGTGGGCCTCGCCCTCATGACGAACCTGCGCGCCGACACCTCCGACCTCGTCCTGTCGAGCTGGATGTTCGTGGCCGGCTTCGGCGTGGGCCCGACCTTCGCTGTCTTCACGATCATCGTCCAGAACGCGGTGCCGTTCGGCGAGCTCGGCGCGGCGACCAGCGACCTGACCCTGTTCCGCCAGATCGGCACGACGATGGGGCTGACGCTCGGTTTCACGCTGTTCCGCGACAACCTGTCCTGGGGGCTGCTCCACGACCAGATCGTCGCCGCCGGCGCGCCACCCGCGATCGTCCCGACGGCCCCGCCGGCCGGCTTCGATCTTGGCTCGCTGACCTCGGTGACCAGCACCGGCGACCCGCTCGCGTTCGTCAGCCAGCTCCCGGCCCAGGCGCAACAGATCTTCATCCAGGGGTTCCACCAGGCGTTCACGATCGCCCTTGCGAACTCGATGTACCTCGGGGTTGGCGCGGCATTCCTGGCCGTCTTCGCCTCGGTCCTGATCAAGGAGATTCCGCTCCGGAGGCACGTGGGAGCGGAGCCGGGCACCGAGGCCGTTCCGGCCCCCGAGTCTGAGACGGTGCGATCGTCCCGGATGCCCGCGCTCGACTGAGGAACGGCCGGGCTGTCGCGCAGGCCAGGACTCGCGGGAGCGGTCCCGGTCCTCGACCCGTCAGGCCCTCCGTACAAGCGCGTCACGGGTCTGGGAAGATCGGGCCCGTGAGAGTTCGCAGCGGAATGCGCGCGTGAGCCAGCGGGGCCTGCTCCTGTTCAGCCTGATGTCCGTCGTCTGGGGCATCCCGTACTTCTTCATCCGGGTCGCGGTCGCGGAGGTTACGCCCGCCACGCTCGTGTTCGGCCGCACCGCGATCGCGGCCGCGATCCTGCTGCCGATCGCGATCACGCGGGTTGACCTGCGCGCTGTCCTGCGCCGGTGGCGCTGGGTCGCCGCCTTCGCGGTGGCCGAGATCGGGATCCCCTGGGTTCTCCTCGCATCCGCGGAGCAGCACGTCTCAAGCTCGCTTGCCGGGCTCCTCGTGGCCGGCGTCCCGCTCGTCGGGAGCGTGATCGCGTTCGCGACCGGTGGCGCGGATCGCCTGGGGCGCACGGGGCTGATCGGGCTCCTGGTCGGCCTCGCGGGCGTCGTCGCCATCGTCGGCGGCGACTTCACCGCGTCCGACGCGAGGGCGCTGCTCGAGGTCGGGGTGGTCGTCGTCGGCTACGCGATCGGGCCGGCGATCCTCTCGCGTCGCCTGGGCGGCCTGCCGTCCGTCGGCGTCATGGCGCTCTCGCTCACCCTGTGCGCGCTGGTGTACGCGCCGTTCGCCGCTGCCGAGTGGCCGTCGGCCCTCCCGTCGCCGAACGCGCTCGCCTCGGTGGTGACGCTTGCCGTGGTCTGCACGGCAGCCGCGTTCCTTCTCTTCGCGGCCCTGATCGACGAGATCGGGCCGGTCCGCGCCACGGTGATCACCTACGTGAACCCGGCGGTCGCGGCCGTGCTCGGCGTGCTCGTCCTCGGGGAAACGTTCACCGTGGGGATGGCCGCGGGCTTCGCGCTCGTGATCCTGGGCTCCACGCTCGCGACGCGGCCGGCGCGGGCGCCCGAACGCAGCGAGGCGGCACCCGCCGATGGCGGCCGCATCCCGGCGCCGCAACCGGACGAGGCTCGTTGCCAGCCGGCGCCTTCCCAACCGGAGGCCGACCAACAGGCAGCCGCGGATTCCTGACGTCGGGGTAGACTCGCGCGGCCCGACCTACGAAGGCGCGCCGGTCGGCAGCACGGCGTACACCCGGCCCTGCTTGAGCGCGAGGTCCTCCAGCTCGGTCGTCGTCCGGACGTCGTACCTGGCGAGCTCCACGAGCCCGGCGGCGGGCAGGTAGCGACGACCCGGGTCGCCGACCAGGACGTCGACGCCGCGGTCCCGTGCGCGGCGCAGCCACGGGAGGACCCGTGCAGCGAGGCGGGCCTCGTACCAGCAGTCGCCGGCAAGGATCACGTCGACGTCGGGCGGCTCCTCGTCGAGGACGTCTCGACAGAGTGCCGTCACCCGGCGGCGGTTGGCACGCGCGTTCAGCCCGATCGCCGCGACAGCGAACGCGTCGATGTCGGCGCCGGTCGCCTCGGCCGCGCCGGCTCCCATGGCCGCGATCGCGCAGAGCCCGGAGCCTGACGCCAGGTCGAAGACGCGCCGACCCGCAACCGCCTCCGGGTGCTCTCGCAGGTAGCGACCGAGGGCAAGCCCCCCGCCCCACGCGAACGCCCAGAACGGCAGCGCGACGTCCGGATCGCCCGTCTCGACCGCGACCGCACGCATGAGCGGAAACGCCTCGTCAGCGAGGTGCAGGCGGACCTCCTCGAGTCCCGGGACGGGTCGGAGGCGCGTATGGCGCAGGACGAAGGCGCGGGGAGCGGCCGCCACCGGTGGATCGCCTATCGAAGCGTCGCGAGAAACCGGAAGACGGGGAGCGCGGTCGCGTAGCCATCGGCGAGCAGGTCGGGCAGGCTCGGGGAGCAGACCTCCGCGTCCGACAGCCGGCGCCCGAAGACGACGTCCTTCCAGCGGAACATGTCCGCCATGGGGTGATCCTGCGGCCAGCCCGCCGGGACCCGTTTGAACGAATCGTGCGCGTGGACGCCTCCGAACCAGGCGACGAACGCCGGCTCCTCGAGAGCCTCGCGCACGCGATGCGGCGACTCCACGATCGCCCGCCGCAGGGCGTCCAGCCGCGGCTTCTCGGCCATCCACATGCCGCCGCCGGCGTACATCTCCCCCGGCTCGAAGTGGAAGTAGCCGCCATTGGCGTGGGCGCCCGCGTTGACCGGGCCGCCGGCCCCGACGGGGTCGTCGACCCACGGGAAGCTCGCTCCGAGGTGCGTCTTGTACGGCGACTTGTCCCTGCTGAAGCGAATGTCCCGGTAGATCCGGAATGGAGAGTGCTTCGGGTCGGCCTCGAGCGGGATGCCGCGAGCCGCCACCTGCTCCCCCAGTGCCACGCAGAGAGCTTCGAGCGGCTCCTTGAGCAAACGCTCGTAGTCGGCCTTGCGAGGCTGGAACCAGGCACGGTCGTTGTTCTGGGCGAGGTCGGTCAGGAACTGGATCGCATCGGGCGTGAAGCCCGCGAACGGTCGCGCGGCGACGGCCATGGGACACCTCCGGGGCGATGGTCGGGCCTCCGGTCCGCCAGTTCAAGAGGCCGTCGCGGCTCCCGTGGGTATGGCCGGGGGCCGGGGTCCCATTCGACATCGCCGATGGTCCCGTTGTCCGCCCGACCCGGCCCGCGGACACTCCCCAGATGGAGTCGTCGATGCGCGACCGTACAGCCGGGATCGGGCTTGTGCCACGGCCGGTGCGTGTGGCGCGGAGGCGCAGCGGGTGATCGCGGTGCCGACCGTTGCCACCAGGCGCACGACGCGGGAAGATGTCGCGATCGCGGCGCTGGCGGTCGGTGCGACGGCGACAGCCTTCTTCTCGGTGCTTGCGATGCGCGCCGAGGGCGAGGCGGCACTGGCCTTCGACAATGCCCAACAGCTCGTGGCGATCATGGCGGCGATCGGTGCGCTCCTCGTCGTGCGGCCCGCCGGCGATCGCGAGCAACGACGGATCCATGCAGCCCTTGCCCTCGCGCTCGCGCTCGGCTCGATCGGTTTCCTCGTCTGGGACTCGGCGCCCAGCCCCACGGCGGCGTCGATCACAGCCGACGTCTTCTTCCTCGCGGCGACTGCCGCGGTGATCGTCGGGGTCGGCGCGACGATCTTCCGCGGCCTCGATCGCCCCATGGTGGCGGCGGTCGCCCTCGACACCTTGATCTTCGTCCTTGGCGTGATCACGGCCGTCCTGATGGTCTGGAACCGCACCGGCGGCCCGGCGGGCGGCGATGCGTCGCCACGGGCGCTCGTCGGGGCGGTCGTTCTCTACTCGGCCGCCGCCGCCAGCGTCATCGGCCTCATCGCCCGAAGGATCAAGCCGAGCGCGCGAGGCCCATGGTCAGTGGTCCTCGGCGTCTGCGCCATCGGCTCGAGCTGGCTCCTCTGGCTGGATGGCGCGGCGCGAGGCGGCGGGGCGTTGATCAGTCCGGCCGACTTCCTCTTCTCTCTCGGCGTCTTCGCTGCCGCCTTCGGCGGAGTGACCTGGTCGACACCCCGCAGCGTGAGCGCGGCCTCTGAGCAGGTAGCCCGGCGGGCCGGCGACCTCTTCCCGGTTCTCGCGGTCGTCGTCGCCGCCGCCCTCGAACTCGTCCCGCGGCGAACGAGCGGGATCGACGAGGTGACCCTGTTCGCCAGCGGGACCATGCTCGCGGCCATGGCTCGCCAGGTCCTCCTCCTGCGCTCGGCCCGGCGCGCCCGCGACGCGGAGCGGCGTATCTCCGATCACCTGGCCCGGGAGATCGAGGATCGGTCAGCGACCATCCTGGCGCTCTCCCGACTCGAGCCGGGAGACACACCCGAAGTGACCGCGCAACGGATCTGCGCCGAAGCGCTCCGCCTTGATGGCATCGACTTCGTTGTCGTCCGCGCCTTCGACCGGGCCGGACGGGTCATCCCCCTCGCCCACGAAGGAGTCGACCCGGGCGAGAGCGTCCTGTCGGGTGAGCCCATCGAGGCCGCGCGCGGTGCCATCACGATCGAGCGGGCGGCGGCTGGGCCGTGGTTCGAGATCCTGTCTCCGGACTCGTCGATATCGCATGTCCGCACGCTCCACGCTGCGGGTCTTCGCGGGACAGCCAATGCACCACTGCGCTGGGATGACCGCCTCATCGGCGCGATCGGGCTGGGGACGTGCTCCGCCGAGACCGCCGCCTGGCTCTCCGAACGCCTGTCGATGGTTCGCGAGTTCGGGTTCGTCGCGGCCGGCCTCCTCGGGCCGCCCCTGGCCGCTCGAGATCGGCGTGCCCAGGTTCGCGAGGACCTCCAGGGCGTCATCGACCGCGAGGCCTTCCGACCCGTCTTCCAGGTCGTGCAGGAGCTCGCGACCGGCCGCGCCATCGGCTTCGAGGCGCTCACCCGGTTCGCAGACGGAACGCCTCCCGACAGGAGATTCGACGAGGCCCACGACGCGGGCTTGGGGCTGGAGCTCGAGAGAGCGTGCCTGGCCGCGGCGGTCCGCGCCGCAACCGCCCTCCCGTCCGACTCCTGGCTGAGCCTCAACGTCTCGCCGGCCCTCGCGTTGGCCGTCGAGCCGCTCGTTGCCCTCCTCAACACGATCGAGCGGGAAGTCGTCCTCGAGATAACGGAGCACGTCCCGATCGCGGACTACCGTCACCTGGCCGAGGCGCTCACGACCCTGCGCCACCACGCTCGGCTCGCTGTTGACGACGCGGGGGCCGGGTACGCCGGTCTGCGCCACATCCTGGAGGTCAAGCCGCAGTTCGTGAAGCTCGACATCTCGCTCGTGCGTGCCGTCGACAAGGACCCGGCCCGTCGAGCGATGATCGGCGGCATGATCGCCTTCGCGCGCGAAGCCGGGTGCGCCCTGATCGCCGAGGGGATCGAGACGCCGGGAGAGCTGGCGACGCTTCAAGACCTCGGTGTTGGCTTCGGGCAGGGCTACCTTCTCGGCAGGCCCGCTCCAGTCGAGGCCATCGCCCCCGCTTGGCCCGTGACGGCGTTCGCGACGTAGGCCGTCAAGCCAGGTTCAACAGTCGTGGTGCTACCCTGAGGTGCCCGAGCCGCCATTCCCGTGGCTCGAGGCGCGCCCAGGATCGGACACAACCATGGCTCGTACCAAGTTCACCACGCCCGAGGCGTTGATCGTCATCTCCACGGACGGCTACTTCGACGTCTACCCGTCGGGACGACTGCTCGCCAATGTCTCGCCGGCCTATCGCGGGACCATCGACCTTCTCGATCGCGACGTGCGGACCGGCAACAGGCTGACCGTCCGCCCGGATTCGATTGCCCTCCGCGTCGCCGTGGCGTCGTGGTCGTCTGAGCACGGGGCCGCTGCCGTCCGTGGCGACCTTGGGCGCGGTCGCGACGGGAAGCAGGTCGTCCCCGTCGCCTGACCGGCCCACGACGCCCCGCCTTCGAACGCACGCCGGTCGTGGACGTCGACCTCGATCGCGTCCGCCTCCAGCGCACGCTCGCCGGGTCCGCGGTCCCCTACGAGCTGTTTCCCTGCGATCCGGCCCTTGCCGACACCGCGGCGTTCTGCGCCGCGTATGGCTTCGATCCGGCCGACTCCGCGAACACGATCGTGATCGCCGGCAAGGCTGAGCCTCGCCGGTACGCGGCGTGCGTCGTCCTGGCCCCTCATCGCCTGGACGTCAACCGCGTGGTGCGCGTGCTCCTGGGCACGCGACGCGCGTCATTCGCGGCGGCCGACGAGACACGGTCGCTGACGGGAATGGAGATCGGCGGCGTCACCCCGTTCGGCCTCCCGCCCGACCTCCCGCTCTGGGTGGATGCCCGCGTGATGACCCGCGCCCGGATCGTGCTCGGCGGCGGCAGCCGGTCGTGGAAGGTCATCGCGCCGCCGCAGATCCTGCTCACGCTCCCCGGCGTCCAGGTCGTAGACGGTCTGGCCGTGGAGGGCGCCCCAGCCGACACGACCTGAGGTCGCGGGCGGGTCGCCCTCCGGCCCTCCGGCACGTGCCGCGGGCCGCGGATCACATCGCAGGGAGCGGGCAGCCGGTCCCGCCGGCCCTGAAGCTCTTGCCGGACCGCCGGGCGGCTCACGGCCGCAGCCGGCATCCGCGACATCGGATAGGCTGCCAACGAGATGATGGTTCGCAACTTTCCCATCCGCGTCGGTCGGCGGTCGCGCCCGTTCCTGCGGCTCTTCGGGGTCCGCGACCGGAACGCATTCGTCGACGTGGACGACACTTTCGACGCGCGCTTCGGTCGCTTTCACGTCCGCACGCCGCTCGCCAACGTCACCTCATGGCGGATCGAGGGCCCGTGGCTCTGGATCACGGCGATCGGCGTCCGCGTCAGCATCCGGCATCGTGACGTGACCTTCGGCGGCTCTCCGCGCGGCGGCGTGCGCGTGGACTTCCGTGATCCGGTCCGCCTCGGTCCCCTGCGGGTCCCCGCGCTCTACGTCACCGTGGAGGACCTCGACGGCCTCGCCGCGGTGCTCGCCGAGCATGGGATCCCGGGCGAGGACGCGCGGCGGCGCTGAGCCCGGGGCACGACTGCCGCGACCGGCGGACGACCCGCCAGATCCGGCGGCTACCTCTCGAGCGGCCCGGTCCGCCCCGTTGCCCGCGCCGCTCGCCATGGCGCCGCCAGCCGGGAGCGCCGCTCGGGTGGCAGGAGGTCCGCGGCATGGATGGCCATCACGGCTCCCTCGATGACCTCGAGGGCCGCTTCCCCGCCGGCCCGGTCGTGCGGTGCCAGGTCGTCGGGCTCCTCGACCACGGCTCCGAGCAACGGGATGCGGTCCAGAAGGGGCCCGACGACGTGGGTGAGATCACCCCGATCGTGCTCCGACAGGATGAGATCCGCGACGTGCAGCTCGTCGCGAAGCTCGGGAGTCCATGCGGCCGCGAGGCCCGGAAGGTCGGCGAGCGTCAATGCGTCGAGAGCTGCCGCAAGCCGCTCGCGTGGGTCGTCATCCGGTCGATCCGACTGATTCATCACGGATCGCGTGATCCGGCCGGGGGTTCGGCCCCGGACCGCGCGCGAAGGGCGGCGAGAAGGCGATCGGCGATCACGTAGGACCTGCCGCCGCCCATCACGAGCACGACGTCGCCGCGCTCGACGCGCGGCGTCAGCCAGTCCGCGGTCGCCTCGACCGAGCCGGGTGCCCAGGCGGGCGCCGCGCCCCGCGCGTTCACCGCCTCTGCGAGCGCGCCCGCGGAAGCGATCGTCGTGTCGGGGTCGCGACCGGCGTGGATCTCGGCGATCGCGACGCGATCCGCCCGGGCAAGGACGTCCGCGAACTCCCCCAGCATCGCGGCGGTGCGGTGGAACGTCAGCGGCTCGTAGACGGCCCAGAGCCGCCGGCCGGGGTACCGGGCGGCCACGGCCGCGAAGGTCGCGGCGATCGCGGTGGGATGGTGCCCGTAGTCGTCGAGGACGACGACCCCGTCCACCTCGCCCTTCAGCTCCATGCGCCGCCCCACGCCCGCGAACGTCTCGAGGCCCTCGACGATGGCACCCGCACTGGCGCCCGCAACGAGGGCCGCCGCGGCCGCGACGAGGCCGTTCGCGGCGTTGTGACGCCCGGGGAGCCGGACCCGGGCGCTGACCATGCCCCCGGCGCCGAGGCCCGCGATCTCGAGCGTCCCCTCCCCCGCCGCCGATACGCTCCAGCGCCCGGCGATGCCGGTGGCCGCACCGCGCGCCGTGGTGAACGTGGCCGCGAGGGCGGCCGCCTCCGCCTGCGGATCATCGCCGGCGCCGACGACGCGCACGGCCACGAGCCGGCCGCTCCAGTCACGAAGGCCATCGAGCGCCTCGCGGGCGCCGGGATCCCCTGCGTTCGCGACCAGCACCGGGGCGTCCGCTCCCCGGTCGAAACGGCGGATCCAGGCGACGAACGCTGCGACGACGGCCGCTCGGTCCGGAAATACATCGGGGTGGTCCCAGTCGGCATTGGTGAGGGCCCCGATCGCCGGGCGGTAGGCGTCGAAGTTGCCCGCGTATTCGTCGGCCTCGACGACGAAATGCCGACCCGCGCCGAGGCGGACGGTCGATGGACGCGGGCCGCCGACCAGCGCTGCCGGGAGCAGGGCACCCACGAACCCCGACGGGTCGAGCCCGGCCACCGCCAGCAGGTGGAGAAGCCAGCCGGTCGTCGTGGATTTCCCGTGCGTGCCGGCCACGCCGATCAGGGCGGCGCCACGCGTCGCTGCGGCGTCTGCGATCAGCTGCTGGACGCTCGTGGCGGGGATCCCCACGGACCGCGCCGCGAGAAGCTCGGGGTGGTCGGGGTAAACCGACGTGAGCGCCTTCGTGACTGCGATGCGGTCCACGATGCCCGATCCCGCCTGGGCCACGTGCTCGCTCGCGTGGGTCCAGCTCAGGGAGATCCCGGCGTCCTCGAGCGGCGGCGTGTACGGGGAGGGTCCGCCCGCGTCGCAGCCCGATGCACGGGCGCCGACGTCGTGCGCGAGGAGGCACGCGGCGGCCGCGGCAGCCCCGCCCGCGCCGATGACGTGGATCCGCTCGCCCGACGGGATGGGTCGGGCCGGGCGGGCGGGTTCCAGGCCGGCGCCGATCTCCGCGGCGTCGCGGTGGATCACGACGCCGCGGGCGTCCCGGGATCGGCTGCCGGGACCGTCTCCCCGTCTGGCTCCGGCTCGCCCACGGCTCCCGTTTCCGGCGCGCCTGCCGGCTCCAGATCCCCGTCCGGCTCGGGATCCGGCTCGGGCTCGCCCTCGGCTCCTGTTTCCGTCAGGGCTGCCGGCTCCAGCTCTGGATCCGGATCGGGCACGGCGACGAGGTCCGCCTCCTCCGCCTCGGCCACCTGGATCGTCGCCGGCTCCGGTTCGGCTTCCGCAGGCTCGGGCGCCATGTCCAGCTCGAGCTCCCGCTCGGGCCCTGGCTCAGGCTCGACAGCCGTCCCGAGGTCCGCGGGCACCGCATCCACGACCCGGTCGACGGAGGCCCAGCGCCGGTCCAGGACCAGGTGGACGACCGTGGGCAGCGTTGCGGCCAGGGCGGCTCGAAGGGCGGCTTCGAATTCGTCGTCGCGGTCGACGCGGACACCGAGGGCGCCGAAGCCCTCCGCGACCTCGGCCCAGTCGACCCGGCCGAGGTCGGTCCCGACCGGGGCAAGCCCGCGCCGAACCTGGTGGTCGTGGATCGTGCCGTACTGCTCGTTGTCGAACACCAGCACGACCGGGTGGACACCCTCGCGGATCGCGGTCTCGAGCTCCGCGATCGTCATGGCCGCGCCGCCGTCACCGGCCAGCGCCACGACCGGCCGGCCAGGCCCCGCGAGCGAGGCCGCCACTGCAGCCGGGATCGCGAAGCCCATCGCGCCCGCCGTCGAGCCGAGGAACGTGCCCGGCCTGCGCATGACCAGGCCGCGGGCCGCCCACCCGCCGAAGTTGCCGGCGTCGGTCGTCACGATCGTGTCCGGCGAGAGCACCCGGTTGAGCGTCGCGACGATGCGCCCGGGATGGACGCCCGGACCGTCCCACGGGTCGCCGTCGACGCGCCGGGCGTCCTCGTACGCGGCGCGGTCGGCGGCCATCGCCGTGCGGCGGCGCTCCAGGCCCGCGGCGTCCAGCACGCCGGCGCCCAGGACGCGGCGCGCCTCCCGGAGGAACGTCCGTGCGTCGGCGGCAAGCGCGATCGTCGGAGCGGCGAGACCCGGGCGCGACGCGAGCGGCTCCACGTCGACATGCGCCCACCGCGTTCCCGGCGCCGGGATGGCGTATCCGTAGGCGGCCACCTCGTTGAGACGGCAGCCGAGCACGAGGATCGCATCCGCGTCCTCCAGGCGGCGCCGGACCGTCTCGGCCGCGAAGTAGCCGCTCATCCCGAGGTACCGCGGGTTGTCATTCGGGAAGACGTCGGGTCGTCGCCACGCGGCGACGACCGGCACGTCCACGAACTCGGCGAGGCGGACGAGGTCCGCCGTCGCGCGCGATCGCAGGACGCCGCCGCCGGCGAGGATCACCGGCCGCTCGGCATCGAGGAGGAGGTGGAGGACCCGCCGCACGTGCACGGGGTCTGGCGGCGGCATCCGGGACGGCCCGACCGCGGCCGCGTTCGTCGTGCGTGCAGGTGCTTCGGGGACCTCCTCGGCCAGGAGATCCTCGGGAAGCGACAGCAGGACCGGCCCCGGCCGGCCGCTCGTGGCGCGACGCAGCGCCTCGTCCATGATCCCCGGCAGCGCCGCGACGTCGCGGACCTCGCGGGCCCAGCGACAGTACCCGCCGATCGTGGCCGCCAGGTCCACCTCCTGGAACGCCTCCCGACCGCGAACGGACCGCTCCACCTGGCCGACCAGCGCGATGACGGGGAGGGAATCCGCGTGGGCGACGTGGAGGCCGATCGCCAGGTTCGCCGCGCCGACGGCCCGCGTCGCGAGCACGGCGGTCGGGTGGCCGCTGAGCGCGGCGGAGGCTGCCGCCATGAATGCCGCGCCGCCCTCGTGACGCGTCGCGACGACCCGGATGCCGGCGCCCACGAGGCCGTCCAGGAGCGGCAGGAAGCTCTCTCCGGGGACGGTGTACGCGACCCTGACCCCGGCCGCGGCGAGGGCGTCGGCGATGAGGCGGCCTGCCGTCCGCGGTGTGCCGGTCACGGATGTCCCCTTCCTAGCGGTAGTTGGAGAACTGGAGCGGAACCGCTTCGTCGAGCTCGCGCAGGCGGGCGATCACCTTCTGGAGGTCGTCCTTGCTCTTGGCGCTGACCCGCACGGCGTCTCCCTGGATCTGGCCCTTCGCCTTCGGGAACTCGTCCCGCAGGATCTTCGTGACCTTTCGGGCGAGATCGTCCGGGAGCCCGCTGCGGAGGTCGACGTGCTGGCGAACCTTCATCCCGCCCGCCTGGTCGATAGGCCCCCAGTCGAAGATCTTGAGCGAGAGGTTCCGGCGGACCGCCTTGGTCTCGACCAGCTCGCGGATCGACTTCGCACGGAGCTCGGAGTCGGCCAGGATCGCGAGGGAGTCCTTCTCCTGGGTGATCTCCGCGGTCGCGCCCTTGAAGTCGAAGCGCGTGGCGATCTCGCGCCGGACCTGGTCCAGCGCGTTTCGCAGCTCCTGGGCGTCGAACTCGGAGACCACGTCGAAGGAGAACTCACCAGCCATCGGTTCCTCCGTGTCGCCCGGCGCGCACGCCGGGGCCCTGCAGTCGTTGCGCCAAGTATGCCGATCGCGCGTGCGCCTGTCCGTCAGCCGCCGTCGCCCGGCCCCGTCGTGCCGACGGGCTCCGTCGCGCCCATGGGCTCCGTCGCCCTGGGCTGGGCGCGCATCGCGAGCGCGACCGCGGCGGCCCGCTCGACGAGGAGCTCCAGCGCGACGCGCGCGCTTGCCGCCTTGTTCGCCTCGCGGTCGCCCGACCAGGCGAACCGGCGGATCTCGATCCCGGCCGGCTCAGCGAGAGCAACGTACGTCAGGCCGATCGGCTTGCCGGGCGTCGCACCGGATGGCCCCGCAATCCCCGTGACGGCCACCGCCAGGTCCACGCCGAGCCGCGCTCGCGCGCCCGCGGCCATCGCCCGGGCCACCTGGGCGCTGACCGCCCCGTGCTGCTCGATCACGACGGACGGCACGCCGAGCACCTCGCGCTTGACGGCGTCCGCGTACGCCACGACGCCGCCCCGGACATAGCCCGATGAACCGGCGATGTCCGTCAGCGCGTCGGCGATCCGTCCGCCCGTGCAGGATTCCGCGGTCGCGACGGTGAGGCCGGCCTCCAGGCAGATCGCCTGGAGGCGCACCGCGAGCTGGCGCAGACCCGGCTCCGCCATTCGCGATCTCAGGTCCGGTTCGTCTGCTTGGGCGGGTTGGGCGGCTGGAAGAGCCACGTCTCCGGGGAGCCGCCCGTGCCAAGGTTCCCGAGGCTCGTGCCGTTGAGGGTGAAGGACGTCACGCCGGAATTGCCCGTCCGCACCTCGACGGAGGTCGTGCCGCTGAACGTCAACGTCTGCCCGTCGTTGACGACGAGGCCGCCGCTCCCGGTCATCTTCGAAAGCGCGCCGTCGACCCACACCTTGAGCCACGCTCGGCCGCCGGAGACGGCGACAACGAGGTTCACGCCGCGGTAGACGACCGTGACGTTGCGCGAGAGCGTCGTGGTCTTGCCATCGACGCTTGTCGCGATGATCGTCAGGGCCCAGCGGCCGGCCGTCAGGTCCAGGTTCGCCGAGAACGACCCGTCGTCGGCCGGCGTCACGACCACCGGCGCGGCAGGTGCCGGCGTGGGGGCCGTCGCGGCGGGACTCCCCGACGCCCGTGCCGGCGTGGCGGAGGGCGCGGGCGGTGCTCCCGGCGGCGGACCCAGGTAGGCCGCCGCGACGCTCACGGTCGTCGCGTCGGTGGCGTGGCCCGCCACGGGAATCGCCCCGTTCTGGAACGTGGCACCGTCGGCCGGCGAATCCACCGCGAGCGTCGGGGCGACGACCGGGCTGAAGGGGACGGTGATGAGCAGCCGGATCGGTTGGTCCGCCGCCTTGCCGGTCTTCGGATCGACCGCGCTCACGTCGAACTGGTTCTTGCCGCGGCGGAGGTCGACCGTCGCCAACCAGCCGCCGTCGCCGCCCGCCGTCAGGTTGAGGGGATCGCGCCCGGGTGCCTCGATCGTGACGAGCCCGCCCGCAACCGTGACGCCGCGGAGCGTGTAGGTGGCGGCGGTCTCCGCCACCTCCGTGACGGCGGTCGGCGGGTCGACGACGCTGAGCGGCGGCGGCTCGGAGAAGCGGATCAGCTGGAAGCCGATGTACGCGAGGATCGCGAGCACGACGAGCGTGACCACCGCGGCCACCACGAGGCCGGAGCTGAGGACGAGACCCTTGCGGGGCGCGGTCAGCGCCTGCGGCATGACGATCGCGGGCTCGGGCAGGCCCGCGGGGGCGTCGCGGTGCCATTGCGCCACGGCCTCCTCCGGATCGAGGCCCAGGTACGTCGCGTAGTTGCGCAGGAAGCCGCGGACGTAGACCGCGCCCGGCAGCGCGGCGTAGTCGCCCCGTTCAAGGGCAGCGAGGTACGTGCGCCGGATCTTCGTCTCGCGCTCGGCGCGGAGGAGGTCGATGCCCCGCGCTTCTCGCGCCGCCACGAGGCGCTCCCCGAGGGGATCCGCGCCCGGGCCCGGACGTCGCTCGCCCTGCGGCTCACGATCCGGCTCCGTCCCGACGGGGCGGGCGTGATTGCGGGTCGTCATCGCTCGTCCCCGTCGTCGGCGTCCGCCGGGGCGACCCCGGCGCTTGCCTCGCGCCGAAGGACCGGGCGGGCGTTCGAGCCGTCGAAGGACCCGATGTAGCCGCGCGCCTCGAGCTGGTCGATGATCCGCGCCGCCCGGGCGTACCCGATCTTGAGGCGCCGCTGCAGGAGCGATGCGGAGGCGCGATCGTATTCCTGGACCACGCCCACGGCCTCGTGGAGGAGCCGATCGGCGTCGTCGTCGGCAAGGTCGTCCACCGACCCCGTCGAGTCCTCCTCGTCCTCGATGATCCCCAGGTCGTAGTGCGGCTCGGCCTCGGCGCGCCAGTGGGAGGTGACGGCCCGGATCTCTCGGTCCGCCACGAAGACGCCCTGGAGGCGGATCGGGCGCGGCAGGTCCGACGGCTGGAAGAGCATGTCGCCGCGGCCGATCAGGTCCTCCGCGCCGGGCGCGTCGAGGATCGTCCGCGAGTCGATCTGGGATGCCATCGCGAACGCGATCCGGCTCGGAAAGTTGGCCTTGATGAGCCCCGTCACGACGTTCACGGACGGGCGCTGCGTGGCCAGCACCAGGTGGATCCCGGTCGCGCGGGCCTTCTGGGCCAGCCGGACGATCGGGTCCTCCACGGTCCGGCCGTCGCGCATCATCAGGTCGGCGAGCTCGTCCACGATGATCACGATGTAGGGCAGCCGGTCCGCCGGGTCGGCCCGGGTCTCGTTGTACGAGTCGATGTTCCGGGCGGTGGCGCCGGCGAACTTCCGGAAGCGCATCTCCATCTCGCTGACCGCCCACTTGAGGGCGGCGCGGGCGCGGTCGACCTCCGTGATCACGGGGACCAGCAGGTGCGGCATCCCGTTGTAATCGGCGAGCTCGACGCGCTTCGGGTCCACGAGGATGAGCCGGACCTCGTCCGGCGTCGCCCGCATGAGCAGGCTCGTGATCAGCGCGTTGACCATCACGCTCTTGCCCGAGCCGGTGGCGCCGGCGATGAGCAGGTGCGGCATTCTCGCGAGATCGGCGGCGCGCGCGTGTCCGGCCACGTCCCGGCCCAGGGCGAACGCGATCTTCGAGGGGAGCGCCAGCACCTCGGGATCCTCGAGGATCCGCCGGATCGCGACGACGTTGAAGTCCATGTTCGGGATCTCGAGGCCCACCACCGTCTTGCCCGGGATCGGCGCCTCGATCCGGATCGTCCGGGCTGCGAGCGCCATGGCGAGATCATCCGAGAGGCCCTCGATCCGGCTCACCTTGATCGACGGGTCCGGCTCCACCTCGTACTGCGTGACGACCGGGCCGGCGTTCCAGCGGGTCACCCGGCTCGGGATGTTGAAGCTCGCGAGCTTGCCCTCGATGATCTTCGCGTTGCGCGCGTGGTCCATCCCCACGTTCGACGCCCGTGGAGCCGCGTCCTCCAGGAGCGTCATCGGCGGGAGCCGA
>Ga0209014_10000661_pt1 | contig 20184 bp, 14 predicted proteins | sample BarGraNGADG00212_FD_184491 | JGI IMG/M metagenome (GOLD analysis project Ga0209014, IMG submission 184491) | Arctic peat soil microbial communities from Barrow, Alaska - Barrow Graham LP Ref core NGADG0002-212 (SPAdes) (version 2) | ecosystem: Environmental > Terrestrial > Soil > Wetlands >...
GAACTCATGCCGACATGATGGGAAGAGCCGTGTGACGGGAGACTGTCACGCACGGTTCTGTGGGAGCCGGGGGGTGCGATTCCCCCCGGCCACCCGACCGACGTGCTGGTCGTGACGCCGGACGAGGTCGCCTTCGCGGGGGTGTCGCCAGCCACTGTCATTCGAGCCGTCCACACCAGTTCGCGGCCTCACCACGACTGCGGCGGTCCGAGTCGTGGGCTTGGACTACCCACCGCCGAAGCCGGAATGGCGCCGGCGACCGGGACACGGTTGAGTACCAGCCATGGTTGACATCAATGACCCGGTCCTACAGGACGGCCCTGAGCCGTGGCTGCATGCGTACCTCAACCGTGCGGCCGACCTTCGAGAGGCTGGGGAAATCGGCGGTATCAGTCACCAAGAGGTGTCGAACCGTCTCCACAAGCGCGGCATTCCGGTTCGGACGCTCGCCGAGACCAACTCATTGCGGTTGAAGCTATCGGTTGCCGAGCATGGCGCCGCCATACGCGAGACGTTCTTCAGTACCCGAAGCGTCGATGCGACGGCGGCCGAGGTGAGTGTGCTCAAAAGGGTCGTCTTGGCCTACCTCAGCAACAACGTGCCTGACTACGAGGTCTTGGCCCGCGTACCGCGGAACGTGGCCAAGAATTACACGAGCGATGAATTGATCGCGAGCCTCAGAGAAGCCGCTTCGTCCGTCATCGGGAACCTGTCGCAGGAGGCGTACCGACGGTTCGCCGACGCGTCACCGACGTTGTCCGACGGGCGACATCGGCCCGGACCGCAAGCCATGCACCTTCGATTCGCGACCTGGAACGCCGCGCTTGAAGCCGCAGGCTTGCCGGCCAACCCGCCTGCGGGCCCACCGAAGAAGTTCGACGACCCGGTAGCCGTACTGCAATCGGTGGTCGCGTGTTGGCAGGACCTCAGCCATCCACCGACCGTCAAGGAGTACGACCAGTGGCAGCGAGGCAAGGAGGGCCACCCGTCGCCAGCGATCGCCCTGCGAGTGCTGGGCTCTTGGAACACAGCACTAGTGCGGGCTTGGCAGATCGTCCATGGCATCCAGCTGGACCCAGATGACGTCGATGTCGCCATCCCGCCCGGGTTCGCCCAGCCATGGCCTGAGTTCCTCCCGTACAGTCCCGCCAACGAGGAGGCGAAACTACAGGCCGCAGTCGCGGAGACAAGGTCCAGAATCCCTGAACTTGAGAATGCCATCCGGAATCACTCCAAACTGCAGAACCTTCTTGCAGATGCCTTGAAAGCCAACGGCCGGAACCCGCTAAGCCCAGGCACGACCGAGGCAAAGTTCGACATCGCCTTTCAAGATGACAACGGCGCGCTCGTCGTCGCCGAAATCAAATCCTGCACCAAAGACAACCTGGAGAATCAACTCCGCCTCGGTCTTGGACAGGTTCTCCGCTACACCCACCAGCTACGCCAGAAACACTCTGCAGTCAGGCCCGTTCTCGTCACCCAACTTGAGCCTCCAGCCGATTGGAAACTTCTTCTCGCTGAGCTCGGCGTGGCGAGCATCCACCAAGGCAAGCTCAAGTCGGGACTGTCAGCACTTCTCAACGGCAAATAAGTCCCCCTCGTGGGGTTCTGTCACAACTGTGTCGGAGCCCCGGCGCGAGGCCCCAGGCGTGGACAGCGCAATCCACGTGGCCGCCGCGATCACCTCCGCGGTAGAGAATTTCGACTAAGCCGCCGAGAACGCCCGCTTATGCCGCATTTCGCGCGGTCGTCACGTAGGACCGCGCCAGCGGCCAGGTGTTCGCAACGGGATCCCGCTACGGAACGACGAAAACCATCTTTGTGGGGTCGGAACGGCCTCCGCGCGCGCCCGTATGCCGTTGCTAGCAATATGTTCGTCTACCGCTCCATCAGACCCGCTCGTGCACGGCTCAACGTGTCGAAATCGCCATGAGCTGCCAAATTTCGCATACCCGCGCACTGCTCAAGCTCCTTCATGTCCTGAGCAGTGAACAGTTGGCTGCTGCGAAGGAGTCGACCATAGGGGGCCAACGATGGGCGAGCCTCCAACGTCAGTTCCTTGCGCCAGGTACAGGATCCCTGCGTTCCGATGGCTCAGGCTGGGCTCTGAAGGAGCAGTCTCACATCCGCAAAGGGCTGGTCTTCGACTCGAACCCTTGGGCCCTCAGGGGTCCAGCCTTCAAACGTGATGACCAAGGTCCTGCGGTTGGGGATTCGAGGTGTCAGTTTTCGCACAAGCAAGTCGCCAAAGCGCCGATCGTGCGTTGTGATGATTAGTTGCCGTTGTTCCTGAACACGTCGACACAGATCCGCGAATCCGAGAACATTCAGAACATCCATCGCTTGCAGTGGATCATCGAGAACCATAAAAGGCAGAGAGCCCTCCCGTGCGTTCAATGCTAACCCCAAGAAATATGAGAGCGCAACGATGTTCAGTTGACCCTCACTGTAAACGAGCATAGGATTGGCTGATATTTTCCGCTCCGGGTCGTACACCTCCGGGACAACTTGGTTGCGACCATAGTAGACATCTTGTCTTGCGCGAAGCCGCGTAAAGGTAGGGTGTGGCGCAAGCCTGTCGAACACTTCTGAGAAGCTGGGCTCGAGGTTTCGAAGCGCCCTCTGAACTATCCGCTCCGCAGCGGAATGTGATGCTTTGTCAAGCTGGTGCGCTCGATTGTATCGCGAATTGAGTACTTCGAGCTCTTCATTAGTATTCTCTACCTGTATAGCGACTTGTTCTAGAGCGCTCTCTGCCCGGGCCACCACATCGCCAACGGAGCCCTTAAATTCGGTATACAAGAGTCGCAACCGCTCACGTAGCATCTCTAGTTGCTCAGTGAGTCGCACCATCTCGTCGAGCCCCATAAGGTTCATTTGGATGTGGATCGTGGGCGTGTCACCCAACCTGGCATTTAAGTTCGATCGAGCGAGTCCGAGTTGTCGTTCCGCTTCGGTTCGCGTAGCTTCGACTGCTCGAGCCTCGGCCAGTTCCACCTGCAGACGCGCAACAGCGCGTTGGGCTTCTTCAGCACTTGCCATACTTTCCTCAGCTCCCCTTAGGAGCTCCTGTAGATGGAGTCGCACCGCCATCTGGTCGATCGGTCGCTCGCAAACAGGACATTCATGCCCAAGTGTCTCCAGAGCGGCCGACGCTAGTTGCGCCAAGATTGGTGCCCGCTGCACCGCCTCTTTAGCCTGTGACTGAGCCTCCATCAAGCCGGAAGTTATGGTGCTCGCAACTTCCACTCCCCTTCGCGCTTCACCATCGAACGCACGCGATCGACGAGCAACCTCCTGGGTAGCTTCGATAATTCTCGTAACTTGGCTGCCAAAGGCAGCCAAGAAGGCAAGGTCAGGCTGTTCGGGGACGATTATCGAAATATCCGCCGGTAAGGACCGATTGACCCCAATCACTCCCTCCGCAAGACGAAGCTTGACGTCCCCCTGTGAGGTCGCGGCGCGCAGGGCTTCGGCTAGGTCCCGCTCAGCTATCGCCTTCCTCTCATTCAGCTTGTCTCTATACGTTGACAGTTGCTTCCGCTCTTGCCCGATATCCTTGGCGATTCGGGCAGCGCTATCTGAGAACAGAGTGACGCGTTCTAGGCCGAGTACTCCCGATAGGCGCTCGTGGAGCGCCGCACCGCTATCCAGAGCGGCTCGAACAGCGTCTTGTCGCAGCACTCCCCAAGTTCGGACGGCGTTGGCCAAACCGTCTGACGTAATATCGTCGAACAGATGCGCAAGCTGGTGGTTCGCGTCATCTAGGGGTTCCCCCGCCAACCAGCCCTGGAGCTCATTTCTGCTTGCGGTTCCTTTCCTCTCAAACTCCCATTCGCGTTCGTCTACTCGGATTGTTATGCGTACACGGGCCGATCCGCCAACATATCTATTGACGATGGGGTCTTCGGTCCGTCGCAGGCCTTTGACACGCTCCCCCAAATGCGTGAGCTCACCGCAGAAGAGCCAGAGGATGGCATCGACCAGAGAAGACTTGCCGAGTCCGTTGTCTCCTCTGATGATGACAGCGTCCGCATCGAGATCGACAGTCAGGGTTTCGCCGATGCCTCGGAATGACTCCATCTCCAAGCTCACAATTCGGGGTTTATTCATGGGACACTCACCTCATTTGAGAGTTGAAAACTTGCGATCGCAGTGTCAGCGATTTCTTCAGCGATATCGAGTTCCCTGAGTTCAGTACGGATAAGGTCAAGCGGGTCCATGATGTCGAATGCCGGGACAGACTGCAGAGGAAGTAGCGGCCTCAATGCGCGTTCGACAGCTTCTGAGTCACGGAAAACGACTCCCATGCGTACAAACTTACGCATAAAACTTGTGTCCGCTTCGATAGCTTCCACCGTGGCTTCTTCTAGCAGCCCGGGAGGCTTACCCGGCAGGTGGACGAGAAGATACATGTCCCATCGTCGCGCTGATGGAGCTTCGGCGGCCAACTGCGTTAGTGAGGCTTGCGCGTCTGAGACGTCTCGACGTAGGGAACTCCAGTCTTCGGTGTGAAAGCAGCATACAAATGCGTCGCGCGTTTCGGCGAGAAGTACTCGGCCGACAGAAGGAAATTCAGAGTATTCAACAGAATATCCGCTCGCTTCCAGGACTTTGGCGAACTCAGTAAGCACATCTCCTGATGGATTCACGCGCTCAACCTTCCACGAACACCATCGTCTGCCGCTACGACTCGGACTGGGTTGGCAGCGAAGCCGACGATATCGTTGAGGTCGCCCTCACTCCCTGCGATATCGAGAGGCGCATCAAACGAAGGGAACTGGCCGATCGCCTCCGCCACGACAACGGTCACGGGCCGCGAATCTAGATAGACGCCTTCGTCACGCCGCCTCTCCACTCGTGCTCGTGCCACAGTCGTCACTTGACTTACATGTTCACCAGGTCGACAGACGACCTCGAAGTAGCGGCGGCCGCTCGCCACAGTCATACGCCCCCGAGTCCCCCGGGCTTGAATTGGACCACCGTCTTGACCAGCCAGAAGCATGGTCGTCATGAGAGGTTGTTTGCCTCGCAGTTCCGTAACAAACGGTTTGCCGGCTTCAGTGTCAATAACGCCATCCCGCCACCACCGTAAGATCTCTTCGGCACCCATATCCTGAACTGCTGAGCGAAACTCAATGCATCCTTTCTTCATCTCAGCCGCCCAAGTCTCATTTTGATCTAAGACGATCACCGCCTGCTCGACTCCCATCAGGGCATCAAATACCAACGCCCTAAGCAGCCCATCCAAAAAGGAGTCTGCGTCAGACCGCACGTGAGATGTAGTCGCATGGTCACGCAGAATCCCTTCCCAAATAGAGGGGAGTTCGGGATCGACGACTAATACGGACGAACTGGACCCCCAGACGTCCCACAACTGCGACATTGGCTCCTGCACATAGAGCCCGACGGTCCCAAGGCCAACAAAGACGACGACTCCTCCGACAAGAGCACTGTGGACCTGAGCGACCGCCCAATCTTGCGGCTTGTCGACTTCTGATTGAGTCAAAGCCAGCGACGCTGGTCGAAGGCAACAGCCGTGAACCTTGTAAAGGGGGAGCCCGTTGTTCACCATCTGAAGTCTTTGGCTGGCAGTGGCAACCCCTTCGATGTGAATCTCGATGCGCGTACCAGCGCGTTCAATCGCGCAGTCCCAGTTGACAGAAACGACCTCGATGAAACCCTCCCGCATCATGAGGGCAGCGGCGTCGTGACCAAAGTTGGGATCTAGTCCCGCAAAATCGAACGCCGTGGCGGCAAGAGCTCTCAGTTCATCCAGCCGGTGAGGCGCTGCATCTGCGACGCGCTGAGCCAGCTTCTCCAAGGTATCGGCGGCCGCGAGTTCAGTTTCGCTGACCGAGAGCATGACCGAAACGGGCCTCCGCAGACGGTCTGCCACCATGCGCCCGAGCGGTCCGTTCGCGGGGAGAGCGACACTTAAACCTGCCCCCACGTAAACAACCAAACGTTTCTGTTTGGCCGCCCCCACGAGCGAGGCGATCTTAGGATCGACTGCATCAGAAAGATGACCTGCCTGGTACCGCACCGGCGTGAGACCGTCCCCTGGGACGGTTGCTTCAGCCACGGCGCAATGCGTTGGCGTAAACGGCGGCCAACGGCACAGCCAGCCGAACTGCCACGCCACGGGCGTCTGGAGCGCGGGTCTCGCGCGATATGTGCATAGGGCAGACCCTAGACTTCCAGAGCGGGGACTGCCGCTGTTGCGCCTAACGCGCGCCGCAGGCGGAGATTCGTGAACTCCGTCTCTCCGTGGTGAGGGTAGGCAGCAACGGCTGAGCCGCCAGGAGCAGCGCTTCTGCGTCCCCTGAATGGCCTCGTGTGCCGACCCAGGCGGACCCTCCTACATGAGGCAACGAAGCCAACTACGCGGACCTTTTTGCTGAGTCAACGCGATCCCTTGGCGACATCGGCGTAACGCAGTCCTGGGTTGTCACACCGAGCGGTACGCGGCCTGTCGGCAGCGTGACGTGGTTGTTCACCGACATGTCGAGGACCACCCAGGCAATCCCAGTATGGGCGGCGCTGGTGTCCCTAGCTGGGCCGCGTGGGGAGCCTCTGGTGGTTTCCGGCGGCTGGGACGGTGCGGTGAGGGTGTGGACGCTGGCCGGTGGACCGTGGGCAGGCGCGGAGCATGACGGGCAGCTGGGTTTGCTCGGCTGGCACATCGACAGCGAGTGCTGGCGCACCGACGCGAGCTCGCTGGCTGCCCTCGCCGGGCCGGGTGGGGAGCCTCTGGTGGTCTCTGGCAGCCACGACGGCACCGTGCGGGTGTGGGCGCTGGCCGGTGGACCGTGGGCAGGCGCACGGCAACGCGGGCGGCCGGGCGTGCTCGGCAGGTTTACCGACCCGGCCGGCCTGCGTTCCCGCCCTGTGACCTCGTTGGTCGTTATGGTCGGGCCGGATGGGAATCCACTGGTGGTCACGAGCAGCCTGGACGGTGTCGTGCGGGCGTGGACGCTGGCCGGTGAGTGCGTCAACGGGCTGGGGGATATCTCGGCTGTGTGGTGCCTGGGCACGAACTCGGCTTACCCGACGGAGATTGCTATGGGCTTTGCGGACGGAACTTTGGCCGGTCTGCGGCTGCTCACCTGAGAGCCTTCTAGGCCGGTCAGCGACTACATCGGGTCTGAAGCAACGGCCGGACTGCATCTCACGGGCAATGTTTGAGCAGGGCCGCGATCGGACCGAGGGGGTGGTGAAGTGGTCGGGCGGGTCGGATTGCGTTGCGTGCGAGCCAGTGTTTCAGGGGCAGTGGTGTTGCGGCGTGTTTGGTACTCGGCCGGACCGCGGAGACCGCCAGTGGTGCCAGCGAGGGCCTGGCAGGGTGGACGCTCGGGGTCAGAGATTGGGGGAGGGCAGGTCGACGCAACACCAGGATTGCGTCGGTGGTGGCGGTGGTTTCACCGAAGGCGTTGCGCGCGGTCAGGGTGATGGTGTCACCGGTGGCGCTCAACACGATCTGAGCCACGCCGTTGGGTGGGTAGGGGCCGTATCTTCGGGGGTTACGGCTGCTGGTGAGCTCGACGGTGGCAGCACGGTGGGTGGTCCAGCTGATCGCGAACGCCGTGTGCTGGTGGACCACGCGGGGATAGCTGATCAGCTCGATGGTGGGGGGTTCGGCGGTCAGGCTGTCCAGCCAAGCTTGCGGGTCGGGACGAAGGGCCGGGGTGGTGTAGCCGGGTCCCAGAAGCTGCTGGATGACGCCGGTGACGGTGTCCGGCAGCTGATCGACGGTGCGTCGCCAGCCTCGATAGAACGCGTCGTTCGTGGGCTGGTACAGGGGGTCGTGCGGCGCGATGACCGGCCAGGTGTAGCGCTGGGCGTACCCGGCAATCGCGACAGGCCCGAGGGTGCGCAAGAAGAACAGCGGGTGCACGCCAAGCAGAAGGATGCAGGCGGTGAGCCCGGTGGCCCAGCGTTCGCTGTCGGGTCCGACCACCGTGATGTCGGGGACGCCGGCGGCGTTAATGATCTCGGGGGCCAGGAACTCGTCGGCCTTGCCGGTGGTCAACGGCAACTCGGTGCCGGCCCACCGCACGACGCCGGAGTCGACGTCGATGACCTGCACGTGGCCGGTGGCCAAGTTGACGAAGACGTTCTCGGGGTTGATGTCCGCATGGACGAACCCCGCCGCGTCCCGGACGACCTGGCCGGCAGCGAAGTGTGCCACCAGCTCCAGCCGGCGCGGCAACGGCTGGGCGATCAGGTCGTCCTGGCGGTCCTCGAGCAGATCGGCCAACGGTTCAAACCCGCGCGCGGACAGGTCGGCGCCGACCCAGGCGACCCCCTGCTGCCCGGTCGCCGAGATGACGTTCCCGACCCAGTACGGCACCCCCCAGCAGTGCGGCGTCCAGTCGGTGGTGAGCAGCTCCAGGGCGCGGTGCAGGTCGGCCACCACGTCGGCGTTCCGGCGCGGGTCGGCGCCATTGCCGCTGAACTGCTTGACCACGATCGCACCGGCCGGCGCGCTGGCCCCGGCCACCGTGCAGGCGCTGACCGTGCCAAAACCGCCTGAACCAATTTCGGCGCCGACCCGCAGCACCGTCCCGACGGTGACCGCTGGGCCGTTGACGCTGACGCGCAGACTCTCGGCCACGGACAGGGTCGCGGTCACCGTCAGGGTGGTCACCCTTGTTACCGCCGCTCGGTGTCGTGATCTGCGCCGGGCAGCACCATGACGGCCACCGAGGCGTCGTCGTCGAGATGCCCGTCATCGAGCAGCTCCTCGAGCATCTCATCGCAGCCGCGTTGCACTTCGGCGCTGGTCAGGTCGCCCAGCTCAAGCCAGGTCAGCAGATTCTCGGCCAGCTCGTTCAGGGCCTGCCCGGTCGGGCGGACCTGCCGCCAGCGCGTCCCGTCCGGGGCGCGCCCGACCGGGTCCTGTTCCAGGGAATACAACCCGTCCGAAACCGCGAGCAGCACCCGGTCGTCACGGGCGGGGCCCAGCCGCACCCAGTCCGGAACCGGCGCAGTGGCGCCGCCGATGATCCGGTCGAGGACATCCAGGCCGTGCTGATAGGACACGTGCGGCAGCATCAGGTTAGTGGCGTGCACCGTCGGGCGGGTGCCGTGCCCTCGATGCAGCTCGTGCCCCAGCGACGCGACAAACACCGCCCCGTTGCCCACCCAGGCCACGTCGGCGCCACCGCCGCTGGTAGCAGCCAGGACCAGCGCGGTGCTGGCACCAGTGGGCCCGACCTCAGAGCGGACCCGGTCGTGCGCGGCGTCCAGCGCCGCCCGGACCAGACCGGGCTCAACGGCGAACCCACCCACGGCGGGCAGGCCAGCCAAACCGAGATGCTCCGGTAGATCGCTAAGAGCGGCGAGCAGCTCGACGGTGATCTGCGCGGCCGCCCCCGAATCCGGCAACGAGCCGACCCCATCGGCAACCACCGCGAGCCCCGGCCCGGCGTAGACCCGGTCCTGGGACTGGACAGGGTCGTGCCGGGGGGTGCGGGTGGACGCGGCGGTCAACGCCCAGACCCGCCGCGCGGGTGGCCCGCCCCTCTGGCCACTCACGCTTCCGGCGGTGCCGGCGCCGCCCTCGGTGGTCGGGTGGCGGGCCAGGGCGCGTAGCGGGTTCATCGGGTCGCACCGGTGGCGAGGTCGGTGCCGGGCAGGGACGCCGGGTTGGTCATCGAGCGGTGGAAGAACTCCCGCAGCGTCTCCGGGTCGTACACGGTGCGGCAGAACACGTTCGCCGGCTGCGAACAGATCTGCTGCAACAACCCCAGCCCGGCCGGTGGCTGGCCCTTGGTGGCGAAGAACGCACACGCCAACGTGATCCGCGGATCGGCGGTCAGCCGGGCCGCAACGGCCCGGGTGCGTTCGGCGTCGCCGCACTGACCGTCGGTCAACAACAACACGACCACCGACTTGGGCAGCCCATCCAAGCCGGCGGCCAGGAACTGCTGGGCCAGCTCCTCAGCCTTCTCCAACCCGGCGCCGATCAGCGTGCCGCCGGTGCCATGCCGGGTCGGGTCGAAGTCGGCGAACGTGTCGATCTCACCGACCGCGGTCGGCCCCCAGCTGCCGGTAACCCGGTCGGTGAAACACACCTCGGCGAACTCGAAGTTGCCCGCCTTACGGCCGATCTTCATCCGATCGAACAGACCCGCCTCGGCCGCGGCGATCGCCTGGGCCTTGGTCCCGGTGAAGGCGCTCTCACCCGAACCGACATCGATCGTGTCCATGATGGAGCCGCTGCCGTCATTGACCATGATGCCCAGCTGCTGCCACGCCGGCCCGACCACGGGCCGGTCGGTAAGGACGATTTCATTCATGATCTTTCCCTGCTTTCTGTAAGCCGTTCCGGCCTCCGCAGCCCGGGCGCCGCCGATGCTGGCGGGCCGCCCGGTGGTAGCTCCGGAGGGGACCCATCGGGTCCGTTCCCGACAGTGCACCCGGCCCCGGCCGGGGGCGGCGCAACGTTGCGCGCCAGCACCGCAAAGGCGGATCGATGCTCATCCCAGACGGTTCACCACTGACAAGGAGGCTCACGACATGAACACCACAACCAGCACCACAACCGGCACCACAACCGGCACGACAACCGGCACCCTGCCCGGCAAGATGATGAGGCTGCGCAAGGGGGAGGGAGAGTTCCTGGCCAACCTGGCCGGAGCCGACCCGACGATCCTGGCCGACTACCCGCACCTGAAGGGCCGCTACCGGCGCCTCGGGTCGGCGATCATCTTCGGCGGGGCCATGGCCGCGCTGGCGATGGCCATCACCCTGCTGGTCGGATTCCGGCTGCGCAACCCGCTGGTCATCGCGCTGGTCGCGGTCGGGTTCGGGATGCTGATCGCCAACGTCGACGCGCTGCTGGTCGCCACCGCCCGCCGGCAGCCGCACATCTGGCAGACCATCGGGTTCGCGCTCGTACGACTGTCCGCCACGGTCGTGATCGGCCTGACCCTGACCTATCCGGTGCTGCTGGTCGCCTTTCAGCCCGGCATCCAAGCCGTCCAACCCGTCCTGCGCCAAGAACAAAAGGCCGCCGTCCAGCAGCGGATCAACACCGACCCCCGCTACACCCCCATCCCCGCGCTGCAAACCCAGGTCGACACCCTCACCGCCGCCGCCAGCACCACACAAGGCATCGACGTCAGCCACGACCCCGACGTCACCGCCGCCACCACCACACTCGCCACCCTCCAACACCAGTCCGACCGGGCCGAGCAAGCGGTCATCTGTGAGAAGGAAGGCACCTGCGGCTCAGGGGTCAAAGGAGCCGGCATCGCCTTCGCCGAGAAGGTCCAGGTCCGCGACCGGCTCCGGTCCCAGCTCGCCACCGCACAGCAAACCCTGACGTCCGCCAGCCAAGCCGTCCGCCGACGCATCCAGACCAACCAAGGCCACGCCGCCACCACCGCACAAATCCAGCTACCCACCGCAACCAAGACGCTCCAAGCCCTCACCGCCGCCCGAGACCGCGAGCTCAGCACCAGCCTGGCCGCGATCGACAACAGCGACGGGCTCGACTCCCAACTCGAAGCCCTTGGCCGGCTCACCCACGATCACCCGGTGGTCGAGATGGCGCACTGGGCGATCGCCGGCACCCTGATGATCATCGACTGCCTCCCGGTGCTCGCCAAGCTCCTCATGCTCCTTGGGGCCCCCGGTCAATACGACAACGTCCAGGCCAAACGCGAACAAGCCACCCTGGCACAAGAGACCGGAAACGCCGACACCACCACCGGCGTCGCCCAAGCCCAGGCCGGCACCATCATCGACGCAGCCAAGGCCGACCGCGACCTCGACCGCGAGATCCGCGCCCTGTACACCCGCGAACGGATCCGCAGCGAAAACCACCTCGCCGTCGAACAGTTGCGCATCTACGAACAACACCTGCTCGACGACATGCGCAACAACCCCGACCGCTACATCGTCACCGAGGACTCCGAACCCACCCCGTAACCATCCCCTCGGATCACGGTGTGTACAGGCCTCAGGAGGGGATGCGTCCAGGAATCAGGTCGATCGGGCGGAAGAAACGGATCCGCTCGATCCGATAGTTGACGATTTCCAACTCGAACATGACAACCATGTGCCAGAGTCCAGCCCATGACCACCGACCCGCTGCCGCCACACAACCTCGTCGTCACGGTTCACGCACGGACAGCCGTCGACTTCAGACAGAGTGACCTGACCTCACACAGCGGCATCCACCGTGCGTGCAGCCAGCACGACCTCGGACTTCTCGCAGCAAATGGGGTCTCCGATGACCAGAGCTGCATCGAGCATGTGCTCCGCCTCGGGCAGCGACTGTACGCAGGCCGAAACCCAACAACGCACCCGCGACACCCAAACGACCTCGTGCTGCAGGTCGGCAGGCAAAAGAAACTCACCCTCGAAGACCGCTCCTACGGGGAGACCTACGCCCCCGGCGACGGCTTCACCGACGGCCCACGTGCCCAGTCGCGCGCGGTCGTATCCGCCACCGGGGCGCGGCTATGGATCGACGACCAAACCTGCCAGGTCATGGTGATGAACCTGTCCGAGACAACCGACATCGTCCTTCAATCTCAAGATGACTCCGCCCAGGTCCGACTGCCCTGCAGGCCACCACACCGAGCGGATAGCCTCCGGCCGGCCTGCGCAGCGATCCGCTCCAAGCAGACCCAGGTCACCTTCATCAATGCCGGTGTTCCCACATCCTTCTGGGTAACTCTCAGCGACGCCTTCTTCAACCTGGAGCTCGAGCACGTAGGCACCCCGGCCCCCGGTGCCGAGGGGCCTCTAACCCCCTCATCGCCTGTCAGCCGAACGATGACTCGCAGGACCACTCACGTCCCGATCGCGGACCTCCAGCCCGAAGCACGGGCGAAGCTCAAACAGACGGCAGCGGAACACGCACAGAAGGCCCAACAACGAGAGAAGGAGGCTAGCGCGAAAGGGACCCCGCAAGAGAGAGAAGTTTGGCGAGCCCTGGCCGCAGAGCAGATCAAGCTCGGGCACGAAGCCGCAGACAAGGAACGAGAGGCGCGGGAGGTGTACAACATCGCACTGCGCGTAGCACTCTGCCTGCCGGCACATAGAGCACTGCTACACGAGTTCTTCGACGACCCGACCGTCGACCAACGCATCAAGAAGTACCAAGGTGAGCGCAAGGATTGCCCCAGTACACAAGCGTTGTACGAGGCCCTCGAGACTGACGGACACAAGGTTCCAGACGAAATACATGTGCTCGTCCCGGTGGGGCTCGACTCCACACCGAAGAGACCGAACGGCAGATACCAGACAGACAAGCTGACCTCGTCTCTCTTTGGGGAAGTCCCCAGGAACCAGCGCCGAGGTGGACGTGGTCTCAACAACGAGGAACTCATGAAAGTGGCCCCCAACCACCTAGGCATCACCTCTGAGGTCTTGCGCGCGTACCTCTTCCCTGTGCCCCCCACTGTGAAGGCGAACGAACTGCCGTGAGCGGCTGTCGTCCCGACGACAAGACCAGACGCTGACCGGGCGTTCGCACCTCGGCGCCATCTTGACACGACCCCTTCGAACCATGCGCCTCCCGGCAAGGCTGGCGGGTGATCTCGGTCCGGGTCAGATCCGGCAACTCGCCAAGCGGCTTCCGCACCAGCAGCGAGCCGCCGGCCAAAATCTTGCACGCCGCAATGCGACGCCTAGCGTGCCCTAGCCACATCGCAGAGCCGCACCTAGATCCGATGGGGCGTCGGCGCGGCTGCCCTCGATCCAGCGCGAGGCCTCACGGAAGGGCTGGTTGCGGCGCCGATCTGCCCGGTGCTACCAGAAGGGCTGGGCGTCAATGTCGAGCAGGCACAACTGCTGGTAGCCAGTGCGTCCCCCGGCAATGGTGTCTATGTACTCGTCAGCCAGTGATCCGAAGTCCTCGAAATTGCCAGGTTTGATCGCATGCCAGTCTCGTGGGCGCCGCGTGCCCATCGGTAGCTTCTCCTCGACGCGGAGCAGCACGTCGACATGCCCCCATCCGACAGGACCCAGAACGACGAACCGCAAGAACGCCGTGCCGTCCGCAGGGAAGAACATGACGTCCCCGATCGTGATGGTCGCGCCGGCGGCTCCGGCGCCAATGCCGAGGCACCACGCGAGCAGGTCCGCGCGCTGCTCCGCGTCTAGGCCCGCGCCGGACAGGTTCTCCTTGGGAATCACGCGGGTCGGCACCAGGACGGTCCGCCTTTCGGATCCGTCGCAACTCCACGTCATGCCTGCATCCCCGGCGATCGAAGTCCATCACCCGGAAGGACCCGGGCGCGCCCATCACCTTGGCTTGCCGCAGGCCGGGCCGCGGCGCTCACGACTGCCTCCCACTTCTGGACCAGCCAGGCCGCGCCTCCGTTTGGAACGTGACGCGATCTTCGTCGTTGCGGGCGGGCAGGCCGAGCCATCGAGGACGTCGCACTGGCGGTCAGCAAACAGATGTGGCATGCGCACGGCGTGGTCTCCAGGCTGGTGGGGTGTTCTCGTTGGCAGGGATAGAAGACCACTGTGTTTGCGGTCCGGCGGCGCAACGTTGCGTGCCGGAGCCGGCCTGCTGGCGGTAGCGCTCTGGAGGTGGTTGGGCTAGGTTCCGACTCCAGTCGTGCAAGTCGGCTGGCGCCCCGGCCGTTGGTGTGCCAGTGGGCGGGCAATTGCGTTTCCGGGTGCGAAATGGGGGGGGTGTCTTGCCGGTTCAGGGTTCGGGTGTGGTGCTGCCGGCGGGGTTCGCCGCGGTGGGTGGGGTGTTGGGCCGCGGTGGTGAGGTGCTGGTCCGCCATGTACAGACCACTAGCGACTTCACGGACTGGTGGGGGTCCCCGTTGCTGCCGGATGGGCTGGGCGCGGCGTGGGCCGACGGGGCGCGTCGCGGGTGGGTGGACCTGACCGGGCTGGGAGCCCCGGCCGCCGATCACGGGCCCGGGCCAGCCGGGTTGACCGGGCCGGCAGGGGTGTTGGTGGCTGGGTCGGGTTGGGCGCTGCGGCTGGGATTCCGGGGTGTGGCTCCAGCGGAGGGGGAGTGGGAGGGGCTGGAGGTGGCGTGGGATCCGGAACCTTCGGACAGTCCGGGGCGGGTGCCGGTGCCGGTGGGACAGGTGGCGCGGTTGGCCGCGGACGGGTTGGCGTCGCGGTTTCTGGCGTTGCCGGTGGCGATGGGCTGGTGGACCGACCCGGGCGAGGCGGGTCGGCGGTGGTGGTGGACGGCGTGCCCGTTGGGTGACGTGCGCACGTTGGCGGGGGTGTGCGCGTCGGGGGCGGTGACGGTCGCCGCCGCCGCTCGGTGGGGGCTGGACCTGTTGGGCGCAGTGGAGTGGATGCATTCCCAGGAGCTGGTGCATCTGGATGTGAACCCTGGCAATGTGCTGCTGGCTGGTGGGCGGGCACGGCTGGCGGACTTCGGCACCTTGTGCGCGACGAACCAGGGCGGGGCTCAGGGAAGTATCCAGGCGCTGATCAACAAGCACGCTTCCCAGGACCGCATGTGGGATGACAGGGTCGGCTTCCAGTTGGTGGGCACGCCGGGGTTCGCGGCGCCGTGGCTGCACAGCACCTGGCTGGCCAGCAGCGGCTACCAGAATGCGGAGCCTTGGGCGGACCCAAGTTTGGGTCTGGCGTTTCGCGCGGACATGTGGGGGGTGTTGAAGGTCGTTGAGAATGCCGTTGACCGCGCGCCGGCCGCGCTGTCACCGGACGAGCACGCGCTGGTGGATGCCCTACGGGTCTGGTTGAGCGGCGACCCGGTGGACGTCCCGCTGGGCGCTGATGCCCGCCGTGACCTGACGCGGTTGTTGCGGGCGGCGGCGGTCGGAACGGTGAGCGAGTTGATGAGACGTCGTGGCCGTGGGCTGCCGCACCACACGCAGGCGGGTGCTGGCGCCGTTGAGTTGGGCGGGTCGCTGGATCTGTTCACTGGCCGCACCCTCGAGCGTGACCGGTTGCGCCGGCACCTGGTGGACACCTCGCCACACGGGTCGGGGCTGCTGGTCACCGCCCCGGCCGGTGTCGGCAAGTCCGCGCTGCTGGGCTGGCTTGCCCTATCCGGAACCACCCCCACCTCCCTCACTGACACGGCCTCGGGTGGGGTGTTGACGGTCGATGTGGCACTGGACGCCGCAGGTGCCTCGGCGGCCGAATTGCGGGACCGGTTGGCTGCCGCCTTGGGAGTAACCGATGCTGCGCCTGCCTCAGGCGGGTCGGACGTTCTTGCCGGGAGGGTCGCGGAGCGGGCCGGTCTGTGGGGTCGCCCGGTGGTGGTGGTTATCGACGGTGTCGATGAAGCGCAGGTGGAGATCGACCCCGACGCAGCCGGTGCAGGCACCGGGCTTCTGCGCCCGCCCGGTGTCGTGGCTGGTAACTGGATTGCTCGCCTGGCCGTCGGTTGCGGGCCGGAAGTGCTGCGCCTGGTGGTGGGGTGCCGGGCCGGTTCACCAGCGGGGGTGAGCCTGGCCGAGGCCGCCCGCCTCGACCTCTGGGCACCGACCCTGGAGGTGGCGCACGACTCGCAGGCGGCTGTTGCGGACCTGACCGGATACCTGCGCCGGCTGCTGTCCTTCGACGACCAGTGGGCGCAACCGGTGCTATCCGAGGCGATCCGGCAGCTGACTGAGACCACGGCCGGGCAGATCGCGAGGGCGGCCGGCGGGAACTTCCTGGTCGGTCAGCTCACCGCGATGGCGTTCCGCCCCACCCTGCAGCTCGGGCTCTCGGTACCGGCGCACCAGTTCCCGGCGAAGGTCGGTGCGGCCTACGCCCAGTTCATCCAACGCCGCTTCACCACCCGAGCCGCCGAGCGGGTGCTGGAGCTGCTGCGTCCGGTCGCGCTGACCGGGACCGTCCCGCGTTACGGCCCGCACTGGGCCGGCCTCGCCGCGGCCCTGCAACCAGGCACCCCCGACTGGACCGAACCGATGCTCGAGGACGCCCTGGCCGACCCGGCCACCGCCGGGCTGCTCGACTACCTCGTCAGCACCAACCCCGCTCTTGATGATGGCCAGCATGTCCGGCTCTACCACCAAGCGCTGGCCGACTGGCTGCTGGCCACCCTCCCGGCCCATCTGCGCGGCGGCCGGGGCAACGAGCGGATCGCGAGGTACCTGCACGGCGCCCGCCCCACGACCGGCTGGCAGGACGCCACCTCTTGGCATACGGCAGCCTTGGCCGACCACGCCGGCCGGGCCGCCGTTTCTGGCCGGCCTGCAACGGCCTCCGTCCTGCTCACCGACCTGGACGCGCTCACCAACTTGGCACCCGAAGCAGCGATGGCGATGGCCGGTAGGGCGCTTGGCGCAGCCGACCTGACCGAACCCGACGCATCCATCGCGGCCGCCTACCAGGAGTGTCGACCTCGGTTGTTGCTTGAGCAGTCCCCCGCTCAGCGGGTCGCCCAGCTGCAGTTCACCGTGATGCGAAACCCAGCACTGCATGCCGCGGCCGACCTGCTCAAGGCCGCCGTGCTGAACGGCACAGGGCCGCGAATGGTGACGCTTTGGGCACACCCCCGCCCGTGCGTCCCGGGCCTGATCGGCCAACACGCCGCCCCGGTGAGGTCGCTGCAGGCCTTGGAAGGGCCGGATGGTGAACTGCTAGTGATCTCAGGCAGCGCAGACGGCACGGTGCGGGCGTGGACGCTGGCCGGTGACCGGTGGAAGCACGCGGCCCATGACGGGCAGCCGGGGCTGATCGGCCGGCACACCGATCCCGTGACTGCGGTTGCCACCCTCGTCGGGGCGACTGGTGAGCCGCTGGTGGTCAGCGGCGGCGAGGACGGCACGGTGCGGGCTTGGACCCTGGCCGGCGAACCATGGGCGGACGCAAGGTATGACGGTCAGCCGGGACTGCTTGGCCGGCACACCGATCCCGTGACTGCGGTGGCGACGTTAGTCGGACCCGGCGGTGAGCCGCAGGTCATCTCTGGAGGTGGCGACGGGTCTGTGCGGGCGTGGACCCTGGACGGCAAACCGTCGGCACAGGCACGCCACGACGGACAACTGGGTCTGCTCGGCCGGCACCTACACCCCGTGACCGCCCTCGTGGCCGTGGTCGGGCCCATAGGGGAGCCGCTAGTGGTGTCTGGCAGTAGGAGCGGCGAAGTGTGGGCGTGGACCACGACCGGAGAACCGTGGGCGGGCGCAGTCCACGACGAGCGGCCGGGCCTGATTCTCCGGCTCAGCGGACCGTTGACTGCGCTGGCGTCACTGGTCGGTCCGGACGGTGACCCACTGATAGTCAGCGGCACCTGGAGCAATTCAGTGCGGGCCTGGACGCTGGCCGGCGAACCATGGGCGGACGTCGCCCGTCACCGCCAGCCAATTCTGATTCCTCGGCCGTCCCATGGGCCATCGCGACCTGGGACGACGCCAGATTGGGTGGTCGACGAACAGCCGGGTCTGATCGGCAAACAGTCCTCTGTTGTGGATAAGCTTGTGACCTTGGTCGGGCCGGGTGGGCATCCGGTGGTGGTCGGTAGCGGCACGGACGGTGATGTGGAGACGTGGACGCTGGCCGGTGAATCGTCGAAGCACGCGGGTCATGGCGGGCGGCCGCGTCCCATCGGCCGGGACATCCTCGGGGTGACCGCGCTGACGGCACTGGTCGGGCCGGACGGTGAGCTGATCACGGTTTCCGGCAGCAGCGACGGCAAGGTGCGGGCGTGGACGGTGGCGGGCGAACCGTGGAAGCAAACGGCCGATGTTGGGCAACAGGATTTGCTCCGCGCTGACGGCGGCCGTGTGGCTTCGGTGGCGGCCCTGGTTGGACCAGGTGGTGAGTCGTTGGTGGTCAGCGGCGGCTGGGACGGCACGGTGCGGGCATGGTCGGTGTCCGGCGAGCCATGGAAATGCGCGGCCCATGACGGGCAGCCGGGGCTGCTGGGCCGGCGCACCGATCCGGTGACGGCGGTGGCGGCCTTGGCCGGACCGGGTGGTGAGCCGCTGGTGGCCGCAGGCGGTGCGCGCGGGTCGGTACGGGTGTGGACGTTGGCCGGCGAACCATGGGGCGGCGCACGGCACGACGACCAGCTGGGTCTGCTCGGCCGGCACAGCAACCAAGACAGACCATGGGCGAAGCCGTGGCGGGTGCCGGCTCTGCTCGACACATTCGACACTGCGGTGAGCTCCCTGGCAACCCTTGTCGGACCGGGTGGTGAACCGCTGGTAGTCAGTGCCAGCTGGGACGGCCAGGTGCGGGTGTGGACGCTGGCAGGTGGACCATGGAATCACGCATCGCATGACGGACAGCCGGGTCTACTCGGCCGCCACACCGCCCCAGTGACCTCGGTGGTGACCCTGGTTGAGCCTGGTGGTGAGCTACTGGTGGTCTCCGGCGGCGGCGCCGAGGTGCGGGCGTGGACGCTGGCCGGTGAACCGTGGGGCGACGGGACCCACTTCCGGGTGCCCGGTCTGTGGGACGGGCTGCCAGGTCTGCTCGGCCAACACAATGAGGTGTCGTCGGTGGCGGCGCTGGTCGGGCCGGGCGCGGAGCCGCTGGTGATCTCCGGCGGCGATCGTGCCGTGTTGGCTTGGACCCCGGCAGGTGAACCGTGGAAGGGAGCTGGTCACAACGGCCAGTTGGGACTTCTCAGCGCGACCCACGCTGCGGTGACCTCGCTCGCGTCGCTGGTCGGGCCGGGCGGGGTGCCGCTGGTCGTCAGCGGCTCCTACGACGGTGCGGTGGAGGCGTGGACGCTGGGCGGCGTGTGCGTCCAGGCGCTTGGCGATGTCTCGGCAGTCCGATGCCTGGGTGCCAACTCGGCTAACCCGATGGATATCGCAGTCGCGTTTGCGGACGGTTCTTTGGCTTGCCTGCGTCTGATCACCTGAGAGCCTTCCTCGACGCTCAGCAGCGCCAAGCCGGGACGCGGCGCAGGGACGAGCAGCCTGGTCTGCTCGGCGGGCAAACCAAAGCGGACTGGTCAGTGAGGACGATCATCAAGACAGCGTTTACGACGGTAGCGGCGGCCGGATAACCGCCCTGGCCAATTGGGTGGGGTTTCGTTTCCGGGTCAGCCCGTACTCGGGCTAGCTGACATCGACTGCTGTTTGGTGTAGGCGTAAGCGCTGCTGGGTCCGGGTCTAGCGGTCGGCCGTGCATTGGGCGGCCGACCCTGCGTTAGCCTCGATCCTCGGGACGGTGGCCGGTAGGTCATCGGTAGGTCGAGTTCTGGCCCTGGTCGGCTGGAACCCCTTACAGCCAAGGGTTTTGGTG